>JADMIO011283426.1_pt1 | contig 29517 bp, 20 predicted proteins | sample 8958161 | NCBI WGS metagenome assembly JADMIO01 (sample SAMN16585339, study PRJNA669376) | soil metagenome | isolation source: Crop rotation soil | place: USA: Cullars Rotation, Alabama | collected 2011 | reverse complement strand
GAAGTGATCCCACTTCCCGCCGGCAAACGACTTATTGAAGTACGTCATCAGGTCGGCGTCCGCCTTGAAGAGTTCGCGCACGTTATCGGCCATCGCGTTTGTGCTGGCGCGTCCCTGTTGTGCGTACAACGCATTCTTTGCCGCCGCGAAGTACAACTCATTCACGTTGGCCGACGCCTTAACGGGAAACAAAGCGAGCTCGTAAAACGCATCCTTCTTTGCGGCCGGCAGCCTATCGTAGATCGACTGAGCTTTGGCCAAGAGCGCGCTGTAATCCGCCACGACCGTATCGAATTCACCGTCTATCAGGCTGTAGGTATTCGCGTCCAGCAACTCCGGCTTCCGCCGGCCATTGTACTTGCTGTACTTCGCGATGACGTCCGCGACATCGGCTGCATAAGCGGCGCCGAACTCCCGTTCCGCCCAGAGCCTCGTGTACTCGTTGATGTTATCGTTCGTCCAGCGGTTCGAATTCCACGCCAGGTCGAGGAAGTACTCGGTCGGAAATTCATAGCCCTTGAAGTGGCCGACGTTCACGATCCAGATACGGTCGGCGCCATATTGCTTCGCGAGGCTCATCTGATCCCAGATCTTTGAAATCGGATTGGTGTTGATCCATTGATAGCTGCGAGGACCGCCGTGGTAATCGAAGTGATAATAGACACCGGCGCCGCCGGGCCGCGCGCGTTCATCCTTTGTCGGCAAGCGCCGCACGTTGCCCCAGTTGTCTTCGGCCCACAGCAGCGTCACGTCGTCCGGCACGCGCAATCCGTTTTCGTAGTACTGCTGGACCTCTTTGTACAGCGCCCACACCTGTGGAATCTTCGAAAGATCCCCCCCGATTTCTTCCCTCAGCATCTGACGCTGAACGTCAACGATCCGCTGAAGCAGGCGAATGCTCTCGGCCTGGCCTTGAACCATCGCCGTATCGTTCTCGCCGCGCAGACCGATGGTGTAGATATTCTCAAAGTTCTTGCGCGCCTGTACGGCACCTCGCCAGAAGTCCGTGAGCTCGCGCTCCTGAGTCGCAAAGTTCCAGTTGCGCAGTTGCACGCCTTGATGCCAGTCCCATTCCTTCTGCGCGCGGAGCATCGGCTCCTGGTGCGACGTACCCATGACGATGCCGTACTCATCTGCAAGACGGGGGTTATCGGGATCGTCTTCCGCAAAGCCGTTATTCCACATCGCGGGCCACAAGTAGTTCCCTTTCAACCGCAGTAGCACCTCGAAAACTTTTGCATAGAACTTGCTGTCGAAATTGGCGACCGTTGCGTTGGGATTCGACGGGCTGGGATGTTCACCAAACTTGGCGCGCACCCAGAAATCGAGGTCCGGCTTCTCGTCATTAAAGAAGATGCCGCGATACTTCACGCTGGGTTCGCCCTGCTGGTACTTGCCGGCTTTGATGTAGAGGGCGTCTTTGTGATCCGCTGTAACATCCGCCCACCAATACCAGGGCGAAACGCCGATCTGTTCGGAAAGATCGTAAATCCCGTAGATGGTTCCGCGCTTGTCGCTGCCGACGATGACAAGAGCGCTCGTCACTCCGGGCACGGGATTGTCCACCGTCTGCAGGAAGAACGATTCCCATTTGCCCTGAATGGCCGTGACGTCGATCTTTTTTTCACGGACGAGTTGGTCGATCAGCGGACTCTTGCCCAGGGTGCCGATCAGAACGGAAACGCCCGCACCGCGGTGGGCAACCTGCGGAACAACGTTCGTGACACGCTGCACATCATCGCGAAGATCGTTGACCGCGCGAATGACACCAGGCCAATCCGCCGAATCGACAACGAGCGTGGCAGCGCCTCGAGGTCCGACAAGTGGAAAGCTTCCGCGGCTTGCAGCATTTTCGACGTAGCGTGTTTGACCGATGGCGAAGACAGAGACAGGAAGGAAAACAAACGCGAGGAACAGGAGCCGCGGAACAAGTCCGCGGCTCCTGGATTTCCTACTGCTTTTCAGCATTCGGCTGATAGTTGTGCAGCATTTCCGGATAGCCATTCATGGCAAGCCGCGTGGACTGGCCGGGTCCGTTGGACCGTGCAAGATGCCACATGCCTTTCGGCACGTACACCACGTCGCCCTGCTCGGCAACAAAGCGAGGCATCGAGCCAATCAAATAGTCGATGTGGCCTTCCATGATGAACCAGAACTCACCCGACACTTCATGGAAATGCCCTTTGTCCTTCGGATTGTCGCGCGGGGCGCCGCCACGAATCACGTTCGCAAACGCGCGATCGTCGTAGACGAAGGCGCCACCAGGGTTCTTACCGGCGGCGATCATCCCGTTGAAATCGAGGAAAGGCTTGTTCCGCTGGTCGTACTGTTTCTTCCCGCTGATGCTGACCTTGACGAACTCCATGCCCGGCACAGGCGTCGGCGTCTCGTCGATCGGATACATCGTGGGAGATCCCGTGACCGTCACCTCAAGGAACAATCCTGGCTGATCGCCGACCACTTCCATGCTGTAGACGTTGCGGTACGGCGCCTGGACGAGAAATCCTTTGGTCGCCTTGATCGGCTCCTGCCCGTCGATATTGAATTGGATGGTTCCGTCCTGCACGACCCACCAGATCGGATTATCGGGCTGGAACTGCCGCTTGGTCTTCGTCCCCGGCGCCAATTGGATGTAATGCGCCTGAAGCGTGGGATCATTGACGATGTACTCGTTCCAGGAAGCCTGTCCCTTGTGCGCCGCAAGCAGCTCGGACAACTTCCAGTGAGGCTTGTTAGGAGCGGTATAACCCGGATGATTCGTTGGGATTGGCGCCCATGCGAGCGTCTCAGCACGTTGCTGCGCGCCAACAGTAAGCGCGGGAATGATGCCGAGTGCGGCCACCGCGACCAAAGCCAGGGGTTTGAAATATCGCATCTCTCGATCTCCTTCGTGGGTATCGTGTTCCCGGTACAATAGCGTAAAATCCGCCTATTCCCAAGAGACTACTTCTTGGCAGGCGCGGGGTTGGACGGCGCGAACAAGCCCTCGTTCGGCTTCATCTTCGTCGTCGTACTGGGCCCCATCCCCATCAATTGAAGAATGACTTCTTCATTCTTCGAGCCATCGAAGTGATGAGCCTTTGCCGGGTGTTTCATGAAGCTTCCGGGCTTCAGCGCCACGGTCTTCGAGGGATCGAAGACGTCGCCCTCTCCGGTCCACCATGTGCCTTTGATGACCGTTGCATAACGTGTCTCGTCATGGAAATGAGGCTTGCTCATCAACCCGGATGCGGGGAACTTCACGAGAATGATGTAGATGCCCGCCTTTGCGGGATCGCCCTCCACTTTAGCCTGGCAGAATCCAAGATCTTCCGGCTTGCAGTCCCATTTGAGGCTGTCAAACGGCATGCGCACGACCGGGTTCTGCGCAAATACCATCGCGGCAGAAGCCAGCGACAGGGCGACGAGCACGACCAGAACTGCGGTTTTCATCGGTTTCATGAGTTACAACTCCTTTTTGGTGTTGAAAACGGCGCTCATGGTAGCACAAACTCGCGCGCATGATTTCCGAAGACACGCTGTTAAAGAAAGTCTCGTTGCGCCTGATTCCATTCATGTTTCTGCTCTACATCGTGTCGTATCTCGACCGGGTGAACGTCAGCTTCGCGTCGTTGCAGATGAACCAGGCGCTCGGATTCAGTGCCGAAATTTACTCGTTCGGCGCGGGAATCTTTTTCATCGCGTACTTCATTTTCGAAATCCCAGCAACATGATTCTGCATCGCGTGGGCGCTCGCCTCTGGATGGCCCGCATCATGGTGACCTGGGGCGTCATCTCGTCGGCCATGATGTTCGTGAAGGGGCCGACATCGTTTTACGCATTGAGATTCCTTCTGGGCGTCGCCGAAGCGGGATTCTTCCCCGGCATGATTCTCTATCTCACGTACTGGTTTCCTCGCGATGCGAGGGGCCGCGCTGTCGCGCGCTTCATGACAGCCACCGCGATCGCCGGCGCGATTGGAAGCCCGATTTCGGGCCTGCTCCTGAAGATGAATGGATTTGGCGGACTCGGCGGCTGGCAATGGCTGTTTCTGATCGAAGGCGTGCCCTCAATCGTACTGGCCTTTGTCACATTCTTTTATTTGCCCGATAGTCCGTCCAAGGCCAAATGGCTCACCTCCGAAGAAAAGAAATGGATCGCGGATCGCCTGGATCGTGAACGCGAAGCGACCGCGTCGCACGGACATCACTCCATGAGTTCGGCAATAACCAGCGGCCGCGTCTGGACCTTCGCGTTCATCTATTTCGCCATTGTCATGAGCTTCTACGGCATTACCTTCTGGCTGCCGCAGATCGTCAAGTCCTTCTCCGGCATGGATGACTTTGTCGTCGGTTGCATCGCGGCCATCCCCTGGATCGCCGCGACAATCTGCATGGTGATCAGCTCGCGACATTCCGACATCACCAAAGAAAGACGCTGGCATGTGGCGGTCTCAGCGGTCGGCGGGGCCGCCGGATTAATCGGCGCCGGGCTTGCCCAGAATCCGTATCTAGAGCTCGGCGCGCTTGCCCTGGCCGCCGCGGGCATCTGGGGAACCCTGGGCCCGTTCTGGGCAATGTCCTCTGAAACTCTCGCCGGCGCCGGCGCGGCCGCGGGAATCGCGTTGATCAACTCGGTGGGCAATCTGGGCGGTTTTCTCGGCCCCTATCTTGTCGGCTGGGTTCGCACTCGCACGAACAGCTTCACACTTGGCCTCATCTTTCTCGCGCTGTTTCCTATCGCCGGAGCCATCGTCTCACTGCTCACGAAGAAACCCGCCGTCGCCAGGTGAATCGGCACCATCGGCGTAAGCGGCGGCGATAAGGCATCGATTCGAACTTAGCGCCGGAAAGCGGGTGGTCCGGACGGCATCACCATTCCCACATAGATCACCGCCGCCGTCACTGCGCAGACGCCGATCGTCAGGGCGACCGGCAAGGCACTTTGGCTGTTGATCAAACCGATCAAAGTCGCGGATCCCGCGGCAAGCGCAAATTGCAAAACGCCGATCAGCGCCGAAGCCGTACCTGCGCGTGCGCCATGCGGCGCCATCGCCATGGCGGTGATGTTCGGGAACAGGCAACCTACCGAGGAAACATAAACAAACAACAGAATCCCGACGCCATAAAGGTGCAGGTAACCAGCCAAGGTTCCAGTCAGCAGAGCGAGCCCGCTCACAACCTGAATGACAAGCACCTTCTTGATGATTGCATCGCTCGTAAAGCGGCGGACCAGTCGCGCATTCAACTGGGCGGCGAGCACAAGACCGAGCGCATTTATGCCGAAGATGTAACCGAATCCCGCAGTCGATACCTGAAAGTATTCGATGAAAACGTATGGCGATCCCACGATGTAGGCAAACATCCCCGCCATGGCCATCCCGCCGGTTAAAACGTAACCGACGAACGTCCGGTCCTTGATCAAGCCGCCGTATACCGATAGAACATTTCGCATAACGAGCGGCGTGCGCTTTCCGTGATGTGTTTCCGGCAGACGCGTAAGGCTGCCTATCCATCCCACGCTGCCAAGCAACGCCATCGCCCAGAAGATGGTCCGCCATGCGAAGAAGCGAAGAATCTGTCCTCCTGCAAGCGGTGCGAGCACGGGCGATACACCCATCACGAGCACAAGCAGCGAAAACACCTGCACCGCTTCTTTCGGTTCGAACAGATCGCGAACGATCGCGCGAGAGATCACCTGGCCGGAACAGGCGCCGAGCGCCTGAAAGAATCGAACAATGATCAGAAAATCAATCGAAGGAGAAAGCGCGCAGCCGATCGATGACAGGACGAACAGGAGAAGACCTACATATAAAGGTCGCGTCCGGCCGAACCGGTCGCTGAGAGGTCCGTAGAACCCTTGGCCTACCGCGAGCCCAAGAAAGAACGACGCGACCGAAAGCTGCACATGTCCCGGAGAAGCACCGAGTTCGTTTCCAAGCGCGGGCAAGGCCGGCAGATACATGTCGATCGAGAGGGGGGCAAACGCGGTAATCCCACCCAATAGAACGACGAGGCCCGCACCATGTTGACGCGATGAGTTCACGGGGCCGACATCATAGATCGAATTCCGTTGCTCGCATCCGCGATTAGCACTTTGAAATTTTTACATCAAATGATAGCTTTGCGCCCTCTGACGAAGCTTTTGGAGTCTGGGTAAAGTAATGGAACCATCAATACTGTTGGTCGATCATGAAGCCTTTCTCATCGAGCCTCTCCAGATGGAATTCGGCGCCGGGCGAATTATTCTCGTTGCATCGTCGATCGAGTTCGCCAGGAAGGTGTTGTCGGAATCTCCGCTCGACATCGTCATCATCGATGCCGATCTGTCCGACGCGGTTGATTTCATTAACGAAATCCGCGCCGGTGACCACCCGGTCATGCTGATCAGCCTTACAGGTTCCACCGAACAACGCGACAGGCTTCAACGTCTCGGAATCGAAACGATTATCCTCAAGCGCGAAGGACCGCAGCCTGTTCTCCAGGCCGTGAGACATTATGGCGAATCGGACGAGCTTGAACCTGAGGTGGAACAGGTCACCAAGGTCCTCGTGGTGGACGACGAGAGAGATTTCCTCAAGCTTTTCTCCCGGATGCTGGCGCTATGGGGATACTCCGCGCTGATTGCTACGGATGGCGACGAAGCGTTGAAGCTTTTCGAGCAGCAGCCGGATATCGCGATCGTTCTGCTGGACATTCGGTTGCCGGGACGCGGGGGGTTAGAGGTGCTGCGCGAGATTCAGAAGAGGAGTCCGCGAACCGGCGTCATTGTTTTGAGCGGGCTCGCGGATCGAGAAATCGCCAGACAGGCAATGAAATTCGGCGCCTTTGACTATGTGACAAAGCCGCCCGACTTTCCCATTCTGCACAGCACGATCGTCGCCTGTCTCAGCCACGTGGAATACCAATCGCAGTCGTGGTGGAAGCGACTGCTCGGTTGACAGCCCGGTTGGCAGAATGATCCGCCGCCGGTTACACCGGCGGCGGGTTCAGAATCAGATCGACATCATGCCGGTGCTGTCGCCGAACGAGTCCTGATGGATGTCGAGTTTATCCAACAGCGCGAGCAACAGATTCGACATCGTCGTCTTCGGGGTATTCCGGATATGGCGGCCGCCTTTCAGCTTTCCTGACGCGCCTCCCACGACGATAAGAGGCAACGGTTCGTGATTGTGCTGGTTGCCGTCTCCCATCGCGCTTCCGTACAGCACGATGGAATGATCGAGAAGATTGCCATCGCCATCGGGCGTGTTTTTTAGCTTGTCGAGCAAATAGGTGAAGATCGTCACGTGATAGCGGTTCAGCACCGCGAACCGATCCATGTTCTCGCGCAGATTGGAGTGGTGCGAAAGCGTATGGAACGCATCGCGCACGGTGCTGTTGGGGTATGTCGCACCGCTCAGTTCCTTCGCCATCAACAGGGTCGAGACGCGCGTGATATCCGCTTGCCAGGCAAGAACCTGCAGATCGAACAGCAATTTGATGTGCGTTTCGAAATCTGAAGGAATGCCCACAGGCGCCGCAGGCAACTTGATATCGGCCGACAGCTGCTGGTTGGCTTTCTGGATACGGCGTTCGATCTCACGAACGTCGTTCAAGTATTGATCGAGCCGGTTTTTGTCAGTAGCCGGCAGGGTCTTCTTCACGGCTCCAACTTCTCCGAGAACGGAATCGAGCATACTGATCGACTGTTCGCGGCGCGACTTGCGTTCGGCATCGGTACTTCCGTCACCAAACAGTCGTTCAAAAACAACCTGCGGGCTGTTCTGCATCGGCAGGGGTGATGACGGATTCTGCCAGGAGATGGTATTGCGGTAAGCGCAGCTCAGGCCGTCGCAACTGAGCGTCGATCCTTCAATGGCCATTTCGATCGAGGGCAATGGCGTGTCCTGACCGATTTTCTGTGCCGCGACCTGGTCCATGGAGACACCGAGACGGGCCACAGGCCCTTCGATGGCATGCGCTCCGGTGAGGAATGACGCAGCTGAACGATTATGGTTCGCCGTTGCCGATCCGCTGCCGTAAGCCGACGGATGCGCCATATCGCTGATGACGTTCACGTACTTGCGAAACGGTTCGAGCGGCTGGAGGATTTCGGAGAACTGGAAATCCGTGCCGTCCTTTTCCGGAGTCCACTTATACATCGTGGCGCCGTGTGGTACATACATGGCGCTGAAGCGCGTGCGCGCAGCACCGGCGGTTTGCGCCATCGGCGTCGCGGCGGGGATCATGGACTCCAGCAGCGGCAGAGCCATGGTGACGCCGGCGCCCTTCAGGAACGTTCGTCGGGACAGGTGCTTCTTCGTAATGAATGCCATCGTGTTCTCCTAATTCCCTGCAGCAGTCTGCTGCGCCTTCTTGATCTTCGTTTGAAACGGTGAACTCTTCGTAATTGCCAGAACCATTGATGAAAACGTGTTCTTATTTTTTGCGGCATCGCGCACGATCGCGCGAACCGTGGGCATGTCGTTGTAATCGACGGCGCGGCCCAGCGCGTACGTCATCAGACGCTCTGCAGTCGTGGTCATAAACGCATCCGAACGGCTCAAGACTGCCTTGCGCAAATCGGTGACGCTGCTGACGGGAGTGCCGTCGACCAGAACGCCTGTCGAGTTGATCGGTACACCGCTATCGGCGTCGCGCCACTTTCCGATCAGATCGAAGTGTTCGAGCGAGAAGCCGATAGGATCCATGATTTTGTGACAGGACGCGCACACCGGGTTCGTTCGATGCAGTTCGAGCCGCTCGCGCAACGTTGTCGGTTTCTTGGCCTTCGGGTCCACTTCCAGGTTGACCTCGACGTTCGGCGGCGGATTCGGCGGCGGAGCGCCTAGCAGATTCTGAAGAATCCACTTACCGCGCATCACCGGGGACGTCCGGCTGGCGATCGATGTAATCGTCAGGAAACTGCCCTGCCCGAGCAATCCGCGCCGCGGGCTGTCGGCCGGCAACGAGATCCGCCGGAAATAATCGCCGCGAATGCCGGGAATGCCATAGGCCTTCGCAAGGCGCTCATTGACAAACGTGTAGTCGGCGTCGAGCAATGTGAGGATCGGGCGGTCTTCACGAACAATGCTGTCGAACAGCATTTCGGTCTCTTTGCGATAAGCCTGCCGAAGGTTGTCGTCGAAATCCTTCGTATCGGGCGTCACACCGGCGAGATCGCGCAGGTAAAGCCACTGGCCCGAAAAATTCTTCACCAGGGCATCCGATTTCGGATCCTTCATCATCCGCTTCACTTGAGCGTCGAACGTGACGGGATCTTTCAGCTTGCCCTTCGCGGCAAGGTCGAGCAATTCGTCGTCAGGCATGCTGCTCCAGAGGAAGAAGGAAAGGCGTGAGGCAAGCGCCAGGTCATCGACCTTATAGACGGCGCCGTCCTTCAGATTCGCCGGCTCGTTTTCCATGCGGAACACGAATCGCGGTGCGACAAGGATGCGCGCGACGGCCTGCTGGATGCCGGTTTCAAAGTCACCTTCCTTGCGGCCTCGATCGTAAAACGCCATTAGCCCATCGACTTCAGCGTCATCGACGAGATTTCGCCGGAAGGCTCGGCGCGCGAGGTTCGACACGATCTTGCGGGCGCAGCCACTCTCTTCGGCGGCATTCTGCGGCTTACAGACAAGGATTCTTCGACGGCTCGGGGTATCGCCGACGCCGGTTGGCGTGTACGGACCGGTTATGGTGATATTGCCGACTCCGCCGCCGACAGCGAACTGCGAGTTCACGCGATAGTCCGAATACTGATCGTCGATACCGCCGGCGCGACGCCCGTCGACGACGGCCACGGCAATCGTGTGCGGTCCGGCAGTGACTTTGAGACGCCCGCCGCGGGTGACCTGCACGGGCTGCCCATCGATCGTGAGATCCGTTCCGCCACCGCCGCCGCGACCGCCGCCGGTGGCGATCTGATACTCACCATCCAGTGGGAACGTGTGTTTGACGCTCATGCCGCCGCGCGTGCCGAGCGGCATGCCTTCGAAGTGATGATCCTGGTTCAGTCCGTTGGGCCCTTGATAGGTAATCTGGTTCGGCGGCAAGGTGCGATCGCCAACCGCGAGGCGGCTGATCTTCAGCGCAGCCGAAACGTAGCCTTGAATCAACGTCGGCGAAACGCTGAGCGCATCGGCGATGTTATCGAAGCCTTCGTTGGAATCGTCCGAAGGCAGCAGTGTGGTCACATCGACATCGAGATCCAGCAGATCGTGGATCGCGTTCGCATATTCCGTGCGGTTCAAGCGGTGCAACGTCGGGGCGCCCGGATTCGGAGTGGTTCCTGCGGCGCGATCGAGTCGTGTTTCCAATTCGGCGGCAAAGGCGTCGAGGGATTTGCGATCCGGACGCTTCGCTCCGCTGGGCGGCATCATGCCGCTGCGAATTTTGCGAACGACTTTTTCCCATGTGGCCGGAGCGGTGCCCACCTTCGCAACATCGAGCGCTTCAAGGCTGAGTTGACCCACCTTCGCTTTATCGCTGTGACAGGTGATGCAATACTCCGTCAGCACCGCCTGGGGATTTACAGCCTGCGGTGCCGGCGTCTGTGCATTGCCGACAAGGAATACCAGTAACAGACCGGCAGTCGAAAAAATGATCTTCGAGGTTTTCACTACTTTTTCTCTTCCATCAGTTTCTTGAGCAAGGCGATGGCGCTCGGTTTCGGTTGTCCGGGGTGGGTTGCCAGGAATACGCCTTCAGCCCACGTCATCGGCGTACGCCCTTCAGCGTCTTTCGTATCCAACCTGGCCCCATGATCGACGAGCCATTGAATGATCGGATCGTTGCCGGGCCGATTCGCCGCGGCATGCAGCGCAGACAGGCCCATCGAATTCACATCGTTCACGCTGTTGCCGAGGTCAAAACAAAGCTTCACCGCTTCAAGCAGCTGGTCGGTTCCCTCGTCGTAGGTTTGAGCAAACGTCCAGTTCATTCCGGCAGCCGCCATCAGCGGCGTGGTGCCGCCGAACGTGCCGATTTTCGGATTCGCTCCATGATCCAGCAGCATCTTCATCACAGTGATATCACCCGCCCGCGCCGCAAAAAGAAAGGGAGTCATGCCGGTGAAGTCCACCCACTCGAGAGTGCCTGTTGTCGGGAGAATGAATCGCCGGATGGGCGGCGCTTCGGCCGTCCTCACATTCGGGTCGGCTCCTTTGTCGAGCAGGATCTTGATCAACTCGAGCACTGGCTCGCGGTCGACACCATTCTTGAAGGTGGAATTGTCGACATCCATATTTCGGACTTCGACGGCCTGCCAGATCGGGCTGCGGCCATACCAGTCAACCACGTTGATCTGCGCACCACGTTCGATAAGGAACTTGGCCATCTCAATTTGATTGTTCTGAATGGCCATGTGCAATGGCGTGATGTCGTTCGGATCGCGCTTCTCAATGTTGGCGCCGTTCTGAATCAGCAGGCGCGCGGATTCCAGGCGTCCGTCACGAGCTGCATACAACATCGGAGTCATTCCGCCGGGGATCAGGTAGCGTGACCCGCGATCCGGCAGACCGCCGCGAATAATGCCGATGCCGTGACCGAATCCCGGAACGGAGTTCGGCAACACCCAGCCGGGTGTTGCACCCACGCGCGTCGTTGCGTTCACATCGGCGCCGCGCGAGATCAGTAGACGCACCATGTCGGGATGATCTTCGCGGATCGCCAGCATGAGGCTTGTCTGCTGAACGTTATCTTTAAATTCGACCTTCGCACCGCGGTCGAGAAGAACGCGCAACGCTTCAACGTTGCCGCTGCGAATTGCGGCCCAGGACGTGGGTTCGTTGTTGGGATCGATGGTGTTGGCATCAACACCATTATCGAGAAGAAGAGAAATCATCGGCGCATTGCCGTTCGCCGCAGCAAGAGCAACGGGAGTGACGCCGAGGCGATTCGCCTTTTTCGTATCGGCGCCTGCGGCGATCAGCAGCTTCGCGGTCTCCACGTCGTCGATGCGGACAACCCATTCCAGCGCCGTGGTTCCATCCGGTCCGGTCTGATTGACGTCAACTTTTTTCGCGAGCAGGGCGCGCACCTGAGTGATGTCGCGGTTCATTGCCGCTGTCGCGAGAGGGGCGTCGCCAGCCGGTTCCGCCGCAACGCTGTATACAGGAAATACGAGTGAAAGCAACCCGACAGCAAGTATCAAACGAGCCTTCATGAATCCCCCTACTTTAATGCACTACGAATTATCGCTTACCTGCCTGTAAGTCAACAGAAAATAAAGGAATAAGACCGGCCATGAAACTGCTATGATCCGTTGACTTGAGGTCACCCATGAAAACAAAGTCCAATACTTTTACGCTCTTAGTTCTGACTATAACGTTAGCTCTGACCGTAACCGTCTCGATTGCGCAACAGGGACGGGGAGGCGGTGGCGGAGCACCTGCGGCAGCGGCAGCTCCAATGACATTGACCACCACCGGATGGATGGACGGCGCCGTGATTCCCAACAAGTACACGCAGGCCGCGCCGATGGCCGTTTCCCCCGACCTGAAGTGGGCCAACGTTCCCGCCGGCACGCAAAGCTTTGTTCTGCACTTCCACGATCCCGATGTTTCCAAAAACAACACCACGGCCGATCAGGTGCACTGGCTCGTCTGGAACATTCCCGCAACATCAACCGGCTTCTCGGAAAACCAGCCGATGGGCCCGCAACTTCCGGATGGCAGCCGCCAGATCAGCGCGTCGGGGTCGACCTACAGAGGACCTGGAGCGCCGGCGAATGGCCCCTATCATCACTACACGTTCGAGATCTACGCACTCGACATCAAGCTGGATTCGATTCCCGCGGTGACGATGCCTGTCGCTGCTGGAGCGACGCCGAATCCGAACGACGAACTGCAGACTCGCGATAAGGTCTTCGCGGCGATGCAAGGTCATGTCCGCGGCAAAGCCGTGATGGGCGGGTTGTTCAAGAGGCCGCAATAAGACTTGGGAGACCGGGTTTCTGGTCCGTGACAGCAGATTTTGCCTATCCACCAGGAAATTTTTGCCTATTTTCCTAAACCTTGACCGATGACTCGCCGATATGAAGGAAAACTCAGGAGGAGTTCTCCATCGTGTCGGGCCTTTTGGGCCTGGGCGGCGGTACAGATTGGTTCGGAGGCAGCCAAGGATTGGTGGGCCTCCGTTCTGGAAGCCAGCTCAGGCTGAACAACAATTCATCTGGGATTACGCCGAGATCCAATGGCGGCGCGGCGGCAATGAACCCCGCCGTCGACCAATTGCGCGAGGATCTCCGGACGGCCGCGAGCGCTCTTGCGGCGGCCCTGTCGTCGCTTCGCGATGAGGTTAAAGCCAGGCCTTCGGCAAAGCTAACTGCGAGACCGCCGACATCTGTCCTCTTAACCGGCCTTCTTCCACGTCTGGATTCGCGCGCGATCTCAACGTCGGCATTACACTCCACAGTCAAGGTCAATACGCAATCAGGAAACCGGTCCTCGACTTCGGGAATCGGGCTCGATCTTTCGACGTCCCGGTCGACGTTGAAGTCTGCGGCACTGGGGCTGGATCTCACAACGCCTGCCCGGGCATCGCTTCTGCGCTCAGCCGCCGCATTGGGGCTCGACCTGACGTCGCCGAATGCCGCCTCGACATTGTTTTCATCGTCTCTGGGGCTGGATCTCACCTCACCGGATGCCGCATCCGTGTTGACCTCTGCTCTGGCTTTGGGACTCGATGTCAGCACCGCGGAAGCGGCCTCGATTCTCCGGTCCAGTGACGTGCTGAATCTCGATATCACCGCGCCCGAGGCAATTTCGCGTCTTTACTCGGCAGCTCTGGGGCTTGATCTGACGTCTCCTGACGCACCTTCCCGATTGTATTCCTCAGCCGCCCTTGGACTCGACATCACGTCTCCCCAGACCGCATCGACGCTGTATTCTTCCAGCAGCCTCGGCCTCGACATCACATCACCGGAAGCGGTGTCGACTTTGAATTCGAGCGCTGTTGTCGGACTCGATGTCACATCTCCGCAAAGCGCATCGGTTTTGACGTCCTCAGCGGAAATCAACACCGCCGCGACGTCCTATGCACCATCGGTCACGATGAGTTCAGGGACCAGCGTAGCGTCATTGAGTGGCGTTTTTACCGGAGTCGGCACGGCGGCGGGAATGACATCCCTGAAGATCAAGGCCCTGTCCAACGTGACGCTGGACAGCACCACGGCCCAGAATGTCCGATTCCAGATTCAGGATCAATCGAATACCACGTTGCTGGACTACACCGGTGCGCTCAAGGCGGGAGACAGGATCTATCTGGGTGACGACATCGGCCTTTATCTGTCCTTCGGGTCAGGCACGGTCGTCAATAACGCGACGGGAACTTCCGCGGTCACCCGCACGGCGACCGACGTCGATCCCGCTGCGCTGTTCAATGCCGCCGCGAATTCACGTCCGCGATTTGAAAACGGCGCACAGGTCACGGCGGGCTCCTTCACGATCAACGGCATAACGATCGCCGTCAACGCCAATGACTCGATCAACTCCGTGCTCTCGCGCATCAACAGCTCTGCGGCGGGCGTCACGGCGGCATTCGCGAATGACAAGATCACCTTGACCACAAATGCCAACTCCGAGGACAACATTTTCCTGGCGAACGACACCTCCGGATTTCTTGCCGCGACGAAATTGGTCGCTCCGAATGAAGAGATCAATACAGCCTCGAAGTCCTACGGCAGCAGCAACCTCACGTTCACCACCGGCACCAGCACGGCGACCCTGAGCGGTTCGTATCTCGGGAGCGGCGCCTATGCCGCGGCCACCTCGCTGATCGTGAAGTTCAAGGCCAATGGCACGGTTAGCGGTACGGCGTCGAACGTCCATTTCGCCGTACTCGACCAGGCCAATCACACGCTGCTGGATACGACCGTGAGCGTCAAGGCCGGCGACAAGGTGGCCATCGGCAATGAGAGCGGATTGTGGATCTCTTTCTCCGCGGGGTCTGTTGTCAACAATGCCACGTCGTCCACCACAGTCAGCAATACGAAAACAGACGTCGATGCTGCGGCCGTCTTCAATGACAGCAACCTGAACTCGAGACCGCGTTTTGAAAACGGCGCTCAAGTGACTGCGGGATCGTTCACGGTCAACGGAACGTCCATTACGGTAAATGCAAACGATTCCATCAACTCGGTTCTTGCCCGAATCAATGCGTCGGCCGCCAACGTCACCGCCTCTTTCGCTAATGACCGGATCACGATCGTTAACAACGGGAATTCGAATCCCGTCATTCTCGCCAACGACACTTCGGGTTTTCTCGCAGCGACGAAACTCAGCGGTCCCTCAACGGTTAAAGGCAATATCCGTGACGATCAGCAGGTGCTTGCGAAGACAACTCAGTTCGCGTCGGTTTCGACCGGCTCATTCGTGGTTGATGGACAGACTATTAATATCAACGTCAACACCGACACGGTGCAGTCGATCGTCGATAAGATCAACGCATCCGGCGCGCGCGTCACGGCCTCGTACAACAGCGCGCAGGATAAGTTCAACATCGTGACGACCTACAACACGGAAGACAACGTTCCGGTCGGCACGGACACGACGGGCTTTCTGACTGCAGCCAAACTTTCTGCTGCAAACACCGTAAAGGGAAATCTGCGGGACGATCAGCAGGTCTTTTCAAAGACGTCGCAGTTTGCTTCGGTTAATACGGGATCATTCACGGTCAATGGCGCCGCAATTTCGGTTAACAAAGACACGGACACGCTCACGTCGATCATGAATCGGATCAATGCTTCTGCCGCCGGTGTAACGGCAACCTTCGATTCGACGCTGAACAAGCTGAAGCTCGTCACGAATGCAAATAGCGAGGACCTGATTACTGTCAGCGGCGACACGAGCAGCTTCCTGACGGCCGCAAAACTGTCCACCAATAACACGGTCCGCGGCAATATCATCGACACGCAACAAGCGCTATCCAGGACGTCACAGTTTGGCTCGGTTGCGTCCGGTTCATTCACCATCAATGGAGTATCGATCTCCGTCAATGCAACGACAGATACGGTCGCCTCCATGATCAGCAAGATCAACAGCGCAGGCGCTGGCGTTACCGCGTCTTACGACTCCGCGCTCGACAAGCTCGTTTTGACGGGAACTTCAAACAGCGAGGATCTCATCGCGGTCGCCAGCGACACGAGCGGTTTCCTCACCGCCGCAAAACTGTCCACCGGAAACACAATCCGAGGACATCTTCGCGAGGACACCGTAGCGCTTTACGACCTGAGCCGTTTCTCGGGCGTGACGGACGGCCATTTCTCAATCGATGGCCACACCATCAACATCACGACAGCCGACACTATTCAGTCGATCCTAACGAAAATCAACCAGTCGGGCGCGCGCGTTACGGCGTCGTTCGATTCCGCTGCGAACAAGCTTCGACTCGATACGACATTCAATACAGAAGACGACGTCTCGATTGGCAGCGATACGTCCGGTTTTCTTTCCGCAGCCGGTATTGATTCAGGCAATACGATTGCCGGCAATCTGAGGGACGATCAGCAGATTCTCTCGAAGACCGGCCAGTTCGGCGACGTGGCAAGCGGATCATTCACCATTAACGGTGTCGCCATCTCCATCGATAAAGACGCCGACACGCTGACATCCGTCATTGCTCGCATCAACAGCGCGGGCGCAGGCGTTACTGCAGCATATGACGAAGATCTCGACAAAGTCGTTCTCACTTCCGAGTCGAACACCGAGGACCTTATCGCTGTAGAAAATGACACGACAGGATTCGTGTCGTCCGCGAAACTGGCAACCAGTGAGACGGTGCGAGGCAACATTCGCGACGACCGCCAGGTGCTCTCGAAGACAACGCAGTTCGCCGCCGTCAGCAGCGGATCATTCACGGTCAACGGCGTCGAGGTCCAGATTGACAAGGATGCAGACAGTCTCTCATCGATTATTGACAGGATCAATGACGCCGATGCCGGCGTCACTGCCTCATACGATGCCGAGGCAGACAAGATCGTTTTGACAGGCACCGCGAACAGCGAAGACCTTATTGACGTCTCCAGCGATACGACCGGATTTTTGGCTGCCGCAGAACTCTCCACCGGCAATACGGTGCGCGGACATCTTGACGAGGACACCGTCGCATTCAAGAACCTTTCACGCTTTGCGGGCGTCACTTCGGGTTCGTTCACCGTCGATGGCAAAACAATAGACGTGACTTCCAACGACACGATCCAGTCTGTCGTCGCCAAGATCAACGATTCCGGCGCCCGGGTCATCGCCGCTTTCGATGCCGGGACCAATAAACTCAATTTGACGACGGCGTACGATACACAGCAACGGGTGCCTGTCGGATCGGACACCTCCGGCTTTCTCGCGGCAGCGGGCCTGTCTGCGTCTTCAACGCTCCGTGGGCATCTGAGAGAAGATACTGTTGCGCTCGCAGACACCGATTCGTTTCAGGCGGTGCAGGACGGATCGTTTGTGATCGATGGGCAGACGATCACGGTCGACGCGGATACCGATACGATTCAATCGCTGATAGACAAGATTAATGCTTCAGGTGCGCGCCTCACCGCTTCGTACGATGAAGACGCCGACAAAATTGTTCTCGCCGCCACGTACGATAGCGAGGATCCTGTCGAGCTTGGCAGCGACACCTCCGGATTTCTTAATGCTGCTCATCTGGATTCCGACAACAGCATCGTCGGCAATATTCGAGACGACTTGCAGGTGCTTGCTAAAACCACACAGTTTGGCGCCGTCGGCAACGGGTCGTTCACCATCAACGGACATGGAATCACGGTCGACACGGGCATCGACAGCCTGGAAAGTCTGATTCAGAAGATTAACGATGCGGGCGCCGGTGTGACTGCTGCCCTGAACGAGACAACAAACCGCATCGAACTCACCAATGATGCAGTGGGCGCCGATCCCATCGTGGTGGAAGGCGACACGAGCGGTTTTCTTGCCATTGCGGACCTGGACACGGCGAAGTCGATTCTCGGAAAACTTGCGGATGACCAGGCAGCACTTTCCCAGACTGCGGCATTCGCCGGCGTCACCGACGGTACATTCACCATCAATGGCTCTACCATTTCCATTGATGCCGACCACGACACTCTCCAGTCGATTCTTGGAAAAATCGAAGATGCCAACCTCGGAGTTGCGGTCAGCTACGATGATGTTCAGGACAGGCTTCTGTTCAGCTCAACCACGCCTGGCGCCACGCTGTCGCTGGAAAACGATACAACCGGATTCCTCAACGCCGCACACGTCCAACAGGGAACGCTTGGCGGCGTTGCAAATCCCGACGGCGCATTCGATGCCGCCAGCGGCGAAGGTCCGCTTTTCGATCCAGGCCAATCCGTCCATTCCGGCAGCTTCAAAGTGAACGGCGTTTCCATTGACGTGGCCGCAGATGACACGATTCATGCGGTTCTCGAAAAAATTACGAATTCCGATGCCGGCGTCACGGCTTCCTTTGACGATGCCACGCAGAAGGTCACGTTGATCTCCAAACACGCTCACGCCGATCCCGTTACGGTTTCCGACGATACGTCCGGATTCCTCACCGCGGTGAAGCTCGACGGAACCTCAGAATCGGGAAGCGAAAACGTCATGTTTTCCCCCTTCGATAGCTATATTTCGGATCTTGCCGAATACTCACAAGTACACTCAGGCAGCCTGACGCTGAACGGCCGGCACATCAGCGTCGACCCTGCGAAAGACACAATTCATGACGTTGCGGCCGCGCTGGACAATCTCGATGACATTACAGCATCGGTAAATGACAGCACAGGCGCTGTTCAGATAACGGGCCTGCCGGGCGAGTCTCTCGAGCTATCGGACAGTTCGGGGCTGCTCGCCGATCTCCAAATCGCCTCTCAGCTGTATCGGGCTCAGCCCTCGATGAGATCGGTCACGGGAATCAAGAAGGTAACCGAGGCTGTCGAAAGAATGAATAGCGCCATTGCCAGTCTTTTTGGTCTTCCGGGAAGCGGCGGACAATCCGTCATCGACGATGTATCGACGACGGTTCAGCGCGCGGTCAATATGCTCAGCAGTGCGGGCATTAGCGTTGTCAAAGGCGGGGACGCGCCATCGCTTTCGATCGATCCGCAGGAGCTTGCCATGTCGCTCCGCGCCATGTCTCCGAATCAAAAGAACGTGTTCACCGACGCCGCCGCGGTCTTTGAAGACCTTCCCCAACGCGTTGTCTCCGCGGTGTCCCGCGCATCATTCCCTTCCTCGTCGATCGGCAGTTACCTTTCCGCTTACGGCAACTCAAGCATCAATAGATGGACCGGTTAGATCGCTGTTTGCGCTAAGCACTTCCGGCGGGCGTACGCCGCGACGGTCGAAAAATTCAAGCTGATAAAAACACAGAAAGACTTAGCGGATTTCGAAGAAACCATTGAAGATGTAATCAGATGACCGGTGCAGCCACCGGACTTCTCACTCGATGAAACGAAGGGTTGGCAGCCGCAAATTGAATCCTGATGACATTGAAACCAAGGAATGGCTCGACTCGCTTGAGTACGTTGTCCAGCATCGCGGAGCCGAGCGCGTCAACACTCTGCTGAATCAGTTACGCGCTTATGCGCTTCAGGCGGGGATTCAGATCCCGTTCTCCGCTAATACGCCGTACATCAATACCATTCCTGCAAGCCGCCAGCCGATCTATCCCGGTAACGGCGACATCGAACAGCGGATTCGCAGCCTCGTGCGATGGAACGCCCTCGCCATGGTCGTTCGCGCAAATCGCGAAGAGCACGGTATTGGTGGACACATTTCGACATTTGCTTCCGCGGCAACGCTGTACGAAGTCGGCTTCAATCATTTCTTTCGCGCGCGAACACCCGAACATCAAGGGGATGTCATCTATTTCCAGGGACACGCATCGCCGGGTATCTATGCGCGCGCCTTTCTTGAAGGCAGGTTGAATCAGCAGCACCTCGAAAACTTCCGGCGGGAATTGCGGGCAGGCGGAGGATTGTCGTCGTATCCGCACCCGTGGTTGATGCCGCACTTCTGGGAATTCCCGACCGTATCGATGGGGCTCGGGCCAATTATGGCGATCTATCAAGCCCGCTTTAATCGATACCTTGAAGATCGGGGCTTAAAAGAACCTTCGGATGCAAAGGTCTGGGCCTTCCTCGGTGATGGAGAAACCGACGAGCCGGAAGCACTCGGGGCAATCACTCTCGCGTCGCGAGAGAAGATCGACAACCTCATTTTTGTGATCAACTGCAACCTGCAACGCCTTGATGGCCCGGTTCGCGGCAACGGTAACATCATTCAGGAACTCGAAGCCGTGTTTCGCGGCGCGGGATGGAATGTCATCAAGGTGATCTGGGGCCGAAGCTGGGATCCGCTGCTGGCCTCGGACCGCGATGGCGTGCTCGCCAAACGTATGGGTGAAATCGTTGACGGCGAGTGGCAGAAGTACTCCACGGAATCGGGCGACTTTATCCGGGAACATTTTTTCGGAACCGATCCGAGGTTGTTGAAGATGGTCGAACATCTCTCCGACGAGCAGATTGTGAAGCTCGGCCTCGGAGGACATGACCCCCTGAAAATATACGCGGCCTACTCCGCTGCTGTGGCACACAAGGGAGCTCCCAGCGTCGTGCTGGCACGCACGATCAAAGGCTACGGGCTTGGCGAAGCAGGCGAAGGCCGCAACATCACCCATCAACAGAAGAAAATGAATGAAGAGGAGCTGCGATTATTCCGCAGCCGCTTCGGCATTCCCGTCTCCGACGAACAAATTGCAGGAGCCCCTTTCTATAAGCCGCCGGAAAACAGCGAGGAAACCCGCTATATCCGCCAGCAGCGAGAGAAGCTTGGCGGCCCCGTCCCTTCGCGCAAACCCTCGAATGCGCGGGCCGAGTGCGTGCCGCCGGAAACCTTTGAGGAGTTTTTCAAGGGTACCGAAGACCGCAAGGCGTCGACAACGATGGTCTTCGTTCGGCTGCTGTCAAAACTTCTTCGCGATGAACGTGTCGGGAAACTCATCGTACCCATCATTCCCGACGAGTCACGTACGTTTGGAATGGAGCCTCTGTTTCGACAGGTAGGCATCTACTCGCATGTCGGACAGCTCTACGACCCGGTCGATAAGGAAACCCTGCTCTATTATCGGGAAGCGCAGGACGGGCAGATACTCGAAGAAGGCATCACGGAAGCCGGATCCATGTCGTCGTTCATCGCCGCTGGAACCGCGTACTCCACGCACGGCATCAATACGATTCCGTTTTTCATTTTCTACTCCATGTTCGGGTTTCAGCGCGTGGGCGATCTTATCTGGGCGGCCGCAGACTGCCGCACGAAGGGCTTTCTCATTGGAGGAACTTCAGGAAGAACGACCCTGGCGGGAGAAGGTCTCCAGCATCAGGACGGGCATAGTCACCTGCTCGCCTACCCCGTGCCGAATTTGAAGGCCTACGATCCCGCTTATGCCTTCGAAGTCGCGGTCATCATCCGCGAGGGCATTCATCGCATGTACGAGCGGCGCGAAGACGTTTTCTATTACGTCACAGTGATGAACGAAAACTACGAACACCCCGCAATGCCGGAGGGGGGCGACATCCAGGAAGGCATCTTGAAGGGAATGTATCGGCTGCGTCCTGCATCTGACACCTCGCTCCCTTTGCGCGCCCAGTTGATGGGCAGCGGCGCGATCCTCAACGAAGTTCTAAAAGCGCAGGAGATGCTGGCGGAGAAGTACCACGTCGCAGCGGACGTGTGGAGCGTCACGAGTTACAAGGAACTCTATCGGGATGCCCTGGATACAGAGCGATGGAATCTGCTTCATCCGGAGGAACCGCAGCGCATGCCTTACGTGACGCGTTGCGTCGCAGATGCGCCCGGTGTGTTTGTCGCGGCCTCCGATTATGTCCGCGCGCTGCCAGACATGATGTGCCGCTGGATGCCACGACGACTACATACTCTGGGGACAGACGGCTTCGGCCGCAGCGAAGGCCGCGACGCGCTGCGGGATTTTTTTGAAGTCGATGCGCGATATGTCGCCTTCACGACGCTCGTGGCACTGTATCGAGACAGGCAGCTGGATGCCGCCGTGGTGCGACAGGCAATGCAGGATTTGAAGATCGATCCGGAAAAGATGAATCCGATGGTGGCGTGAAAAGACTTATCGCCGGATACACAGATTTCCCGGATTAAAACCTCACGTCAATAAAGGAGACCGCATGCCGACGGAAATCAAGCTGCCCATACTTGGTGAGAATATCGATTCTGCAACCGTCGCCCGCATTCTCGTGAAGGTCGGTGACACGATCGCGAAGGACCAGGCCATCATGGAACTGGAAACCGAGAAGGCGGCGGTCGATCTGCCCGCGCCCGCGGCGGGCACGATAAAAGAAATTCAGGTGAAGCAAGGCGACACCGTCAAGGTGGGGCAAATCGTCGCGATCGTCGAAGAGGGCGCGGAAGCCTCAAAGGAAGCACCCAAAGAAAAGAAAGAAGAAAAGCAGAAGGAGGAGCCAAAACAGGAAGAACCCCAGCAGGCGGCACAAAAGGGCGCACCGCCTGAGAAAAAACAGGAGCCTGAGCCGCCTGCAAAGCCCGAGCCGGCGCCGCCGCAACGCGAAGAGCCTGCGGCCGCATCGCCAGAGCCGCCTTCGACCGGCGGTGCCGTGGTGCCTGCCGCGCCCGCCCTGCGACGCATCGCGCGAGAGTTGGGGATAGACATTCAGACTGTGAAGGGAACCGGCAACGAAGGCCGCATCACCGAAGAAGACATTCGCCATCACGCGCGATCAATCATCATCAACGCCACCGATCCTTCGAGTCCGTCTCGATGGGGCGAGGTCGAACGCAAGCCCATGTCGGCCATACGCCGCAAGACTGCAGAACATGTTGAAGAAGCCTGGAGCACGATTCCGCATGTCACGCAGTTCGACTCCGCCGACATCACGGAACTGGAAAAGACGCGTTCAACGTTCGCAAAGCAGGTGGAAGATGCGGGCGGCAAACTGACGATCACGGCAATCGTGCTGAAAGCTTCGGCAGCAGCGTTGAAAATGTTTCCGCAGTTTAATGTGAGTGTCGACATGGCAGCCGGGGAGATTCTCTCAAAAAAATACATCCACATCGGAATTGCCGTGGATACGGAGCACGGACTCCTCGTCCCCGTCATCCGCGACGTCGACAAGAAAAGCATCATCGAGCTGTCGGTGGAACTCACCGATCTCGCGGAACGCGCCCGCAAACGCAAGCTTTCCGTTGAAGACATGCAAGGCGGAACGTTCACGATCACGAATCTCGGCGGCATCGGAGGGTCCTACTTCACGCCGATCGTTAACGCGCCGGAAGTTGCGATTCTGGGTATCTCGCGAGCGGTAGAGCAGCCCGTTTATACGAATGGACATCTCCATCCGCGGCTGATGCTCCCGCTTTCTCTCTCCTACGATCACCGCGCCATCGACGGCGTGGATGGGGCACGTTTTCTCCGCTGGATGAAGGAAGCTCTCGAACAGCCGTTCATGCTTTCCCTCGCTGCGTGACAATCGCGTTTGCGGTCACCGCAGTCGAGGATCTGCCGTTTGCCACCAGTTGAGCGGAGGCTCACGGAACGCCTGCGCAAACATTAGAGATTAACCAACAGAAGGGCATTCACCAGGTTTGTCGCCCCAGGTCGAGCCAGGAAATGAATCTGCTTTGGGTAACGGACACTTACCACCGACGCAATTGAATTTGCCGGATTGATCGTACACATCATTTGGCAATATCATACACATCGAGGTGATCCGGTTGAGAACCAACATCGTCCTGGATGACGCATTGGTTCGTAAGGCTCAGAAATTGACGGCCCTGCCAACAAAAAGGGCCGTAGTCGATGAAGCTTTGCGAACGCTCATCCGCTTGAAGCAGCAGCAGACAATTCTTTCGCTTCGTGGCAAGGTCCAATGGCGTGGAGATCTTAACGCATCTCGAACCGGGCGGCACAGTGCCAACGATCATTGATACGACAGTCTGGATTGATTTTTTTCGGAACGAGAAAACCGAGCAGAGTGATCTGCTGGAGGTCGTCGTCCGACGTGGTGATGCTGCCCTCGGTGATTTGATTGTGAGCGAAATCCTGCAAGGTGTGGACTCCGACAAAGAGTTTCGTTCGCTAAAGCGCCATTTCTCAAATTTCGAAATTTACCCCATGCTTGGCCGCCGGAACGCGGTCCAGAGCGCAGTAAATTATCGCAAGCTGCGGACAAAGGGATTCACGATCCGCAAGATTGTCGACTGCTGGATCGCCACGTTCTGTATCGAGCGTGGTTTTGCACTCTTGCACAATGATCGAGATTTCGACCCCTTCGAACAACACCTGAAGCTAAAAGTATTGCGCTGATTCTTACAGGTCTGATTGGTCACTCGAATTTCTCGCCAGGAACGAGCGTCCAGTTTGCTCGGAACGGAATGAGGGGACAGCCCCGAATTACCGGAACGGAATGCGGGGACAGCCCCGAATTACCGAATGCGGAATGCGGGGGAATGCGGGGACAGCCCCGAATTACCAACTATCGAGATCGAGTCATCGCCATCGGGAATGATGGACTTCCGGCCGTTTTGGAGATTGAAACCGTAGTGGAAACAGACAGTGCGGATTTCTTTCCGAAAACGAGCACTTCCTCGGCCACCTGGAATCGCGAAGAAGTGGGTTCTGCTTTGATGGTTTATCCGCTCCTCCGCGACGGCGGAAGCTTTACGTAGGTGGCCTGGCAACGATCATTAGGCCAGGTACCCGAAGAACTGTCGATGAGAAACCCTACTTCTTTAGAAAGAAGACGATTCCGGTGCCGAATCGGATGTTCTTCAGCGTGATTGAACTTGTAGCAAGTTCCGTATTTTTTTGTCGCGTTGGGAAAAAATCGAATTGAATGGGACGAAGCGCCACCTTATCGGAAACAACAACATCGACGCCTCCGCCAAAAGACATCGCGAATCCCGTATTGTCAAAAGAGGAAGTATCGGAATCCAAAGTCGCGCTTCCGCTGATCTTTCCGACACCAAATAGCGCATGTGCGAAAGGCCGCACCTTCTCATTCGACCCAGACACTTGGGGACCCACCAGAAAGCTGTGTATCCTGGCAATAGCCCGGCCATCGCTTCCATCGAGATCGCCCTGCAACTTGCGGTAATAGCCGCTGAAGTCACCCGTAATTCCAAAGTGATTGGTGACGTTCGCGGTAATCCCGCCATTCCAGCCCAGCATGGTTCCGACGATCGACTGCAGTATCTTGGTGTTCTCGCCCTGGATCGTTTCAGGCAAGTGGACTCTTAACAGAGAGTAACCTCCGAACGTTTCTAACCTGGCTTTGGCTTGAGCCCCGGCGTCAGCTGGGGAGAAAACTAACAGGCACAGGGAAACGATGCATCCGGCGACCAAGGCATGAGCTTTCATCTTTTCTCCTTTGGGGTGATCAGTAAGTCGGGCGTTGTGTGAAGTGAGCGGTTCAAGGCAGGGGCATTGTCCGCGCGACATCGAAGCTACGGGGAACCACTGAAGGAGTCAATGCAATTAAAAAGTTGTTAACGGCACGCGGTCAGGCTGACGGCGGAAGACAGTAATTCAGGGACGCGCACCAAATTCTTGCGGCCCGCCCGCACCGGCTTCACCTTCCCTCCGGGATCAAGTGTACTGCACCGTATTTGTCTCGCCGGACTTGACGGACACCGGAGCCCCGAGCGCTTCATGGTCGTCCTTTAAGAGTCGCACTTGGGACGACAATTTGTTTTCCAGCTGCACGTTCGGGATTTTCTGATTGACGAGTGTTGGAAACGCCATGGCTTGCAGGGTTTGTGTGAACCGAGGATCATGGCGCAGGCTGTCCCTTCGCGCTGTTTCTTATTGCAAGAGCCCGGAGGTATCCCCATGGATGTTGGCCATCGACTTGAGGCAAGGCACGATTGGCGGCGGGGTTTCAAGCTCAGTGTCAGCGTTGCGCCGGCAACGACTTCGCCGTTTCGGCGCGGACTGCATCGAGGTCCGACATTTCCCGCTAAAACGATCCAGCCGCTATGCCCAGCACACTCCATGTTTCGGTCGCCATCCTGACCTCAATACTGTACCGTTGGCCGTATTGATCGATCGACGATTAATTCCAACTCGGCTGGTGTTTGCCACACAGCCTAAGTTTTCATCGCCTGAATCGTTAACATAGCAAGCGTCTGTTTTAGGGGGATCGATGCGCGGAAGTCAAATTGTGGAGTCCCTTCTCCTAGTTGTTGTCTTGCCGGGGGTGTTGCTGGCTCAGCAGCAGACCGCACCGGTTGTTTTCGGCGGCCTGCGGGTGCCTCCGTGTGTCGTTGCCACGGACCCGGACTACGGGCACGTTGCCGCGAAGCCGATCCAACTCGGTGGCGGCCCTTCAACGGCGGCAGCGCGAATGTCGCGCTTTATCGGAGCGTTGCGTGGGCCGCAGGGCGAGATCCTGCAACTGGCGCCGACTCGCGGATCCGGCTTCGCGGCTGTGGGCTATTGGGACGAGCCGACCATTCTTGACTACTACACCGTTCAGTTTGCGGGTCAGTCGATGCCTCTGGTCGTGGACACGTATCACTACAGCTTGCCGCAAGCGCCTTCCGGCCTGACCTGTAGCGGACCGTTGGTGACGGCACTGGGAATGCCCCCTCTGGATCCGATGAAGAATACTTCGAGCATCATCGCGCTTGCCATTGAACGTGGTTCCGCGAAAGAGGTTCCGCCTGTTCCGCTGGACATCGGCACTGCGCGTGGTTTCCTGTTCGATCAGTTCACGATCCTGGCGCGTCGCGCACGTGCGGCAGCGCAGGCAGGGACACCGCTTGATCCTCCTTCCGGACCCAGACAGCCCGCCGACTTTGAAGGGGCCGGCTGGCTCGTGCTGGCACAACCCGTCGCCTGTGGAGCGCGGATAATCCCGCCTCAGGGCATCGAACTGCAGCTTAATCAAATGCCAATTCCACGCAACGGAGACTTCATTCGTGGCGACGCGGTTGCGCTCCGATTTCACGGGTTTCCGGTGCCAGCCGACAGCATTGCGGCAGTGTTCCGCCAGTCGACGATAAGTCACGTGAAGATTACTTACGCGGAATCCTGCGAGGGCGCGTCACCCGACGTGCTGCTGCCGATTGCTGTCGAACCTCCACGTATCATGGCTCGGCCAGGCGTTCTTCCAGCAGGGAATACGGAGCCGGACACGACGGTCTACCTTCAGGTCCTCCTCGACGAGGATGGGCGCTTCGCACGTCCGCTGCACATCGGCGGCCCGAAGTCCCTTGTACCCGCCGCTATCGAGACGATTAATGGCTGGATCACGAGTCCCCTTCGTCTCAACCGAACGGCGATTATTAATCCCGTAATCCTTCAGGTCGTCTTCCGCTGAATCGGAGGCAGATTCGACAGATCAATCGAAGCGGTCGGTTCTGCGTCACAAGACTTTGAGTTCGGGCCAATCGAGGGCATAGCCCAGGGCACGCTGGACTTCGCGGTGCCGCTGCCGTGCCAAAGCGCCTATCCGCGCCCGCAACAGTGACTTGGGAACCACATGGATGTTGTCGAGATTCGCGACTGAAATAGGGAGTCCTTCGTTCGATCCAAGGGAAACTTCCTGGGGAATGTTTCGGACCGTTGACGTTATTTCTGCAATGAGGACTTTGTTGAGGTACGCGAAACCGGCGGTACGAGTGAGGAGCAGCACGGGCCGTCGTCCGATCGGTTTTGGCAGGTCGGCCCACACGATGTCGAATTGCTTCATCGCCGTGGGCGCTTCCGAGGTGGCTTCGCGGCAGGTTCCCAAACAGCCGGATTGAGATAGGCCTCGTCGCCGTGATCCGGCTGCAGGCGATAAGCCTCAGCAGTCGCTTGTTCCTCAATTTCCCAGAGAGCTTTCCGGAGAGCATTTCGAATGAACTCCGAGCGCTGTCGAGCCTTACCCGGCGCCACTCGTTCCAGCTTTTCAGCTACTTCATCATCGAGTTCTACTATTAGCGTCTTCATGAACTCTACTATATAGAAGAACACCGGTTAGAACGACTTGTCATTATAGGTATCGCAACATGCCGCCTAGTCTAAACGAAAAGGAAGATTCCTCCGCGGCTCCGTCAGGCGCTCGGGAGACGAGCTTTGAGTTCTTCGCAGGACGGTCAAATTTGTCTCGCCTGTAAAGTCGCGACGCGTTATAAGCCCATTACACATCCCATGAGTCGGTTTACGGCACAAATCGGATTCGTCCTGACTCTTACGTTGATGTTCGGTGTTCTTTATCGCGCAGCGCAGGACGATGGCACGCGCTTGCTTGCCGGTGCAATCGACATACATGTTCACAGCGACCCTGACGACCGTCCGCGTTCGATCGATGCGATTGACGTCGCAAAGCTCGCGAAAACACGCGGCATGCGCGCAATCGTTTTGAAAAATCACTACGACCCGACCGGCCCTCTCGCCTACGTTGTGCGCAAAGAAGTCCCGGGCATCGAAATCTTTGGCGGTGTGGATCTGAATCTTCCGGTTGGAGGCATTAATCCCGCGGCGGTGGAACACATGACGAAAGTTTCCGGCGGGTGGGGGCGGTTTGTCTGGATGCCCACCTTCGACGCCGAAAATCAGGTCAAGTATTCGAATGAGAATCGGCCCTTCGTCAGCGTGGCCCGCAACGGAGAGCTCCTGCCGGAAGTGAAACAGGTGATCGCGCTCATTGCGAAGAACAGTCTCGTGCTCGCCACGGGCCACTCTTCGCCCGAAGAAGGCTTGATGTTGTTGCGCGAAGGCCGCGCTCAGGGCGTACAGCGTATGGTCGTTACGCACGCGCTGCAGGCACCGGTCCTCATGAACCTGCAGCAGATGCAGGAGGCGGCGAAGCTCGGAGCCTTCATTGAATTTGTCGGAGGCTCGCTCGCAGGCGCCGATGCGAATTCGAGAATGGATATGTTCGCCGATGCGATCCGCAAGATCGGTCCGGAGTTCTGCATCCTTTCATCGGACCTCGGCCAGCGCGGCAATGCCCTGCCTCCCGACGGTTTCGGCGCATTTCTTGCGGCGCTTCGTAAACGCGGCTTTACAGACGAGCAAATCGGCCGCATGTCGAAACAGAATCCGGCGAAGCTATTGGGATTGAACTGAACGGAGGTTTGAATTGAGGTACACCGTCATCGTTTTCATCCTGCTCGCTTTTTCAGCATCCGCAGCCGCGGAAACCGCCGACGACTACCGCGGCGGTTGGCGCACCGAAAACGGAGAACCCCATATCTATCAGTTTTCGATTCGCGGCGAACAAGTGCGCGGGGTCTACTGCACGCACTGCAGCGATGCGACCACGCTGGCTTTCATCGATGGGAAGTTTGGTGCGGACGGCATCACCTTTGTCGTGACGCACGTGAAGGCGGATGGCGCCACGGCGTATCAAGACAAAGCGACGGCAAAGTTTGAAAAAGGAAGTCTGACCATCACAGGGACAAGTGGCGCTCCCGGCGGCGGAAAGTTTCAACGCACGGTCATTAAAGACTCGCGGGGTCCGGATCCCTTGCCCGTCCCCGTCTCGATCCTGCCGCCAGGAAACGGTCCTGTGCCGCCGATCACTCGCGGCGGGCCA
>JADMIO010842017.1_pt1 | contig 29521 bp, 27 predicted proteins | sample 8958161 | NCBI WGS metagenome assembly JADMIO01 (sample SAMN16585339, study PRJNA669376) | soil metagenome | isolation source: Crop rotation soil | place: USA: Cullars Rotation, Alabama | collected 2011 | reverse complement strand
CTTTCCCGGGGCCTGGGTCACGGTGACCGGCGCAGTCGGACGCGCCTGCGGCTGCTCAGGGCCGCCGGTGAAGGTCGGCTGGGCCGGGACGGTCTCCATCGGCTGGCCCTGCTCGCCCTTGTAGACCTGCAGGCCGCTGGCCCGGTCCTGCGGCTGGGCGTCGGCGGGCGGCGCGGTCTTGATCGTGGTCGTGGGCTCGCCCACCACCTGAGGGGCCTCTCCCGCCTCGCGCACGCCCGACTGGTAGAAATAGAAGATCGCCGCCACCAGGGCCGCCAGCACCAGGACCGACAGGATCAGCGTGAACGGGATCGGTCGGCTGCCGCGCACCGGCTGGCGCGGGTCGAAGCTGAGCGGGGCGTCGGCGGTCGGGGGCGTGTAGGCGCCGCGCTGGTGGTCGGTCATCGCGAGGGCTCCGAAGGGTCCAGGCGCGGCCGATCGTTCCGGAACGAATCGCCCGCATTCCCTTGCAGTGTACCGGAGTGAGTGCGGCGCGAAGCGGGCGCCTAATGGGTTTTCTGCGCAGCAGACCCCTTAGCCGCGGGCCGACAGGTCCATCAGGCCTGAGGTGTCCAGGCCGTAGCGGTGGAAGAGCGCGCGGAACTCCCGCAACTCGTCGGACGAGACCCGGCCGGCCCGTAGCGTGATGTGGATGTTGGCGCCGCGGATCTGGGCGGCCTGCACCGCGCGGATGCGCTTCAGCCAGCCCATGAACGCCGCCTCGTCGCCGGGGGAATGGTACATCGGCGCCCGCACGATCAGGACGTCCAACGGGCTAGTTCCAGACGTCGAGGTGGAACAGCTTCTTGTGTTCCTCGATCGCGTAGCGGTCGGTCATGCCGGCGATGTAGTCGCAGACGACGCGGGCGCGGCCGGCCTGGTCGCGGCCCTCGCAGCGCAGGCTCCATTCGCCCGGCAGGACGTCGGGCTCGGCCATGAACAGCTGGAACATCTCCGCCAGGATGCGCCGCGCCTGGCTGCGGGTGCGGTTGACCTTCCAGTGGCGGTACATGCGGTCCATCAGGAACTTCCGAAGCACCGCCAGGTCCTCGACCATGTCGCGGGAGAAGGCGACGAGGGCGTGGCCCAGCATCCGCACGTCCTCGGGCGAACCGACCTTGCCCTTCACCGCCCGGGCCCGCGTCTCGGCCAGCACGTCGTCGACCATGGCCCCGATCATCCGCCGCACAGCCTCCAGCCGCAGGATGCCGGGCTCGCAGTCCGGATAGTCGGCGCGCGCGCTCTTCAGGTTCGGCCCGATCAGGGCGACCTCCTCGAGCTCGTCGAGGTGGAAGAGGCCGGCCAGGACGCCGTCGTCGACGTCGTGGTTGTTGTAGGCGATGTCGTCGGCCAGCGCGGCGACCTGGGCCTCGGCGGACGCCCAGGTGTCGAGACGCAGGCCATACTGGGCGTCGAACTCGGAGATGGCGCTCCAGGACGGCTTGGCGAGCTGATCCACCACCGGGCCGTTGTGCTTGATCACCCCTTCCAGGGTCTCCCAGGTCAGGTTGAGGCCGTCGAAGCGGGGGTAGCGGCGCTCCAGCTTGGTGACGACCCGGAAGGTCTGAACGTTGTGGTCGAAGCCACCGAAGCCGTGCATCTGCACCTGCAGTTCGTCCTCGCCGGCGTGGCCGAAGGGCGGGTGGCCGAGGTCGTGGGCGAGCGCGATGGTCTCGGCGAGGTCGGGATCCAGGCCCAGCGCGGTGGCGAGGCTGCGGGCGATCTGCGCCACTTCTAGGGAGTGCGTCAGGCGGGTGCGGAAGTGGTCGCCCTCGTGCGCCACGAACACCTGGGTCTTCTCCTTGAGCCTCCGGAAGGCCGTGGAGTGGATGATGCGGTCGCGGTCGCGGGCGAAGTCCGTGCGCGTGCGGCTGTGCGGCTCGGGAACCTTGCGGCCCCGCGACGCAGCGGCGTTCTCGGCGTAGGCCGCGCGGGATTGGATAGATGAGGCCATCAAACCGTTCTAAGCGTTGGCCCTTGGTCGAAGGCCTTGGGGCCCTCATATAGTCGAGACCGGACGCACGTCTAACGGAAGCATGACCAGCAGCGACCTCACCCTCTCGCCCTCGGCGGCGCAGCGCATCCGCTCCATCGGGGCCGAGGAAGGCCGCGACGTGATGCTGCGCGTGGCGGTGGAGGGCGGCGGCTGCTCGGGTTTCCAGTACCAGTTCGCCCTGGTGGACCAGGCGGAGCCGGACGACCTCAGGATCGAGCGCGACGGGGCCGCGGCCCTGGTGGACGAGATGTCCCTGGTGCTGCTGAAGGGCTCGGTGATCGACTACGTCGACGAACTGGCCGGGGCCGAATTCCGCGTGCGGAACCCCAACGCCAAGTCCAGCTGCGGCTGCGGCGTCAGCTTCTCAATTTAGCTGCAGCGTGGGCGTTTCGCCCTTGCTCTCGGTGATCTGGTAGCCTCTCGCCGGCGGCGCGAACAGGCCGAGCCGCTCGCCCAATCCCAGGCGGTATTCGTCGTAACGCAGCACCAGCACGGGCCGGCCCTGGCGCACATAGCTGAGCACCAGCGGCAGGTTGCGGCGCTGGTCCATCAGCAGGACCACGGTCTGGTCGCCGATGCTCACCTGATGCACGGCCGCGATGCCGGCTCCGAAGTTCACGAGCCCCTGGGCGCGCGGCGCGTACTTGTCCACGAACGCGCCTTCACAGCCGAATTCCAGGGTGCGGAAGGCCGGCGGCGTGTCGAGGGCGGCGGGCAGGATCGGCGCGCGCACCTCCTGCAGGGCGCTCAGGTCCCGGGAGTGGCGGGCGCGCCGGGTCGGCACGTTCAGCACCCACATGTCGGGCTCCGAGACGATGATGATGTTCTGGTCGCCGTTGCCCGGGAACGGGGATTCCTCGCTGCGGAAGAACTTCGAACCGAAGCGGTAGAAGGTGCGGGGCTGGGCGGCGCGGTCGGACGCCATCAGCCCCGGCGTGACATTGCGCACGACCGTGCGGAACAGCGCCATGGGCCCGCAGCCGTTGGGATCGGTGGGCGGCGTCGCCTGCAGGAGCGCCGGCGGCGCGGCGCTGTTGGGCGGCGGGGGCGCGGCCGGGGGCGGCGCGGCGGCGGGCGGCGCCTGCGCGCCGGCTGGGGCCGCCAGGAGCGCCGCGGCCGCGACGACGGCCCCTCGAATCGCCAGTCTGTTCCGCATGTTCATCGCGCCCCCGCACAGGGGCCCACGCGCCGGCCTGCCGGTCAAGGCGGCAAAGCGGCGCGTTCCCGCCGCGAGGGCCCTTGCGAAGCCCAGGCGCGGCACTAGCTTGGCGCGTCGTCGCCGGAGTCCCGAATGCGCATCGCCACCTGGAACGTGAACTCGGTCAACGCCCGGGTGGAGACCGTGCTGCGCTGGTTCGAGGAGGCCAAGCCCGACGTCGCCTGCCTGCAGGAGATCAAGTGCGTCGACGAGAAATTCCCGACCGAAGCCTTTGAACGGCTTGGCTATAACGCCGCGGTGCATGGCCAGAAGAGCTACAACGGCGTGGCCATCCTGTCGAAGACGCCGCTGGAGGACGTGACCCGCGGCCTCCCGGAGGGCGAGAACGACGAGCACTCGCGCTACATCGAGGCCGTGGTTTCCGGGCCGCAGCCGGTGCGGGTGGCCTCGATCTACCTGCCCAACGGCAACCCCATCGCCACCGACAAGTTCGACTACAAGCTCGCCTGGATGGGGCGCCTGCATCGGCACGCCAAGTGGCTGCTGGAGCTGGAGGAGCCGTTCGCCCTGGTCGGCGACTACAACGTCATCCCCGAGCCGCGCGACGCGGCGTTCCCGGCCAACTGGGAGGGCGACGCCCTGTTCCAGCCGCAGACGCGCGGGGCGTTCCGGGCGCTGAAGAACCTGGGCCTGACCGAGGCCTATCTGTCGGCCGACGGCGCGCCGGGCGCCTACACCTTCTGGGACTACCAGGCCGGGGCCTGGCAGCGGAACAATGGCATCCGCATCGACCACGCCCTGCTCTCGCCGCAGGCGGCCGACGCGCTGGCCGGGGTGGCGATCCACAAGCACGTACGCGCCTGGGACAAGCCCTCGGACCACGTGCCGCTGGTCGTCGAGCTGGACCTCTAGCGGTGCTGGAGGACGGCTTCCACGACGTGCCTGCGGGCAAGATCGCCGACATCACGACCTCGCTGGAGATGTTCGAGGCGCCGGAGTTGCGGCCGGAAGTCGCCGAGCCGGACTGGACGCTGAACCGCCTCCCCGCCCCGACCACGGACGACTACCTGGCGCTCTACTCGGCTGTCGGCCGCGACTGGCTGTGGTTCACGCGGTTGGTGATGCCGGAGGCGGAGCTTCGCGCCACGATCGGCGACCCCCGGGTCGAGGTCTATCGGCTGGAGGCGCCCGGCGGCGAGGTCGGGATCCTGGAGCTGGACTTCCGCGAGGCGGAGACCTGCGAGCTGGCCTACTTCGGCGTCAGCCGCGGGCTGATCGGCGGCGGGGCGGCGCGGTGGATGATGAACCGGGCCATCACCCGGGCCTGGTCGCAGCCGATCCGGCGGTTCTGGGTGCACACCTGCACGCTCGACGCGCCGGGGGCGCCGGCCTTCTACATGCGCTCGGGCTTCCGGCCGTTCCGCCGGCAGGTGGAGATCGCCGACGACCCGCGGCTTGCCGGCCTCGCACCGTTGGAGTCCGCGCCGCACGTGCCGGTGATCGCGCCCTGATTTCGGCGACTCGGACGAACGGGCGTAGCTTCCGTCCATGGACGAGGCCGCACGGCTCCTGACCCTGCTGGCGCTGGTGGGCGTGGGCTTCGCCGTGGCCGGCGGGGCGCTGGCCTGGTTCCTCGACGAGCGCCGCCGGCTGACCCGCACCCTGACCCAGGCGCTGGGCGCCGCGCCCAACCCGATGCTGATCGCGCCGGGGCGCGGCGCCGCCATCGGCTTCGACCTCGCCTCGGCCCAGGTGGCGACGGCCTGGGACCGGGGCGGCTGGCGGCTCACCTTCCGGTTGGACGAGTTGATCGGCGCGGAGCTGATCGTCGACCGCCGGGTGGCCGCGCGCGCCTTCCGCGGCGAGGCGCGCCGGGCGCTGGATGAGCTCGCGACGCCGGAAGACCTGGTGCGCCTGCGCTTCGTCTTCGACGACCCGCACCACCCCGACTTCGAGCTGGACCTCTGGCGGCCGGAAGACGAGGGACGCCGCGGCCGCTTCGAGCCCGACGAGGCGCTGCACGAGGCCAACCGCTGGCTGGCCCGGCTGGAGGCCCTGCTGCGCCGCTCACCCACCAAACCGGCGGCCGCGGTCGCCACCGCGCCGCCGCGCGCCGCCCCGGCCGCGCCGCCGTGGACGGATGATGACGACGACGATCTGGTGGACGATGAGGAAGATGCTATTATCTGACGGTGTAAATTTATAACCGCCTCGCCTGGGAGGACGCCGATGATCAGCCTGCTCGCCGCCGCGACCTACTTCGTGCTCCTGCACCTGCTCGTCTCCGGCACCCGGTTGCGGGACGCGCTGACCGCGCGGATCGGCGACGGGGCCTACATGGCGATGTTCTCGCTGGCCTCGGTGGTCGGGCTGGCGTGGCTGGGCTTCGCCTTTGCCCAGGGCCGGGGCGCGGCCTGGAACACCGCCTACTGGAACCTCACCCCGATCACCCGCGCCGTCCAGATCGGCCTGCAGTTGCTGGCGATGCTGCTGATCGTGCCCGGCCTCGCCACGCCGAACCCGACCAGCGTGCGCCAGGAGGGCGCCCTGGAGCGGCCGGACGTGGTGAAGGGCATGCTGCGGATCACGCGGCATCCGTTCCTGTGGGGCGTGGCGCTGTGGGCGGCCGGACACCTGATCGTCAACGGCGACCGGGCTTCGATCGTGCTCTTCGGCTCGCTCCTGCTGCTGGCGCTGTTCGGCACGGCGAGCATCGACGCCAAGCGGAGGCGCGCCCTGGGCGCGACCTGGGACGGGTTCGCAGCGCAGACGTCGAACGTTCCCTTCGGCGCGATCCTGAGCGGGCGGCAGAACCTCAGCCTGGGGGAGATCGGCTGGTGGCGGCTGGCGCTGGGCGTCGCGATCTGGGCGGCGCTGCTGTTCGGGCATCCGTACCTGTTCGGCGTGGCCGCCCTGCCCTAGCCTGACGGCATGAGCGAGATCGTCCTCTACGGCTCGATCCACAGCCGCACCTTCACGGCGCGCTGGATCCTGGAGGAACTGGGGCTCGCCTGTCGCGTCGTCGACACCGACATCCGGGCGGGCCGCCAGAAGGATCCGGCCTTCCTGGCGATCAACCCGATGGGCAAGGTGCCGGCGATCACCGACGACGGCGTGGTCGTCACCGAAACGCCGGCGATCTGCATCCATCTGGCCGACCGCTACGGCATGGGCGCGCTCGCGCCGGCCATCGACGACCCGCGCCGCGGCGCTTACCTGCGCTGGAGCGTGTTCGCCACCGCCGTGCTGGAGCCGGCGATCTGGCTGCGCGACCAGGGGCTGGAGCCGCGCGGGGTCGGCTGGGGCGACTACGACACGGCCCTGAATGCGCTCGAGACGGCGCTGACGCCCGGGCCCTGGCTGCTGGGCCAGATGTTCTCGGCGGCCGACGTGGCGGTGGGCGCGGTGCTGACGGTGGCGGTGTTCAACAAGCGCGTCGAAGGACGCCCCGTGCTGCAGGCCTACAACGAACGCCTGATGGCCCGGCCCGCCTGCATGCGCGCGGCGGAGGCGAACTGGCCGCCGGCGGCGGGAGGCGGGTCGTGAGCTACGGACGGATGCTGTTCCAGACGCTGATCTGGATGGTGGTCATCGGCCTGCTGCTGTTCCTGCCGGCGGGCCGCGCGGACTGGTGGCAGGCCTGGACGTTCCTGGGCGTCATGCTGGCGACCAACCTGCCCATCGGCGTCTGGCTGGCGCGGCACGATCCCGGCCTGCTGCAGGAGCGGATGAGGATGGTCGGGGCGGCCGAGCCGAACCCGGTCAACCGCGCCTACATGAGCGTCCTGCTGGTGGCCTTCCACGGCTGGTTCGCCTTCATGGGCTGGGAGGCGCGGCTGCCCTCGCCCTGGCCGGTCTGGGCGAACCTTCTGGGGGCCGCCGGCATCGCCGCCTGCATGGGGATCTGCTGGCTGACCTTCCGGGTGAACAGCTTCGCCGCCGCCACCGTCAAGCTGCAGGCCGAGCGCGACCAGACGGTGGTCAGCACCGGCCCCTACGCGCTGGTCCGCCACCCGATGTACTTCGGCGCCCTCCTCTGGATGGTCGGCATGTCGCTGCTGATCGGGACGCCCTGGGACCTCCTGGGCGCCGCGGCGGTGATGGGCGTGATCGTGGTCCGGGCGCTGGGCGAGGAGAAGATGCTGGCGGCCGGCTTGCCCGGCTACACCGATTACATGGCCAGGGTCCGCTTCCGGCTCGTGCCCGGCGTCTGGTGATCAGCTGAGCGCGAAGTCCACGGCGGCCTCGGCGTGGGCGACGGCGGTGTCGACGGTCGGCAGCGGCATCTCGGCGGGGTCGAGCAGCAGGCCGATCTCGGTGCAGCCGAAGATCAGGCCGTCGGCGCCGGCGGCGCGGCCGCGTTCGATCATCGCCAGCACTTCGGCCTTCGACTCCGCGCGGATCACACCCTGGCAGAGCTCGTCGTAGATGATCGCGTGCAGCCGGTCGCGATCGGGCTTCTCCGGGGTCATCGCCGGCAGGCCCAGTTCCGCCAGTCGGTCGCGGTAGAAGGCCTTTTCCATGGTGAAGCGGGTGGCCAGCAGCAGCGGCTTTTTCACCCCTCGGGCGTTCAGCGCCGCAGCTGTCGCATCGGCGATATGAACAACCGGTATGCCCACCGCGGCCCGGACCTGCGGCGCGTTCAGGTGCATGGTGTTGGCGCAGATGAGGATCGCCTGCGCGCCCGCCGCCTCAAGCTTCGCGGCCGCGTCGGCGAGGATCGCGCCGGTGGCGTCCCAGTCGTCCTTCGCCTGCAGTTCGGCGATCGGGGCGAAGTCCACCGACCACAGGATCAGCGGGCAGGAGTGGAGCCCGCCCAGCCGCTCGCGCGTCAGCCGGGTGAGCTGCTGATAGTAGACCGCCGTGCTCTCGGCGCTGATCCCGCCGATGAGGCCGATCGTCTTCATGGGCGATTCAGATGTCCGCGTAGACGTGGGTTTCCGCTGCGCCGCCCGGATGGGTGGTCGCGCCGAGGTGGACCGGCCCCACGTTCTGGGCGAACCGCCATAGCGCGCCCGACTGGTAGTTCGTCCGGCGAGGCTTCCACTCTGCCTTGCGGCGGGCGAGTTCGTCCGGGGCCACTTCCAATTCAATGGTCCCCTTGTCGGCGTCGATGGTGATGATGTCGCCGTCGCGGACCAGGGCGATCGGTCCGCCTTCCTGCGCCTCGGGGCCGACGTGGCCGACGCAGAGGCCGCGGGTGGCGCCGGAGAACCGGCCGTCGGTGATCAGGGCGATGTTCTCCACGCCCTGGCCGTAGAGCGCCGCAGTGGTCGACAGCATCTCGCGCATGCCGGGGCCGCCCTTGCAGCCCTCGTAGCGGATGACCAGCACGTCGCCTTCCTGGTACTGGCGCGCCTCGACCGCGGCGAAGCAGGCTTCTTCGCCGTCGAACACGCGGGCCGGGCCGCGGTGGACGGTGTGCTTCAGGCCGGCGACCTTGACGATCGCGCCGTCCGGGGCGAGCGAGCCCCAGAGCCCCACCAGGCCGCCGGTCGGCGACAGCGGGTTGGAGACCGGCCGGATCACCTCCTGGTCGTCGCGCCATTTCACGTCGGCGACGTTTTCCGCCAGCGTCTTGCCGGTCACGGTCATGCAGTCGCCGTGCAGGTAGCCGCCGTCCAGCAGGGTTTTCAGCAGCATCGGCACGCCGCCCGCCTCGCCCATGTTCTTGGCCACGAAGCGGCCGCCCGGCTTCAGGTCGGCGATGTAGGGCGTGCGCGCGCAGATCTCGGCGAAGTCGCGCAGGGTGAACTCGATCCCGCACTCATGCGCCATGGCCGGCAGGTGCAGGCCGCCGTTGGTCGACCCGCCCGTGGCCGCGACCACCACGGCGGCGTTCTCGAACGCCTTGCGGGTGCAGATGTCGCGCGGGCGGATGTTCTGTTCGATCAGCCGCACCACCGCCTCGCCCGACGCCTCGGCGTACTTGTCGCGGTCGAGGTACGGGGCCGGCAGGGCCGAGCTCAGCGGCAGCGCCAGGCCGATCGCCTCCGAGACGCAGGCCATGGTGTTGGCGGTGAACTGGCCGCCGCAGGCGCCGTCGCCCGGGCAGGCGTGCTGCTCCACCTCACAGAGGCGATCCTCGCCGATGGTCCCGGCGGAGAACTGGCCGACCGCCTCGAACACGTCCTGCACGGTCAGGTCCTGGTTGCCGAGGCGGCCGGGCAGGATGGAACCGCCGTAGAGGAACACGCTGGGCACGTTCAGGCGCAGCATGGCCATCATCATGCCCGGCAGGGACTTGTCGCAGCCGGCGATGCCGACCAGGGCGTCGTAGGCGTGGCCGCGGACGCTGAGCTCCACCGAATCGGCGATCACCTCGCGGCTGACCAGCGACGAGCGCATGCCCTCGTGGCCCATGGCGATGCCGTCGGTGACGGTGATGGTGGCGAACTCGCGCGGTGTGCCGCCCGCCGCCTTCACGCCCTCGGCGGCCGCGTGGGCCTGGCGCTCGAGGGCGGTGTTGCAGGGGGCCGACTGGTTGCCGCAATGGGCCACGCCCACGAACGGCTGGGCGATCTCGCGGCTTCCGAGCCCCATGGCGTAGTAATACGAGCGGTGCGGCGCGCGCGCCGGCCCCACCGTGGTGTGGCGGCTGGGCAGCCGGGACTTGTCCCAGGATCCGTCCGGCTTGCGGTGCATGTGGAAGCGCTCCCGACTAAGGCGAAGGCCCTCTCTAAGGTCGGCGCCCGTCCCGGGAAAGAGGCCAGAGGATGGAACGCAGCCTGCGCACTACCTGCGCGAGCATCACAGACGCCGCCTGGTGTTATGTTGCAGCGCCGATATTTTCGGTTTTTGAAGAACGGGATTTCCCTTGCCCCGTAAGGAACCGCGACCGCACCGCACCTGCGAAGTCCGGTAGTGGGGTGGCCACAATGCGGCGCTCTAAAGCAAATGAGGCGCGCCGGGGGCGCGCCTCAAGGTTGAATATTGGGATGAACAAAGTCAGAAACGCCATGATCATCACTCAAATCTGAGAGTTGGGCAAGGGTGACGCCCGGGCACTCTTGGCACACACGACGCCACCAACTGACCTTCGTTTAATTATCAGCGTTCAGTTACGGCATTTGCGTTGACGGTTTGCCGGCTGTGCTTCAGCCTCGACTCCAAGCGCAATCAATAAGCGCTGATCAAGCTGCGGGGAGGCAGTTTCAACATGGCGTTCAAGCACACCTTGCTGGCGTCCAGCGCCTTGCTGGCTGCCTTCGTCGGCACATCAGCGGCCGCTCAGACGGCTTCGAATTCCAACACAAACACCAACACGATCGCCGAACTGGTGGTCACCGCCGAAAAGCGGGAACAGAGCCTTCAGGACATCCCGGTCGCCATCTCGGCCTTCACGTCCGAACAGCGCGACGTCCAGGGCATCCAGTCCATCCAGGACATGACCAACTTCACGCCGGGCCTGCAGTATTCGACCGCGACGGACCGGATCTCGCTGCGCGGCCTGGGCCGCCTGACCAACGTGCTGTCGGCCGACGCCTCGGTCGCCAACTACGCCGACGGGGTCTACGAGACCTTCGCGGTGCGGGCGGGCTCCTCGACGCTGGAACTGGACCGGGTGGAGATCCTGCGGGGCCCGCAGGGCACCCTGTACGGCCGCAACTCGATCGCGGGCGCGATCAACATCATCTCGCGCCGGCCGACCATGGAACCCTACGCCGAGGTGCGCGCCACCTACGGGAACTACAACCGCTCGGTGCTCGAAGCCGCCATCTCCGGACCGCTGGGCGACCGGGTGCAGGCGCGCCTGTTCGTGAACTGGGAAAACCAGACGAAGGGCTGGATCAAGAACCTGGTGCCGGGCATGCCCAGCGAGGGCAACGTCCTGAACACCTTCTATGGCGAAGCGCAGATCCAGGTTCAGTTCAGCGACAAGTTCGAGATGTGGTCGAAGTTCGGCTACACGAACTGGCGCAACGGCGCCGGCGGCCCAGGCTCGCAGTCCGCGGGCTGGACGCCCGAGATCTTCAACGTCGACGGCACGAGGAAGCCGCTGCGCTCGGCCACCAGCCCGAACGGCGGCGACTCCTGGAACCTCATCGAATTCCCCGAGGCGTCGACGCACATCAACGCCGGCTTCGGCTGCTCTGGCCTGGCGACGAACGTGCAGGCGCTGGGGCCGAACCCCTGCCACAACGCCTCATACGACAGCCCGTGGCAGATCAACCGCCCGATCACCTACAACGTGCGGGTGCCCAACGCGTACACGGTGGCGAGCCACTGGACGTATCACGCCGAAGGCTTCGACATTAAGTACATCGTGGGCGGCGTCCGCTACTGGTATCACCTGAAGGGTTCGGTGCCCGGCGGCAGCGCTGACTCGCCGGTCACCCAGTTCCAGGCGGGCGTCACCACCTTCTACCCGCAGGAAGGCTTCGACTACCAGGAGCGCAACGGCTTCATCTCGAACGAGATCAACCTCGTGTCGACGAAGGAAGGCCCGTTCCAGTGGATCACCGGCGCCTACTACTTCCACCAGCACTATCGCCAGCCGGTGTTCACCACCCAGGACCCGCGCCAGGCGCAGTGGTTCTCCGTGCCGCCGTTCGGCGTCTGCCGCAGCGGCACCAGCCCCGGCGGCGGCGTGGCGGCCCCCGCGGCCGCCTGCCCGACCGGCATCGGCCGCCGGTTCGACAACCGTCCGTCGGTCAGCGACACCTCCTACGCCGCCTACGGCCAGGTCACCTATGACGTGAACGACGACTTCACGCTCACCGGCGGCCTGCGTTACTCGCACGACCGCAAGTACGGGACCGAGCGCGTCCGCCTGCTCTGCTTCGGCCTGCCGGCCTGCCTGGGCCTGCCGCCGGAATTCTTCTCCGCCCCGCTCGACCTCACCGGTGTGACCACGGTCGTCGCCGGCGGCACCGGCGCGGTCAACGACGGCATCCCGCAGGGCGTCGACGGGCCGACCTACTACACGCCCGACGGCTTCGCGAACCGCGACTACGACGCCAGCTGGCACGCCATCACCGGCACCGCCAAGGTGGAGTGGCATCCGGACGAGGACACGCTGGGCTACCTCAGCTACAGCCGCGGCTATCGTTCGGGCGGCTTCAACATCGGTATCTTCACGGTGCTGAGCTTCCTGCCCTACTCGGACAAGGAATCGGTCGACGCCGTCGAACTGGGCCTGAAGAAGAACTGGGGCCCGACGCTCCAGACCAACTTCGCCCTCTACCACTACGACTATAAGAACCTGCAGATCCCGATCAGCGTGATCCGGACGGGCACCCAGACGCTCGGCGGCATCACCTCCACGATCGCCCAGGGCACGACCTCGTTCTACAACACCCCGAAGTCCCGCTCGCAGGGCTTCGAGGCCGAGATCCTGTGGCAGCCGATCGAGAACCTGCAGATCGTCGGCACCTACTCCTACATCGACGCCACGATCCGCAACGGCGTGGCGATCGACACCACCGACCCGGTCGCTCTGGCGCCCGGCGCGCGACCGATCCACACGATCGCGCAGTGCCAGGCCGGCGGCGCGGCGGTGGTCGGCGACTGCATCGTCGACGACGTCACCAACGGCATCCCGGGCCAGGGCTTCCGGCGTCTCCAAAGCCTGAAGGGCAACGACCTGCCCAACGCGCCGCGGAACAAGGTCGGCGTGGCGGTGAACTACACCTGGCAGTTCGACATGGGCTCGCTGACCGGCAGCGTCTCCTACTCCTGGCGCGACAACACCTACGGGACGCTGTTCAAGCGTTGGTACACCAAGTCGCCGACCTGGGATCAGGTGGACACCCGGTTCCTGTGGAAGGACGCCAAGGGCAAGTACGAGTTCATCGCCTATGTGAAGAACGTGTTCGACACCATCGGCTACGACCAGGGCGCCACCGGCAGCCGGGTCAACGGCGCGGTCTCGAACATCTACGGCGCCAACCCGGCCGGCCTCACCTGCAGCCCGGTCGTGACCGGCGCGGGCAATCCGGCCGCGGGTCAGGTCGGGGTCCGCAACTGCCTGCAAGGCATCAGCAAGACCTACTACACGACCCCGCCGCGGACCTACGGTCTCGAGGTGCGCTACAAGTTCTGGTAGCCGTGAGCTGACCAGCGTCGGGGCGCGGTCCGCCGCGCCCCGGCAGCCGGTTGCAAGCCGGAGTTGCACCAGGTCCCGATCCAGCGGTTCCGCAGGGCGTAGGCAGACCGGCCACACTTGCGGCGCAGCGCGCATTTCCCCGCCGCAACAATGTTGACGGCTTAGTGAACGTCGTTCAGCTTCCCCCTGGTAAGCGCAGCCAATAGCGCTCCATCTCAATGCTGCGGGGAGGCAGTTCATGCACTTCAAGAAGAGCCTTTTGGCGACCAGCGCGGTGCTGGCCGCCGCCATCGGCGCGTCCGCTCACGCCCAGACCGCGGCGACGAGCACCAACACCATCGAGGAGCTGGTGGTCACCGCTGAAAAGCGGGAACAGAGCCTGCAGGACGTGCCCGTCGCCATCTCGGCCTTCACCTCCGAGAAGCGCGACCTGGTCGGGATCAACACCGTCCAGGACATGACCAACTTCACGCCGGGCCTGCAGTACTCGACCCAGACCGACCGCATCTCGCTGCGCGGCGTCGGGCGCCTGAACAACTCCCACGCGGCCGATTCGTCGGTGGCGGTGTACTCCGACGGCATCTACTCGACCTCGACCGTGCAGGCCGGTGAGACGCCGATCTTCATCGACCGGCTGGAAGTGCTGCGCGGGCCGCAAGGCACGCTCTACGGGCGCAACTCCGTGGGCGGCGCGATCAACATCGTCTCCCGCCGGCCGACCGAGGAGTTCTACGCCGAAGTCCGCGGCACCTACGCCAACTACAACCGCCACCTGCTGGAGGCCGCGGTCTCCGGCCCGATCACCGACTGGCTGCAGTTCCGCCTGGCCGGCAACTGGGACAAGCAGACCAAGGGCTGGTTCGACAACGTCTCGACGGCCTCGACCGCCCGCGACGAAGGCGGCGTCATCGACACGACCTTCTTCGAAGGCCAGCTGCAGGCCAAGTTCGGCGAGCGGGTCGAGGCCTGGCTGAAGGTCAGCCTGGTCCATTGGGACAACGGCGGCGGCGGCCCGGGCTCGCGCTCCAGCTGGTCGCCCTTCCCCTACACGACCTCGCAGCAGTCGCAGGGCAACAACCTCGTGCCCCAGGCGGGCTTCGGCTACTCCGGCCTGGCGACCAACGTGCAGGCGAACGGCTGTCCGGCGGTCAACGTCGCGCTCACCGATTCGCGGAAGATCTGCGTCGACACGCCCGGGACGGTGAGCCTGACCGATACGATCATCGTGGCCACCCACCTGACCTATCACGCCGACAAGTTCGACGTGAAGTTCATCACCGGCGGCACCAAGTACGACTACAACCTGACCGGCGACCAGGACGGCACCGGCGTGTCGTCCTACACGACCTGCTACACCCTGCCCGTGGCGAGCATTCCGGGCTGTCTGGCGACGGGCGCGGGCGCCCAGACCTACAGCACCAAGTACGCCTTCCACTACCGCGAGGCCGAGGAGTGGTGGAGCAACGAGATCAACATCATCTCGACCGGCGACGGGCCGTTCCAGTACGTGTTCGGCGCGTTCCTCTACCACGAGGACTACGTCCAGCCGGTCTTCACGATGCTGGAGAACGAGCCCCGGCTCGACACCGTGGTCGCCAGCGCCGTGGGCGGCTTGGCGCCGCCCGATCCGCTGCGGCGCATCTATGACGACCGCCCGCACTTCAACCTGCACTCCAAGGCGATCTTCACCCAGATCGACTACAAGTTCTCCGACACATTGAAGACCACGCTGGGCCTGCGCTACGGCACCGACCACAAGCACGGCTACGAGAGGACCCGGATCGTGTTCGGTCCGGGCACACTCAACGCCGGCCTGCCCGTCGACGTGACGCCGGTGCTGGGCCTGGTCGGGGGCCGTGGCGTCGTCTCCACCACCTACGACCCGGTGAGCGGTTTCAAGACCCGCCTCTACAACGACACCTGGCGGGCGGCGACCGGCACCGCGGGCCTGGAGTGGACGCCCAACGACGACACCCTGGTCTACGGCAAGTACAGCCGCGGCTATAAGGCGGGCGGTTTCCGGATCGGCATCGACACCTCGCTCGGCGCCGACCCGCGGACCGAGAAGGAGACCCTGGACTCCTTCGAAATCGGCCTGAAGACCAACTTCGGCCCGACCCTGCAGGTCAACGGCGATGTCTTCTACTACGAGTACAAGAACGCGCAGGTGCCGCTGTCGCAGCCCTCGGCCACCGCCGGCGGGACCGCCAACTCGGTGCTGTTCAACGTGCCGCGCGCGGTGACCAAGGGCCTGGAAGTCGAGACGATCTGGCAGCCGATCGACAACCTGCAGATCCTGGCCAACTACTCCTACCTCGACGCCAAGATCCGCAAGGGCCTGGCCGTCGACGGCGCCGACTCCTGCGCCCAGTACCCGGGCGCCCGGCGCACGATCCAGACCGCGGTCATCGACGCCTTCTGCGCCGGCCCGCAGTTCCTGCAGGACCTGCACGGCTACACCCTGCCGAACTCGGCGAAGCACCGCTTCACGGTCAACGGCAACTACACCTGGCGGCTGGACCCGGGCAGCGTGACGGCCTCGGCGACCGTGGTGTGGCGCGGCGCGCAGTTCGGCAGCATCTTCGACCGGCCGTACTACAAGTCGCCCGATTTCTGGCAGGTGGACGGCCGTCTGACCTATCGCGACAAGGACGACCACTACACGATCATCGCGTTCGTGAAGAACCTGCTGGACGACGAGGGCTACGCCAACGGCGCCACGGCGACGCGGCGGGCCGGCACCACGCCGACCTTCCCGAACCCGACGCCGGGCCGCACCGGCGTCTTCGGGCAGAACCCCACCTACGAACTGAACCCGCCGCGCACCTACGGCGTGGAGTTCCAGTACCGCTTCTAGTCGCGGTCTGATCCGAGAACGAGGCGCTCCATCGCAAAGGTGGAGCGCCTTTTTCTTTCAGGTGGTTGCGGCCAGAACCTCATCGATCCGGCCGCGCCACGCGGTCTCGAACGCCGGCGTCCAGGCGCCGTCCAGCAGCTCGCGGCAGGTCTCCATCACGATCCAGAAGAAGCGGTTGAAGACGTCGTTGGGCGTGCCGAAGCCGTCGTGGTTCACGCGCTCGGCGCGGATCAGGTTCAGCTGGTAGGGACCGCCCGGATCCATCAGGCAGTCGAAGACCATCGTCAGCATCTCGGCGCGGATGGCGCCGGTCACGTCACGGCAGAAGCGCTCTTCGGTCTCCGGGAATTCGGCGAAGAGGCGCTGGTAGACCCGCTGCGTCGGGTCGCCCGCGCGCTCGGCCAGCAGGTCCAGCGACTGGGTGATCAGTTCGACGCTCATACCCGGCTTCGCTCCCTCGCCTACGCCTGCCTATAGTGGCCTCAAACACGGACCGGGAGGCAAGCGCGTGGCGTTCGAGGACATCACCTACGGCGTCGAGGACGGCATCGCCGTGATCTCGCTCAACCGGCCCCGCTACCGCAACGCCCAGAGCTGGCGGATGCTGGACGAGATCGACGCGGCCTTCGACCTGGCGCACGGCGATCCGGCGGCGCGGGTGGTGCTGGTGCGCGGCTCGGGCGGGGTCTTCTCCACGGGCCACGACCTCGGCACGCCGGAGGGCGCGGACTATCGCAAGGCGCAGATCGGCGCCGGCGGGCTTCGCCACTACGACGCCTTCAAGAAGTACAACCTCGACCTGCTCCTGAAGTGGCGCAATTTCGAGAAGCCGACGATCGCCATGGTCGAGGGCTACTGCATCTACGCCGGCTGGATGCTGGCCGCGGCCATGGACGTGGTGTTCGCCGCCGAGGACGCGGAGTTCCTGCCCGGCTACGTCGAGTACATGTCGATCCCCTGGGACATCGGCATCCGGCGCGCCAAGGAGCTGTGCTTCGAGAGCCGCTTCATCTCCGCCGCCGAGGCGGCGCAGTACGGCCTGGTCAACCGCGTGCTGCCGAAGGGCGACCTCGAGCGCGAGACATTCGCCTGGGCCCGGCGCGTGGCGGAGAACGACGCGGCCTACCTGCGCCTGGCCAAGCTGCAGATGAACAAGGCCCAGGACCACCAGGGCTTCACCAACGCCGTCGAGGATTCGCTCGGCGACTACATGGCCATGATGTGGATGCCCGGGAACAACATGCGCATGGAGGGCGAGCGGCGCCTGCTCACCGTCGACCTGGCGGTGAAGGGCAAGCGCGGCGAACGGTTCGGGCTGACTCCGGCCAAGGCGAAGGAGGCCGCCCGATGAGCGAGACGTTCCGCGCCCTGCGCCTGCACAAGACCGACGCCGCGCCCGAGGCGCGCTTCGAGGACCTGACCGCGGCCGACCTGATGGACGGCGACGTCACGGTGCGGGTCGAACATTCGACGATCAACTTCAAGGACGGCCTGGCGCTGAGCGGCCGCTCGCCGATCGTGCGGACCTGGCCGCTGATCCCCGGCATCGATTTCGCCGGTGTCGTCGAGGGGTCCAGCCATGCGGAGTTCAAGGCCGGCGACCGCGTGGTGCTGAACGGCTGGGGCGTCGGCGAGGGCCACCACGGCGGCTACGCCCAGAAGGCGCGGGTGAAGGGCGACTGGCTGGTGAAGCTGCCCGACGGGCTCACCACCGCCCAGGCCATGGCGATCGGCACGGCCGGCTACACCGCCATGCTGAGCGTGCTGGCGCTGGAGCGCCTGGGCGTGAAGCCCGGCGGGGGCGACGTCCTGGTCACCGGCGCGGCCGGCGGCGTCGGCAGCGTGGCGATCGCGCTGCTCGCCGGGCTCGGCCACCGCGTGGTCGCCTCCTCCCGGCGGCAGGCGACGGAAGCCGGCTACCTGACCGGCCTGGGCGCCGCCGAGGTGATCGACGCCGCCGAGTTCCAGGGCCCGGCGCGGCCGCTCGGCAAGGAGCGGTGGGCCGGCGCGGTCGACTCGGTCGGCAGCCACACGCTCGCCAACGTGCTCTCCCAGACCCGCTACGGCGGCGTCGTCACCGCCTGCGGGCTGGCGCAGGGCCTCGACCTGCCCGGCTCGGTGGCGCCCTTCATCCTGCGCGGCATCACCCTGGCCGGCATCGACAGCGTCATGCGCCCGAAGCCGGACCGCATCGAGGCCTGGAGCCGGCTGGCCCGCGACCTGGACCTGGGCAAGCTGGACGCGATGACCTCGCGCGCGTCGCTCGCCGACCTGCCCCGGCTGGGCGGCGAGATCCTCGACGGCAAGGTGCGCGGCCGGGTGGTGGTCGACCTCTGAACGGCGCCTCCGCCGGGCTTCATATCGCCCGCTGCGGAACACTTCGGCGCGTTCCGGCTTGAGCCGGGACCCATCGGAGGAAACCCAAATGGCCCAGAGGGATGTCGCCGTCATCGTGGGCAGCCTGCGCAAGGGCTCGTTCACCCATCGCGCCGCCCGGGCGCTGGAGAGCCTGGCGCCGCCGGACCTGCGCCTGCAGGAAATCCCGATCCGCGACCTGGCGCTGTACGACCAGGACCTGGACGACGAGAAGCGCCCGCCGCCCGAGTGGGTGGCCTTCCGCGACCGCATCCGGCCCATGGCCGCGGTGCTGTTCGCCACGCCGGAATACAACCGCTCCGTTCCCGGGCTGCTGAAGAACGCCTTGGACGTCGGCTCGCGGCCCTACGGCCAGAGCGTGTGGTCGAAGAAGCCCGCGGCGGTCCTTTCGACCTCGCCGGGCGCGATCGGCGGCTTCGGGGCCAACCACCACCTGCGCCAGTCGCTGGTCTTCCTCGACATGCCGGTGCTGCAGCAGCCGGAGGCCTATGTCGGCGGCGTCGACAAGCTGGTCACGGAAGACGGCGGGTTCGCCGACGACAAGACCCGCGCCTTCTTCCAGTCGATCATGGACGCCTTCGCCGCCCACGTCGGGCGGTATGCCTAGCTAGAGCGCCGCCTCGATCGCGCCGACCAGGCCGGGATCCTGCGGCTCGGTGCGGGGACCGAAGGCCTGCAGGGCCTCGCCGTTCTTGCCGATCAGGATCTTGTGGAAGTTCCACACCGGCACCGCCGGCTCGCCGAGTTCCGCCTCCGCCCACTTGTAGAACGGGTGCGCGCCGCCTTCCTTCACGTCGACCTTGGAGGTCATCGGGAAATCGACGCCGAAGGTGGTGGAGCAGAAGGTCTCGATCTCCTTGTCGGTCCCCGGCTCCTGGCCCATGAACTGGTTGCAGGGGACGCCCAGGACCACCAGGCCCTTGTCCTTGTAGTCCGAGTAGAGCTTCTCCAGCCCGTTGTACTGCGGGGTCAGGCCGCACTTGGAGGCGGTGTTCACCACCAGCACCACCTTGTCCTTGAACGTGCTGAGCGGCAGCGGGCCGCCGGTGATCTTGTCGAACGAATAGTCGTGGGCGCTGGACATGGCGGACCTCCTTGGAGCGGCCCTCACGCTAATCCCCTTACCCGGCGTCCTCCAACGCCTGTTCGACGGCGAGCGCCAGGTCGAGCGCCGCCATGGCCTCCTCCACCGTCACGACGGGCCGCGGCGCTACGCCCCGTACGGCGTTCAGGAACCCCTCGACGCTGGCGCCCAGCGGGTCGCGGGCGGCGGGCGTCTCGGCATAGTCGGCGTTGAGCGGGAACGGCGTGGTGTTTCGGAAGGTGCGGGCCACGAAGTCGATCTCCACCTCGCCGGAGGGGTAGACGATCCGCATCGTGCGCCGCCGCGCATCGGCCAGGCGGGAAACGTCGAAGGTCGCGACCAGGCCGCTCTCGAAGGTCACTTCGGCGCGGGTGGCGTCCCAGACCCCGTCCGGGCCGCGAGCGCCCTCGCCCTCCGCCGTGACCGGATCGGCGGCGCTGATCGCCAGCGCCAGGTCGATGTCGTGCACCATCAGGTCCAGCACCGCGGTGACGTCGCGGCTGCGTTCCGACGGCGGGCCGTGGCGGAGCGCCTCCAGCAGGAGCGGCTGTTCGGGGATGTCCAGAAGACCCATGGCCTGGAACGTCACCCGTTCCTGGTGGCCGCAGGCGACGACCAGCCCGCGCGCGGCGGCGGCCACCCGCACCCGCTCGGCGTCGGCGACGCTGATCGCCACCGGCTTCTCGACGTAGACGGGCCTGCCCGCCGCGATCGCCGCCAGCGCCTGCTCGGCGTGATGCGAGGCCGGCGAGGCCACCGTGACGACGTCGACCGCCTCCAGGAAATGCTCGAGGTCGGCGAAGGCGCGGCCGCCCAGCGGCATGGCCACCTTCGCGGCGCGGTCGGGGTGGGTGTCGTAGACCGCCGCCAGGTGGACGCCGGGCAGGCGCGCGTACTGGCCGGCGTGGTAGCCGCCGAACACGCCGGCGCCGATCACGCCCCCTCGCAAGGTCTCCGTCATGGCCGCGGGCCCTATCACGCGCCGCGCCCTCGACGCCACCCGCCGAAGGTCATACAGATGTTTGAAATCCAGACCTGAGGGAGCCCCTATGACCACCGTCCGCGAAATCCGCCTGAAGAGCCGCCCGGTCGGCATGCCGAAGGCCGAGAATTTCGAGCTGGCCAGCGTCGACCTGCCCGCGCCGGGCGCCGGCGAGGTGCAGGTGAAGAACCTCTGGATGACGGTCGACCCCTACATGCGCGGGCGCATGAACGACGTGCAGAGCTACACGCCGCCGTTCGCGCTGGGCAAGGCGATGGACGGCGGCGCGGTCGGCGAGGTCGTGGCCTCGGGCGACCCGGGTTTCAAGCCCGGCGACCTCGTGCAGTCCGGCTTCGGCTGGCGCGAGGGCTTCAACGCCCCGGCGGCGAACGTCCAGAAGCTCGACCCCATGGGCCTGCCGCCGCAGGCGTTCCTGGGCGCGGCCGGCATGCCGGGCCTGACGGCTTACGTGGGCCTTCTGAAGATCGCGGCGCTGAAGGACGGCGACGTCGTCTTCGTCTCCGGCGCGGCCGGCGCGGTGGGCTCGATGGTGGCCCAGATCGCCAAGGCCAAGGGCCACACGGTGATCGGCTCGGCTGGCGGCGCGGACAAGGTCGCGTTCCTGAAGTCGATCGGCTGCGACCAGGTCATCGACTACAAGGCCGAGAAGGACTTGACGGCGGCGCTGATGAGGGCCGCGCCGAACGGCATCGACGTCTATTTCGACAACGTCGGGGGCGAGCATCTCGAGGCGGCGCTGACCGCCGCCAGGCCCTTCGCCCGCTTCGCACTGTGCGGCGCGATCAGCATGTACAACGCCACCGAGCCGCCGCCCGGACCGCGTAACCTGGTGATGATGGTGGGCAAGCAGCTGCGGATGGAAGGCTTCATCGTCTCCAGCTCGTGGGACATGATGCCGGCCTTCCTGAAGGACCTGTCCGGCTGGGCGAAAGAGGGCAAGGTCACCTGGAAGGAGACCGTCTTCGAGGGCATCGAGAAGGCCCCGGACGCCTTCCTGGGCCTCTTCAAGGGCGAGAACCTCGGAAAGATGCTGGTCAAGCTCGGGTAGCGGCTAGACCGTCATCGGCGACGGCGTAAAAGCGTTCGGTCCTCCCCCGAGGCTGGAGTTCCCTGTGCCGCGCCTGTTCAGCGCCTACGTGATTGTCGACTGGAGCGCCGCCTCCAAGCCCAACACCGGGGCGGACTCCGTCTGGATCGGCGTGCTGAAGCGCGACGTGCGGTTCCGGCTGACCTTCGAGGCCTTCAACCCGCCGACGCGGGCGGAGGCGGAGAAGCGGCTGGCGGCCATCCTGGACGACCTGAAGAAGCGCTCCGAGCGGGCGCTGGTGGGCTTCGACTTCCCGCTGGGGTTCCCGCGCGGCTATGCGGCGGCGCTGAAGTTGCCCGGCGATGCGCTGTGGCGCGCCGCCTGGGACGACCTCGACAAGTACGTGAAGGACAAGCCGGACAACACCAACAACCGCTTCGGCGTCGCTGCCGGCATCAACCGGCGGCTGACCGGCGGCCCGTTCCCGTTCTGGGGCTGCCCGCCGAAGGACGCGCTGACCACCCTGCAGCCCAAGAAGACCCGCGAGCACGGTCCCGGCGACCTGCCGGAGCTGCGCCACGCCGAGGTCGCCATGAAGGGCACGGCCTCGATCTGGAAGACCTATTACAACGGCTCGGTCGGCGGACAGGCGATCATGGGCATGCCGGCGGCCCGGCGGATAAAGGTCGCGCGTGGCGATCGCGTGAAGGTCTGGCCGTTCGAGACCGGCTTCAAGGCGCTGACCGAGGCGGACCTCGCGGGCGTCGACGCGGTGCTGGCGGAGGTCTGGCCCTCGATGATCAAGCCGCAGGGGACCGCCGGCGAGGTCAAGGACCTCCAGCAGGTGCGCACGCTGGCCGAACACTTCGCCCGCCTCGACGAGGCGAACAAGCTGGGCGCCCTGTTCGGCCCGGCGAAGGGGACCGCCGCCGACACCGTCCTCGACGCCGAGCGTGAGGAAGGCTGGATCCTGGGCGCGGGCGCGTAGGCAGTTTCCGCGTTCCCCCGCTTGCGGGGGGCGCTCCCGGTCGTCCCTGCCCAACCACCGATCGTCACACCCCATCCTGCGACGCGTCCCGCGGGCTCCGCCGCTCAGCCCATCGACCTCGACGCGCCGTTCGACTTGGTCCCCTTTACGGCCATCGCCGAAAGGGGCCTAGCTTCACCATGACCCGTCGCCGGACCATCGCCCGACTGGCCTGCGCCGCCAGCCTCCTCACCCTTGCCGCCTGCGCGCGCACTTCCGGCCCCGTCGCGGCCGCGCAGGACGTGGACTGGCCGTTCTACGGCGGCGACGCCGGGGGCCAGCGCTACTCCACCGCCGCCCAGATCACGCCGGCCAACGTGCGGGCCCTCAAGGTGGCCTGGACCTACTCGACCGGCGAGATGGTCAAGCACCCCAAGGATATCGAGCGCTCGTCGTTCGAGATGACGCCGATCCTGGCCGGCGGGCGGCTCTACCTCTGCAGCCAGTTCGACGCCGTGCACGCGGTCGATCCCGGGACCGGCAAGGGCCTGTGGAGCTACGACCCCCAGGTCGATCCGAAGGTCGGCTACCCCAACGACTACGTCTGCCGCGGCGTGACCTACTGGCGCGATCCGGCGGCGCCTGTGGGCGCGCCCTGCGCCGAGCGGGTCTACGTCGGCACGGTGGACCGCCGGCTGATCGGCCTGGACGCCGCCACCGGCAAGCCGTGCGCGGCGTTCGGGGCCGGCGGGAGGGTGGACGTGGGCGCGGGCGTGAACCTCTCGCGCAAGGGCCAGATGGAGATCACCTCGCCCCCGGTGATCGTGCGAGACACGATCGTGGTCGGCTCCTCGATCGACGACAACCAGCGGGTCCGCGAGATCTCCGGCGCCGTGCGCGCCTATGACGTGCGCACCGGGACGCCGAAGTGGAGCTACGACCCGCTGGGCGAGCAGCGGGTCAACTTCACCGCCGGCGCGGCCAACGTCTGGGCCCCCATGTCGGTCGACGAGGCGCGGGGGCTGGTCTTCCTGCCGGTGTCCTCCGCCAGCCCCGACTTCTACGGCGCCGCGCGGCCCGGCAACGGGGCCAACGCCAATTCGGTCGTCGCGCTGGACGCCGCGACGGGCAAGCCCGCCTGGGCCTTCCAGACCACGCACCACGACGTCTGGGACTACGACGTGCCGGCCCAGCCGACGCTGGGCGTCGTGGGCTACGGCGGGCGCATGACCCCGGCGGTGATCCAGGGCACCAAGCAGGGCCTCCTGTTCACGCTCGCCGCCGACACCGGCGCGCCGGTGATCCCGGTTGTGGAGCGCAAGGTCCCGCAAGGCGGCGCGCCCGGCGAGCCGCTGTCGCCGACCCAGCCGATCCCGATCGCGCCGAAGCCGCTGGCCCCGTCGGTGATCTCCGGCAAGGACGCGTTCGGCCTGACGCCCTGGGACCGCGGCGCTTGTAGAAAGGCGATCGACGGGGCCCGCCACGACGGCCTCTACACGCCGCCCTCGCTGCAGGGGACGCTGATCTACCCGTTCACCGGCGGCGGCGTGAACTGGGGCGGGCTGGCGTTCGATCCGAAGCGGCAGGTGGTGTTCGTCAACACCTCCAGCGCCATCCACCGCGTCACCCTGATCCCGGCCGCCAAGGTCAAGGCGACCAAGCAGGCGGAGATGGATACCGAGGTCTCGGCGCAGGAAGGCGCGCCCTACGGCATGAAGCGCGAACTCCTGCTCTCGCCGCTCGGCCTGCCCTGCAACCCGCCGCCGTGGGGCCAGCTGCACGCCATCGACATGAAGACCGGCAGGACGCTGTGGGAGGTCCCCCTGGGCTCCACCCGCGACCTGGCGCCGGGCTCGCAGCTGGTGCTGGGCGACATCGGCGTGCCGAACTTCGGGGCCCCGATCGTCACCGCCTCGGGCGTGGTGTTCATCGGCGCGGCGCTGGACAACTACCTGCGCGCTTTCGATGCGGCGAGCGGCAAGCCGCTGTGGCGCGCCCGCCTGCCGGGCGGCGGCCAGGCGACGCCGATGACCTATGTCTGGAAGGGCCGCCAGTACGTGGTGATCGCCGCCGGCGGCCACGGCAAGACCGACACCAAGCTGGGCGACAAGATCGTCGCCTTCGCCCTGCCCGGCCCGCTCACCCGCTAGAGCGGGCGGCGGCTCAGGAGCCAGAAACGGCCGAGGAGCAGGCCGCCGGACAGGAAGCTGGCCGCGATCACCGCGTAGACGATGCCGGTCAGGCCCAGACCCTGCGGGATCGCCAGGAACCAGGCCAGCGGCATCATCACCGCGATGTAGCTGGTCAGGTGCGTGAACGTCGGAACCCAGACGTCGCCGCGGGCCCGCAGCGCCTGGGCGGTGACGACCTGCAGGCAGTCCGGCGGATAGAACAGGCAGCTCAGCACCAGCGCGGGGACGACCATCGCCACGGCCGCGGCGTCGCGCGTATAGCCCTGGGCGATCAGGCCGGCCGACGGCCAGATGGCGAGGCTGACGAGGATGCCGAACACGAGCGTGACGGCGAAGGCCACCGCGCCGGCCCGGTTGACGCCTGCCGGGTCGCGCGCGCCGTAGGCCCGGCCGACCAGGACCGCCGCGCCGGTCGCCATGCCGAGCGGCACCATGAACACGATCGCCGCCACGTTCAGCACGATGGTCCAGGCCGCGACGGCCAGGGCGCCGATCCAGCCGGCGATGACGTTCAGGCTGGCGAAAGCGGCCACCTCGAAGAAGTTGGAGACCCCGGCGCCATAGCCGATCCGCCGCTGCTCGATGGCGGCCGAACGGTCGAGTTCCGGCTTGGCGAACACGCCCAGCGCCTTGGCCTCCGGCATCAGGGCGATGTAGCCCAGGCTGGCCGCCGCCAGGAAGGTCCGCGCCGCCGTGGTCGCCCAGCCGCCGCCCACCGCGCCCAGAGCCGGCAGGCCGAAGGTTCCGGGCACGAGCAGCAGGTCGAAGGCCAGGTTCACCACATTGGCCGCCCACATCGCCCACGCGGCCGGCCCGGGCTTGCCAAGGCCTTCCAGCCAGAAGGTCGCCGCGACCGAGATCGTGTAGCCGGGCAGCGACAGGGCGAAGATCAAGAGCGGCGCCGTCGCCCCGTCGGCGAGGTCCTTCGGCAGGCCCAGCGCATGCATGAACCAGCGGCCGCCGACGAGCAGCACCACCGTCGAGGCCATCCCGATCCACAGGCTGTAGATCAGGCCGCGGCGCAGCACCGCCCCGGTCAGGTCGCGCCGCCCCTCCCCGATCCGCCGCGCGGTCATCACCTGAACGCCGGTCAGCAGGCCCACGGCCATGGTCACCACCACGCTGGTCGGGGCCCAGGCCAGCGCGTGGTAGCCGAGCTGGCGCGCCGAATAGTTGCCGACCACGAGGGCGTCGCACAGTCCCATCGCCATGATGCCCAGGCGCGAGATCACCACCGGACCCGACAGGGTCAGGAGCGCGGTGAGGTCGGCGATGATGGGGCCGCGGCGCCCCCGGACATCGGCGGACGCCTGGGCCGCGGGGCGGTCCATGCTGGGAACTCGTTTTCAAAGAGGCCGGGAAATTGGCGCCCTCGCCGCAAAAGGCAAGGCGGCCCGCGCGCCACGGCCGCGCTTCGCCTGACAACGTTACTGCGAAGGCACATCCAAACGGGCGCCTTGCGCCGTATCCGACCCGCAGTTTGGGGAAAGGTCCGGTCATGGCGGAGATCATCAAGCGGCGCATGTGCGCCGAACTGGAGGGCGAGTTCGTCGTCTTCCTCATCGGGGCGCGGATCCTGCGGCCCTGGAAAATCTGGAAGTGGTGGCCGGTGTCGGCCCAGATGCAGGCGATGCGCAAGGAACTGGAGGCGCAGCCCGAGCTGGGCCTGCTGCACGCCCAGGACTTCTTTGCCTTCCCGGACGCGATGACCGTGCAGTACTGGCGCAGCTTCGAACATCTCGAGGCCTACGCCCGCAACCGCGACCACCTGCACCTGCCGGCCTGGCAGAACTTCTACAAGAGGGTCGGCATCGATGGCGACGTCGGCATCTGGCACGAGACCTATGCGATCGCGCCCGGCAAGTACGAGGCGGTCTACGGCGGCATGCCGGTCTTCGGCCTGGGCGCGGCCGGGACGCTGGTCGACGCCGTGGGCGCGAGACAGGAAGCGCGGCAGCGGATGAAGCAGGCGGCGTAGGCGGGACCGAGGATCGGCTTCAGGCGACCTTGCGCGCGAGCACGACCTCGGTCTCCAGGGTCTCCCGAAAGACCCCAGATGGATTTGCGGCGCGAAGCTCAGCTGCAAGTTCGTCTCGAAAGGCATCGACCTTGGCCCCGAGGACGACCGTCGAGGGCGAAGGACATCGAGAACACGCAGCCGATGATCGAGGCGATGTCGCGGACGACCTGGGTTCCGAAGGTTTGAATCGTGAAGTTGCAGAAGTGGGCCGAGCGGAGGAGCGCCGGCTCATGCTTGCGCTCCGGGCTGGCGATGGGGTTCCAGTCCTTGTGAACGCCGAACCTCGCCAGCACCTCGTCGGCGAGAGGCTCCCAGCTTTCCTGCGGGCGTCGGGGTCCTGGGTTGATCAGGGCCAGGCCGCCGCCATCTTCGATGACCTCGCCCAGCCGGCGCAACACCAGATCGCGGTCCATCCAGTGGAACGACTGCCCCATCGTGGCGAGACGAAACCGTCCAAGAGCGGGCGGCAGGTCCTCCGCCCGGCCTTGCCGCCAGTCGATGTTCGCGCGAGCGTCCGCCGCCGCCATCCGCCGCCCCTCGGCAAGCATTTCGGCGTCCCGGTCCAGCGCCACGACCTCGCCGGCCCGCGCCGCGACCGGGATGGCCAGGGTTCCCGGGCCGCAGCCCAGGTCGAGCACGCGCGAGCGCGGACCCAGGTCGAAGGACGTGGCGACGTACTCGAGCGCTTCCGGCGCATATGGCGGCCGGTGGCGGTAGTGCGCAGCCGTCCCAGCAAATGGCGACGGTTCAGCGCCCATGGCCGCTAGATCGACACCGCCGCCTTCTGGGTGATGTCGAGGCGGTCTTCCTTCAGTTTCTCGGCCACCAGGAACGCCAGCTCCAGCGACTGTTCGCCGTTGAGGCGCGGGTCGCAGTGGGTGTGGTAGCGGTCGGCCAGGTCGCCTTCGCTGACCGAGCGGGCGCCGCCGAGGCATTCGGTGACGTTCTGGCCGGTCATCTCCAAGTGGACGCCGCCGGGGTGCACGCCCTCGGCCATGCAGATCTCCACGAAGGCCTTCACCTCCGACAGGATCCGCTCGAACGGGCGGGTCTTGTAGCCGTTGTTGGCGGTGAGCGTGTTGCCGTGCATCGGGTCGATCGCCCAGACGACGCTGCGGCCGGAGGCCTTGGTGGCGCGCAGCAGGCCGGGCAGGCGCGCGGCGATCTTGTCGGAGCCGAAGCGGCCGTAGAGCGTGATGCGCCCGGGCTCGTCCTTTGGGTTCAGCACGTCGATCAGGCGCAGGACGTCGTCGGCCTCCGTGGTCGGGCCGCATTTGATGCCGATCGGGTTCCTGATGCCGCGGAAGAACTCCACGTGGGCGCCGTCCAGCTGGCGCGTGCGCTCGCCGATCCAGAGGAGGTGCGCGGACGTGTCGTACCACTCGCCCGAGGTGCTATCGACCCGGGTCATCGCCTCCTCGTAGCCCAAGAGCAGGCCCTCGTGGGATGTGAAGAACTCGACGCTCTGCACCTCGCGCTGGTTCTCCGGAGCCACGCCGATCGCGTGCATGAAGGTCAGCGCGTCGGAGATCTTGTCGGCCACCTCGCGATATCGCGCGCCCTGCGGACTGTCCTGCACGAAGCCCAGGGTCCAGCGGTGGATGTTGTAGAGGTCGGCGTAGCCGCCGCCGGCGAAGGCGCGCAGCAGGTTCAGCGTCGCGGCCGACTGGTGGTAGGCCTGCAGCAGGCGCTGCGGGTCCGGGATCCGCGCCTCGGGCGTGAAGTCCATGCCGTTGATGTTGTCGCCCCGGTAGCTGGGCAGCTCGACACCGTCGATCACCTCGACCGGCGATGAGCGCGGCTTGCCGAACTGGCCGGCCATGCGGCCCACCTTCACCACCGGACGGCCGCCGGCGAAGGTCAGCACCACCGCCATCTGCAGGAGCAGTCGGAAGGTGTCGCGGATATTGTCCGCCGCGAATTCCTTGAAGCTCTCGGCGCAGTCGCCGCCCTGCAGCAGGAAGGCCTTGCCCGCCGCGACGTCGCCCAGCAGCGACTTCAGACGCCGCGCCTCGCCCGCAAACACCAGCGGCGGCATCCGGCGAAGGGTGGTTTCGACCTGCGACAGCGCAGCCATGTCCGGATAGTCGGACGGGATGTGCTTGGCGGGTTTTCCTCTCCAGGAAGCGGGCGTCCAGTGGTCGGTCATGGCTCTAGTCATTCACGAACCGCCGGTTTTGGCGGGCCGGGCGTTTTACCCGCATCGACCGCCAGCGTCGATGGGGCTTGGCCTTGCGGCGCTCAGCGGCGCTTGAGCGCGATGACCGCCTGATGCAGCGCCGTCTCGCCGCTGGCCCACGCGCCGGCGTCGTCGAACCAGGGCGCGGCGCTGGCCGAAAGTTGGGCGCGGGTCTGGAAGGTGGCGCTGTGGTTGGTGCCTTCGAGGGCCGAGGTGGTGACCGCGAACCCCGTCGCCTCGAGCTCGCGCCGCGCCGGGGGCGTCAGCGACGGATAGCGTTCGTCCATGAAGGTCAGCAGCAGGAGGCCGCCGGGCCGCAGGACCCGCGCCAGCTCGGCGAGCCAGACCCGCTGCCCGGCCTCGCCGAGGTGGGTGAATACCGACAGCGAGATCACGACGTCGACGGCGCCGTCCGCCAGGTCCAGCGGCGGCGACATGCCGGAGGGGCGGAAGTCGCCGGGGAGATGGCGCGCCGCCCAGCCGACCGTGACCGGGTCGACGTCGCGGCCGACGATCCGCGCGGGGGTCAGGCCCGGCAGATGGCGGGTAATGCGCCCGCAGCCGCAGCCCCAGTCGAGCACCGTCGCGGCGCGCTCGAGCGGCACGGGGAAAG
>JADMIO011565020.1_pt1 | contig 29528 bp, 27 predicted proteins | sample 8958161 | NCBI WGS metagenome assembly JADMIO01 (sample SAMN16585339, study PRJNA669376) | soil metagenome | isolation source: Crop rotation soil | place: USA: Cullars Rotation, Alabama | collected 2011 | reverse complement strand
GCCGCGACTTCAAGTCACGTGAATTCCAAGCTTCGGATCCCACTGTGCTGGAAATGACCAGCGCGGCGGAGAGTGATCGCGGCCGGCTGTCCCGCGAGGCGATCGTCGCGACCGCGGTCCGGTTGATCGAGACCGAGGGCGAGGCCGCCGCCTCGATGCGCCGGATCTCGGCCGAACTCGGCGTCGCCGCAATGTCGCTCTACAACCACGTACCCAACAAGGCCGCCCTGCTCGACGGCGTGGGCGAGTACGTGCGCGCACAGATCCAGCTGCCGACCGACCCGGACCTGAGCTGGGACCAGCGGGCGCGCGAGTTGATGCGGGCGTTCCGCGCCGTGGTCGAGGCCTACCCGCGGTGCATCGAGCTCATGATGGCGCGCGCACCGTCATCGCTCGTCGGACTCGAGCCCTTGGAGTACGCCCTCGAGATGGCCGAACAGGCCGGCTTCACGGGCCGGGACGCTCTGCGGGTGGTCCGCGCCTTCACGGCCTACGCGATCGGTGCGGCGACGACGGCGGCCCAGCGGGCCAACATCGTGAGGTCGCTGGAGTCCGACGGCGGGACGTTGCCCGAGTTGCCGGACCTGGCGGAGTTTCCGCGCATCTCCGCCCTCGGGCCCGCGCTGTTCGTCATCGACGACACCGACTTCGAATTCGGTCTCGATCTGCTCATCGAAGCGGTCACCCACCTGCGCCGAACGCGTTGACAGGCGCTCGCGCGGGATCCAGACTTACACTGTAAGTCTGGAGCGGCCCGGGGAGGCCAACGATGACGGTGAAATCGCGCCTGCGCTGGACGGTGCGGCACGGGCTGGCCCAGATCGCGATCAAGCAGGGGGCGAAGCGGGGCGACCCGCAGGGCCGACTGGTCCTCGGCGGACCCGACGTCGACCCGCATCCCATCTACGACGAGATGCGGGCCCGCGGTCCCGTCCTGTCCGGGTCGTTCGCCATGGTCACCGCCCGGCACGGGGTGATCACGGAGATCCTGAAGAGCGACGACTTCGGCGCCGGCCTGCCCCTGGAGGCCCTGCCGAAGCCGCTCGCGGCCGCCGGCCGCTGGGCCTCCGACCAGCGCAACCCCGGCCCCATCGAGCCGCCGTCACTGCTCGTCATCAACGGGGTCGACCACATGCGGTTGCGCAAGCTGGTCAGCCGGGCGTTCACCGCCCGCGCCGTCGACTCCCTGGGCGTCGACATCGAGGCCGTGGCCGGGCAGTTGCTCGACCGCATGGAGCGCGAGCACCCCGGCGGGGGCCGGACCGACCTCGTCACCGCCTACGCGCACCTGCTCCCCGTACAGATCATCAGCAAGATCCTCGGCGTCCCGCCCGCGATGGAGGACACCTTCCTGCGCTGGGGCGACGACCTCACCCCGAGCCTGGACATCGGCGTGGGCTACAAGGAGTTCCGCAAGGCGGAACGGGCGCTCGCCGCGCTCAACGACTGGCTGCGGCAGCACTGTGCCGAACTGCGGCGCAACCCCGGCGACGACCTGCTCAGCCGGGTCGTCGTGGCCGGCCAGGACGACAACACCGACCTCAGCGACCAGGAACTGACCTCGCTGGCCGGCCTGGTCCTCGCGGCCGGCTTCGAGACGACCGTCAACCTCATCGGCAACGGCGCGGTGCTGCTCTTCGAGCACCCCGAGCAACGGGAGATCCTCCGCTCCGACCCGTCGCTGTGGCGCAATGCGGTCGAAGAGGTCCTCCGCTACGACTCCCCGGTACAGAACACCGGCCGGCACGCCGTCCGCGACACCGTCGTGCAGGGGGTGCCCGTTCCGAAGTACCACCTGGTCGCGCTGATGACCGCCGGTGCCAACCGCGACCCTGAGGTCTTTACCGATCCGCACACCTTTGACGTGACCCGCGCGAATGCAAAGGACCACCTCGCGTTCTCCGCCGGCCCGCACTACTGCCTCGGAGCCGCGCTGGCGCGGCTCGAGGGCGAGATCGGACTGCGGATGTTGTTCGAGCGTTTTCCGGACCTGGCGGCCGACGGACAGGCTCGGCGGCGCCCCACACGGGTCCTGCACGGGTGGGCCTCGGTCCCCGTCCGGCTCGGCAGTGCGGTGTCCGCCGCCGCCTGAGTCGCGCTCAACGTTCACCGCCCGGGACCGCTCGCCGTCCCGGGCGGTTACGCGTGTGGCTGGAGTGAAAATTGGGACGATTCGGGCCATAGGGAACATTTCCGACAACTCCGGCGAAATCTACTCAGCTTTGGGCGAACCTTTCCGCTGCTCGAGCGATCCTGCGAGGGTCACACCCATCACAGGAGAGCCCTGCGATCACATCGCGCTGGGTTCCTTCTGGACCCTCCTGCGAGGAATCGATCGGCATGACCCGCCGCAAGAACCGATCGGCCCCGACCACCACCCCGGTCGCGCAGCCCCGGCGCTCTCGAGCGCGCCGCGCGACCCGGACGACGGTCGGCGTCGTGCTACTCCTGACCGGCGCCACGGGCGTCACCGTCGGCGCCGCCGCCTACTCCATGAACGCGGCGTCGAGCGGCTCCACGATCGCCCCCACCGCGGCGGAGTCGAACTCCGACACGGTGCGGAACACCGACGTCCCTGCGAACGAGCAGGAAGCCCGCGACCTCGTACAACAGGGCCAGTCGCGTGAGGTCGTGCCCGGGGTGTCCGTGAAGATCGGCGACCTCCGCGTCTACACCGACCCGTCGGGCCTCCGCGCGACCACGCTCCCGCTCCAGGTCGTCAACACCGGGGCGCTGACGAAGTCGGTCGACATCACGATCGTCGCCATCTCGAGCAAGGGCGAGGTCATCACCTCCGACGTCGGCACGGCCGCGAACCTGCGCCCGGGCCAGTCGGCCGAGGTGCCGGTCCTCGAGATCGTCAGCGACGCGCTGGCCGACCAGCTGCGTGACGCGACCTTCCGCATCGAGACGGCGTACACCTACTAGGCAGCGCCTGCCGGTTCCACATCCGGCGAGCCCACTCCGCGCGGGCTCGGCCGGGCTGCCATGATGCGCCCGGACAGCGGAGGGACACATGGGGCAGATCAGGCGCATTCGGACGGGCGTGCTGGCGACGACGGTCGTCCTGGCCGGCGTGCTCACGGCCGGCACGGGGAACTCACGGGCCGCGGACGGGTCCTCCCTCCAGATGCAGTTCGCCGCCGTCTCCATCCAGAGCATCCGGCTCAACGTCGGGGACAAGGCAGCGAGCACCGGCGACCGCCTGGTGTTCTCCCACACCCTGACCAAGGACAAGAAGACGTCGGGCCTCGCGGGCGTCGAGTGCGTCATGACGTCGGTGACCACGTCGAAGCCGACGGGTAAGCAGAAGCCGGTCACGAGTGTGCGCTCCAACTGCATTGCCACGATCGTCCTGACGGACGGTCAGATTGCGGCGCAGGGCCTCACGGACCTGGTCGACAGCACCGGCAGTTTCGAGCTCGCGGTCACCGGCGGGACCGGCGCCTACGCCGGCGCCGCGGGCGTGATGCGCAAGGCGGGTGGCAAGGACAAGGCCACCTACATCCTCGACATCACCCGTGGCTGAGCACGCAGCCCACCCGGAGGACACCGGGGGCGGCGGGCTGAAGTCCAAGCGGCCGTTGATGGTCGTGGTGGGCCTGGTCACCGCGTTCGCGCTCGTGGCCGGTCCCCTCGCTCTCGCGCGCAAGGGTGACCCGAAGGCCCCGGGCCCGACGGTCTACTCCGCGACCGAGACCGCCAGCAAGGACCGGGACCTCAAACCGCCGGGCGCCAGCGTCGGTGACGAGTACCAGCTGACGCTGTCCCTGGCCGAGGGCGGCGGTCCGGCCGGCTCGTGGGACGCGTCGTGCACCTACCTCCGCGTGGTGCGCGAGGCGAATGCGGCCACCCCGCAGGCGGTGAGTGTGCAGTGCACCGGGGTCATGCGGATCGGTGCGGACGCCATGACCTTCCAGGGCCTCAACAACTACCTGCCGACCGGACAGGCGATCTCCAAGTTCGTCGTGACCGGCGGCAGCGGATCCTTCCGCGATGCCAAGGGCGAACTGCGCGTGACCGAGACCGGGCAGGGCACGTCCAACATCGCCTACGACAAGCAGAACGGCACGCCTGTTTAACTGGCGAGGTAGCCGAGCAGATCCTGGCGGGTGATGACGCCACGCGGCTTGCCGTCGACGAGGACGACCAGGGCGCCGGCGTGCTCGAGTTCGTGCACCGCCTGGGAGACGGGTTCGCCCGAGCCGATGATCGGCAGGGGCTTGCTCATGTGCTGCTCGAGACGGTCGAAGAGCGTCGCGGTGCCGGCGAAGAGCTTGTCGAGCAGGTCCTTCTCCCCCACGGATCCGACGATCTCGGCTGCCATCACCGGCGGCTCGGCGCGGACCACCGGCATCTGCGAGACGCCGTACTCGCGGATCACGTCGATCGCCTCGCGGACGGTCTCGTTCGGGTGCATGTGCACGAACTCCGGCGTCGGGCTGTTGGCCTTGCGCGCCAGCACCTCGCCGACGGTGACCTCGCCGCCCGCCGAGATGAACCCGTAGTCCGCCATCCAGTCGTCGTTGAAGATCTTCGACAGGTAGCCGCGTCCTGAGTCCGGCAGCAGGACGACGATGACGTCGTCCGCGCCGCCCTTCTCGGCCACGCGAAGCGCCCCGGCGACGGCCATGCCGCACGAGCCGCCGACGAGCAGCCCCTCTTCCCGTGCGAGCCGGCGGGTCATCGAGAAGGAGTCGGCGTCGGAGATGGCGAACACGTCATCCGGGATGCTCGCGTCGTAGGCGCTCGGCCAGAAGTCCTCACCGACGCCCTCGACCAGGTACGGCCGGCCCGTCCCGCCGGAGTACACCGACCCCTCGGGGTCGGCGCCGATCACCTTCACGCGGCCGTCCGAGACCTCTTTGAGGTACTTGCCGACGCCACTGATCGTGCCGCCGGTGCCCATGCCCGCGACGAAGTGCGTGATCCGTCCCTCGGTCTGCTCCCAGATCTCCGGGCCCGTGGTCTCGTAGTGCGAGCGCGGATTGTTCGGGTTCGAGTACTGGTCGGGCTTCCACGCGTCCGGTCGCTCACGCACCAGCCGGTCGGAGACCTGGTAGTACGAACGCGGGTCCTCGGGCGCCACCGCGGTCGGGCACACCACGACCTCGGCGCCGTACGCGCGCAGCGTGTTGATCTTGTCGGTGCTCACCTTGTCGGGCACCACGAAGACGCAGGCGTAGCCGCGCTGCTGGGCGACCAGCGCCAGCCCCACCCCGGTGTTGCCGGAGGTCGGCTCGACGATGGTCCCGCCCGGGCGAAGTTCCCCACTTTGTTCCGCGGCGTCGATCATCCGGGTCGCGATCCGGTCCTTCACGGAGCCGCCCGGATTGAAGTACTCGACCTTCGCGAGGACGGTCGGCGCGAGCCCGTCGGTGACCCGCCGCAACTTGACCAACGGCGTGTTCCCTACGAGGTCGATCAGTGACTCCACGTAGCGCACTTGCGGTCCTCCCGCTTAGCTGCCGCCCCGTCCGGCCGATGAGTGGATCACCCGAACGTCTCGACCTTCGTCAGAACTGTGCAACGGAATGTCAATTGCCCAACGTCACCCTAGAGCCGGGACCTACGTTCAGAACCCGGTCAGGAAATGGCGCGCACAGCAATTCGCGTTCTGTTTTCAGACCGGACGGACGATCGAGCCGGGGGGGCTCTTCGCACGTCGAGGAGGTGCGCGATGACGCGTAGCTTGGGGACACGGCTGCTGCAGGCGGCCGCGGTCGGTAGCACCGGGGTGGCCCTCACCGGCGGTGCGCTGGTCGGCGTGCTCGTGACCGAGGCGAAGCTGGCCCGGCACTGGGTCGGATCGCCCAAGGGTGAGCCCCCGGCCGCCAGCGGTCGTTACGGCTCCGGCCGCAACCGCGAGATCTCCCTCGTCATGCTCGGGGACTCGATGGCCGCCGGTCTCGGCGTGGCCTCCGCCGAGGAGACCCCCGCCGCCCTGATCGCGATGGGCCTGTCGGACCGCGCCGACGCGCCGGTGCGCCTCACGAACGTCGCCCTCGTCGGCGCCCAGAGCACGGACCTCGACCGTCAGGTCAGCCTCGCGCTCGCCGTGCGCCCGGACGTCGCCATGATCATGATCGGCGCCAACGACGTCACCCACCGGATCCAGCCGTCGCTGTCCTGCGCGATGCTGCAGGCCGCGGTCCGCCGGCTGCGCGAGGCGGGCTGTGAGGTCGTCGTCGGCACCTGCCCGGACCTCGGCACCATCGAGCCCATCGCTCAGCCGCTGCGCTACCTGGCCCGCCGCTGGAGCCGTCAGCTCGCCGCCGCCCAGACCATCGTGGTCGTGGAGGCCGGCGGCCGCACCGTGTCGCTCGGCGACCTCTGCGCATCAGCCTTCGTCGACAATCCGCGGGAGATGTTCTCCGCGGACCGCTTCCACCCGTCCGCCGCCGGCTACGCCGCCGCCGCGATGGCGGTGCTGCCGTCCGTCTGCGCCGCCCTGGGCCACGTCCCCGCCACCGAGGTCGCGCTCGACCCGGTGCGCGAGGAGGAGATGCTCCCGGTCGCGTTCGCCGCTGTCGAGGCCGCCGACCGTCCCGGCACCGAGGTCGCCCCCGCCGGCGCTGTCCGCGGCGGCGAGGGCCACCGTCGCTTCGCCCTGCTCCGTCACCGCCGTCGCCACGAACTGCCGGCGGACGCGTCCCCGGCCGCGGAGCCGACCGCGGAGCCGACCGCGGAGTCGACCGCGGCTTAGTTCCTACAGCTGCGCGCGCAGGCCCGCAGCGGCCTCGTGCACAGCCCGGAGGGCGTCACTGAGCGACCGGCGCGCACCGTGCCACCAGACGGTCTCTGCGGGGCTCAGGCCGCGGGTTGCGTCGGTCAATTCCCGTGCGGTGACGGCGATCTGGTCACCGAGGGCGAACACACTCAATGTCGGAACTGCCCGCAGTTGAGGTGGTTCGTCCGCACCCCGCGCCTCGATGCCGGCGGCGACGTCGGCGAGGAGCTGGATGAGATCCCCAGCCGACCCGGCGGCCTTCTTAAGTCTGCTCTCAGGGAGCTGCCGCAATCTGTCGGCGAGGGCGGACAGGACCTCGACCAGCGCGGCTGGCACACAGTGACCAAGGGCATCGGGATTGAGGCCGGATGGATCATCCGAACGGCTCCGTGTGGTCACAGGATCGGAGGGTATGACGCCCGGTACCCCCACCCGCCGACCCCTCCCGGCAGGTGCGGGCCAGTGCACCAAGCAATTCCGGCAAAAGCTCGTAGGTGACCGGCGTGCAAACCTTGTGCGGTCGGTCGGCGTCGGGCACCCTCGTACCACCGGCAAGCCCAGTTCGTTCGCACGTACGGCCCACCCCCGATACGCGACGTGAGAGGCGGTCCCATGTCCCTACACCACTCCGAGGAAACGCATCAGAACCTGCTCGCCCGGGTCCCCGAGCGCACAGGTCGCGAACTTCCCGAGTGGTTCCGCGAAATTGAGGACGGCCCCGCCTTCCTTCGTTTCGACGACAAGGTGACGTGGTTGCAGGACGAGCACGGGATCGCCCACGGTCACGCCACGGCGATCGTCCACGAGCACGATCTGCAGCGCGCACACCGCTCGTTCCTCTAGAGCGAAACCCCCACCAACGCGAATCGGCCCCCGACCTTCTGGTCGGGGGCCGATCGCGTTAGGTCCTTCGTCAGTCGCCGCGCAGGATGCTGAGCAGGCGCAGCATCTCCATGTAGATCCAGACGATCGTGACCATGAGGCCGAAGGCCACCCGCCACGACTCCCGCTCCGGCACGCCCATCGCGATGAGCTTCTCGGCCGAGTCGAAGTCCAGCGCCAGGAAGAACGCACCCAGGCCGACGCCGGCCGCCGCGGTCAGCAGGCCGAGGCCGCCGCCCCAGGCGTTGAAGCCGGAGTCGAAGATGTTCAGCAGCAGGTTGCCGAACATCAGGATCAGGTAGCCGATCGTCGCGGCCATCAGGACCCGGGTGAACCGCGGGGTGACCCGGACCTTGCCGCTCTTGTAGAGCGCGAGCATGACGCCGAAGACGACGGCCGTACCGGCCACCGCCTGAACGGCGACGCCCTTGAGATCCGGGTTCGAGGACTCGATCGCGTGCGAGATCGCACCGAGCGCGACGCCCTCGACCGCGGCGTAGGCCATCACCAGGGGCGGGCTGACGTTCTGCTTGAAGATGTTCGCCATCGCGAGGCCGAAGCCGACCAGCATGGCGACGACCGCGAGGCCGTATCCGACGTCGGCGAGCCACGCCGCCGTGCCCGTGCCGATCGCGATGATCAGCAGGAGGCCCGTGCGGGAGATGACGTCGTCCAACGTCATGGGGCGGGCCGACGACGGTGCCGACGGCTGGTACTGGGTGCGGACACCGCTCGGCGTCGCGGTGTCCGGCTCCGTCCGGAACGTCGCGTAGCCGTTGCGGCTGAAGACGTCCTGGCGGGAGAGGACCGGGTTCGTGCTTTGCATGGGGAGGGCACCTCCGTGGGCCCGCAGGGTGCTGGGCCGTTTTCCCAGCGTATAGACCTGCTAGCACGTGAACGTGGAACCGGCCCCGGACGTTCCGGGACCGGCGAGTGAACTCAATAACGCAGGTGAAGCAGTTTCAGGACGTCGCGGCTTCGTCGGCGGCGTCGGCCTGCGCGCAGAGCAGCGCCGCGAGGCGACGCGCCTCGTCGGGCAGCAGGTAACTGGAGAGCTCGAGGAACCGCCCGGACTCGTCGGTGTCTGCCTGGTCCGTCAGCCCGAGGACCACGTAGTGGGTCTCCTCGTCGGTATCCGGATCCATCTCGTGACCGCCGACGGTCAGGTAGGTGCGGTGGTCGTCCTTGGGGATCAGGGCAGCGCTGTAATCGGTCGGGCTGACGATGTCGCTCATCCTGGCCTCACCCGCGGTCAGCTTGATCAAAAAGGGCCATTGACCTGCACGAATACCGGCTCTATGGGTATCACAAAAACCCCAAGATCGTGCTGACGCCACGCCGCAGCGGTTGCGTTGGGTGTTCGGCCCACTACATGCGGAAGGCCCCGGGCGTCGCCCGAGGCCTTTCGATCATGTCGTTGCAGAAAGCCGGCGCAGGTCAGCCCTTGCGCTGCTGGCCGATCAGGCGGCGCTGCGCGGTATCCCAGCGCGCCCACGCCGACTCGAGGTTGGCGGCCATCTCCTGCAGGGTCAGGCCCGCGTAGGTGTTCTCGCCCGCCTGGGTGGTCTTGGTGATCACGCCGAGCGCCCGCACGACCTCGGAGTACGCCATCGCGGACTCCTCGAGGTCACGAGCCTCCTGCAGGTGGTCGACCGGCCGGCGCTGCTCGACGATGCGAGCCACCGGGGCCGCCGCCGGGGTGACCTCAGCCTCCGACGCCTCGGCCACGACCTCGCCGCGGGCCTTACCCATGCCCAGGATCCTGGTCTTTCCGCTCATCTGAAGCCCCCTTCACCCAGCCTCTGCCGGGTACCCATCGTGACGTACTCGGCACTCTGTGCCGCGTAGTTGACTCTGGTGTCGCGAAACTGATGTGACAGATGTGGTGATAACGGCCCTCTCGCGCCGACCGCTCCCCAACGGTCCTGCTGCGCGGGTGGCGTTGCCCCCAGACGTCCAGATTGCGCCCGATTCACCCTCGCCGGATCGGCCTTCCGGGCACAAGGGCCCTCAGCCGAACGGACCAACTCGGCCGTTACGTGCCGTCAATCCCCGTCCCCCGCCCTGATCATGAGGACCGTGAACCGCCGGATCCCACTCGCCGTGCTGGCGACGGCGTTCCTGCTGGTCGGCTGCAATGCGGACCCGGACACCGCGGGGGGCGCAGCGCCGGCGACGGCGGTGGCCGAGCGCGCACCGGACCCCTCGCCGAGTGCGTCACCCGCTCAGACGGTTGATGTCACCGAAGCTCCGACCGCGGAGCCGAGGGACGCCCCGCTTCCGAGCCCGCCGGAGCCCTCGCCGGTCGCGACCCCGACCGCTCCGGCGCCTTCCGCCGCGACGCCGACAGCCACGCCGGCAGGCGGGAGTGCCCAGGCGCTGCTCGCCACCCTGGCCGTGAAGGGCCGCGCACCCCTGACCGGATACGAGCGCGACGAGTACGGCCAGGCCTGGGCCGACGTCGACCGCAACGGCTGCGACACCCGCAACGACATCCTGCGGCGCGATCTGGGGAACGAGGTCCTCAAGCCCGGCACGCACGACTGCGTCGTTGCCTCCGGGGTGCTCGACCCTGAGCCGTACACCGGGCGGCGCATCGAGTTCGTCCGCGGCGAGACGACGAGCACGGCAGTCCAGATCGACCACGTCGTCGCGCTCGCCGACTCCTGGGTGTCGGGCGCGTTCGCGTGGGACGAGCGCAAGCGCATCGCGTTCGCGAACGACCCGCTGAACCTGCTCGCGGTCGACGGGCCGTCGAACTCCCAGAAGGGCGCCGGCGACGCCGCGACCTGGTTGCCCCGCGCCGCCTACCGGTGCGACTACGTCGCCCGGCAGATCGCGGTGAAGGCGAAGTACGGGCTCTGGGTGAAGGCGGCGGAACGCGACGCGATGAACCGGATCCTCGACACCTGCCCGGGGAAGCCCGCCCCGGCCTACGGCCCGGTCGAGCTGCCGCCTGCCGGTCTCGGCTCGGCCTCGCACGCCGACCCGGCGCCGACCCCCGTCCCGTCGTCCGGCGGCTCGGGGGGCCTCGACCCGCGCTTCCCCTACTGCACCGACGCGAAGGCCGCGGGGTACGGCCCCTATACCTCGGGCCAGGATCCGGAGTACGACTGGTACCGCGACGCGGATCACGACGGGGTGGTCTGCGAGTAAGGAGCGGACGATGCCTGCCTACCGGACCGTCGACGACATCCAGCTCGGCGATGTCGAGTTCTGGAAGCAGCCGATCCCCGACATCGACCGCGCGTTCGCCGCGCTCCGGGAAGAGACGCGCCGTGGTGGCGGGATGTGCTTCCACGAGGAGATCACGCTCATGGGCGGAGACTCCCCCGGTGCCGGCTACTGGTCCGCCGTGACCTACGACGACGTGCGGGCGGTCAACCGGAACCAGAAGGTCTTCTCGTCCGCGTCGGGCGTCATCTCCAACGACCCCGCACCGGAGTACCTCGCGGTCGGGTCGATCATCGTCATGGACAACCCGAGGCACGCGAAGTACCGCAGCCTGGTGGCCAAGGCCTTCACGCCGCGGACGCTCGCGACCGCGGAGAAGGCGATCCACGACCGGGCACGCCGCCTCGTCGACGCGGCCCGGGAGACCGGTGGTTCGTGCGACTTCGTCGAGGCGTTCGCCGCGCCGCTGCCGCTGCAGGTCATCTGCGACATGCTCGGGATCCCCGAGTCCGACGAGGCGCAGGTCTTCCACTGGACCAACGTGCTGCTCGGGATCGGCGACCCGGAGATGGGCGCCGACGTTCACGACCTGACGACGGCCGCCACGCAATTTATGGAGTACGCCGCCGGCCTGGGCATCGAGCGGGCGGCCAATCCTCGCGACGACCTGAGCTCGCTGCTCATGCAGGCCGAGGTGGAAGGCGACCGCCTGACTCCGTTCGACTTCGCCGCCTTCGTCGTCCTGCTCGCGATCGCCGGCAACGAGACCACACGCCACGCCATGTCCTGGGGCATGCACCTGCTCACCGAGCACCCCGACCAGCGCGCGCTGCTCGCCGCGAACTACGAGGCGATGGCGCCGGCCGCGGTCGACGAGATCGTCCGGTGGGCCACGCCGGTCGTGTACATGCGCCGCACCGCGCTGGCCGACGCCGTCGTTGGCGACACCCACATCTCCGAGGGCGACAAGGTCGTCATGTGGTACTGGTCGGCCAACCGCGACGAGACGGTGTTCCCCGACGGCGCCCGCTTCGACATCCAGCGCCCGAACATCGCCGAGATGCAGGGCTTCGGCGGCGGCGGCACGCACTTCTGTCTCGGGGCGAGCCTGGCGCGGCGCGAGCTGACCGTCATGTTCGACGAGATCTTCCGCGGGCTGCCTGACCTTCAGATCACCGGCCCGATCGACCGACTGCAGGGCAACTTCGTCAACGGCATCAAGGCGATGCCGTGCGAGTTCTCGGTCTGACGCTTACTCAGATGCCCGTGGGTCGGTGACCTGACCGACGAAGACCGGCGCTCCGGTCTTCGTGTCGACGATGACGAAGGCGAACGGCCGGTCGACGGTGAACTGCAGCGGCGGTGGCGTCATCGCCGACGTCACCGACACCCCGAGGGCGGTGACCGCCGAGGCGACCGTACCGAGCTCGTCGACGGTGATGTTCGCCTTGTGCACGGCCTGGTCAACGAAGAGCTGCGCGTTGTTCACGATCCCGTGCAGGTCCGCGCCGTTCGGGTCGAAGACCGAGCGGACGCCGAGATCCGGAAGCAGCTTCTTGAGGTCGAGGGCCGTCGCGAAGTCCCACTTCGGCATGGTGACCCTGGCCGAGGTCTTGGTGGTCTTCGCGACCGCGGCCAGTGTTTTCGCGGTGAGGAGATCTCCCGGCGTCTGGTTGCCCGTCGGCAGCAGGATCCGCATGGCGAGGCGGTCGCCGAAGTACGGCAGTTCGACGGCCGAGAACCCGTCGCCCTTGACGTAGCCGACCTGGGTCTCCACCGACATCGTCGGCACGTCCACGTTGCTCGCGCCGACCTTGAAGGGCGCGGTGCCGGCGTCCTTGAACGGCGTCACCCAGTCCGCGTCGAGGTACACCGCGTTGGCCAGGACGAGCACGGTGGCCGGGTCGAGCTGCTGGAGGATCGCCGGGATGCGGCCGGCCGTGTGCTCGGATGCCCAGTCGTTGATCGCCTTCAAGGCTTCGTCGATCTTCCCGAAGTCCAGCGTTCGCAGCTCGCCGCCGAACTGCTCCGTGAGCGTCGTGAGGAACGGCTGTCCGTAGCTCGCGCCCTGCTGGGTGAACAGCCCGTTCGCGATCGCGAGTACCGGTGGGGCCGGCGGCGGGTTCTCCTCGCCGGTCGGCGGGGCCGGTGCGGGCGTGGCCGGTCCGCCGGTGACCAGCGCCGAGGTGAGGGTGTTGAACGCTGTCGCGAAGCCGGCCGGGAAGCCGAAGGCCTTGTCGATCTCCTCGGCTGACGTGCCGTTCGCGCCGACGCGCAACATCGCGAAGGCGTACGCGATGCTCAGCGGCGAGAAGACGAGGTTCCCGTCGGGCTTGGCCGCCTTGTACAGCTGTGCCGCGAAGGCGTCCATGCCGGTGACGACGGGGCCGACCGGAGCGTCCGCGGGCGGTGCGAGCCGGGAGACCCCGGCGGCCTGGACGACCTGATCGGTGCGATTCGATCCCACCACGTCGTCGTCCCTTCCACCACCGCATGCGGTCAACGCGACCGCGGCAGCGAGGCCGAGCAGCGCCCCTCGGACTCCGCGCATCCGCCTTCCGCCTTTCGCTTCCGCATTCCCGTCAGCACCATCCTGCTCTCCACGCCGGCCGATTCCCGGGAGAACCGAATCGGTCCCAGGCCGTTCGGGCCGTTGGGCCCTGCCAGGTGGCGTCGGGACGGTGCGAACCTACGGTTACGTAGGTTACGGAACCGTAAGGAGCAGCCATGGGCACCGGTCCGCTGCCGCAGATCATCCAGGGCGGTATGGGCGTCGGAATTTCGTCGTGGCAACTTGCGCGCGAGGTCGCGCTCGGGGGCCACCTCGGTGTGGTCTCGGGCACCGCCCTCGATGTCACCGTGGCACGACGCCTTCAGGACGGCGATCCCGGCGGGCACGTGCGCCGGGCCCTCGCCGCGTTCCCCGACCCGGACATGGCGGCGCGGGTGCTCGACCGCTACTTCCTCCCCGACGGCCGGCCCGACCGGACGCCGTACCGGCCGGTGCCGCGCCTGGGCCTCCGGAGCAATCGCGCGGCCGACGAACTCGGTGTCGTCGCCAACTTCGTCGAGGTCTGGCTCGCCCGCGAGGGTCACGACGGAATCGTGGGCGTCAACTACCTGGAGAAGATCCAGCTCGCGACGCCCGCAGCCGCCCTCGGCGCGATGCTGGCGGGCGTCGACGTCGTCATCATGGGGGCGGGCGTACCGCGGCAGATTCCGGCGCTGCTCACGGATCTCGCCGCCGGCCGGCCCGGTGGCATTGATGTCGATGTCGCCGGCGCCGACCACCCCCACCGGGTCGAGGTCGACCCCCAGGCCCTGCTCGGCACTCGCCTGCCGACGTTGGGCCGGCCACGATTCCTGGCGATCGTGTCCGCCACGGTCCTGGCCGCCTATCTCGCGCGCGAGGACCAGACCCGGCCGGACGGCTTTGTGATCGAAGGCCACTGCGCCGGCGGGCACAGCGCGCCGCCGCGGGGACGGATGACGCTCGAGGACGGGCAGCCGGTGTACGGGCCGCGCGACGAGGTCGACCTGGCAAAGATCGCGGCGCTCGGCCTGCCGTTCTGGCTCGCCGGCGGCTACGGCTCGCGGGCGGGGCTGGCGGCCGCACGGTCCGCCGGTGCCAGCGGCATCCAGGTCGGGTCGCTGTTCGCGCTCGCCGCCGAGTCCGGTCTGCGAGCCGACCTGAAACGCGACGCGATCCGCGCACTGCAAACCGGGGAGCTCGTGGTGCGCAACGACGCCGAAGCATCTCCGACGGGCTTCCCCTTCAAGGTTGCCCGTTTGCCGGGAACCCTCTCCGACCCGCAGGTCTATGGAGCGCGCCCCCGGCAATGCGACCTCGGCTACCTGCGCGCGCCGTATCTGACGGAGAACGGCCACGTCGGTTACCGCTGTGCCGCCGAGGACGCCGACACCTACGTCCGCAAGGGCGGAGATCGCACCGCGACCGCGGGCCGCATCTGTCTCTGCAATGCACTCACGGCCACCGTGGGGCTCGGGCAGACCCGTTCCGACGGGTATGAGGAGCCCGCGCTGGTGACCCTGGGCTCCGACATCGAGGGCGTGCAGGACATGGCGACGCGGCGACCGGCCGGCTGGACCGCTGCGGACGCGGTGGACTATCTCGTCAGCGGCTGACCCCACGTCAGGTACGCCGACACTCGTCGCGGTGACGGACGCCTCGAGTGCGGTGTGCAGCTGATCCTCGATCTCGCGCAGGGCGGGCACCAGCCCCTCGCGGCGGGGGTGAGCCGGATCCAGCGAGCTCGTTCGTCATCGGGCGACGGCTCCGTGGTGACCAGCCCGGCCGACGCCATCCGGCTGACCAGCCGGCTGGGATGGTCGCCCTCGCACACCAACAGCAGTCCGAGTTCCCATACCGCAGGTGCCCCGGGTCTCACGCCCGCAGCTTATTGAGCCCGTCGCCGCCACGGTGTCGTCGAGAAAGATCAGCGCAATCACGGCGCCGAAGGATCCCCCACCAGCATTCCGTCCAGGGCGCGCCGGAGAAGCAGGAAGCGTGACGATCGTGGGCAGGGACATTGCTGGCCTTTCGGAAATGCGCTCCTGGGAACCCGATTCACGTGCTCCCGAAGGGCGCCAGCCCCTCCTTGGTGCGTGCTACCTTCAAAAGGACTGCAGACGCGGTTTCGCGCCGGCCCGCTAGGTCGGCAGTTTCGAGGGCAAGCCGTGCGGCTCAGTCAAAATTCCGCGGCACTCCCCTCTCAGGGCGCGCCGCCTTCCGGAAGCGACTTCGCACCGTTGCTGGCCGCGGTCGGCCGCGCCGGGCTGCTCCGGCGCCGACGCCGGCGCTACAGCGTCATCATCGCCACCGACGTCATCGCCTTCGTGACGGTATGGGCGCTGGTCTACGTCGTCGGGAACACCTGGTGGCAGATGTTCCTCGCGCTCCCCGCCGGGGTGTTCTCGGTGCGCATGCTCTTTCTCGGCCATGACCTCGGGCACCAGCAGGTGGCCAGGACCAAACGAGTGAACCGATGGCTGGGCCTGGTCGTCGGCGATGTGATCGTCGGTCTCAGCGCGAGCTGGTGGATCGACAAGCACACCCGCCACCACGCGAACCCCAACACGGTCGGCCGCGACCCCGACGTCGGTGTCGGCGCGCTGTGCTGGACCCAGGAGCAGTCCGCCTCGCGCCGCGGCGTGCTGGCGTGGCTCAGCCGCCACCAGGGCCGGTTGTTCTTCCCCATGCTGATGCTGGAGGCGCTCAACCTCCACATCAGCAGTCTCCGCGCCGCGCGCAACGTGCGGGACGTCGTCCTGCTCGGCGTTCACGTGATCCTTTACGTCGGCACGCTGGTCACGGTCATGGGCCCGGCCAAGGCCGCCGTGTTCGCGGCCGTCCATCAGGCGCTGATCGGACTGCACCTCGGGTGCGCGTTCGCCCCCAACCACAAGGGCATGGCGATGCCCCCGGCGGGGGCTCGCTGGGACTTCCTGCGCAAGCAGGTTCTGACGACCCGCAATGTCCGCGGCGGCGTCGCGACCGACTGGTTCCTCGGCGGCCTGAACTACCAGATCGAGCACCACCTGTTCCCGAGCATGCCGCGACCGCACCTGCGTCGCACCCAGCACCTGGTGAAGGCACACTGCTCCGAGCTCGGCATCCCCTACGCCGAGACGTCGCTCCCTAGGTCCCTTGCCCTGACGGTCCGTCACCTACAGCACGTTGGGGTTCAGACGCCGGCTGCGTGACCTGCGCGCACAGGTCACAGGGAAGCTGCTGCTCGCCCTGACCTGGCGGTCCATGGTGGGGCTGGACCGATCGCGTTCGACGACCCCGAGCGGACGGACCTCGCGGGTTTCGTACATCTCGATGGAAATCGGGGACCACGTCGCGACCAACCTCTTGTGAACCCACAACTGCAACTCAAAGGGGGTGCCCGATGGCCTTGCAGCCCTTTCATTCAGCGTCTGCGCAGGTGGGAGAGGGTGCCCAGGACGGGATTTGAACCCGTACTCCCTTTCGGGAAGCGAGGTTTAAGCTCGCCGCGGCTGCCAGTTACGCCACCCGGGCCGGGAGATGCCACGGTAGCGGGCGGTTGAGCCCGCCGTAGCGCGACAGGTCAGCGGACCTTCACCTTCAGCTTCACCGAGGAGTTGTTGGGGTCGGCGAACGTGTAGGTGCCCGGGTCGGGCGGCATGGTGAGCTCGCCCTTGCTCTTGCCCGGGATGGTCCCGGAGTAGAGGTGGTCCTTGCGGTCGTCGAGCCGGTGGCCGACGGAGTCGTTGTTGCGGATCGTCACCGTCGCTCCGCCGCTCACCTCCAGGGTGGCGGGGGTGACCTTGTTGCCCTTGATCGTCGCCGTTGGCGGACCCGCCGGGGTGGGCTTCGGGGTCGGCGTGGCGGCGCCTTCCTTGACGGTGTCCGAGCCCGACTTGTCGGAGTTGCAGGCCGCGGGAAGAGCCAGCATGGAAACTGCGGCGATTCCGCCGACCCATCGATTCATGCGCTCACGCTACTTCTTGCCGGCCGCTCCCGGCGCGCGGTACGTCCCGTCCACGTACCGCTTGATGGAGGCGGGCATGGCCGAGCGGTCGCCGCCGATCAGGACGGGGGTCTTCAGGAAGCCCAACTCCCGCGCCAGCTCCCTGCCGTCCTTGGAGAGGAGGTACTCGATCACCTTCAGGGCGTCGTCGCCGTGGGCTCCGCCGGCGACCGGGGCGATGCTGTAGGCGATCACGCCGCCGGTGAAGGTCATGCCCTTGGAGTTGGTGAACCTCGCGCGGGCGTAGCTCGCGGCCTGGCCCGCGTCGGACAGGTTGATCCGCTTCGGCAGCTCGACGAACGAGAGCCCGCTCGACAGTGCGCTCGTCCGGTACAGGAAGGCGGCGTCGAGGTCGCCGCTCAGGACCTTCTGGGCCGGGTCGCCGGTCTGGACCTGCCCGGGGTTGCGGTCGTCGCCGAGGATCCGCTTCTTCAGCCCCTTGTCACGGGCGTCCAGTCCGGCGAGTTGACACACCATCAGGCTGTAGTACCCCAGCGGGTCGGAGTCAGGATCGGTCCGGCCGAGCCGAATGCCCTTCTTCAGCAGCGGCGCGTACCAGGAGGTCTTGCCGGCCTTCGCCCGGTCGAAGTCCTGGGCCAGCTTGCTGACCGAGCTGTAGGCGACCACGACGGAGTTGCTGGCGAAGGTCGCGAACCAGCTGACCTTGTCGCCGTTCTCCGGGCCCATGAGCACCGAGTTGGTGGCGGCATCTGCGCTCGCGTACAGGTCGGCGGCGAGTCCGTCCTTGATCTGCTGCGCGGCGGCCAGCGAGCTCGCGGCGGCCCCGTGGATCGCGATCCCGTCCTTGGCGAGCTCGGTCGGCATGCTCTTCTCCAGCAGCCCGGTCAGGCTGCCGGCGTGGGCGAGGACCACCGCGTCCGGGTCGATGGCGGCGCTCGGCAGCGGGTTCTCCGCCGCGCCCTTGTCCTCGCCCTTCCCGCCGCATCCGCTCACGAGGGCGACGGTCAGCGCAACGGCGGCGGCGATCACCGACTGGCGAGCGATAGCCACCGAATCCTCCGAACGAAATCACGGGGTGTTCGGCGCAGTATGGATCGCAGATACGAGTCCGAACAACCAGAGAGATCGCAGACGCGAGGACACCTCCGGGTGTCGGAGACGGACAGTCGTACTTTTGTCGAAGAACAGCGTTCTTCTTTGTCGTGGTTTCGCCGGGCAGGGTCCGCCATGGAGCCTGGCTAGGTTCCGGCGGTGGGCAACTTCAGACTGATCAGGGCATTCGCCGCAGGAACGACGGCGCTGGCACTCCTCACCGCCTGCGGCGGCAGCGACGTCCAGGAGGCCGCCAACGGCGCGCCGGACGCGGCGGCGCAGAGCGCGGGCGGCGCAGGGTCCGACGCACCCGGCGCCGCCGCGGGTACGGACGCGACGGCGGCGGCAGCCGGTGCGCCGGGCACGACGACGACCACCGCGTCGACCGGGACCGGCGCAGCCGCGGGCGCGGCGACGGACACGGCGAAGAACTCGACCGGCGGCGCAGCCAAGCAGAACTCGACCGCGACCACGTCAGCCGGCAAGAACCGGACGGCCACCGCCGGCTCCGCCTCTGCCGTCGAACAGCTCGTGGCGAGCCACCCGATCTTCGGCGGCAGCGCGGCGTGCAAGCCAGCCACTCTGTCCGAGATCCCGCTCGGCAACGTCTCCACGTTCTCCGGAGTGCTCGGCGAGCTCCTCTCCCCCGTCCGGCCGGCACTCGAGACCTTCGTGGCGTCGCAGAACGCGTGCGGCGGCCTGAACGGCCACAGGATCAAGCTCTACTTCGAGGACGACCAGAGCGACCCATCGACCGCGATCGCCAAGGTCCAGGGCATGATCCAGCAGCAGAAGGTCCTGGCCTTCGTCGGCAACATCCAGCCGCTGTCGATCGATGCCGTTCTCCCGACGATCAACAAGTACAAGATCCCGATGATCGGCGGGGACCTGGTCAGCAACACCTGGTTCACGAACCCGTTGCTGTTCCCGCAGGGTTCTTCGCCCGGCGCGGTCGCCTACGGATACCTCCTCGGCGCGACCTCGTACTTCAAGAAGACCAACGTCGGCGACATCTGGTGCATCGAGGTACCGCGCGCGTGCGAACAGATCGACCGGGCGTTCAAGGAGCTCGCCCCCACCGTCGGCGCGACGGTGAAGAAGTCCATCCAGGCATCGATCACGGCGCCGTCGTACGTGCAGCAGTGCCTCGACTTCAAGGGCGCGAAGGTCGACGCTCTCGCTCTGATCACCGACGCCGCGACGATGACGCGCATGGCGCGTTCCTGCGAGCAGGTCGGCTACTACCCGAACCTGATGCCGACCCCGCTCGGCGTGGGTAACGAGAAGCAGTTCCTCAACGGGAACAAGTGGCTCGGCAACTCCTACGTGGCGATGAACTACTTCCCGTGGTTCGCCACCGACACCCCGGCGCAGAAGTACTTCCACGCCAGCATTCAGAAGTACAACCCTGGCTTCGACATGGGCGGCGCCGCGAGCACCGGTTGGTCGTCGGGTGCAATGCTCGTCGCGGCGGCGGCGCAGCTGAGCCCGACGAACCCCACGACCGCCGACCTGCTCAACGGCCTGTGGCAGTTCAAGGGCCAGAAGTGGACGGAACTCGGCGGCCTCAACGGCCCCCGTACCTTCGTGGAGAACGGCATGCCCAAGGTTCCCTACTGCCTCTTCGCCGGTATCTCCAACGCCGACAACACCGGTTGGGCGAAGTCGGTCTCCAAGGCCGTGTGCACGGACAAGCTTGCCCCGTCGGACCCGCAGAACAGCAAGTAGCCCGGTTTCACTCCCGGGCGAGCTCCGCGGCGCGACCGAGCACGGCATCCAGCATCGGCTCCGTGAGCCGTCCCGTGAAGGTGTTCTGCTGGCTCGGGTGGAACGACCCGAGCAGGGCCAGCGGGCGTGACGGGGCCTCCAGCGCGTACTCGACCGCGTGCCCGAACTTCGGCTTCGGGCGGGGGATCGCGACGCCGTTCGCCGCCAGAGTGGCCAGCGCCGCCTCCCAGCCGAACGAGCCCAGGCAGACGACGGCGCGCAGGTGCGGGAGCACGAACTCGACCTCGCGGTCCAGCCAGGGCCGGCAGGCGTCGCGCTCGTCGTTGGTGGGCTTGTTCAGCGGCGGGGCGCACCGGACCGCGGCGGCCATGCGCGAGAGGATCAGCCGCTGCCCGTCGCCCGCGTGTGTCGACGTCGGGATGGCCGCGAGGCCGACCCGGTACAGCGAGGCGAACAGCCAGTCCCCGCTGCGGTCGCCGGTGAAGATGCGACCGGTCCGGTTGCCGCCGTGGGCGGCCGGAGCGAGGCCGACGATGAGGACCCGTGGCTCGTCGTCGCCCCACCCGTGGATGGGACGGCCCCAGTACGGCTCGTGGATGTAGGCCTTACGACGCTCGAGGGCGACCTGCTGGCGCCACTCCACCAGCCGCGGGCAGGCGCGGCAGACAGACTGACGGGCCGTCAGCTCGTCAAGGTCCGGGGCGGACGCCGCGAGTTCCGCGACGGCGGCCGGATCGGGCGCGACCGGGGTATCGGGCGTCGCGGGGTCACCGGGCCAGCCGGTCCCGGGCGGGATGAACGGCAGGCGGTCGGACATCGGATCAGTGGGCGAGGGAGGCGGCGATGCCGTCGAGGATGTCGTGCTCTGAAGCGATCACGTCCAGCCCGCCGAGCCGGGCGACGATCCGGTCGACGACCAGCGCGCCGGCGCCGATGACATCGACGCGGCCGGGGTGCATGACGCCGATCGCCTCGCGCTCCGCGCGGGTGGCCGACAGCATCCGGGCAGCGATGTCATGGACCGCTGCCGCGGGGATGACCGAGCCGTGGATCGCGTCCGGGTCGTACTTCTCGAGCCCGAGAGCGATGGCGGCGATCGTCGTGACCGTGCCGGCGACCCCGATCAGGCTCCGGGCCTCGTGGATCGGGACGACCTCGGCCGCCTGGCTGATCGCGGCTTCGATGTCGGCGGTCGCGGCCTCGATCTCCGCCGGGGTCGCCGGGTCCGAGTGCAGCCGGCGCTCACGCATCCGGACGCAGCCGACGTCGACCGAGCGCGACGCGAGCACAGTGGCCTGCCCGTCGACGACGTCCCCGAGCACGAACTCCGTCGAGCCGCCCCCGACGTCCACGACGAGGTACGGCCGGGCGAGATCGGCGTCGGTCGCGGCCTGGAGTCCGGAGGTGGCGCCCGCGAACGACAGCGCGGCCTCCTGCTCCCCCGTGATCACCTCGGGCTCGACGCCGAGGATCGCCGCGACGCCGGTCCGGAACTCCTCCGCGTTCTCCGCGTCACGGGTCGCGCTGGTGGCGACGAACCGGACCCGTTCGACGCCCGCGTCCGCGATGGCGGCGGCGTAGGAACGCGTCGCGGCGAAGGTGCGCTCGAGCGCCTCGGGCGCGAGCCGTCCCGTCGCGTCGACGCCCTGCCCGAGCCGGACGACCAGCATCCGCCGGTCGACGTCGACCAACCCGTCGGCGGTGACGTCCGCGATCAGCAGGCGGATCGAGTTCGTGCCGCAGTCGATCCCGGCGACGCGCGTCATTGAGGCACCTCCACACAGGGCCCCTTCCGCCACCAGTCGCCGAGTAATCCCAGCGCCTCGTCGCCGAAGGGGTTCACGCCGGGACCGGCGGCGAGGGCATGGCCGACGAGGACGTGGAGGCACTTCACACGCCGCGGCATGCCGCCGGCGGAGGTGCCGGCGATCTCGGGCACGACCTCGACCTCGTCCCGCGTGCGCAGGTAGTCCTCGTGGGCGGCCTGGTACGCGGCGGCAAGCTCGGCGTCGTCGCCGAGCCGGGCGGTCATCTCACGCATGAGGCCCGAGGCCTCGAGCGTGCCGATCGCGGAGGTCGCGTTCGGGCAGGTGAGGTAGTACAGCGTCGGGAACGGGGTGCCGTCGTCCAGCCGCGGCCGGGTCTTCACGACGTCGGGCAGGCCGCAGGGACACCGGTGCGCGACGGCGATGGCGGCGCGTGGGGGCCGGCCGAGCTGGGCCTCGACCGCCGCGGCGTCCTCCGGCGCGAGGCCGGCGGTCACGGCGTGGACTGCCCGATGGGCAGTTTCTCGACCGGTTGTGCGGCCTCGTCGACCGAGCCGAGCATGCGGTCCCACCAGGCACCGTCGGCCGTCTTGGCCGCGGCCTGCTGCTCCTGGGTGTGGAGCGGGTCGACGACGCGGTAGGCGTTCTCACCCGGCATCACGAAGTGCAGCCGGCGCCGGGCCTCCCGCTCGATCGCGTAGGGCTCGTTGGCCGTCGCGACCTGCTTCTCCAGATCCGCGACCCGGTCGGTGCCCTGCGCGACCTGCGTGCGCAGATCGGCGATGTTCTGCCGCTGGGCGACGTAGCGCTGGGCCGGGATCGCCACGGTCATGGCGACGACGAACAGCACCGCGGCGAACACCGCGGCCCGGCGGGTGAAGTAGCTGCGCGGTCCACTACCCGGCGGCTTGACCGGCGCGGGGCCGGGCTGCGCGGGGATCCGCCCGCGGGCTCCCCGCACGGCCGGACGCGCGGCACCGCGGGCCGCGACCGGGCGGGCCCGGTCACGCCCCATCGGGCGCGCGGTGGCGCGGCGGGGAACCTTCACGATGCGAGAACCCCTCAGCCCTGGTACCGCGGGAACGCGGAACGGCCGGCGTAGCGGGCGGCGTCGTCGAGCAGCTGCTCGATGCGCAGCAGCTGGTTGTACTTGGCGACGCGCTCGGACCGGGCGGGGGCGCCGGTCTTGATCTGGCCGCAGTCGGTCGCGACGGCGAGGTCGGCGATCGTCGTGTCCTCGGTCTCGCCCGAGCGGTGGCTCATCATGCAGCGGTAGCCGTTGCGGTGCGCCAGGTTCACGGCGTCGAGGGTCTCGGTCAGGGTGCCGATCTGATTGACCTTCACCAACAGCGCGTTCGCCGTGCTCTCGGCGATGCCGCGGGCCAGGCGCTCCGGGTTGGTGACGAAGAGGTCGTCACCGACGAGCTGGACCTTGCCTCCGAGGAGTTCGGTGAGGCCGTGCCAGCCGGCCCAGTCCTCCTCGTTCATCGGGTCCTCGATGGAGACCAGCGGGTAGTTCGCGACGAGGTCGGCGTAGTACTCCGCCATCTGGTCCGCGGACCGCTTCTGGCCCTCGAAGTTGTAGACGCCGTCGGCGTGGAACTCGGTCGCCGCGACGTCGAGGGCCATCACGACGTCGTCGCCGAGCCGGAAGCCGGCGCTGCCGATCGCGGTCGAGATCAGGTCCAGCGCCGCACGGTTCGACGGGAGGTCCGGCGCGAAGCCGCCCTCGTCGCCCAGCCCGGTCGCGAGGCCCTGCTGCTTCAGCACGGACTTCAGCGCGTGGTAGACCTCCGCGCCCCAGCGCAGCGCCTCACCGAAGGTCTCGGCCCCGATGGGGGCGATCATGAACTCCTGGATGTCGACGCTGGTGTCCGCGTGCGCGCCACCGTTGAGGATGTTCATCATCGGCACCGGCAGCACGTGCGCGCTCGGGCCGCCGACGTAGCGGAACAGCGGGAGGTTCGCGCTCTCGGCCGCCGCGCGCGCAACCGCGAGGCTGACGCCGAGGATCGCGTTCGCGCCGAGACGCGACTTTCCCGGGGTGCCGTCGAGGTCGATCATCGTCTGGTCGATCAGGCGCTGCTCGCTGGCGTCGAAGCCCAGCAGCGCGTCCTGGATCTCGTCCTCGACGGCCACCACGGCCTTGAGGACGCCCTTGCCCTTGTACCTCTCGTCGCCGTCCCGGAGCTCGACGGCCTCGAAGGCACCGGTCGAAGCTCCGGACGGCACGGCGGCCCGGCCGACCTTGCCGTCGTCCAGGACGACCTCGACCTCAACGGTCGGGTTGCCGCGGGAATCGAGGATCTCGATCGCTGCGATCTCGTCGATGGTGGCCAACGTGCTCTCTCCTTCGCCTGCGGCGGGAAAAACATTACCCAGACCGCTCCGCGACACTGAGGAGCCGCACCGGCTCAAAGCGGCCGGTCACTTCGTTCGACGGTTAGTGTGCGCGGAAACGTCCCGGATGTCCCAATCGATTAGCCGGCCGCCGCCCCGTTCCGGCGGCCGTTGGACAGGCCCAGCAGCGTGCGGAGGTGGCGCGGGGGCGGGGACCCGTGAGCGAGAACACGGTCGTGGAGTTCCCGCTCGGAGGTGCCCGGCCAGGCGGCCCGCGCGTCGGCGACGAGGTCCCGGACCCCGAGGTACCCCACGAAGTAGGTGGAGAGCTGGGTCGAGGTGAGCAGCGCCCGGCGCCACTTGCCGTGGGCCTCCCCCTCCTCCTGGAAGCCGCGATCCAGCATCAGCGCCATGCCCTCGTCCTGCGTCATGCCGCGGGTGTGGACGCGCACGTCCAGGATCGTGTTGATGGTCATCCGCAGCTGCATCTTCAGCTGCTGCATCCGCAGGTAGTCGCCGCCGAAGCCGTGACGGGCCATCAGTTCTTCCGTGTACACCGCCCAGCCCTCGACGAAGGGCCCGCTCCAGAACGCGGCGCGCACCTGAGTCGGCGCGACGCAGCGCCGGTCGTGTGCGAGCTGCAGCACGTGCCCCGGCATCGCCTCGTGGATCGTGAGGTTGCGGAGCATGTGGCAGTTGTACTCGCGGAAGAACGACGCCACCCGTTCCGCCGGCCAGTCGGCGGGCGTGGGTGAGATCGCGTAGAACGTCGGCAGCTTCGCGGTCTCCAGCGGACCGGGCGGGTCGCAGTACGCGACCGCGACGCCGCGGTGGATCTCGGGCATCACGACGATCTCGACCAGGTCGTCGTGAATGGTCACGAGCTCGTGCTCGCGGACGAACTCGGTGGTCTCGACGAGGGTCTGCTCGGCCAGGCCGACGATGGTGTCGTTGGTCGGGACGTCGGTGGCGATCTGATCGAGCACGGCGCGGACCTGGTCGGGGCCGGGCTTGCCGCCGCTCACCCGGGCCGCGGTCTCGGCGATCTCCTCGCTGATCCGCTCCAGTTCCGACTCCGCGCGGGCCAGCAGGATGTCGGGGTCGTCGTCGGTGTCCAGCGTCAGATGCAGCCGACGGGCGAACAGCTCCGGCCCCAGCCGCGGGTCGCCCGACGCGTCCGGCAGCTGCTCGTTCAACCAGGCGAGGTGCTCGTCGAGCGCCGCCAGGGCCGTCTCCGCGCCGTCCACTCCGGCGAGCTCGCCCGCGACCAGACCCCGCGTACCGGTGAACTGCCCGATCGCCGTCTCGACGTGGATGGCCGGCATGTCCCCCAGATCCGCCCGCGCCTGCGCCAGCGCCTCCGGGATCGCCGCCAGCCGCCCGGCGGCCGCGCGCATCCTCGTCTCCAACGGCGCGAACTCGCGCGCGGTGAGCAGGTAGAGCGCTGTCCCCGGGTTCGCCTCGAGGGGGTTCCACTCGTGGTCGCGCAGCTCGGTGAGCTCGAAGACGCGGCGGCGCAGGTGGTGGGCGAGGATCTCGCGGTCCACCCGCTCCTCGGCGTCGAACGCGTCCGGCAGCGCGTCGAGCTGGGCCAGGCGGGTCCGCCGGGCCGCCAGCTCATCCTCCCGGGCGGCGGGCCCCGTCGCGGGCAGCCGGTCGTCGAAGCGGTGGTCACCCAGCGCCGTCGCGGTGACGGGGTCGAGCGCCAGATGCTCGTCGAGAGTCGCCGCGGCGAGGTCGACGAACTCACTCGTGGTCGTCATGCCGGTCCCCCGTCTTCCGAATCGGTCGCTGCCGCCTGCTCCAGGTCCCGCACCGTGCTCGCGAACCGGCGGCAGGCGGCACGGAGCTCGGCCTCGGCATCCAGCCCGCGGGCCCGCGCGGCGACGACGACGGCCAGGAGGACGTCCCCGACGTCGGCGTCGGGCTCGAGCGCGGCCTGGGGCACCGGCACCACCATCGGCGACTTCGACGCCCGTGAGAGCAGCTTGTCCGCCAGGGCCAGCGCCGGCTGGGCGAGCGGCACCCCGTCCATGGCCGAGGTGCGGCCCTTCTCCGCGGCCTTCAGCGCTTCCCAGTTCTGCTCGACGTCGGCCGCGGTCTTCGCGTCACCGCCGGGCGCGTCGGTGGCGAAGACGTGCGGGTGCCGGCGCACCAACTTGGCGGCGATCCCGGCGGCGACGTCGTCGACGTCGAACGGATCCGTCGGGTGCTCCTGGGCGATCCGGGCGTGGAACATGACCTGCAGCAGCAGATCGCCCAGCTCCTCGCGCAGATGCGCCCGGTCGCCGGACTCGACCGCCTCGACGAGTTCGTACGTCTCCTCGATGAGGTACTTCAGCAGCGAGGAGTGTGTCTGTTCCGCGTCCCAGGGGCAACCGCCGGGCGACCGCAGCCGGTCCATGACGGCGACCAGCTCAAGCAGGCCTGCTCCCGGAGTGGTCACGGTTACTTGGGGATCTGCAGGAAGTCCGGCTCGAGCGGGGTGATCTGACCCACCGTCGGATCGAACGTTCCGTACCGCGGGTTGATGCGGATGTCCATCTCGCTGGCCGTCTGGATCAGGCGCTTAGAGAACTCGTCGTTCAGCGTCTTCTCGTCCGCGCCCGGGAACTGCTTCTCGATCGCGTCACTGATGGCGCGCTCGAGCGTGAACCGCCGGTAGAGCTCGTCCAGGTTGTCCATGCTGACGTTGTTCTGCGCGGCGAGCTGCGCGATCTCCTCGTCGGAACGCTCCTCGCTGGCCTTTGTCTTCTCGACGTCGGCCTGCGTCACCGTGAGGCCCATGTCGGCGGCGGCCCGCTCGAAGACGAGGTCCAGGACGCGGCGCTCCACCTCGCCGCGGGCGGCGTCGGGGCCGAGGTCGGTGTCCAGGCCGTACTGGACGCGCTGGTCGCGGACCTTGTCGAGGGTGCCCTGGATCTCGGACACCGTGATCCGCTGGTTCCCGACGATCGCGGCCGCGCCGAGCTGGCTCGTCCGGCAGCCGGACAGGCCGCCGAGGGCGAGCACCAGGGCCACGGGGAGCACGACTCGGGCGGCGGTGCGGCGGTGCTTCACGCTGGCGCTCCCTGCTCGGTCTTCTTCACGTCTGAACTCACCACGTCGACGACCTGGCGTGCCCAGTCCAGCAGCTCCAGGCCCACGAGTGGGGTACCGCCCACGCGTGCCGTCGTCGGTCGCGGCACGAGGATCGTATTTGTCGCGGCCTTGACGAGGGTCTTCGGGTAGAGCCGCTGCAGCCGCATCTGCTGGGAGTCCTTCAGCTTCACCGGGCTGAACCGCATGTTGGCGCCGGCCACCGTCGCCTCTTCGATCCCGGCAGCGCGCAGGTGCGCGCGGAAGCGCGCGACCGCCAGGAGGTTCTCGACCTCGGCCGGCACCGGGCCGTACCGGTCGGTGAGCTCCTCGCGGACGCCGGTGATGTCGGCCTCCGGATCACGGCTGGACACCGACCCGATGTCGGCGATCCGCTTGTAGGCCTCCAGCCGCAACCGCTCGCCCGGGATGTAGGAGTGCGGGATGTGCGCGTCGATCGGGATCTCGACCCGGACCTCGGCGGGCGGGGCGTCGCGCCCCTCCCCCATCGCCTTGTACTCCGCGACGGCCTCCCCGACCATCCGCACGTAGAGGTCGAACCCGACGCCCTCGATGTGCCCCGACTGCTCACCACCGAGCAGGTTGCCGGCGCCGCGGATCTCGAGGTCCTTCATCGCGACGTACATGCCGGCGCCGAGCTCGGTGTGCTGCGCGATCGTCGCGAGCCGCTCGTGGGCGGTCTCGGTCAGCGGCTTCTCCGGCGGGTACAGGAAGTAGGAGTAGCCGCGCTCGCGGGACCGGCCGACGCGGCCACGGAGCTGATGCAGCTGCGCGAGACCGAGCATGTCGGCGCGTTCCACGATGAGCGTGTTCGCGTTGGAGATGTCCAGACCGGTCTCGACGATCGTCGTGCAGACGAGGACGTCGAAGCGCTTCTCCCAGAAGTCGACGATGACCTGCTCCAGCACGTGCTCGTTCATCTGCCCGTGCGCGGTCGCGATGCGTGCCTCGGGCACCAGTTCGGCGAGCCGCTTCGCCGCCTTCTCGATCGACTCGACGCGGTTGTGGACGTAGAAGACCTGACCCTCCCTCAGGAGCTCACGGCGGATCGCGGCCTGGATCTGCTTGTCCTGGTACGGCCCGACGAACGTCAGGACGGGGTGGCGCTCCTCCGGCGGGGTCTGGATCGTCGACATCTCGCGGATGCCGGTGATCGACATCTCCAGCGTGCGCGGGATCGGCGTCGCGGACATCGTCAGCACGTCGACGTGGGTGCGCAGCTTCTTGAGCTGTTCCTTGTGCTCGACGCCGAAGCGCTGCTCCTCGTCGACGATGATCAGGCCGAGGTTCTTGAACGCCGTGGTCGCCGCGAGCAGCCGGTGCGTGCCGATGACGACGTCGACGCTGCCGTCGGCCAGACCGTCGATCACCTCGCCGGCCTCGGCGGTGGTGTTGAAGCGCGACAGATTGCGCACCTTCACCGGGAACGGCGCGTAGCGGTCGGAGAAGGTCTGGAAGTGCTGCTGCGACAACAGCGTCGTCGGGACGAGCACCGCGACCTGCTTGCCGTCCTGCACCGCCTTGAACGCCGCCCGTACCGCGATCTCGGTCTTGCCGTAGCCCACGTCACCGCAGATGACGCGGTCCATCGGGTACGGCTTCTCCATGTCGGCCTTGACTTCGTCGATCGCGCCCAGCTGGTCGGGCGTCTCGATGTAGGGGAAGGCGTCCTCGAGCTCGCGCTGCCACGGCGTGTCCGGGCTGAAGGCGTGCCCGGGCGCGGAGGTGCGCGCGGCGTACAGGCGGATGAGCTCGCCCGCGATCTCCTTGACCGCCTTGCGCGCGCGGCCCTTGGCCTTCTGCCAGTCCGCACCGCCGAGGCGGTGCAGCGCGGGCGACTCGCCGCCGACGTAACGGGTCACGGCCTCGAGTGCATCTGACGGGACGTAAAGCCGGTCGCCCGGCTGGCCGCGCTTGCTCGCCGCGTACTCGATGACGAGGTACTCACGGGTCGCGCCGCCGACGGTCCGCTGCACCATCTCGATGTAGCGGCCGACGCCGTGCTGCGAGTGCACCACGAAGTCGCCGGCGCGCAACTGGAGCGGGTCGACCATGTTCTTCCGGCGGCTGGGCATGCGGCCGCGCATGTCCTTCGTCGAGATCCCGGCCCGGCTGGTCAGGTCGGTCTCGGTGAGGACCGCGAGCTTGCGCCCCTCGTCCACGAAGCCCGTGGACAGTTCGCCCTTTCCAGCACATTGGGATCCTAAGCTTAGAATTCCACGTGGACAAGTTGTCGCG
>JADMIO010607114.1_pt1 | contig 29529 bp, 23 predicted proteins | sample 8958161 | NCBI WGS metagenome assembly JADMIO01 (sample SAMN16585339, study PRJNA669376) | soil metagenome | isolation source: Crop rotation soil | place: USA: Cullars Rotation, Alabama | collected 2011 | reverse complement strand
GGAAGCTGCCGATCGCCGCCGAGATACAGGTGGCCGCGGTCACGGCGGCGAACGGCATCCCGGTTTCCTGGAGCATGGACGGGTTCACGAAGACGATATACGCCATCGTGATGAAGGTGGTGAAGCCGGCCAGGATCTCGGTACGCCAGTCTGCGCCGAGCGCCTGAAAGTCGAAGTAGCGCTCGAGTCGTTCGCGCATCGGCATGGGCCTAGATTGTCCCCTCGACCTGGACGGCATACGCCAGAAGTGCGGCATCGTTTCCAGGAGCTGCGACGATCTGCAGACCGATGGGCGGGAACACTTTTCGGGGAATCGAGATGGAGGGAGCGCCGAGAGCCGTCCAGGGCGCATTCATGGACGGGTCCCCGGTCGAGTCGAAGCCGGCCGGCGCCGGGCCGGTGGACGCGGGGCTGAGGATGAAATCGCAATCGGCGAAGATCTCCTCGCGCCGGCGGGCGACCAGGGCCAGGGCGGCCCGGTAATCGGCTGCAGACGTTGCCAGACCCTCGCGAATGAGTCCGGCAAGACGCAGGCCCATCCGATCGCCGAACTCCCGATAGCGGGATTCGTGCGTGCGGGCGCCCTCGTAGCGATTGATGGTGTAGGCGGCCGCGACGAGGTCGGCGGGCGGCCGGTCCAGCGTGAGGACGCGAGGCGGGTCGGGTAACAAGGGCTCGGGCGCATCGTGCACGGCCCGGAAGAACCACTGCATGTCGCGGGCGGTCGGGGCGAAGAAGCCTATGGTATCGAGCGACGGCGCGAAGGGGAGCACCCCGTCGACCGGGAAAAGGCCGTGGGTCGGCTTGAATCCGCACACGCCGCAGTACGACGCGGGGCGCAGCACCGAGCCGAGCGTCTGGGTGCCGATCGCGAACGGGACCATGCCCGCGGCCACAGCGGCGGCGGATCCCGCCGAACTGCCGCCTGGAGTGTGGCCGGGGACGCGCGGATTGCGGGTCGGCGCGGGATCGAAAGAGGCGAAGGCGGTGGTCTGCGTCTTGCCCAGGAGAATCGCGCCACGGCTGCGCAGGAGCGCCACCAGGGCGGCGTCTTCCGTGCCCTTGCGGCCTGCGAATAGCGGCGAGCCGTACTCGGTCGCAAGGCCGCGCGTTTCGAAGATGTCCTTGGCGCCGAAGGGCACGCCGCGGAGCGGCCCGTCGGCCGTGGCCGGCTGCGGGGCCACTTCCACCCAGGCGCGGATCTCGTGCTCACACTCCGCGATGCGGCGGAGGCAGTCATCAATCGTCGGATATGGCAATCCTGACCACTTTACCGTTACTTTGTGATTCAATCAGTATTTAAGACCCTGCCATGGCATTCATCCACGAAGATTTTTTGCTGAATACGGGGACTGCGCGCCGCCTGTACCACGAGTTCGCGGCCGCCGAGCCGATTCTCGATTATCACTGCCACCTGCCGCCGCAGGACGTCGCGGCCAACCGGCAGTTCCGGAATCTCTTCGAGATCTGGCTGGAGGGCGATCATTACAAGTGGCGCGCGATGCGGGCCAACGGCGTCGCCGAGCGCTACTGCACCGGAGACGCGAGCCCGGTCGAGAAGTTCCAGGCGTGGGCTCGAACGGTGCCGCACACGCTCCGGAATCCGCTGTATCACTGGACGCACCTGGAGCTGAAGCGCTACTTCGGGATCGAGGAACTGCTCGACGAATCGAGCGCGCTGCGCGTTTGGGAGCAGGCCAACGCCGCGCTGGCAAAGCCCGAACTGTCCGCGCACGGAATTCTTGCGAAGTTTCAAGTGAAGGCCGTCTGCACGACGGACGATCCGACCGATGACCTGTCGTGCCACAAGGCGATTGCGGCGTCGGGGATTGGCACGAAGGTGTTCCCGACGTTTCGGCCGGACAAGGCGTTGAATGTCCATATGCCGGACGTCTTCAATCCTTGGGTGAAGCGGCTGGAGGCGTCCAGCAACGTCAGCGTCGGGAGTTTTCAGGACTTTATCGACGCCCTTCGGCAGCGGCACGATTTCTTCCATTCGATGGGAGGGCGGCTTTCAGATCATGGTGTGAATCACGCGTACGGCGAGTTTGCCGGCGACGCCGAGGCCGCCGCGATTTTCGACCGCGCACGCCATGGGCAGCCGGCGACACCGGAGGAGCAGCGGCGCTTCGGCGGTTACCTGATGCTGGTGTTCGGGCGGCTGGATGCCGAGAAGGGCTGGACCAAGCAACTGCACATCGGCGCGCGGAGGAACAACAACACGCGGCGGTTCCAGGAGATCGGGCCCGACACCGGGTTCGACTCGATCGGCGATTGGCCGCAGGCGGACGCGCTCGGCAATTATCTCGACCGTTTGGACCAGGAGAACGCGCTGCCCAAGGTGGTGGTGTACAACCTGAATCCGGCCGACAACTACGTCATCGCGACGATGATCGGGAACTTCCAGGACGGCAAGACGGCCGGGAAGATCCAGTTCGGCAGCGGCTGGTGGTATCTCGATCAGAAGGAAGCGATGCAGTGGCAGATGAATGCTCTGTCGAACTGCGGCCTGCTGTCCCGATTCCTGGGGATGCTGACGGACTCCCGGTCCTTCATGTCGTACCCGCGACACGAGTACTTCCGGCGGGTGCTGTGCGACATGATCGGCTCCGACGTCGAGCGCGGCGAAATTCCCGACGAGGACGGTCTGGTCGGGCCGATGATCAAGAACATCTGCTACGGGAATGCGAAAAACTTCTTGGGGTTAAACGTTTAGACGTTGGTGGATCCGCCTGCCGCGTCGCGGAGACGTCAACTGGAAATCCAGTCGGCGAGACGCAATCCGCGAATTCGCGAGAACTCGCGCTTATTGTGGGTCACGAGGGTCACACCGAGGCTCAGCGCGTGGGCGCCGATCAGCATATCAAGAGCGCCGATGGTGTTGCCTGCCTGTTGCAGTACCGCCCGGAGGGGCCCATACTGTCGCGCCGCTGATTCGTCGAAGGGCGCCACTTCGAGCATGCTGGTGAATTCGTCGAGGGCTGCCTGATTCTTCTCCGGGTGTAGGCTCTTGGAAACCCTGAAAACCAGTTCCCCCAAAGTGATCGAGGAGATGCCGACGTCGCCAGGCGAGTAACGCTTCAAGGACGTCAGCGCGCGCGGAGAGCGTCGCCGGATTAGATCGATGCACGTGTCCGTATTCAGGAGAATCTTCATCGAAGCAGGCCGCGCCGGTGCTGTTGCGGCGGCTGTTCGCGGTCGGCCAGGAAATCCTCGGAAAACTGGTCCAAACTGTGAATGAGAGCGTCCCACGACTTACTCGACGGGAGAAGCAACACGCCGTTTCCAGCCTTCTTCACGAAGACGTGGTCTCCTTCAAAGCGAAATTCGCGCGGCAGGCGCACGCCCTGGCTGCGACCATTCCGAAACAACTTTGCGATCTTCATGATGTCCGCCGATCTATATCTTTCAGTATAGATCGTAAGAGGGGATTGTCAGCGGTTCCCTATGGAGCCCGGCGGCACGTCCCACACCAGAATGCCCCGCCCGACGCGGGTCGCCGGTGGCATTCGGCCCGCCCATGCCGGATCTCCGAACACCTTCCAAAGGGTGATGCTGACGGCATTCCAACCGGGGGACGGGGCCTCGGGCTTCGACGGGAATACCGAAAGCGGCATCGGGTAGGTCCGATTGAAAGGTGTGAACGTTACGCGATCGGCTCCTTGCGAGCGCAGGAAGGACGCGAGGCGCTTCATGTCCTGGCCCCAGTCGAGATCGGAGTCGGCGACGAAGCGTTCGGGATGAGCGCCTGCGATTTCGTTGGTGTAGGCGAGGTAGTCGGGGTGCTGCCATGCCCCCGACGCGACGTGCCATACCAATAGAACGGCGACTGCGACCTTCGCATAAGTGCGCCGTGCGCGCGCGATCGCACACCCGGCGACTACCGATAAACCGGCAAACACCGGCAGGATGTATCGGACCCCGATGTTCACGTGGGCCGTCATGGCGGCCAGCAGGATCGCGGCGGAGAACGCCAACGGCAAAGCCGTCTGCATGCGGCGCTTCGAACGAATGGCCACCAGAAGGATCGAAAAAGCCAAGGGGAGCTTGATGGCCAGGACGACGGGGAAGTAATACCAAAACCCGTCGGCGCTGCGCCTGCCCAGCAGATAAGAAGGATGGCCGGTGTGCTGGTGCGACCAGACCTTCTCCAGTCCTGTGAAAAAGCGGGGCGCCGGCAATCGCGCGTGCAGATATCCGACACGCGCGAAAGTAAAGCCGTACGCCGCCCAGATGACTACAGCGGTGGTGGCCAAGACGATCGCGATCGCGCGCCGCCGCTGCCAGGCTTCCCGCGCCAGCCATCCCGGCGTATGACGCGACGCCACGAGGTAGCACAGCGTCATACCGCTCCAGCCCGCAGCCAGAAACGGGATCGCAGTGAATTTCGACACGCACGCGAGGGCGATTGTCATCCCGAGCGTCAGGCTGCGGCGGCGGGTCGGGTGCTCCGCCCAAGCGAGGGATGCGAGTGCGGCGGCCGGAACGGTCGCGCACAGCGCCATGTCGGTATTCGCAATACCGGCCAACGCGAGAACCGGCGGGATGGTGGTGAAGAGCGCAGCAGCAGCGAGCGCGGCCGCCGGACCTCCGGCGCGTAATCCCCAGAGGAAGACGACCAGCGAGGCCGCCCAGAAAAACGGCAGCGTGCCTGCCCGCGCGAATGCGAGCACCCGGTCATAGTGGTCGCCGCTCCCCAGAATCCGGTCGCCTTCGAGGTGCGCGGCCGGACCGGGATGAAACCGTTCGCCGGCCAGAAACGGGCCCACGGCGGAAAAGACGCGCGCCAGGGGTGGATTCTCGTCGTGGTACAGGTATCGGCCGGTTCCCAGGTACTCCATGCCGGCGGCAATATTGTCGGGCTCGTCGATGGTATGGCTGAAGACGCGGTATGTCGATGCAATTCGCAGGGAACCGATAAGCACCAGGACGGCCGCCGCGACGGCGCACCAGCGGAGAGGCTGCAAGCCGCTATTATAGCGGGCGAAATCTCTCAACCTCGCGGCAGAACCGCCGATAAGCATTGCAGGAGGAAACCCCCACGTCCACCACAATGTTCGGCGATACCGTTTGGGAATTGCCGCCGCTCATCCTGCATCCGTTCCATGAGCGAGTTTCCCCATCGGCCCTTCTGGATAATTCGAGGGCGGCGCTCATGCTCTCCGGGCTCATCCCACATGACGGCAGCGACGACGAGCAGTTGCAACGCCGCCTCCTGGCCGGACGCTTCGGCGAAGTTCGCATGTTGTTCTTTGTCGGAAAGGACGTATTCCGCTGGGTAGATCAGTGCGTGGAATGGGCGGCGGGCTACCCGGCGCTACAAGACCGCGAGATCCACCCGCAGAGCTTCGTCGAATTGTTGACGGCCCATCCGCCCACGACGGTTCGGGAGAAGCTCATGCGCTGGGGTGTCGCAGACCACGGAGCGATCTTCTCCCGCGGAGCCGGGCTGAACGTCCTGTTCGCCGAACCGCCCGCTCTCGGATTACTGACCGAAGTGTTCCTGCGGAACTACCATCGCTACGCGGATGCGGTTTACCGCGCGTTCATCACAGAGCAGCCGCACCGGGTGATCACGCCGGCCAATTTCACCTTCGAACTGTACGCGTCGGGTGAGTACTCACGGATTCTCGAATCGAAGTGGGCGGCGGAGGGATGACCGGGGTAAAATATTCGACATCATGTCACTACCCCGCTTACTGGTCTGCCGCCAGAAATTCACCGACCGCCGCATTCCGGACGTGGCCGCAGAGGTTCGCAAACAGCTGACGCAATCCGGTTTCGCGACGCGGTTGCAACCCGGCGCGCGGGTCGCCATCGGCGTCGGCAGCCGGGGGATCCACAACATCGCGACGATCGTACGGAACGCCGTCCAGTTCTGGAAAGACGCCGGGATGCGCCCGTTCATCTTTCCGGCCATGGGCAGCCACGGGGCCGCATCGGCGGCCGGGCAGGCGGACGTCCTGGCACATTACGGCATCACCGAAGGGACGATGGGGTGTCCCGTGGTGAGCCAGCTCGACGTCGTGTCGCTGGGCCGAACGCCGGAGGGCATCGAAGCTTTCATGGATCGGGCCGCCTATGAATCGGACGGCGTGATGCTGGTCGGACGCGTCAAATGGCACACCGATTTCGCCGGGAAGATCGAAAGCGGGCTGTTCAAGATGATGGCGATCGGGCTCGGCAAGTTCGCCGGCGCGCAGCGGTACCACGCCTATGCGTATTCCCTCGGCCTGGAGACCGTCATCCGCAGCATCGGCCGGCAGGTCCTGCAATCGGGCAAGATCCTCGGCGGACTGGCGATCCTGGAGGATGCCAATCACAACACGGGTAAGATCGACGCGGTCCCGGTGGAGGTGATGGAGCAGCGCGAGGAGGAGAATCTGGCGCTGGTCAAGTCCTGGATGGGGCGGATCCCGGCGGATCTCGACATTCTGGTTCTCGACGAAATCGGCAAGAATATCAGCGGCGCGGGAATGGACACGAAGGTCGTCAACCGCGGGGTGCAGGGCGAGTACAATCCTTGGCCGGACACGCCCAAGTTTCAGCGGATTTTTATTCGCGATTTGAGCGCCCTGACCTACAACAGCGCCGTCGGTCTGGGAATGGCGGACATCGTCACAGACCGCCTCGTGAACCGGACCGACTGGACCCCAACCATCATCAATTCACTGACGGCGAACACGCCCGCCGCTGTCCGAACGCCGATCCACTTCCCCACCGACCGCGAGTGCCTCGAGCGCATTATGCCGACGGTCGGGAAACTGGATCTGAACGAGGTGACCATCGGCTGGATTCGCAATACGATGGAGCTCGGACGGCTAGCGATCAGCGAGAATATGCGCGCGCAACTCGAGCGCAATCCCCAGCTGGAAATCGAATCCACGATCGATATCGAGTTCGACGGCGAAGGCAATCTGCTCAGCCCGTTTGCGCCGGTCGAAGAGACCGCCGGCGCGCACTAAGGATCCGGGGTGGGCAGGCCGACGCCTGCCCATCGCTCGTTACACGAGGCCCAGCCGCTTCCCTACCTTTTGGAATACGTCCAGCGCACGGTCCAATTCTTCGTTGGTGTGCTCCGAGGAGACGATCGTCCGCACGCGCGCCTTGCCCTTCGCGACGGTCGGGAAGCCGATCCCGGTCGCCAGCACGCCTTCCTGGAACAGCTCGCGGGAGAGCTGATGCGCCGCCGACGCTTCGCCGACGATCACGGGCGTGATCGGAGTCTCGCTGATGCCGGTGTTGAAACCCGCCGCGACCAGCCCCTGCTTGAATCGCCTCGTGTTCGCCCACAGCCGTTCAATGCGTTCGGGCTCCTCCTCCAGGACGTCGAAAGCGGCGAGACAGGCCGCCGCCACGGCGGGTGGATGCGACGTGGAAAACAGGAACGGGCGCGCCCGATGGTACAGGAATTCGATCAGGTCGCGGCTGCCGCAGACATAACCGCCGAGCACTCCGATCGCCTTGGACAGAGTGCCGACCTGCACCTGCACCCGCCCATGCAGCCCGAAATGGTCGATGGTCCCGCGGCCGTTGCGTCCGAGCACACCGGAGGAGTGCGCGTCGTCCACCATCATGATGGCGCCGTGCTTCTCCGCGGCTTCGACCAGCCCGGGGAGCGGCCCGATATCGCCGTCCATCGAGAAGACGCCGTCGGAGATCAGCAGCTTGCGGCCCGGCGCGCCGTCGAGTTCCGTGAGGATCTTCTCCGCGGCAGCCACGTCCTTATGCGGAAAGACGTGGATCTTCGCCTTGGAAAGGCGGCAGCCGTCGATAATGCTGGCGTGATTCAACTCATCGGAGATGATGTGGTCTTCGGGGGTCAGGATGGCCGAGACCGTCCCGGCGTTGGCCGCAAAGCCCGACTGGAAGACGACGCACGCCTCGACGTTCTTGAAGGCGGCGATGCGCTCTTCGAGCTGCATGTGCAGCCGCATGGTCCCGGAGATGGTGCGGACCGCGCCCGAGCCCACGCCGAACTCCCGCACCGCGGCGATCGCGGCCTCGCGCAGTTTGGGATGGGTGGTCAACCCGAGGTAGTTGTTCGAGGCGAGATTGACGACCTCTTTGCCGTCGAATCGCGATTCGGCCGCGCTCTCCGATTCCAGGATGCGCAGGCGCTGATACGTGCCTTCCGCACGCCACTGCTCGAGCTGATCGTGAAGATAAGACAGCGGATTGCTCATCTGCACTCAGTCTAGCCCGGAAAAACCGGAGACAGAGACCGGTTTCGCACTACTTTCGTTGTCCGCAGTCTCGTTACAGCGTGAACTTCTTGACCTGGATCTTCTTGTCGTCGAACACGCCGAGGCCGAGCGAGCCGGCGATCTCGATATGCTCCACCTGGCAGTTGAGAAACGTGCTGGCCCGGTCGGGCTTCGAGAGGGCGATCGGGGCCATCCCGACCTCGGCGCGTTTGGCGTCGATCACCTTCCAACCGGTCTTGTCGAGGGCGACCGGATCGGTCGCGAAGTACATCGTCTTGTGCTCCCAGACGAACTGCGGCCGCGCGCCGGGCCCGCCGTGGTACGACGCCTTCACCGCATCGCAGATGTGCAGGACGGCTTTCTCGCGAATGACGGGCAGGCTCACCACGGACGGAATGAAGATTCCGCAGGCGTTCGCGGTTGAGGTCAGATGGCTGCGATTCACGTTGTTGACCATGCCGTGAGACATGTTCTTGAGGGCCACCGTGACGCCCGCCGACTGGTGGTGTTTCAGGACCGGAAGGTTGATGAACTTGTTCACCTGCCGCGCGATGGTTTTGGCAACGTAGGACCGCCGGAAGTGAGGATCGCTCCAGTTCTCGCCGGGCTTGATCAGCGCCATCTCCATGTAGTGGTCCGGATCGTACCCGCCCATATCGAGTTGGGTGTTGTTGTACTCCTCCGAAGCGAATTCGGAGCGGACGCCCTCCGGGATCCACTTGTTGATGCCTGCCGCGAACGTCTCCTGGCGATAGCGGTTGTACACAATGACGTCGCGGCCCTCGACGCCGGCCTGCTTCAGTCCGTCGAGGACGGTGTGGAGGACGGTGGCGTCGGAGCTGAGCGTCGGCCCGCCGACCGGGCAAACTTTGATTGCGACGACGTCGCCCTTCTCGAAGAAGGACCGCCATGCCTCGGCCCAACTCGGGGCGCCAGTGAGCGAGGTCATGCCCTTTTCCATCATCTTGCGGATCGGCTCGGCCTGATAGGCGCCTCCGACAATCGAGCCGGGATGTTCGACTCCGACCACCATTCCCGGGAAGGGGCCGGGCATCCCCGGTTTCGAGGTGGCAGCCTTGCTGTGAACCTGTCCGAGGGCGGCAGCCCCGGCCATGGCAGCGTATTTAAAGAGATCGCGGCGAGGGATGTGCACGACCGTATTGTACTGCGGGCCGCGGCCTATTGGCGCGATCTACAAAATGGAGCTGGACGGAAAGGTGGTCGGGAAGCTCGGCCGCTGCTGGACATCTGGCGCATGAGTTCGGCGCCGTGAACCAGATCGACTGCCGGGCGCCGCCGCCGCGCTGCGTTCTTCGTCGATCAGGAATCCGGCCGCGACTGTGCGGCGGTTCAACAGCTGCGGTAGGGGCGATGCGGTTGCGCAGCCCTCGTGCGGCGAGCGCCGTCACCCCACGGTACAATAGCCGCGATGCGCGCCCTGCTGGCAGTCCTCGCGGCCCCGCTCCTGTTCGGACAAGGCCCGCAGTTCGACATCCTGCTCACCGGCGCGAAGATCATCGACGGATCCGGCGCCTCGTGGTTCTACGGCGATATCGGAATTCGAGGCGACACTATTGCGGCAGTCGGGGCGCTCCCGAACGCCCGCGGCGCCATGCGCATCGACGCGCGCGGACTCGTGATTGCGCCCGGGTTCATCGACATCCACTCCCACGGGCGGCGCGGGATTTTCAACGTGCCCACCGCGGAGAACTATCTGCGGGAAGGTGCCACCACGATCATCGAAGGGCCCGATGGCAGCTCTCCCCTGCCCCTCGCGCCGTTCTTCGACCGGATCGCCAAGACGCCGATCTCGATCAACTTCGCCGCCTTCGTGGGACAGGGGACGATCCGGTCCGAGGTGATGGGCCTGGTGAACCGGAAAGCCACGCCCGAAGAGGTGGGCAGAATGAAGGCCATGGCGGCGCAGGCGATGCGGGACGGCGCCTTCGGGCTGTCAACCGGTCTCTTTTATGTCCCGGGGAACTTCACACCGACCGAGGAAGTGATCGAGCTGGCGAAGGTGGTGGGCGCGATGGGCGGCATGCACATTTCCCACATGCGCGAGGAGGCGGGCCACATCCTCGACAGCGTGCGGGAGACCATTCGCATCGGCGAGGAAGGACACCTGCCGACGCAGATTACGCACCACAAGATCATCGGCCAGGCGAACTGGGGACAGAGCGTCGAAACCCTGCGACTGGTGGAGGAGGCGCGCCAGCGGGGCGTCGATGTCACCATCGATCAGTATCCCTACACGGCGTCGAGCACGGGCATCGCGGCGTTGCTGCCGCAGTGGTCCCTGGAAGGCGGCGCGAAGGCGACGGCCGAGCGCCTGGCCGCGCCCGATCAACGCGCGCGCATCAAAGCCACGATCGTGCAAAATCTCAAGGTGGACCGCGGGGCGGGCGATCCGAAGAACGTGCAGATCGTGAACTGCGGTTTCGACCGCACGCTCGCCGGCAAAAACCTCGCCGAGATCACCAAGGCGCGGGGCGCGGAGGTCACTTTCGAGAATGCCGCGGAGACCGCGATCGGCCTGGTCCTGAAGGGCGGCTGCTCCGCCATCTATCACGCCATCGACGAAGAGGACGTCGTGCGGATCCTGCAGTCGCCCCGCACGATGATCGCGTCCGACGGGGACATCCCGGTCTTCGGCGAGGCGTCGCCGCACCCGCGGAGTTACGGCACGTTCGCCCGCGTGCTCGGCGTGTACGTCCGGGAGAAGCGCGTGCTCACGCTGGAAGAGGCCGTGCGCCGCATGACGTCGTATCCCGCCGAACGGCTGAAGATCTGGGACCGGGGCCTGCTGCGTCCGGGGATGAAGGCGGACCTGGTGGTGTTCGATCCCGACCAGGTGGGCGATCGCTCGCAATATGACAAGCCGCACCAGTACTCGGTGGGATTTCGCGACGTGATCGTGAACGGCAAACTGGTTCTGCGGAACGAGGCGGTGACGGCCGAGCGTCCCGGCCGGGTGCTCTACGGGCCGGCACACGAATGAAGGGCAAGGAGCCGCCGTTGTGACCCTCACGCACCTGTTCGACCTCTCGCTGCGCGGCCGCCGGGACGTCCCGGCGCTGGAGTTCGCGGGACAGACCTTCACGTTCGGCGAGATCGACGAGCGCAGCAATCGCATGGCGCAGTTCCTGCTGAGCCGGGGGCTGAAGACCGGCGACCGGCTGTGCGTCCAGTTGCCGAACTGCGTCGAGATGATCGACCTGTATCTCGCGTGCATCAAGCTGGGCGTGATCTTCGTGCCGGTCAACGTGCTCTATAAAGATCGCGAGATCGCCCATATCGTCAACGACGCGGAGCCCGCGCTTTTTCTTCAGGCGGCGCCGGACGCATCCGGATTCCCGGCAGACCGGCCGGCCGTGTCGCTCGACGGCGACAGCCCCGCCGGCATCATTTACACTTCCGGCACGACCGGCGCGTCCAAAGGCGCGGTCCTCACGCACAACAACTTCGCGGCGAATGGCGTCAATCTGCTTGCCTGCTGGCAAATCACGGCAGCCGACCGCCTGCTGCTGGCGCTACCGCTGTTCCATGTCCATGGCCTCGGCAACGGCCTGCACTGCTGGCTGATGTCGGGATGCCGTATGCGACTGTTGCCGCGCTTCGAACACCAGAAGGCGGCGGCCGAATTCCTCGATTTTCGCCCGACGCTGTTCTTCGGCGTGCCGACGATCTATGTCCGCCTGCTGGACATCGCGGCGGAGCAGGCGCGCGCAATTGGGGCATTCATGCGTTTATTCGTCTCGGGCTCGGCGCCGCTGCCGGCGCAGATCTTCGAAGAGTTCCGCCAGAGGTTCGGACACACTATCCTCGAACGCTACGGCATGAGCGAGAACCTGATGAACATCAGCAACCCGTACCTCGGGGAGCGCCGGCCGGGCACGGTCGGACTTCCACTTCCCGGCGTGTCGGTCAAGCTGGTGGACGGCGAGATCTACCTGAAGGGTCCGAACGTTTTCCCGGGATACTGGCGCCGCACGGAATCGCCCTTCGTGGACGGCTGGTTCCGCACCGGCGACCTGGCGGAGGTTTCCCCGGACGGTTACTACACGCTGAAAGGCCGCAAGAGCGACGTGATCATCTCCGCCGGATTCAATATCTACCCGCGGGAAATCGAAGAGTTCCTGCAAGAGCAGGACGAAGTGGCCGAGGCCGCGGTGGTCGGAGCCGCGGATCCCGTGCGCGGCGAAGTGCCGGTCGCGTATGTAGTGCTGAAACACGCGATCGAGCCGGCGATCCTGGAAGGCCGCTGTCGCGAGAAACTGGCGTCGTTCAAGGTCCCGCGGGCATTCCGCACGGTAGAGAAGCTTCCGCGGAACGCTATGGGCAAGATCCAGAAGCATCTATTGGGACGGGACTCTTAGAGCGTTCCCATCAGTTGCAGGGCCACGGTCGCGGCGGTGCGGACGAGTTTCAGGCGCGGCTTCAATTCGCACGACATCGCGGTGTCGCCCGTCACGGCGAGAACGGGCTGGGCCGACTGCTCGCCGGAGATCCGCGGCAGCAATCGGTGCTGTGTCTGGGTGATGGCGTAGGCGATCCCGTTGCCGCGCCAGCCGATCTGCGGCGCGATGGTGAAACCGCTCTTCCAACCTGCGCCGGGTGTGAACGGACGCTGCATCGCCAGGACAGGGGTGAAGCGTCTCGGGAGATTCAAAAGCTTCAGCGACGATCCGAAGACGCTGAGGGAGACGGCGTAGGTGGCCCATTTCGGGATGCGCGCGTTGACGGCGCCTTGCAGGGGCCATGGTCCCGAGAGACTCCAGGAGCCGCGTTTGCGCTCGGCGAGCCGCACGGTGACGTCGGCGATGCCCGATGCTGCATCGCGACTGACCAGAACGTTGCGCGGATCGACCGGATCGAAGATGCCAGTGCGATTCAGGCGCGCAATGCTGAGCCGGAGGAGGCGCTCGTCGAAAATCGCGCCCTCGTCCAGCAGGACGAGGCGGCGCACCAAGGAGTCCGAGTAATGGCGATGGCCGAGGAAGTCGATGCGCCCGACGCGATACTGCCGGCCGCGTTCGATCCGGAGGCCCGCGTCGAAATCGAAGTGGGCCGCAAAATCGAGGACGCCATCCCGTTCCGCATCGCTCCGTTCGAGGATGAGAGTGCGGCACAGGTCCTTCGAGATCTGATAGTGAATTTCGTCCGACGGCGCCCCGCGCGGCGTCTTGCCCGGCGGGGCCACACGCAGTTTGAGATCGACTTCGCCCTGCCGGCGCGGGATGAGCGTCTCGGTGACGCGCGCATGGAGCTGATGCTCGACGCCGCGGGCGATTGCGCGGGCGCTGACGGGATCGATGGGAGTCCCGGGCGGAATCTTCAGCTCGAGGCCGAAGCTGTGCGGCTCTACCCGGATGTCGCGAAGCAGCAAATGCGGCCGCGGCCTGACGCGAAAGACGAGATCGCCCGGCTCCGGCTCTTCGACGCGAATGTCGTCGAAGCGGCCGAGGCTCCACAGGTAGCGGACATCTCTTTCGACGGTCGCAGGGTCATAGGGCCGGCCCACCTGTGTCGCGAGCTTCACGTCGAGCTGCGTCCCGGGGACGGAGACGGAGTGAATTATCAATATCGCGGCGGAAAGCATGCCCTTCGGGTGCACGCCGGAGGCCACCGTGGACCGGGGCTGCCGGGAGGGCGCGGGGGCCGATCATTTATGCGCAGTCATGGTGATCTCGATGTGGGCTTTCGGCGCGGCCAGCTTGCTCACGCCCACAGTCGTGCGCGCCGGACGGGGCGCGGGCAACACACTTGCATACACCGTGTTCATGCGCGGGAAAAGGTCCATGTCGGTGAGATATACCTGCACGGCGACGACATCGCTGAAGGACATCCCCGCGGCCTTCAGGACAATGCCGATGCGATTCAGACAGAGCTTCACCTCGTCTTCGAAGCTGTCGGGAATGGCGTTGGTCTTCAGGTCGGCGCCGATCTGACCTGCGATGTGCAGGGTGCCGTCGGACAGGATGCCGGGGCTGAACATGGGCGCGGGAGCGCCGGGGGCGCCGGCGAATTCCGGAGGATTGATCACCTTCTTCTCGGCGTGCAGGCACGCCATCGGGAGGAGCGCGAAAAGCAGCAGGGTTCGGAACATGAAACCTACTGTATCATCGCGGCCGGGCGGCGCCCGGGATGAGGAAAAGCAGATTCAGCATTCGGGAACCGGCGTCCGGGTTGGCTTCGGTATACGATCGCCGACGCCGGACGACAGCGGGATGAAGGGAGCGTGGTATTCTAATTGGGAGTCAGCGACATCCACGCCCCCCGAACCCGGAGAGATGGCCGAGTGGTTGAAGGCGCACGCTTGGAAAGCGTGTATAGGGGAAACTCTATCGAGGGTTCGAATCCCTCTCTCTCCGCCAGAACAGAATCAATACGGCCGGCACACGATCCACTCCGGATGTACGCCAAAAACGGGGGCAACCCCGATCCCAAGACCAGTTAAGCACAAAGCACCTGCACTCGTTGCCGGTAGTTCTCAAAGTTGCGAAACCCGTACGCCTGTCTGGTGATGGTCTCCATCTTGTTGTGAAAACCTTCGGTGATGCCGTTGGAGCGAGTGAAGCGCCACATGCGCGCGATCTCTTCAGACCAGGAGTGTAGCGTGTCTCCCAGGGTGACGAGTTGCGCCAGTCCGGACTGGCGCAACTCGACGACAGCGCGCAGGAAGCGGGGGACCAGCTTCTGGCACTGCTTGCGGGTTTTGTGTTTCTTGAGCAGCAAATAGCAGAGGCGCTGTTTGAAGCGGTAGATCTCATTGAGGGCCGGCCGCTCCGCCAGGTAAGCCAACAGGCGCAGTCTCTGCTCGGGTTTGAGGTTATGGCGATGGCGCCGCATCAGCGAGATCAGCCCGCGGTTTTTGGAGCCGACCGGATCGATCTCTCGCCAGCAGGCGAGGAAGTGGTGGTTGATCAGGCGGATCACGTGAAAACGGTCGGCGACGATCAGGGCCTTGGGAAAATGCAGTTTGACGATCGAGCGGTAGACCACGGCCAGATCCATGCAGACGACCCGGACCTGCTCTTTGCCTTCAAGGCGCAGAAAATACGACTCCAAGGCTGCCTCCGAGCGACCGAGCGTGACGTCGTAGATGCGGTGGTTCTTCAGATCGCAGAAGGTGGTGGCGTAGCCCTTCTTGCGCGTGAAGAAGTGCTCATCGATGCCTAGAATCGTGGGACAAACCGGCGGATGGTCCTGACGCGCGCGTCGTTGCAGACGCCGGAGAAAGTAGCGCTGTACAGTGGCGGCGCCAATGCCCTTCCGCCTTCCCAGGCAGCTCCGGTTGATGCCATCCAGATGCTGCTGATAAACCATCTCCTGGAAGCTCTCACTGGCTCTCTGGCAACGCTGCACGCCGGGCAACGGCTGTCGAAAGGAGCGGCCGCAGTCCAGGCAGCGGCTCTTGCGCACTTGCAGATCCATGATGCCGCGGCGGAAACCCCAGTCGTCGTGGCGGACGAGCCGGCGGCAAGAGCCTTTGTTTCGCAGACGCGAGCCTCCGCACTTCGGGCACGATATCGGCCCGGTATACCGGGCCGATATCGTAATCGTGCCGCCGCTTCTGTCGATATTGTTAATCTCGTATTGGGGCAGGCCTAAAACGATCTCAGAGTCGGTCAAAACGTATTCTCCCAAGAATGTTTTACCACCTTGGGATTAGGGCCTGCCCCCGTTTTTGATCAAGAGCCTCCACTCCGCGGTCAAATTCGCGATCGGATCGCGGACCTATGAGTCGGAAGAGGGGAGGCGCGGGACCAAAAAGTGCGCCTGCCTAATTCATGCGTCGGGCACACTGCCCTGGCGCACCAAAGATTCTTTCCCTACGCGATGCGAACGGTAGGAAGAGTGGCACGCAGCCTCGCCGGCGGCACTGGCGATTATTCGTTGCCGACGTGCGCGGCACAAAAGTCGAGATCTCAATCCAACCTGGAGTAACAGTACGTACTCACAAGCGTCCGCCACAAGTCATGGCCATCACTACCTGTGAAGTAATGAGAGAAGACAGCTTGCTGACGCAACGGAAACAGGGTAGCAGCGTTGCACTTCTCATTCATATGTGGCTGTGTCCTTAGTGAATATCACATCCGTGTTCGCTTGCTGCTCCAGATATGACCGTCGTGACCGGTCCGTCGCGCCTCCGCGGAAAACGTCTGGGTGAACTCTGGCGCGACATGACCGTGTTCCACGAATAGGAATGCCGCTTCATCCTCGTCTGCGGAGCCCGCGGGGCAAAGTTGAAGTAGCCCGCGCAATCAGACGGCCCGTTCCGAGATGGGTTCGACTCATTTTCGGCAGCCGTTGTGCCTGCGACGCAGCGCGCTCACTCCGCGGCTGCGAGCCTCGATCTGTCGATTAATTCCACAGCCTTAATCGCGCTCGGACCCCCTAAAGGCGCACCAGCAAACACGCGGGGATGATGGAGGTCAGATCTCACCAAAAGCACACTTCGGGAACTCGCAGCCTGACCAACATCAAAGGCTCCGTGCGACCGGCGGACGAAAGTGCGCGTGACTTCCGCCGCCTCACGGAAGAACGCATAGTGTTCGTTCACCGCGGAGACGCGAGGGCTTCTTATCCTGGGTGTATTGGGCGAAGTGTCCACATACCCATGAAAGTGGACCTCGAATGCCTACTTTCATGGATGACATAGGAGGAGCCGTTCTTCAGCATCTATGATTACGTGTCTTACGCGCGGAGTGTAGATTTTTTATTAAGACCTACGACGCGCTATGTACCAGACTTCCACCACTCTGTGAACGCCCCGGTTGCGCGTTACCCCCAATTATATCAATCGATATGCCGACCGTGCGACGCCAGTATTAGGGCTAAAGTTTGCTATTTCGTCGCATCGCGGTACCAATCGGGCTACCAATTTTGGACTTGACTTATAGATATCTACCTCCTAATATCGCGCGTAGGCTCCCGATCGTATGTCACTCGACATACGATAACGTCTCTCGATCTCCTTCATTTTCTAATGCCGCCGATGTGGCTCTGAGGGCGGCAGCCTGTTCCAGTGAACGCAACATGACATCCAATTCCATGCGGCGGTACGCACTGCAGATCCAATCGCAGCTGGGCAGGACTATTTCCGCGATGGCGCCCGCGAAAGGATCCGATGAGCATCTGCTTCTTTATCCCTCGCGGTGTCGCGGGTCTGGCTGCGTAACACAGCTTGTAATTGCGCTACCTTCTTGCTCACGACGTTCACGAGTGCAGCAGCGGGCCGCCGTGCGCTCTGCCGGCTCGAGCTGCCACCGTTACGTTCACTGCGCCGCCGCTGCAAGCACACGATCGCTGCATTGGCCCTGTCGCCGCTCCCAAGCGATCGTCTGCACAAACCAGGAGAAAGCAGAGAAGTCGGATAACGGCAGTCTTCAGAGTCGCGGCACAGATATAGTGCACCGTTGGAATACTCCACAACCGAAGCCGCACGAGCGTGAAGTTGGAATAGGCCACGGAGATGCTTCAGCCAGCATTGAGGCGCCGAGATGGCCGCTAAGCGTCCCGGAGGATTCGTTAAGCCAAGGCTATCAATGGTTTATGAGGCGGCGTCACAGCCCAAGCAGGACTAAAGTTTACCGTGTCGATGCGGAGAGGCACCCCTGTTTTAGTGCTTGACTTCTGAGGCTTTTGGGTCCTAATATCGCGCAGGGTGCCCGATTGTATGTCATCGACATACGATAGGAACCCTCGATCCCATTAGTGCTAAGTAGTGCGGCCGCTGGGGCTCCAAAGGGCGGCAGCCTGTCCAAGCACAGAAACTCATGAACTCCAATTCACTGCAGTGGTACGCGCTCCAAATCCAAACTCGGCTGGGGACAACTATCTCTCGCATGTTGCGCGCCAAAGGCTACGATGAGTACCTGCCCGTCTATCCTTCGCGGCGTCGGTGGTCTGACCGCGTTAAACAAGTGAACGTACCTCTGTTCCCCGGATATCTATTCTGCCGGTTTGATCCTCGAGTCCGCCTGGTGCCAATCCTTTCCACGGCAGGTGTGATTGGAATTGTAGGCTCGGGCAAGACGCCCATTCCGATCTCAGAAGAAGAGATTGAGGCGGTTCGGCGGGTACTTCACTCGGGTTTGGCGATACAGCAGTGGCCCTTTCTCGGTGTAGGATCCCGCGTGTACATCGAACGTGGCCCTCTTTCAGGCATCGAAGGGGTCATCACAAACGCTGACAAAATCTTCCGCCTGGTCGTTTCCGTCAGACTCCTGAAACGCTCGGTAGCGGTTGAGATAGACCGCGATTGGGCGCGGCCCGCGCCAATATCGTCAATGTGCGTTTAAGAGGGCTAGGCCAGGTTGTCGGAAGTGGCATTCGTGCTCCAGCACGATCAAAACGATCAAGAACAGAAAATTAACTCTCCTGGTCCATCAAAGACGGAGCACAACATTCCGTCTGTATAAATAGCGTATTCACAGTGTAATCATGCTCCTTCGGCCTGCGGCCGGTTGCTGACGGCTTTTGGGAGACCGCTGTACTCCTCGGTGGTCTGCGGGTGACACCACCGTTCCAGTCTAATGTCTAATGTGCTTGATCCAGATCGTAAAAGTAGAATGATCAGCATCCGCCTGTCGGAAGAGGAATACAAGTCGCTGAAGAGCTGCTATGGCAAATATGGAGCTCGCAACGTCTCCGACTTGGCGCGCCTGGCGCTAAAGCGCATTCTGGAGGTGTCCGCTCCGGAAGATCAGGTCGAGCGGAGATTAATCGCACTCGCCCTTAGAGTGCAGGAGCTCGAATTGCAGATGGTAACGCTTCTGGAATGGCAAGTGAAATCACTGGCAGCCGGCTACGCCTCCGCCGAATCCTCGCCGCTTCCGAGCCAGGGAAGTTAAACTCGTTCCAGCTTCGCGACGCACAGCTCGAACCCATCCACCGTCCTCGTATGTGCCCCTGACTAAGGGCTTGAGGTCGGCTGTTGCGGGTTGCGATGTATATCGAGGGAGCGCCGGTGCTGGGTGTGCCTGAACCATGTTGTCGACCGCGATTGGATTCGTCCCCTTCAACAACGCCACATTTCGGAATGCGGCCCAGTCACAGCCTTCCAAAGGTTGATCTCCACACCATGAAAACGAGCATTCGCTATTTCAGCGCCGCCTCATACATGACGGTGCTCCTCGCGGCTCAGACCCTCCAACGCTCGCCCTCGTCCCCTTCAAGCTACGTACTCGGCCCGGATGATCAAGTCATCATCCGCGTCCTGGATGGGTTGGACCTCGGGGATAAGCCCCTGGTTATCGGCGCCAATGGCTATGTCACGCTCCCGCTGATCGGCCGTGTCAAGGCTGGCGGCTTGACCGTGGAGGATCTCGAATCGGACCTGGTCACTCGCCTGAAAACATACATTCAGGATCCGCAGGTGTCGTTGACGGTGGTGGACTTTCGCAGCCAGCCGATTTCGGTCTTTGGGGCAGTCGCGAATCCCGGCGTGCTGCAACTTCGTGGGCGCAAAACGCTATATGAAATCCTCTCTATGGCCGGCGGCCCACGCGACACATCTGGTTCCACGGTTTCGATTACGCGCGTACGACAGTATGGCCCGATCCCCCTTCCCGGAGCCGCACTTGATCCAACTGGACACTACTACACGGCTGAACTGAATATCCGGGAAATCCTTTCCGGCAAAAATATGGCCGCGAATATCGACCTCCAGCCGTACGATGTGGTGGTAGTTTCCGAAGCGAATGCCAGCGTGGTGTACGTAGTGGGCGACGTACAGCGTGCAGGCGCCTTCACACTCGGAGTTCACAGAAGTTTATCCGTGCTCAGTGCACTTTCATTGGCCGGCGGACTCGGCCGTACCGCCCAGCCCGAGCACGCCAAAATCTTTCGTCCCCTAGCCGATGATCAATCCAAGCACCAGGAGATCGCGATCAATTTGAAGCAGATCCTTGCCGGCAAACAGGAAAACATTGCCTTGCGGGCGGATGATGTCCTCGTAATTCCGACGAGCGGCCGGAGGGTTTTCACCACTTACGTGATTCCCTCTGTCATGGCCTCTGCTGTTGGCGCCGCTATTTACGGCGGAGTAACCCACTGATTCCCATGAATCATCTCGATATGAATCGTCGACCCTTGTTGAAGAGTTCCGCCCAAATGTCCGATCTTCACAGGACCGGCGGCACTTTTGTATCTCCGCGGCCTCCCTACCTCGATGTACCTTCCGTTCTCATGAATGGACCGGGCCCGCCGCTGCTGCTCGAGTACTGGCAAATCCTGTTGCGCCATAAAGGTGTTCTCTGTCTCGTGGCCTGCCTGGGTCTACTCGCCGCGTTGCTGCTCACACTTCCACAGACACCGGTCTACCAAGCCCGGACCACGCTGGAGATCCAGAACCTGAACGAGAACTTCCTCAACATGCGCGCAGTCAACCCAACTTCCAATGAACCGACGGCCCAGGCAGCCGATCTGGACCTCCAGACTCAATTGAGCATTCTCCAGAGCGAATCCGTCATCAAGCACATCATCAGCGATCCCGACCTTGATGCGAAGCTGACCTCGCCAAACGAAATGGGTCGATTGGCGTCGTGGCGCAACTCGTTGGGCCTGCCGGCGCCCAAAAGAGCCCTCTCGAGTGAAGATGTTCTGCATCAGGTGGCGAAGCATCTCAAGGTGCATATCATCCCTAATACCCGTCTGATCGAAATCCTGTACGATTCCACCGATCCCCGGCTCGCTGCGAAAGTGGCCAATGCGCTAACGGCAACCTATATCCAGCAAAACCTGGAATCACATTGGCAAACCGCTCAACAAACTGGCGAGTGGCTCACGCACCAGATGGAAGAAGAACGCGTCAAACTTGAGCGGTCCGAACACGAATTACAGGCTTATGCCAGCGCCCAGGGCCTGCTGTTTACTGCTGAGACAGATAATGTGGCGGAGGCCAAGCTGCGCCAGATCCAGGAGGAACTCTCCAAAGCGCATGCAGACCGTGTCGCTTGGCAGTCCAGGTACGAACGGACGGCGTCGGCTTCTCCGGACTCGCTTCCGGAAGTATTGAATGACCCGACTCTTAAAGAATATCAGGGCAGGCTTACAGATCTTCGCCGCCAGCTCGCCGAACTCTCCGCAAGCCTAACGCCCTTGCATCCTTCCGTAAAGAAGATCCAGGCGGCGGTGAAAACGCTCGAAGCTGCAAGAGATACCGAGCGCGCCAACGTCACACGTAGTATTCAGAATCAGTTCGAATCGGCTCGGCAGCGCGAGCACTTGCTGGCCGGAAGTTATGATACCCAAGCGGGCCTGGTAACCGAGCAGGCCGGTAAAGCAACCCACTACAACATACTGAAGCGGGGAGTCGACAAAAATCGTCAGATTTACGATTCCATGCTACAGCTCGTTCGTGAGGCGGGAATTGCCTCCGCGCTTCACGCGAGTAATGTCCGCGTGGTCGACCCCGCTGCCGAACCCCTTCGGCCGTACAAGCCTGTGCTCACCGTGAACGCGATGCTCGGACTGCTGGCCGGTGGATTCTTTGGGATTGTCTATATTGTCCTGAAGGAGCGCGCGGATCGCAGCATTCAATTCCCCGGCGAAGCAGCAATTTATCTGGATGTCCCGGAGCTTGGTGTAATCCCTTCCGCCGCCGCGGAACGCAGGTCGGTTCTCGCGTCCTATGGACGGTACAGGGATGCAGCGGCTCGGAAGAGGCAAAAAGATAGTCTCAAGACCCCGGTGGAATTGGCCACCTGGAATAGGCCCTCCTCCGTACTAGCCGATTCCTTCCGATCGACCCTGACGTCTATTTTGTACAGCGCAGAGGCAGGAGACCAACCGTGCGTAATCGCCTTCACCAGCGCCAGCCCCCAGGAGGGCAAGACAACCGTGGCCAGCAACCTGGCGCTGGCGCTAGTTGAAATCGGCAAGCGAGTCCTACTGATCGACGGGGATCTATGCAAGCCCCGCCTACACGAGCTCTTTCGCGTATCCAACGACTGGGGTCTGAGCGATTTCCTCACCGGCGCCAAGCCCCCGGAAGGATCGAATGCTATGGTGATCGCCACGGAATATCGAGGCCTCCATGTGCTCCCCGCGGGCTCCGTAGTGTTGGGCAGTTCCCGCATGCTCCATTCGCCTCGGATCTCCGAGCTTCTACAGCAAGTGCGGAAGGAGTTCGACATGGTGCTCATCGACACCCCGCCCGCGCTTCCCATGCCCGACGCGCGCGTACTCGGAAGGCTTGTGGACGGCGTCGTGTTGGTGGTGCGAGCGTCGCGGACCAACAAGGACACCATAGCAAGTGTGAGCCAGCGATTGCTGGAAGACGGAACGCGTGTTCTGGGCGCAGTGCTTAATGAATGGGATCCGCGCAGGAGGAGTCACTCTGTGTATGAATACGGCGTCAGGCGCATTACTGCCCTGCAAGAAGGACCAGACTCTGCCGTGCGACACCAAGGACCGGATGCTAGCCGAACCTGACACCGCCGTTGAGAAAGCCGGGCTGCGCGTTGAACGCCATCGCCGGACACGGGGAATCGTATCCGCATGGATCACCTCGGGCCCGTCAAAGGTCTTCACGTTACTGCTCCAGGTCATAGCGGTCCCTATCGTGTACCGCTCTCTCGGACCGGGGCAGTTCACGGCGTATGCCTCGGTGACAGCGGTAGTGTGGATCCTTAATCTCCTCAATCTCGGAATGGGAGGCGCTATTGTAACTCCGCTCGCTAGAGCGGTCGCCACTGGAGATCGCCCGCGCGAAGCCAGCCTCCTACGAACAATGCTCGCACCTCTGGTCGTTATCGCCGCCGCTGGTCTGACCCTTGGACTCCCGTTGCTTTCAGTTCTTCCGATGCGATCATTGTTCGGCCTCGCGGCGACGACTGCTCCCGATGCGGCACTGCGCACCGCGGCGCTACTCGCCTGGATCGGAACGGTCGCTGCGGTCCCGCTTTCGGCGGTCGAGAACGTGCGTCAAGCGTACCAGGAACTCCACATCAATAATGTGTTCAATGCTCTTTGCAATGCGGTTCTCTGCTTGGGCCTGCTGCTGGCGTCGAGGTTCAACCCGACGCTGCCGGCATTTGTTGCGGTCATCGTATTTGTGCCCCTCGCGGTCCGGTTCCTCAATGCGGCGCTTCTCTTTCACAAGCGACCATATCTATTGGCATTACGCCCTAAGGTATCGTGGGTACAGGCCCGGCATCTGGTGCACGACGGTCTAAGCTACATGGGAGCAGCGGGGATAGCGGGTGTATTGGTGTACCAATGGCCCGTCTATTATATGGGCCGAATCCGCCCACCCGCCGAGACGTCGCGATTCGCCGTATTCATTCAACTTCTTCTCCTTACTATTTCACTGGCGACTAATCTTTCCCTTCCGCTTTGGGGTGCGAGCGCCGACGCATTCGCTCGTGCCGATTACCGATGGATCACCACGTTAGTCCGGCGCGCTCGTGTGGGTGCTCTGGCATACGGCCTATGCGGGACTCTCATCTTCGGACTGAAGGCCAACTCAATCTTGAGCGTTTGGCTGCATCGGCCCTTCTCCGCAGACCGGAGATTTTGCTGGGCCGCAGGGATCTATGTGCTCCTGGCGACGTGGGAGTCGGCACATTGGCCCATAGCACTGGGCCTTGGCGCCATCAGGGCTGCCTCAGGCGCGTTATTCTGGAGAACCTTTGCTTTCGCGATCTCTGTTCCGCTCCTTATTCCCTACGGTGAAGTAGGGCTGATGGCGGCGCTCTGCGCTTCAGTGATGGCACTTACACTGTGGTATTATCCGATGCTACTTGCGCGTAGCGCAGAAACCATCGCGCAGGCAGGGGCGTCTGCGTGAGCATTGCTCGTGTTCCTGGCTGGCTCCTAATCCAGCTCCGACGCGTGTCGCGCCTTGTTCGGATGAGTCTGCTGCAACGTATTCCAGATCGGACGGCAGCAAGGAGCGACTTAACGACGAGGCCATCATCGAAGATGATGTCTGGATCGGTGCTTGCCATCATCCCGAGAGGCCTGACGGCGGGCCGAGGCGCCATCGTTGCCGCTCGCGCTCAAGGGGGGATGTGCCCCTATATGGGCTTGTCGCGAGTCCACCCGCCAGGTTCGTGACGTTTTAATGGGATGTTAACACTATAGACGGGCCCGAAGTGCTTCGCCCAATCGGGATTTCCGGTCGCCGTCTTGCAGTCACCGCAAGAAACCCGTTAGCCCCTCCGCCACACAATGATGCAGGCGATTGGCACATGATCACAGCGCGATTGCTACAACTTTACATGCTTTTAATTCCGTTGGAATTCTCTCTCGGAACGTTGTTCGGTATCAATACGATATGGAAGCCCTATCGCGTCGCGGCTCTGCTGATTGCCACGGCAGCGCTGATCGAGCTGCCATGCGCGAAGTTGGATCGTTACGACAAGAGCTTCGGCGGCATGTTCCTGATCGCATCCGCGCTCTCGCTGTTCTGGTGTCTTCTAGGCCATCAACCCCAGCCCGTTCTCGTGTGGAACGCATCTATATTTGTCCTGATGCCGTTCGCGATGTACCTGTGCATCAAGCTAAGTGTCACGTCGTCGGAAAGACTGGAAAGACTTGTACGGGCATTTGTGCTCGGCGCCATACTCGACGCTTGCTATGTCACGTATGAGGCATTAGTCCTAGGGCAGACAGACAGGCCGGCTGGTCTCAGCGGCAAGGCTCCAGAAAACCTCGCATTACATTGTGGGTTAGCCCTGGCGTTCATTCTATATCCTTATCGCGACAGCGGTCGAGCGACCTGGTTCTCTATCGTCTTTAGGCTCTGCGCGGGCGCGGTCCTTTGCTTCGCGGTAATCGCGTCCGGCACTAGAGCCGCATGGACGGGCATTCTGCTATCGACGGTCGTGCTCAGTTGCGTCATGGCGGTGTCGCAGGCCCAGAGAGGGAGATTGTTCCGGGTCGTCGTCCCTGCCGTCCTGTTCGTTGCTGCGGTGGTCGTTTTCAATGCCGGCTCTCTGTTGAATGCGCGGGGGGGGTACCTCGCAAAGGAGATTGAGGCGCGCTTGCAAGGCGGCGACAACCTGGAAACTGGCACCGGTCGAACGGAAATATGGCGGCATGGCATTGACGTCGCGGCGAATTACTACGGCCTTGGTGGCGGCTTCGCCGGCTTTATGCAAGGAACGTATAGGCGCAGAGACACCTTTTACCTGCTAAAACCAGTCGAAGTGGAGTATGGCATAGCCTCACACAATGTGTTCCTGGAAGTTCTCATAGACTACGGCCCCATCTCATTGCTGCTGTTTTTTGGTTGCGTCGTGACTGCGATCGGATTCCTGTTCCGCCACGCGCGTGAGGCGCATGCCGACCTCTCTGGCCACGGCATGCTCTATGCCCTTATATTCCTCATGGTGTGTGGCTGTTTTCGAGACCTAATCGGAATTCCCGACTTCTGGGCGGTAATGGCGGTTGTCACTGTTTTTATACGGCAACATGGCTACGCCGTCGGACTCCGAACTACGCGCGCGTCGTGCGTTCGTATGGCCGTCAGCCGGTATTCGCTTCGACAGCATCCCGCAGGTGTCGTATAAATGGGCGGAGACATTCGCGTACTTTACCTCGCTGATTACGAGGGTCATGGTCTGGACCCGAGACTTACACGATGCGCCATCCGATTGGCCGACGTCTGCCACGTGGTACTAGGCACGTGGGGAGGGGAGGTGGAAGCGGGACTGCGGGTGGCGGTGGCCGGCAGGGGCCTTCGGGTCCACGAGTTTCGCTCCGCATTTCATCCTGCCAAACGGCCTATGGAGATCCTCCGGTCTATACAAGAGTGCCGCCGCGTTTTGGATTCTGAGCGCATTGACGTGGTTCATTGTCAGTGTTATAGGCATCTCGTCCTTTGCAGGATTGCGTCGACCCTTTCCCGCCGAAAAGCGGCACTGGTCTTTACAGACCACAACAGCGACGGACGTCGCGGGTTGCGAGTGGTTTTGCGGCTAGGGGTGCTCGCCATGACGATGCCACGAATCATTGACATGGACAACTACGTATCGAAAGTTCCCTTTTTACGGAAAAGGGCGACGTGGATCTCGAACCCAGTTGAGACAGCCGTCTTTCGAGCCGTGGAGCGTCCCCGAGAATTCTCAGATCCGATCTCCCTTGTGTTTCCCGCGCGATTGACCGGATCCAAGGGGCACGACGATCTCCTGAAGATCTGTTCGCGCCTCAGGCACAGAGACCTGCGTTTCAAACTTGTACTGGCAGGCGATGGACCGGCCCGGCAACACCTTGAGTCTGTCGCTAACACACTTAACCTCGGTGACGCCGTCCATTTTGCCGGCCAACTCAGCAGAGACAGCCTTATCCGTGCATTGTGGGCCGCAGACATCGGCGTCTTCCCGTCGCCGTTAGAGATGCTGCCGTGCGCCGTGCTGGAAATGATGGCGACGGGACTCCCGGTAGTAGCCTTCGGCGCGGGTGGAATACCTTGCATTATCCGCCACTGCCAGAACGGCTTTGTCGCGCCGGTCGGCGCGACGGAGGAATTCGAGGAGCATCTCGCAAGATTGATGACAGCGCCTTGTCTCGCGCGACAGATTGGCCGCCAGGCAGCGACTGATGTCCGGTCGCATTTTGATGTGGCGGTGATAACCCGGGAAATTGCACAGTTGTATCGAACCTGTGCTTAACCCCTACGTAACTCACGGCGAATCTCGCAAATCGGTGATCAACAACAATGTGCGGTATCACAGGAATTGTCGGTAAGACCAATAGCGAACGGATCCACTCCATGACGCGTGCGTTGGCCCATCGCGGGCCGGACGAGGCGGGACACTTCTCATCACAACACGCGCAGTTCGGACATCGGCGACTGAAAATTATCGACCTTGAGACAGGACAGCAGCCGATGACTTCGGCCGATGGGCGATATACGCTGGTCTTCAACGGCGAGATCTATAACTTTCTCGAACTGCGCCATACGCTGGAGGAGGATGGGACGGAGTTCCGTTCGCAATGTGACACGGAAGTGATCCTCGCAGCCTATGCGCGCTGGGGTGTTGCCGGGGTCGCGCGCCTGAACGGAATGTTTGCCTTCGCCCTATGGGACTCTTATAAAAACGACCTGCTCCTGGCCCGCGACCGGCTTGGCAAGAAACCTCTATTCTACTTCTACGACGGCCAGACGCTCATCTTCGCGTCGGAAATCAAAGCGATTCTGCGGGCTCTGGATCGCACGCCCGACATCGACTGGGACGCATTGAGCGACTACTTGTCGTACCTTTATATCCCGTTTCCTAGGACGATCTTTCGGAGTATTCGGCAAGTTCCCCCGGCCACGTGGATGCAGGTCCGGGTACAGGCTGAAGGACTTGCGATCGAGGAGCGGCAGTATTGGAGTCCGCTCAACGGCTCGGTTGTGCCGCGCTCCCGAGTGGAGACGGCCGAATACGTAGGGGAGCGCGTCGCTGAGGCAGTCCGCTGCCGGATGATAGCCGATGTGCCACTCGGAGTGTTGCTCTCAGGCGGCATGGATTCGAGCACCATAACCGCGATAATGGCGCAATCGTCCAGCAAACCAGTGCGGTCATTCTCGGTAGGGTTCTCACGTTGCGCAGCTTATGACGAGATCCCCTTCGCACAAAGGGTAGCCCGACGTTTTGGATGCGAGCACGAAGTATTGGAAGGAGACTCCGACTGCTCCCCTCATCTAACGAGCATTGTGCGACATTTCGATCAGCCATTCGGTAATCCGACAGCGGTTCTCACGTACATTCTCTCTGCTCTGATGAAGAAACACGTCACCGTGGCTCTGGCGGGAGATGGCGGTGATGAACTCTTTGGTGGATACCCGCGATATACGGGCGCGTACCTTAGTTCGATCCCGCGCTCGCTCCCCGACTTCCTGCGAAACCGCCTCCTGCCGAGCATCGGTAATTCGATGTCGGACGACACCGACGGGCGCCATCAGAGCCGCCGCTTCCGCGAATTTCTGGCGGGTTGCGGTATGCCGCTCATCGAGATGTATCTGCGTTGGATCGGCTACTTCTCACCGGAGGAAAAGCTGGCACTGTGCACGCCCGAATTGACCGCGCGGACAGCAAGCCACGACTCCGGGGATTTTATCAGGGCTCTCTATGCTGAGTGCGAGGGTCTCGATCCCATCAATAGGCTGGCCTACACGGACATCAAGTCGTTCCTTTGCTGTAATGTCCTGGAGTATGGCGACCGGATGTCCATGGCTCACGCGCTGGAACTGAGGGCGCCGTTCACCGACCATCGGCTGGTCGAGCTATCGCTACGCACTCCATTCAATCGGAAGTTGAGATATGGAGAGTCCAAGTGGATCTTGAAACAGACAATGAAGCCGCTGCTCGCGGCAGATGTATTGAACAAGCGTAAACTCGGTTTTAATCCGCCCGTCAGTTTCTGGCTCAAAGACGAGTTGCGCGATCTACCGGGTCATCTTCTAAGCGACCAACAGGTTTACGCCCGCGGACTCTTCCGACCCGCGGCCATTCGCAACATGCTCGAACTTCAGGCGGCCGGCCGTCGAGACTATTCTCTCAAGATATGGGCTCTCATGATGCTGGAGATCTGGTTCCGTATTTACATCGACGGAGATACGGCGGACGTTACTCAAGAACGGATTGATCGTGCGCTTGGAGCAGAGCCACGAGCAGCGATCCTGGTAAACTGATATGCCCGGTTTGGCCATTCGCCATAATGCAAGGTGGAAGACGCGCCTGACTATTTTTCTCGCGCTGATGCTGCCCGTCTATATCCTACCTTCGATCGGGCGTACATTGTCGTCTGGGCTGTGGGGCTGGCTGGTCGGGGCCCTTCTCCTGGACGTCGTAGGCTGGGTCACCGTCGGCTTCCTTTCCAATAGCTATCCTTTCGCGTTGGTGCTGTATCTTAGTTCGACGGTTCTCGAGTTAGTGCTCCTTTGGGCAGGTATGACCCGGGCTGGAGTCATCTGGGCGGGCGACCTGGTCCCGGCGCTCGTAGCCATTTACTTCGTGCAACAACTCTACATCAACATGGGCGACTAAATTAGAATGCGCCAAGTCCTTCAGTCTCTTAGGGATGGAACTACATCGGTTCCCGAAATCCCCTCTCCATCGGCCAAGCCGAACAGCGTTCTGATCGGCAGCCGCGCCACTCTGATATCAGCAGGGACAGAGCGGATGCTCATCAATTTTGGCAAAGCCGGTTGGATCGCCAAAGCCCGCCAACAACCCGATAACGTTCGTATGGCGTTAAGGAAGATGTCGTCCGATGGCGTCGCTGCTACTCTCGAATCCGTGCTGGCCAAACTCGATCAGCCCGTATCCTTAGGCTACTCCAACGCCGGTATCGTCGTTGAACCCGCCGCCGGGGTTGG
>JADMIO011113556.1_pt1 | contig 29532 bp, 10 predicted proteins | sample 8958161 | NCBI WGS metagenome assembly JADMIO01 (sample SAMN16585339, study PRJNA669376) | soil metagenome | isolation source: Crop rotation soil | place: USA: Cullars Rotation, Alabama | collected 2011 | reverse complement strand
GACTGAGCCTTTCGTTTTATTTGACCATGTTGGTATGATTTAAATTAATACGACTCACTATAGGGTCAGTGCGGCCGCGACTTCAAGTCACGTGAATTCCAAGCTTCGGATCCCACTGTGCTGGAAAGAGCACGCTTCGCTTCACCTGAAGGTGACGGCGATCAGCGGATGCGACGGGTTCGAGCCCGTCCGCACCGGCCGCGCTTAATGCCGATGATTCGCCCTCCGACGTACGCCACGATCAGCCGAATTGAGAAACGATCGCGGCGTACGTCAGGAGGACGATGATCTGCAAGAGAATCGCCGTGCTCACCGCATGCCGAAGCTGCAGATAGCGCCGTAACGCCACGCCAAATCGAATCGCGAAAACCAAAACGAGCAGCGCGGCGAAGCTTCCGACAAACCATTCTTCTAATTCATTCGGATAAAGCGCCGCCCATCGTCTGCCGGTTGTTGCCACGCGCACATCAAAGACATTCCACACCCACACCGCCAGGATGACGAGCGCGGCCAGAGGCATCCAGAGAAACGCGTCTCCACAGTAGATCACGACACGCGAGAGCTGGGCGCGGCGCACGTTGGCGCGGCGAAGCGTAATGCGCAGGGTCGCCAAACTCGCCAGGGTCAACCAAGGCCACAGTAAGAGAATCACGCAGCAGATGCAGGCGTTCTCGATGCGAGGGTCCAGCCCCAAAATCGAAGTCGTTGTATCTCGTGGCGATAACCATGCCCGACGAAAAAACGCCATTGATCCCGGTTGAGGTGCGATTTCATCCAGCAACTGGCGATATGAAGCATCACCGAATACGGCCGGATAAGACGCGCGAGCTCGCGCGATCTGATCGGCGAGCTGAACGCAATGCAATCCGTAGATTCCAAGCACGCTCGACGCCATGAGCACGCAAACGATCGCCCAATACCAGGTCAACCGCCGCGCGACGATTCGATGCGTCGGCCGAAGCGTTTTCCAGAACTTCAACGGCCGCAGGCCGCCGAGTGCGGTGCGGAGGAACGCAACGACGTTTCGCTCCGGATGATGCTCAAACAAATACGGATGCGGCCGGTCCTCGAGCAGTTCTTTCCAGGTGAATCGCGCGCCGCATTCCGGACAGCGCGGCTCGGGCAGGCCGCGCATGTCGTATTCGCAGAGCGGGCATGGAATGGAAACGGAAATATCGGGCGGAGTTTCCGACATGGAAGCCCATGCAGAAATCACATTTCAGGCGCGACAGGATTGCTCAGCCGGCCCACTTTTTCGATATCGACTTCGATCGTGTCGCCCGCCTTCATCCAGACGGGCGGCGTGCGCGCAAAGCCGACGCCGTGCGGCGTGCCGGTGAGGATGATGCTGCCGGCGCGAACGGTCAGCGTGCTGCTCAAACTCGCGATCAGTTCGGGCACGTCGAAGATCATGTCGGCCGTCGTGTGATCCTGCATGACCTGGCCGTTGAGGATGCTGCGAATCTTCAGCGCGTTGGGGTTGGGCACTTCATCTTTCGTGACGATCGCCGGGCCCAGCGGACAGAAGCCGTCGAAGCTCTTGCCGCGGGCGAATTGCCCGCCGCCGAGATTTTTGTCGCGTTGCCAGTCGCGCGAGGAGACGTCGTTGCCGCACGTGTAGCCGAACACGTGATTCATTGCATCTTCTCGCGTTACATTTTTCGCATCCTTCCCGATGACCAGCACCAGCTCGGCCTCGTAATCGATCTGGCTGCTGAGGCGCGGCACGGGAATCGGATCGCCGGGGTTGTTCAGCGTGTTGGACGATTTGATGAAGAGCATCGGCACTTTCGGAATCGGCGAGTTGCTTTCGGCCGCGTGGTCGCGGTAGTTCAGGCCGATGCAGAGAATGTCGGTCGGCACGATCGGCGCGAGAAGTTTCTCGACGCGCAGCGTTTCGTCGGTGACGTGATAGGGGCCGAAAAGATCACCCTCGATGCGCTTGGCGGAGCGCTCGTCGATCTGCTGGCCGTGATGAATCTTGCCGCCGGATTGAAAGCGAATGATGCGCATGCCGCGAAAGGTAAACGAAAGTCGGCCGGGCGTCGTGGGCGGCGGAGCGTCTTGGGCGTTGTACGTCGCGAGGCGTCTGGATTAGACTGTGAGGCACACGGGCGATTAGCTCAGTTGGCTAGAGCGCTTCGCTTACACCGAAGATGTCGGGGGTTCGAGTCCCTCATCGCCCATTGCTTGAAAACAAATCGCACCAATCGCCGGTATTACTGGCCGATCCGATAATCCCATCCTGAGCCGCACCATAATTCGACCTCGCGGCTGACATGAATTTGCTTAGATAAATTTTCTACTTCGGGGACTCCCCGACGCTGACGATACGTTCATTAACGAACGATTGCTTTGCGAAGGGAGTGAATCCAATGGTCCTGACCGTGCTTCGAAATCTGAAGAGCGACGACCGCGGCGGCGAAGTGCTTGAGTACGCGCTGGTCGCCGGCCTGATCGTCATCGCCGCGATTGCCGTGATCGGCCAAGTCGGCGCGAAGGTGTTGGCGCGCTGGACGTCGCTGAACTCGCGCCTGTAATCGACCGGCCGCTCACCAAATCAATTCATTTGCTCATGCCCGACTCCGGCTGCACAAGCCGGAGTTGGGTTGTTTTCGTTAGTGCTTGCCGCTACATCATGCGACACGGTTTGCGCAGTCACGACTTCTGAAATGCCGCGGCCACGCAATGCTGGCACCGGCAAGAAGCATCAAGCGACAAGACCTCGAGGTATCGCAACGGCTGCTCGTCGAACGCTGGCGGCGCTCCCGGTTTCTTCCCGAGGTGCTCACACGAGGCGCAACGCCAGACCCAGTGCCACAGCTTGTGGTCATCCAGGAACTGCGTTGCCGCTAGCTCGGCATTCGAGATTCGCACATGTCCGGTCATGTCGACTAATCAAACGTTCGACGCAGCGTCGCCAATGCCGGGTCAGCTTGTGTTACTTGCGATTGGGCTTGCCGCGGATCGACGCCCAATACTCTTCGCGAACATCCTCATCGATTGCAACGCCATCGCCGTACAGACGATCGCCGCCGCGCTTCTTGCAGCCGGAAATCCAGTACTCTTCACCGGTCGCCACATCGAAATAGTTTGCCCTGAAGCCGCGCCCCTTGAGACTTCGAAAGGTCCTGCCGCCATAGTAGATGGACTTGCCACTCTGAGAAAACTGGACGCGGCCAATGCGCGCGGGCCCGCTCAACCCGTTGGACTTATCCTCGATGTACATGATTCGCGGCTGCAAAGTGCGTGGTTACAAGACCGCGTAATTAGATTCACCGGCCCGAGCGTTGGCCAGCAAATTTCCAAATCACCGCATTCTGGCTGCGGTGGAGACGCCACTGCCCCGGCCTCACAATTATTCGTTGACGCTCCCGCGAACGTCTGCAAGAGTGAATCCCATCGTCGGACCGAATTGCGGCGAAGGGAAGGAAGTGCATGCCGGATCGATTGGGTTACACGGCGCGATGCCGCACAAAACGTGTGCGCCGCGCCGCGCTGGGTTTGAGCGCTCTGCTGCTGAGCCGCGCGGTCGCCAGCGCCGCACCCGTTATCTCTCAACCCTTTGCCAGCCGATTTCAGATCTCCAATGCTTCGACCGTCGGCGATCTGCCGCTCTGCACGCAAATGACGTTCGGCCCGGACGGTCGGCTGTACGTCACCAACTACACCGGCAACATCTCGAGCTACGCGTACAACTCGACGACCGGCGCGCTCACCGACAAACAATCGACCGGCGTAGCCGGATTCGGCATCGGCTTCGCCACGCACGCGGTGCCGGGCGTGGCCTCGCAGAACTACATGTACGTCTCGCGCTGGGATAGCACGACGTACCAGGGTTCGATCGCACGCCTCGGCAACACCGACGGCGACGTGCGCTGGGGCGAGGCGGGTGAAGTGAACGTCGATCTCGTGCGCGGAATTCCGATCGGCGATCACTCGCTCGATCAGGTTGTGATCAACAACAACGCGCTCTACGTCGGCATCGGCATCCGCACCAACAACGGCGGCACGGGAAACAACACCGCCCTGAGCTATCACGATACGCCAAGTGGGCCGGTGACCGGCGGTGGCGTCGGCACGAGCGACAACGGCTTCACCTACGGCGAGACGAGCTACAACGGCGCGATCGGAACGATTCGCGACCTGCGACTCGTGCCGAACACAACCAGCGCCGCGCAACTTCGCGATGGCGCCAACGGAACCACCGGGAATCTCTTAAGCGGGCGCGATCCGTTTCTGCCGAGCGCATCGACCGCGCGATTGCCCTACACGTCGACGGCGAACGACAAACTCGTCGTCCACTCGGCCGGCACGCGCAATCCGTTTGGCCTGGCAACGGATGCGGCCGGCAATCTCTGGTTCACCAGCAACTACAGCCGCTCCGATACCAACGGCGATGGAACGGCCACCTGGCATTTCGCCGATTCATTCGATTCGGATCTTTCCAACGACGTGAACGATCAACTCTTCAAGGCGGTCGCCGGCGGAGATTATCGATACGCCAACGCCAACTATCGCGGCACGACGGGATTTCCAACGACGACCGTCATTTCCAAAACGTTCGACAACCTCGACAGCTCGCATCCCAACTTCGGCCAGCTTCACGACCCGGCCAATCCGGTGGGCCTGGGGCCGAGCAGTTCATCTGACGGCTTAGACTTCGGCACGCTCGATCTCACGGGAATCATGGCGACTGATGCGCACGAGTACGCGCTGATCGCGCGATGGAACAGCGGCGTCACGGAGAATTCGCCCGGCACGGATTCGCTGGATTATCGCGACATCGTCGCCGTCGATCCGGACACGGGATTCGTGCGACGCCTCGCCGAAGGCTTCGACAATCCGATCGACGTCGTGAACGACGGCCACGGCGGATATCTCATCGCCGACTGGAAATTCACCGGCACGATCTGGCGAATCAGTCCGCGCTCGACGAGCTCGCGATGGGGTTTGAATGGCAACGGAACGTGGTCGAGCGCGGGAAGTTGGACGGGGCCGGTGCCGAATGCGATCGGCGCGGTTGCGAACTTTACCGGCGCGATCGGCGCGGATGCGACGGTTCAACTCGATTCGCCGCGAACGATCGGGTCGCTCAACTTCGATAACCTGCATCGCTACACGCTTACCGGCACGTCGACGCTCACGATCGACGTCGCGGCCGGGTACGGCGCGATCGATATCATCGGCGGCAGCCATGAAATTCAAACGCCGCTTCGGCTGCTAAAGAACACGACGATCGACATCGCGACCGGCGGAGCGCTGACCGTTTCCGGAACCCAAAGCGCCGCCGTCGGTGTCGCGCTCACGAAAATCGGCGGCGGGACGCTCGCGATGAAACACGTTCGCGCCAGCGGCTTGATCATTAACGATGGCACCGTGCAAATTCTGAGCGATGGCGGCGACGCCGCGACGAGTCAGATCGCGACGCTCACGTTCGCGGGCGGTGCGAATCCAACTTCAACGCTTGATCTTTCGAACAACGATCTAATCGTGACGGCCGGCAACCGCTCGCTCATCCAATCGCAAATCCGCTTCGCGCGAAATGGCGGCGCGTGGGATCGGCCCGGGCTCTCTTCGACCGCCGCGCGATCGAACTCCATGACAACGCTCGGTGTCCTCGCCGGCGCTGAATACACGTCGATCGCCGGCGAGACAACCTTCGCCGGCTTGCCCTTCGCGGCCACCGACACCCTCATCAAATACACCTGGAACGGCGACGCCGACTTCAACGATCGAATCGACTTCGACGACTACTCGCGCATGGACAACGGATTCAATCATCAAACCGAGGTCAGCGCGGTGATCGACTGGTTCACCGGCGACTTCAACTACGACGGCCGAATCGATTTCGACGACTACGCGCTGATCGACAACGCATTCAACGCGCAGTCCGGAACATTGGCGCGAGCATTGGCGTTCGTCGATGGAGATCGAGACGACTTCACTGCTTCGCCCGCCGTGGCAATGGTTGCCCGCCACTTGGCGCAGTTCGGCCCGGCTTACGAAATTGCCATTATTGCCGCCGTGCCCGAGCCGGATATTCTCGCCGTGCCGGGTGCAGTGATGATGCTCGCTTTCGTTCGAGGAACGCATCGCAGGCGCCGCGCGGCGCCCATTTCGAGATCGTAATTTTCTTGTTCGAAAATCGCGGATTGATTGCATCTTGTGAATTTGCATTGCACGTCGACCAAACCCTGAATAGCGTACCGCCCATGCGCAGCGCCTCTTGAGTTCACTTCTTTCGCGCGCAATGAGCGCGCCCGGGGGCGGCGCCCACTCATATCTATTTGCATGTCGACTCGGAAGGAATATTCCATGTCAGGCGTCAGAACTTCAGCGTGCGCGCGTCGACGCGCGATGGTGGCAGCGGTGTTCGGCATGGTGATCTCTTTGCGCTGCTCCTCGGTTTCGGCACAAACGATTCAGTGGGCGACCGGAACCGACGGTGACTGGACGGACGCTACGAAGTGGTCACCGCAGATCGTTCCGGGATCCAATAGCTCCGCCGTGATTGCCCATAGCGCGAGTTCGGATTACGCCGTCGATCTCGTCGGGAACATCAACGTTGCAACGGTCACCTTGAACGCCCCCGGCGGCGTCGGTCAACTGTCGTTGGGAGGACTGTCGGGCAGCGGCAACCTAAGCTGCAACGCCGCATACATCACCACAGGAAACCTGGAGTTGTTCACCGACGCTTCCACTCTTACGGTCGGCAGTGGAACGGGAAATGGCTTGTTCATCGGCCAGGATGGCTCGCTTCTCAACAGCAGCGTTTTCAGCACGGCGGCGACCACCGTCTATGGAAACGTGTTCAATCAGGGCAGCATCTACGGCGCCAGCAGTTTGACATTCACTGCATTCGGCGGTGGCACGCCACAGTTCACGAACGCCGGCGACCTCCAGGCGAGTCAGGACGGCGTGATTACGGTCAACGGGTACAACTTCGACAACACCGGCAACGTCACGGTGGGCGGCCCGTTTGGCTTCGGACAGTTCATTTTTCAAAACGGCACGTTTAATTGCTCCGGGGGCTTTGTCAACGGCGACGTCGAGCTGCATAACTCGACGCTGAACATCACCTCGCTGCCCGTCGCCCATCTGCTGGGCATTCCGAATTTCATTGCGATTGGCACGAATCATCTGTCCAGCGACTTCACGAGCGGTGCTCGCCTGACGATCCAGGCCAACGAGAACAACACTCTCAGCACGCTCAACGTCGATGACCAGGTGCAAAACGACGGCACAATCCTGACGCGCGGCGGGGAAACCGGCCAGAGCGCTTTGATCACCGTCGGCGCCACGGGCAGCGGCGCAATGATCAACAACGCGCAGATTGATGTCGGCGTGGATACGCAACTGCACGGCAATCTCACCAATGCGACGGGCGGGAACATTTACGCACTGGGCGGCGCGCTGAGCGTAACCGGAAACGTGACAAACAACGGCGCCGTTCATCTGGACCTTTTCAGCGCGATGTCGATCAGCGGCAGCTTTTCAATGAACGACGGCACGCTGACCGCCGACGGAAATCTCTCGATTCAAAACGGCACGTTCACCTGGTCGGGAGGAAGCGTGGGCGGGTGGGGTTTCCTGAAACTCCAGGACAATGCGAGCCTCAATCTTCAGGTCAACGATGGGCAGAGTACGGGATGGTTTTTCACGGGCACTGGCGGGCAGATCGTAAATGACGTCCCTGTGAACACGTCGGTGTTCGTGTCAGGCGGGTTCGACATCGATCACGTTAGTGTCACCGTTCCCTCGTCGATCACCAACCGAGCAATGATCGCTCTCACCGGCTGGCACTCCGACACCGATTCGGCGCTTTCAATGTCGACGGGCGCGACGCTCACCAACGCCGGTACGATTCTATTGAGCAACCTCGACGGAAATGTCGGTAGCGCGTCGCTTGCCGGCACCATCGTCAATACGGGAACGATCGAGCAGTCGTGCGCCGCCGCCCGCTTTAGCAGTGGGACGCTCACCAACAGCGGGCGGATCACGATCGGCGCGAACGAAACATTCTCCGTCAACAACGGCACGTTCATTCAGTCCGCCGGCCAGACGAGCCTCGGCGACAATTCCGCGTTCGAGATCCAGGCGGGCACGTTGCGGGTCACCGGCGGAACTTTCAGCGGCGGCACGAACAGCGTCATATCGCTCTCGCAAGGCTCACATCTGGACACGATGCTCACCGACATCGGCAACGTGACGATCAAGATGTATGACTCCTCGACGATCGATCACAACAACCCGCACGGCGTCGATCTCAACATTTATTCGGATAGCCAGAACTTCACGGCACTGAACCTGAAGGACGGCATGTCCAGCGGCGGCGCGATTCGCGTGCATTCCACAGGGGGCGATCATTACCTGACCATTCACATCGTCGAGCCAGTCACTGGCTCAGACCTTGGAACGATGACCAACGCCGGCACGATCGACCTCCAACCGATCATCGGAACCGGCGACGACGTCGATCGCATCATCCAAGGCGGCATCAACAACACCGGAACTTTTCTTCAGCATGGATCTAACGCGTCACTGAACGACGCGACCTTCACCAACAGCGGCTATGTCGATGTCGGGGCGAATGGTTTGCTGACCGCCAACAGCATCCTGTTCGCGCAGACGGCAGGCAAAGTCGAATTGCAGAACAACGCCAAGCTGGTCATCAACGGCGGAGCGTTCGACATGACCGGCGGCACGATTGTCCCGCACGCGGGAAGCGAAGTGCGCCTCGCGAGTGGCGCACACCTCAAACTTTCCGGCGGCAATGTCGGCGGAGCCACTTTCAACTTCGTCAATTCCGGCTTTCTCGATTCCAGCCTGCCCGCTACCGCCAACTTGGATCTCGCGACCAATGCTTCGGAATATAAGCCGCTTTTCCTCATAGACGGCGCCGTCAACAACGGCACGATCCGCATTAAGTCTGCCGCGGGAGATCTCTATGCCACCGTGCATGTTGTCGAACCAGTCACTGGTTCGGACCTCGGCACGATAACCAACGCGGGCACGATCGATCTTCAGTCGATCACCGGAACGGGCGACGACGTTGATCGCGTTATCCAAGGCGGCATCATCAACACCGGCACGTTCCTTCAGAACGGCCACAGCGCTTCTCTCAACGATGTGCAATTCACCAACAGCGGTTATGTCGCGATAGCCACGGGCGGAACGCTCAGCGCCAACTTAATTACGCTTCAACAGAGCGCCGGCAGCCTCGAATTAAAGAGCAATTCGACGCTGGCGATCAACGGGGGCACCTTTGCGATGACCGGCGGCTCGCTGGCGCCAAGCTTGGGCAGCCAGGTGCGCCTGGGCAGCCTTTCGCACCTCAAGCTTTCCGGAGGCAACGTCGGCGGCGCGACCTTCAACTTTCCGGATTCCGGATACCTCGATACCAATTTGCCCGCCGACGCGCACGTCAACCTGCTGGCGAGTCCTAACGAGTATGAAGCGCTCTATCTGCCCAGCGGATTTTTCAACCACGGCACGATGCACTTCAAGGCCGCTACGGGCGACCACTTTGAATCGTTGAACATCGTGAACGCCATGAACGGCGTATTCGACGGAACGATGTTTAACCTGGGCACGATCGACGTCGCCGCGGAAACCGCCGGCGCGGGAAGCGGTAGTGTGAATCGTGCCTTCAACGGCGCGATCATCAACAACGGCGTGTTTAACAACAACGCCGCGTTGTCGGAGTTCAACAACGGTCCGCTCTCAAACGATTCGACATTCAACCTCGCTGCCGGCGCGGTGATGAACGTCAATCTAATCCTGTTCCACCAGAATCTCGGAGTCCTGACGCTTGGCGCCGGCGCCTCAGTCGCGATCAACGGCGGCACGTTCGAAATGACCGGCGGCGCCATCTCCAGCGGCAGTGACAGCGCATTTCTAATGAAGAGCGGATCGCACCTCAAAACGACCGCGAGCGATATCGGCAGCGGCACGTTCCTGTTCGCGGATACCGGCTACATCGACGGCGATCTCGCGACGCACGCCGATGTTTCGCTGTTCTCCAGCGTTACCACATACAACGCGCTGTATCTGGCCGGCGGCATGACCGACCGCGGCGCCATTCGCATCAAGAACTCCGCAGGCGACATCTACACAACGATCAACGTCGTGAACCCCGTGACCGGTAGCTTCAACGGAACTATGAGCCTCCGCGACGGCGGAGCGCTCATCACGACCGGCCCGCTGAGCACACCGAACATCGCAACCCTGTATGGCAACATCGACAACTTCGGCTCCCTTGCGCTGCACAGTGATTTGGACATCTATGGTTCGGTGACCAACGAATCCGGCGGATCGATCACCATCGACGCCAATCAGGTTCTGTTCATCCATAGCCAAGGCAACATCGGTACGTTCACCAACAACGGCGGCACGCTCGCACTCGCCGACAATGCCGACATCGTCTACGACGATCCGATCGACGGCGGATTCACCTTCAACAGCGGCACGCTGCTGATCGCCGGCCATCTTGGAACGACACGCCTGTTTCACATGCATTCAGGCGACGCCGTGACAGTCCAAGGCACGCACGGCTGGTTCGACAGTTCCAACGGGCTGACCGTCGAAGGCGGGACGTTCGCCGTAACCACAGGCGCGCGCGCAACGCTTCAGCCAGGTTTTGCTTCAGCCCTGGTTTCCAACGGCGGCGCCATCCGCGTATCGAGCGGCGGAACGTTCCTGGCCTCTTCCGACATCGATTTGAGCAATGGCACGCTCGAGCTGGCCGGCGGACGCGCGTTGGCGCAATCCCATCTGGGCGTATCGGCCAGCAGCGGCGCGGTCATCACCGGAAATGGAACGATTACCGCGGTCGGATTCAGCATCGATGCGACTTCCACCGTCCACGCCACCGGTGGCACGCTCTCGCTGATCGGGCCGCTCAACACAAACGCCGGTCACATGATCATCGACCACAGTGCGGCGCTCGTGCTTAAATCGTCGACGGCCACAGTCCCATCGGGTGGCGGATCGATCGATGTCAACGGCGCGCTGATCTTTGATTACGACGACCCGAACAATCCGCGTGTCGCTGTCGCGGCGGCAATCGTCGCCGGACGCCATAGTGGTGCTTGGGATGGTGCTGGAATCACCAGCTCATCCGCCCGAATGGATTCGCGGCACATAACCGGGCTGGGGATGTTGAAGGGTTCTGAGTACATCAGTCTCCACGGCGCCGGCGCGCAGCTCAACGGCGTTACCATGGATTCGTCGTCGCTGCTGATCAAATACACCTGGAACGGCGACGCGGATTTCAGTGGCCATATCGACTTCGACGACTACTTCCGCATCGATGCCGGCTTCAATGCACAGACCGGGGCGAGCCCCGTGATCGACTGGTTCACCGGCGACTTCAACTACGACGGCCGAATCGATTTCGACGACTACGCACTGATCGACAACGCATTCAATGCGCAGTCCGGAACACTCGCACGTGCGGTCGCCTATCTCGACGGCAGTGATCGATCGGCTGACGACATGGATTCTCCCGCCCTGCAATTCGTTGTCGGCCACTTCGATCAGATGGGAGCGAGCTACGCGCAGTCGTTCATTGCGGCGGTTCCGGAGCCGACTGTATTTGCCTATTCGCTCAGTGCCTTGAGCGTATTTGCCGGCCGAAGAAAACGCGCCGCGATCAAGAGTTGAATTGCATTCCCCGGCAGCGGCCGAAGTTACCGTCAAACACGGTGGAAACCCGCCTGAATCAATGAAATCAACCGGCGCGGCGGATATACTGTCGCCCGCGTCGTCGAGACTTTCCCTTCGTTTGCCGGGGGTTTTTGGTGCGGGAGAAAATGAGCGTTTGTCGCCGTCGACGTTCTGCGTGCGCGCTGAAGGCCGCCGCATGTTGCGCGGCGTCGCTAATATTTCCTGCCGCGCACGCGCTAGCGGAAACCAAAATACCTGTCAGCTCAGTGTGGCTCTCTGCATCGGGTTGGTCTCCAACAGGTCTTCCAACTGCCAGCGACGAAATCGCCATCGGGGTCGGCACGTCTACAATGTCGATGTCGTTTTATAGTCCACTCGCGATCCTCCCGCCCGATCACGCGATCGACGCGGGATTAATCACGTACAGCTCCACCGCGAGTCGAACGCTCAGACCGGATTTCGACACTCACAGCTTCATCATCGGAACGACGCTCACGTTGCACGGCAATTCTTCCGATTCGGCCACGCCGCTCATCCGAGTGACGACGCCATATAAATTTGAAATCACAACGAGCCCGACCAGCGGCCTTTCGCCGATTGATCCGCCACTCGTTTTCAATCTCGCGACGAGCGGAAAATTCGACGTCGGCGCCGGCGGAACGCTTACGTTCAGCGCGCCGATTCGCGAAACCGGCGGATCGTACGGCATCACCAAAACCGGCTCGGGAACGCTCTCGCTGGCATTCACGAATACCTACAGCGGTGACACGCGCATTTCCGCGGGAACGCTTCTGCTGGCGCATACTTCGGCGCTTGCTCAATCCACGCTCGACATGAACGCCGCCGACGCCGGCACATTCATTGTTGGCACACCCGTAACGCTTCGCCTTGGCGGCTTGAAGGGATCACGCGCGGCCAACTTCGGTACGGGAAGTCTCACCGTCGGCCTCAACAATCAGTCAAGCGAATTCACCGGCCAACTCACGGCGCAATCCTTCAACAAAGTCGGCGGCGGCGCATTGACCTTGGGCGCCAAAACCACGTTGACCAGCGCACCGACGATCAGCGGCGGCACGCTCATCCTCAATGCGTCGCAGCCGGGCGCTCCGGCAAGCGGGATCCTCGTGACGACCGGCCCATTGACGCTGTTCGGCAGCTCACTGCGCATCAAAGGCGCCAACAGCGCGTCGGTTCCGGGCATCCAGAACTTCACGACGCTTTCCCTGACTGGCGGTACGACGCTCGGCGTCGATTCGGCGGCCACAGGTGCGCCATCGCTGAACTTCAGCGGCGCCTGGTCGCGCGCGGTCGGGTCGTCGCTGAACGTCAGTGTTACGGGAGCGGGCGGCGGATTCGTCGTCGCCAACGACTCGGCGATCGCCACCAACCCGACGACCGGCATCATCGGCACGTACGCAACCTACAACGGCCAGGACTGGGTCTCGAAAAACGCGAGCAAACAACTCGTCGCCTACAGTGGCGGATACACCACCGCCAACGACGCCAGCGCCCTCACTGCCGCCAGCGCGACAACGCATTTCACGACGAACGTCGGATTGTCCGGCACAACGCCCAGCGGCGCGACGATCGGCTCGCTGCGATTGAACGCCGCGGCGCCGAGCGATTTGGAAATTGGAGACACGCTTAACGTCGCCTGCGGCGGCATTCTCGTCACCGCGAATGTCGGCGCGAACAACACACTCATCCGCGGCGGCGCGCTGACGTCCAGCGCATCCGAACTGTTCCTCCACAACTTCAGCGGCGGCGCGGTCACCCTCGCGTCTCCGATCACCGGGGCTCTCTCGCTTGGCGTGGCGGGCGGTGGAACGGTCCATCTCGCCGCATCGAGCAACTACACCGGCACGACTTCGGTCAACGCAGGCACGGTGACGATCAAAGATGGCGGCGCCATCGGCACGGGGCCTTTGTATATCTCCAACGGCGCCGCATTGGTCATTGATCGCGCCGACGGCTATACGCTCTCGAACACAATCAGTGGCACGGGCGGTATTTTCGTTCGCGGCGGTGGGGCAACGTTTTCGCCGTCGGTCGGCGGAAGCACCGGAACGATCAGCGTCGATAACAGCGTTCTGCACGTTCCGGCAATCCAATCCCTGGGCGCCTTGCCGGCGATCGGCACCGATGTGCTTTTTCTCAACAACGGCACGCTCCACTGCACGACCCCGCCCAGCACAGGCGCGAGCAATCGAAATATCGTCCTGGGCGCGGGAATCGACACCTTCGTCATCGACGCGGGGGTCGTCAGCACCCAATTCGGTGCACTGAAGGACAACCTTGCCGGCGCGGGCGATCTCGTCAAACGCGGCGGCGGAACGCTTTCGCTGCGCGGCGACAACACCTATACGGGCAAGACCACGATCGCCGGCGGAACGCTCAGCATCACGCGCGACACGCGGCTGGGCAATTATCCGGCGACGCCGCGCGATGCTCTGTTCATCGATGGCGGCGCGTTGTACGTCTACGATGACTTGCAGATCTATTCGCAGATCATCTGGAAAAATCGGGATATCGTGCTCGGCCCGATCAACGGCGCGGGCACGGGTACCATCGCCGCGGAGTTCGCGGCGACCATTGAGGGCGTGATCAAAGACAACGTCGGCGGCGTCGGAAATCTCGTGACGGGCGGCAGCGGCCGCGTCGAGCTTCAAGGCGCGAACACCTATTCCGGATCGACCACCGTCGCGAAGGGCCAGCTGCGCCTCGTTGGCGGCGACGATCGTTTGCCCACCGGCACATCGTTGACGCTTGGCGACGGCACGAACGCCGGCACATTCAATCTGGGCGGATTCAATCAGACCGTCGCATCGTTGAACGTCGCGTCGGGATCGCCGGGTGGATATATCACCAACAGCGCCAGCGCAACCACCAACTCGATCTTCACGGTGAACGGCGCGGGCACATCCACCTACAGCGGACAATTCGGCGCCGGCACTTCTGCCAATGCGTTGACGCTCGTGAAATCCGGCAGCGGCACATTGATCCTTAGCGGAAGCAATTTGCACACCGGCGGAACGCGCGTCATTGGCGGCACGCTCGTCGTCGCCAATCCGAACGCGCTCAACTCCGCCAATGGCGGCACCGTCTCGATCGAACAGTCGGGCCAACTCGTAATTCAATCGGGAATGGCCGGCGCGGTGAAGATCGCCGGACTCGATCTGTCGTCGCCCGATGCGAGCGTTGATGTCGGCGACAACGATTTGGTTCTCAGCGACATCGATCCGACGCTGGTCGCTCAGAAAGTTCGCAATGCCCGCAACGGCGGCGCGTGGAATGCGCCCGGCATCACCTCCACCGCAGCCCGAAATGCGCCGAATCATGTGCAGGGGTTGGGCGTGCTGAGCGGCGAAGAGTTTTCTGAAATCGCCGGCGCCACTCAATTCAACGGCTCGCCCTTCGCAGCCGCCGATGCGCTCGTCAAATACACATTAAACGGCGACGCCGACTTCAACGATCGAGTCGACTTCGACGACTACTCGCGCATCGACAACGGATTCAATCAGCAAACCGAAGTCAGCGCGGTGATCGACTGGTTCACCGGCGACTTCAACTACGACGGCCGAATCGATTTCGATGACTACGCGCTGATCGACAACGCATTCAATGCGCAGTCCGGAACACTCGCACGGGCGGTGGCCTATCTCGACGGCAGCGATCGATCTTCTGGATTGATGGGCGATCCCAGCCTGCAATTCGTGCAGAGTCATCTCGAGCAATTTGGCGTGAGTTACGCGCAGTCGTTCCTCGCGGCGGTGCCGGAACCTTCGTCCGCTGCGATGGTTGCGATGGTTCTTGTCAGTGTCAGCCGGCATAGGCGTCGTTTCCAATCGGAACGCCATTTTCGCGAATAGATTTGCAGTGCCCCGCCCCAATGGATATTTTGCATTTCCTGTCTGTTAAGCGGTTAACTACTTCTGACGGCATTCCGGTGGGAGAGAAATCATGTTGCCGAATCGATCGTCCGCGTTGACGGCCCGCGCCCGTTCCATATCTCTGATTCGTTCTTCGCGCTTCGCACGATTGCTGCTCGCCGCCGCCGCGACGAGCGCCATCGCGCCGATCGCCGCGGCGCAGACCGCCACCGGATGGAAAGGCAACGGCGGTGACGATCTCTGGACCACCGCCGCCAATTGGGACAACACCGGCCCCAACGCCGGCGCGCGCGATCTGTTCTTCGGCGCCGCGTGGGACACCGCCGGCCGAACGGGCTCAACCACCGCCACCAACACGATCACGGGCTACAGCGGCCACAAGATCTTCTTCGAGAACATCGCCAATCCCGTCTCGTTCAAGCTTCAGGGCAACACGATCACGCTCTTCGACTTCGGCGGAGCGACGCCGGTCTTTCCGCAGATTCAGAACAACTCGAGCGCCGCGCAGCTTATCAGCGTTCCCATCAACTTCAACGACACAAGCGGCAACAACAAGGCCGAGATCAATCCGGTCAACGGCGATCTCACGTTCGACAACGCCGTCAATCTCTCTGGCGCCAACACGCAGCTTCAGATCTGGAGCAACAACCAGCACACCGTCACCTTCAACGCGCCGATCGCCAGCTCCGGAAACGGCGGCGCCAACAGTTTCGCGATCAATCAGAATAGCAACGTCGTCATCAACGCGACGTGCACCTACACGGGCTCAACGTTCGTCAATGCCGGCAAATTGCAATTCGACGCCGGCGGCGCGCTCAGCAGCACGATTCGCCTGGGCGATACCTCCGGCACCGTGTCGGCCGCGGTCGATCTGCTTCCCGTAACCGGCGGGTTCACGCTCTCGCGCACGATCAATCCGCGCGCCGGCTCCACCAGCAACACGCTCAGCTTCAACTCGCTCAACACATCAGGCACGAACACCTATTCCGGACACGCCGGGCTCGATCACGATTTCCTCGTCTCGCAATCGGCCGGCGGAACGCTGGCCATCACGCAGCTTCGCGCGTCACCCACCGACACGCTTACGGGTTTCGACGTCAAGGGTTTCACGACGAGCTTCTTCGCCGCGGGTGATATCAACGTCTCGGGCACGATCTACAACTCCACCGGCAGCGGCAGCATCATCAAAAACGGAACGACGGGCGTGATGACGCTCTCATCCGACAACACCTACACGGGCCAGACCGTCGTCAACGAAGGCACGCTGCGACTCGGCGCCGGCACGACCAGCGGCGCGATCGCCGTCGCATCGAACGTCACCTCCACCGGCACGGGCGGGACGCTCGCGTTCAATCGCTCCGACAGCGTCACCTTCGCGAACTCGGTCGGCGGTAATGTCGCGCTCGCGCAAATCGGAAGCGGCGTGACCGTTCTCACCGGCAACAACACTTCGACCGGCGCCACCTTCATCGGCGCGGCCACGCTGCAAGTCGGCGCGGGCACGACCACCGGCGCGCTCGGCAGCGGAACGATCACCAACAATTCGAATCTCGCGTTTAACCGCAGCGATACCGTCACGCTTGCCAATCCGCTCATCGGCACCGGACACCTTTCGCAAAACGGATCCGGCACGCTCGCGCTGGCCGGCACGCACAGCTACACGGGTCAAACTTACGTGAACAGCGGCACGCTCCAGGTGAACGCGGCGGCATTGCTTCAGACGAGCGAAATCTCCGACGCCGCTTACATCGCGCACGTCGGCGGAACCGTGACGATCACGGGCCCCGACTCGCTGCGCATCGGCCAGGTCTCCGGACAAAATGGAACCTACGCCCTCTCCGGCAGCGGCGCGGTGCTCAACGCCAACGGCATCAGCGGCAACGGATCGGTGCGTGTCGGCGAGGGCGGCAACGGCACGCTCCTCATGCAGGCGGGAACGCTCAATTCCATCGGCGTGATGCAGGTCGGCATCAACAGCGGCGCCAGCGGCTTGGTCGATCATTCCGGCGGGCGGGTGAATATCGGTGTCAACGGCGCCGGACAGAACAGCACGCTCTTCGTCGGCCGCAACAGCGGCTCCAATGGAACTTATTCCATCTCCAACAGCGCCGCGCTCGACATCTACGGCAACTTGCAGGTCGGCTTCACCGGCGCTGGAACGTTTACGCAAAGCGGCACGAGCCTCGTCAACGTGCGCACCGTCACCGGTGGCGCGGGCGGCGCGATCTTCATCGCCAACGGCACCACTGCATTCGCCAGCTACACCATCACCGGCGGAATGCTCACTGCCGACAACGGCATCTACATCGGCGGCGATGCGGGCGGCCCGGGCGGCAACGGCACGCTCACCGTCGGCGGCACCGCGATCGTCAACACCGGGCCCGCACTCAATGTCTGGAACAACGGCACGCTCAATCTCAACATCGGCGGCATCGTCAACCTCGGCACCACCGTCAACGACAACCTCTTCAACGCCGGGACCATCAACAACAACGGCGGCACGCTGAACTTCGTCGGCCGAATTTACGGCCCGGGCAAAATCAACAACGCCTCGGGCAATGTCACTTTTGCAAATGGCACCGGCGTCGATACAGGCGACGTGGAAATTTCCGGCGGCACCGCGGTTGCCAACGGCACGCTCGCCGTCGGTCGCGCGGCGGCATCGAATGGAATCCTTCTGATCACCGGCGGATCGACCACCGTGAACGGCACGCTCGGCGTCGGAAACATCGGCACAATTACCGCGGGCACCGGCACCGGCAGCGTTCACATCTCCGCCGGTTCGCTGTACGCCGACAGGGTTGTCATCGGTTCCACCGCTGGCGGCAGCGGGACGGTCACTCTCGCCGCGGGCACGAACCAGACGTTGAAACTACAGGCCCTGGAAATCGCCACCGGCGCCGGCGCGGGAAATGCGGCGCTGGACGTGAACGACAACGACGCCATCGTCTCCAACGCCACCAGCAAATCATCGATCGTGAATCTCATCCGATCCGCGCGCAACAACGGCGCGTGGAACGCGTCGGGCATCACCTCCACTTCTGCGCGCACTCAATCGAGCCACGTCACTGGCCTTGGCGTCCTCGGCGGCGCGGAATACAGCTCGGCGCACGGCGGCGCGACAACCTTCAACGGCGTGTCCTTCACCGCCACCGACACGCTGGTGAAATACACCTGGAACGGCGACGCCGATTTCAGCGGCCACGTCGACTTCGACGATTACTTCCGCATCGACACCGGATTCAACAGCCAGACCGGCCCCAGCCCGTTAATCAATTGGTTCACCGGCGACTTCAATTACGACGATCGAATCGATTTCGACGACTACGCGCTGATCGACAACGCATTCAACGCGCAGTCCGGCACGCTCGCGCGAGCGCTGGCGTATCTGGACGGCAGCGATCGCTCGGGCGACTCGATGGGCGCGCCGAGCCTGAAACTCGTACAGGGTCACCTTGCTCAATTTGGCGTTGTCTATGCGCAATCATTCCTCGCCGCCGTGCCGGAACCCTCGGATGTGATGATGTGGACAGCCTTAACGTTCATGAACGCGCGAGCGATGATGCGACGTCGTCGTCGAAACTGATGTTGGACAGAAGCTCGCCTTCACCTAAGTCTTTTTTATTCAAGAGGTTGTTTTCCTTGTTATCGCGCAGCGAATGGGGTTAGCCTGCGCGATTCCGGTCGATCTGTTGCAACAGATGCGGCTCGGTCATCTCTCACAGGGCAAGGATTATTTCATGCTGAAAACCAAGCGGGCGCGCGCCTCTCGCGCCGCGATGTTGACTGCAACGGCAGTTGTCTCGATCGCCGCGAACAGTCTGGCTGCCACTCACCAATGGTCCTTCAATGGCAGCGGCAACTGGAGCACGCCCGGCAATTGGATCGGCGGCGTACCGACCGCCGGCGGGAACGTCCTGAGCACCCACATTGACGCGACCAATCGAACGATCAACTACGACTACACCGGCGGCGCCATCTCCTTGAACTCGATGGCCATCGATAATCAGGGCGCCGGAATCGAATTGTTTTCCCAAGCGGCGAATAATTTCACCGCGGCCTTTTCGAACATCGGCGAATCGGGAAAGGGCAACTGGCAACTTTCCGGCGGCACCTTCAACCTGACGTCGGGAGGAATCGGCGGGCTGTGGTTCGGCGTCAATGCCAGCGGAAGCGGAAGCGGCACACTCAGCAGTCTTGGCACGGTGAACGTACCGACTGGCGGGATTCTAGTCGGCAACAACGGCGTCGGCACGTTCACACAGACCGGTGGCACGGCCAACGTCGGCTACCTCGCCCTGGGTTATTCATCCGGCGCCGGCACGTACAACTTCATCGGCGGCGAACTCAAACAGGAAAACACGGCATACATCGGCAACACCGGCACGGGCAACTTCATCAACGCCGGCGGCACTCACAACATCGGCTCAATTGCAGGCATTGGAGCGCTGATTGTCGGCAACAACTCCGGCGCCGTCGGCACCTACTCGATGAATGGCGGCAGCTACGGCTATCTCTTTACCAACGGCAACTCCAACGAAACCATCGGCTTCAATGGCAAGGGCACATTCAATCAATTGACCGGCTTCCACCAGTTCGGCAACGTGGCAACGACCGGCGTGTTCACGGTTGGCGCCAATGTCGGCTCCAGCGGTTCGTACCTCATGGACGGCAGCTACTTCGCCGCATACGGCACGATGAACATCGGCGACGCCGGCGCAGGCACGCTGAGCGCTTCGAACTTTTCCACGGTCAATTTTGGTCACACGGCCGCCTACGCGAACATCGGCGTGGGACGATCGGCCGGCGGCACTGGATCGCTGCTGTTGAACAACGCCTCAAGCCAGATTTTCGGCACGCTTTACATCGGAGTTGCCGGCACGGGCACGCTTGGCCTTTCGGGAAACTCATCGATGTCGATGGGGTATGCAGACAACACCCTCGTCTCTCCGGCATCGCTGGTGATTGGAAATGACGTCGGTAGCAACGGAACGGCTTCGCTTAACGACACATCGACCCTCAGCGTCATGGGCCAGGAGTATGTTGGTGGCGCGGGAAACGGAACGTTCTCGCAAACGGGTGGAACCCATCTTGTCGGCAACGCCTATTTGGGTGGCTACTTGTATGTGGGCGGCAGCGGCGGCAACGGCACTTATTCCTTGAGCGGCTCGGGTCGCCTGGAAACGTCGTACTTTGAATTGATCGGTGGTACCGGCAACGGAACGTTCATTCAAACCGGCGGGTCCCACAAGATTGGCGGACCAACTTACGGCGCGCTCTATGTTGGCGCGAGCGGCGACTCAACCGGCAACTACTTCCTCAGCGGCAACTCAACGCTGACTATTCTGGGCGAAGCTCGAATTGGAACCCTCGGACAGGGAACCTTCATCCAGAATGGCGGACAAGTCGTCTTCAACACGGTGCCCTCCACCGTTTCCACCCTCATTGTCGCGAACGGCACTTATCAACTTAACGCCGGCGTTCTGGACGCAACGGTGGCCGGGGAATACGTAGGTGATCCGGGATTCCCGGGGAGCAACGGCCTCTTTGCGCAGGCCGGCGGCATCCATCACGTGGGCACGCTCAATATCGGTTCGGCCGTTTCTGTTGGAACCTACAACCTCACTGGCGGAGCCATGACCGGCGGCACGGTCCTGCTCAACGCGAGCGGCACATTTAACGCTGCGGCCGCGGGCGTTGTCGATTCCAACTTTTTCCAAACCGGCGGCACCGTCACCGGCACGCTTCACAATCTCGGGACCTTCAACTATGGCGCCGGCAACTTCGCAGGCCGGCTCGTCAATCAGGGAACCGTTCGCTGGGATTCTTTCGGCACGTTCACCACCGGCGATGGCGTAGAGAATGACGGACAACTCGCCGTCGGACCCGGCCAGACCCTCGTCACCAACGGCACTGGCCTGACCAATCTCGGCACATTTACTCTCAACGGCGGCACGCTTCGCGGCAGCACGCTCGTCAACGACTACGGCGGCGTCTTCAACGCCGTCGGCGGCGGAGCGCTCGCGACGCTGTTCACCAATCGCAGTCAACTCAACGTCACGGGCGGCAGCGTTCTCAACGCGCAGGGTTTCAACAACTTTGGCGTGATCAATCTTCCTGTTGGTGGAAATCTCCGCCCGCTCAGCATGTTCAACAACTCCGGCATCATCGATCTATCTGGCGGCGCGCTGAGCGGCGGCGGCGCCGTCACCAACAGCATCGGCGGAACGATTCGCGGCGGCGGAAACGTGGCGATCCAGATCAATCCCGCCGGCGGAACCGTGCTCGCCGACGATCCATCGCTGCCATTGAGCATCACGACGGCGATGGGCGCCAACTCCGTCATCAGCCGCATCACCGTCAACGCGGACTGCGCCATGAACTTCTCCAGCGGATTCGCCAACGCGGGCATCGTCTCCCTCGGCGGCGGAAACGCGATACTCGCAGTCAGCACCGGCAGCATCAGCAACACGGGGACGATTAGGGGCGCCGGAACGCTCGCCGCGCCGATTGCCAACACAGGAATCATCCGCGCGGAAAATGGCGAGCTCGATCTGTCGGGCTCGGGCATCACCAATCCCGTCGGCGGGCAGTTCGTCACCGGCAATCAGACGCTACTTGTCCTTCAGGGCCTCACCACGAACGCCGGCGCGATCTCGCTGGCCGATGGTGTTTTCGACAACGGCAACGGCGCCGCCCCACTGACCAACTCCGGCAGCATCAACGGCCGCGGCACGATTCGCAGCGGCACCCTTACCAACAGCGGCTCGATTACTTTCAGCGACGGCTCGAGCGATGTTTACGCTCCGATCACGAACACCGGCCGAATCAATGCGTTTGGCAACAACGTCACGACGTTTTTCTCGAACGTCACGACGACCGTCGGCACGATCAACGTCGCCGCCGGAAGCACGGTTGTTTTCGCCGGCAACCTTACCGGGCTGAGCCACGTCATTGGCGCGGGCGTGAAGAATTACGAAGCCAGCGGGGCCAGCGGCGCGATCGCGTCGATGGTCGGCACGACCAACGTCGGGGGACTCGCCAACGTCACCGCGGATTCGGTGCGCGAGGATACGGTCAACGTTTACGGCGCGCTTTCATTGAATCAAAACGGCAACGCGACCAGCACGATTCGCGCGTTAAGCGTCTCTAACCCCGGCGCATTCGATCTGAATGACAATGATCTGATCGTCGGCAATGGAACGAGCAAGGCGTCCGTCGTCGCGATGGTCAAGAACGCCCGCCACAGCGGCGCGTGGGATCTCTCCGGCATCACCAGCAGCGCCGCGAAAAATCGCCCCGGCGCGAAAGTGACCGGCCTGGGCGTGCTCAGCGGGGCTCAGTTCCTCAGCGCCCACCCCGGCGCCGGTAGCTTCAGTGGCTTGCCCTTCGCGCCCACCGATACGCTCGTGAAATACACCTGGAACGGCGACGCCGATTTCAATGGCCGACTCGACTTCGACGACTACTCGCGCATCGACAACGGATTCAACGTTCAGAACAATCCGGGCACGATCGAAGATTGGTTCACCGGCGATTTCGATTTCAACAGTCGAATCGATTTCGACGACTACGCGCTGATCGATAACGCTTTCAATGCGCAATCCGGCACACTTGCCCGCGCGCTGGCGTATCTCGACGGAACCGATCGATCGGGCGATTCGATGGGCGCGCCGAGTTTGCAGTTGGTCGCCGAGCACTTTGAGCAGATGGGCGGCAGCTACGCGCAATCGTTCATCGCGGCGGTGCCGGAGCCAACGGTGTTTGCCTATTCGCTCTGTGCGTTGAGCGTGCTTGTCGGCCGACGGAAACGCGCCGCCATTGCTCTATGAATTGCATTCCCCGCTTGCCGCCGCAGTGAGGCAAAACTCGTCGAAAAAGCGATGATTCGGCGAAAATACGCGGCGGGTTCGATATACTGCCACCCGCGGCCAGCGGGATTGACACCATTGCATTTGCCTTCAATCGAGGCGCGAAACATGTCCGGGCAAGAGCCACTCCCACTGTCGAAGTATGCGCGACGTTGCCGGGTGCTCGGATTGGCCGCGGCAGGTGCGTTGATCGCGATGGCGGAGAACGGCGCGTTCGCCGCCAGCGGAAGCTGGAGCGGCGCTGGGCCGAACAATGACTGGAACAACGCGCTGAACTGGAACTTTGTTCCCGGCGCCAACAACGGCACATTCGTCAGCCCCGATATCGCGACATTCAGCAATACCGCCAACCGCGACTCGGTCACGGTCGACACCAATCGCAACGTCCTGGGGCTTACGTTCAACACTCCCGCAACGGGCACTGCATTCGCGGTCGGCACACTCGCGGCGAACGGCGGCAACACACTTTATTTGAGCAACGGTGGAACGATCACCGTGGCGGCGACCAACGCGACGGCCGCGTCGATTGCAATCCAAGCGCCGCTGGTTTTGGCGGGCACCAGTTACACGATGATCAGCAACTCGACGACCGCGAGCGCCGGACTGAAGCTCCATGGCGGCCTCACCGGCGGTGCGAGCGGCGCGACCACTCTTTCCCTTGATGGTGTAAACAACAGCGGTTCGACGCAGAGCAACTCGCAGATCCTCGGGCCTATCACCAACGGCGCTTCAAGCAGCCTGAGCGTTGTGAAGAATGGCACTGGCGTCTGGGAAATGCGGCCAACGTTTGGCGCCAACACCTACAGCGGCGACACGATCATCAACGGCGGCGTGCTGCGGTTGATGGCTACCGTGGAATCGATGTCGCCGAATTCCAATTACATCGTCAACAACGGCGGCACCCTGCGGCCGAATATCACCGGCATCACCGGCAAGAGCATCAAGGTGAATTCTGGCGGCATCGTGCAGGCATCAAACGACAATATTATCACCAGCCTCAACACCAACTCCGGCCCATCACTCTGGTTTAATTTCACGACAACCACCGGCGCGATCGCGATGGGCGTGCCCGTCAACTTCACCGGCACGACACCGGGGCAAGGCGGATTCAAGCTGTCGAACCAGGATGCGACCAGCAAAGTCAGCTACAGCAAGGGAATCGATCTTGGCGCCGTCGCACGCCCGTTCGATATCGCGCAATCAGCATTGAACGCGGCCGGAGACGATCCCGATCTGCAAATCAATGGCGCGGTCAACGGCACGGGCGGCGGAATCATCAAGATCGGGCCCGGCGCGCTCAAGCTGAATAATTCCGCCAATGCGTTCACCGGAACGCTCGAAGTGCAGCAGGGCATTGTGCGATTCAACAGCGACAACGCTCTTACTGCCAAGCCCGCGGTCGTGATCAACGGTGGTGATCTGGACGTCTCATCGTTCACGCAAACCGTCGGCCCGCTTCAACTCAACAGCGGCACGATCAGTGAATCATCCAGCGGCACGGGAAAGGTGGCCACGTCCAGCATCTCGATGAACGTTCCCACGGGCGCATCGGCGAAATGCGGTGCGATTCTCGCAAATTCAACCAGCCCTGCCGCGCTCACGAAATCCGGCGACGGCAGCGCAACGCTCACCGCGTCCAACACCTACACGGGCGGCACAACCGTGCACGCCGGCACGTTGCGCATTGCGACCACCGGCACGATCGCAAATGGAAATCTGACGGTCGATGGAACCGGCCTTGTTCACGTTGCCGCCGGTCGTGTCGATCCGATCAAGGTTGCCGCCTTGAGCGTCACCGCCAGCGGGGTCGTCGATCTCAACGACAACGACATGATCGTCACTGCCACCAGCAGAGCAAACGTAACCGCGATGATCCGCAACGCCCGCAACGGCAACAATTGGAATCAGCCCGGCATTACCAGCACATCTGCCCGCAACACGCCCGGCCGCGTGAAGGGGCTTGGCGTGCTCAGCGGCGCTGAATACACGAGCGTCGCCGGCGCCAGCAGCTTCGGCGGTCTTTCGTTCACCGCCACCGACCTGCTGGTGAAGTACACCTGGAACGGCGATACAGATTTCGACGATCAAGTCGACTTCGACGACTATTTCCGCATCGACAACGGCTTTAACCATCAAACTGAAATCGGCGCCGTCATCGACTGGTTCACCGGCGACTTCAACTACGACGGCCGAATCGATTTCGACGATTACGCGCTGATCGATAATGCGTTCAACGCGCAATTCGCCACGCTGTCTCGCGCGCTGGCCATATTCGAAGGCGGCAGCATCGACGTGAGCGCGCCGGCCTTGGCGATGGTGCAGCAACACCTCAACCAGTTCGGCAGCGATTACGCCCAAGCCTTCATCGCCGCCGTACCTGAGCCAACCTGCGCCATAGGAATGAGCCTGTTCACCGCCCTGCCGTTGCACCGCCCGCGCCGCAGACGACATCGCTGAACCGGACGTTCTCCGTGCGTTGGCGACGTCGTACCATCGTCGTCTCGTCCGGATGGTTTGTGGCGTTGGTTTACTTGCGTCGGCGGCGGATCTAGAGCGCGGCGCGAAATCTCGCAGCCGCAAACCCTGAGTAACCGTCATTCTGAGCCCTACGCGACGAAGGATCTAGCACCGATTGCGATGCAAGATTCTTCGCGGAATAGCCGCGATACGGCCGGCAAGGATCGACGGGCCATTGAAGTGCTATGCGCGAGCGTCACGCTTGCCGAGGACATGCTGAGCGCCCAGCCAAATCAAGCGCGCTCGGCCGAGCATCGACGGATCATCGATTGGTGCCGCGCCGTCGCTGCGCGATCGAATGAACCCCGGTAAGAGAAGACCGCGATAATAGTCATCGCGTCACACCTTCCGCCGCATAATTTCACGCCGGTATGATTCAGATGAGCATATTGTTTCGATCGGTGGGCTCGTTTGAGTTCGACGCGCCGAGTGTCGGTTGCCCGATCCGGGGAAGTGTGCTATTGCAAAACAAGTCGCCGAGCATCCGCGCGCTCCCCGCTTGGCAAAACTCGGCAGGGAGGTCGTGTAATTGAAGTTTGAACTTGTGAATTTCACTCGCGTATTCGGCAGGCGTTTCACATCGCGCGCCGCATCGGACGCGGCACCATCACCGTCTGGAAATGGATCGGTCACGCTCGAGCCGCAGGCCTGGGCGGAAGAGCAGCCGCTGCGCGCGGAATTGTTCAGCATAGATCAGCTCGAACAGCACGGCAAATCGCTGGCCGGGTGGCATGAGTTGGAGCGCCGCCGCGGGCCGGATCGCTTGCTGCCGCGGCTTGATGAAAACGAAGCCGTGCTGCTTCGCACGTATGAGCTGGTCAACAACGCGGTGACGAACAATCGCCGCATCGCGCCCGCCGCCGAATGGCTGCTCGACAATTTTTATCTCATCGAAGAACAGATCCGCACCGCCCGCCGCCATCTGCCCGCCGGGTATAGCCGCGAATTGCCGCGCCTGAGCAACGGCACCAGCAAGGGCTATCCGCGCGTCTATGACATCGCGCTGGAATTAATTGCGCACGTCGATGGCCGCGTCGACGGGGAGAATCTCACGAGTTTCGTCGCCGCGTATCAGACGATCTCGACGCTGAAGCTCGGCGAATTGTGGGCCGTGCCGATCATGCTGCGATTGGCGTTGATCGAAAACCTGCGCCGCGTGGCCGCGCGCGTGGCGGCGGGACGAGTCGACCGCGATCGCGCCAATTTCTGGGCCGACCGCATGCTCGAGGTCGCCGAGAAAGATCCGAAGACGCTCGTGCTCGTGCTGGCCGACATGGTGCGCGACAACCCGGCGCTCTCGAGCGCATTCGTCGCCGAAATTGCGCGGCGATTGCAAGGCCAGGCGCCGTCGCTTGCGCTTCCGATGACATGGATCGAGCAGCGCCTCGCCGAAAACGGATTGACGCTCGGCCAGCTCGTGCAGATCGAATCGCAGAACCAGGCGTCGGATCAGGTATCGATCGGCAACAGCATCGGCAGCCTCCGGTTTCTGGCGGCGATGGATTGGCGCGAATTCGTCGAATCGCTCAGTGCCGTCGAACGCGCGCTGCGATCCGATCCGGCCGACGTCTATGCCGACATGGATTTCGCGACGCGCGACAGCTATCGCCATGCCGTCGAGAAAATCGCCAAGCGCAGCCGGCTCAGCGAAGACGAAGTCGCGCTGGAAGCGATTCGTCTGTCGCAGGAAACCAAGGGCCGCGACGATCACGCCGACCGCACCGGCCATGTCGGATACTGGCTGATCAGCAAAGGCGCGACAGCCCTGGAGCGCCGCGCGCGGATGCGGCCATCGATCGCTGGGCTGACGGCGCGCATCGGCCGGCGATTCCCGCTTTTCTTTTACGTCGGCGGCGTTGTGCTGCTGACCGCCGCTTTCACGGCCGGCGTGTTGTGGATGGCGCGGAAGCTGAATGTCGGCGAGGTGTCGATCGCCCTGCTCGCGCTGCCGCTGCTGCTCTGCGCATCGCAATTGGCGGTGTCGCTGATCAATTGGATTTCACATTCGATGGTCGCGCCGCGAGCGCTGCCGCGAATGGATTTCTCGCAGGTTGTGCCGCCCGAGTGCCGCACGATCGTCGTCGTGCCGACCATGCTCACGAGCGATCGCGCGGTCGAAGATCTGCTCGAAGGGCTCGAGGTGCGATTCCTGGCCAATCGCGATCCGCATATTCACTTCGCGCTGCTCACCGATTTTGCCGATGCGCCGGAGGAAATAATGCCCGACGACGAGCGACTGTTGCGGCTCGTGCGCGACGGCGTCGGCGCGCTGAACGGCAAATATTCCGATGGCGGATGGGATGTCTTTTTCCTCTTTCACCGCCCGCGCCGATGGAATGAAAGCGAAGGATGCTGGCTCGGCTGGGAGCGCAAGCGCGGCAAGCTTTCCGAGTTCAACGCGCTGTTGCGCGGCGGGCCGACGGATCGCTTCAGCTTGATCGTCGGCAATACGCGCGTTCGGCAAAGCGTGCGTTACGTCATCACGCTCGACACGGACACGCAGTTGCCGCGCGACGCCGCGCGCGAATTGATCGCGACGATGGCCCATCCCCTCAATCGCGCGCGCTTCGACGAGCGCACCGGCCGCGTCGTCGACGGTTACACGATTCTCCAGCCGCGCGTCGCGGTGAGCCTGCCGAGCGCGTCGCGGTCGTGGTTTGTGCGTCTTTTCGCCGGTGAACCGGGAATCGATCCCTACACGCGCACGGTTTCCGACGTTTACCAGGACGTTTTCCGCGAAGGCTCGTTCATCGGCAAAGGCATTTACGACGTCGACGCATTCGAGGAAGCGCTGGGCGATCGATTTCCGGAAAATCGAATTCTAAGCCACGATCTTCTCGAAGGCGCTTACGCCCGCGCGGGGCTGATCACCGACGTTCAACTGTTCGAGGAACATCCGTCGCGCTACAGCGCGGACGTCAGCCGGCGGCATCGATGGATTCGCGGCGACTGGCAGATCAGCTCATGGCTGCTTCCTCGCGTGCCGGGTTCGGATTTGCGGCGGGTGCGCAATCCAATCAGTGGATTATCGCGCTGGAAAATCTTCGACAATCTCCGCCGATCGCTCGTGCCGGTGGGCATGACGCTGCTGTTGCTGCTGGCGTGGTGGCTGCCGGTGCCGGCGACGTTGTTTACCGTAGCGGCGCTGATCGTCGTGTTGATTCCGCCCCTCGTGCAGTCGCTGGCGCAGCTCACGGACAAATCGGCCGATCTTCCGTGGGGTATCCATTTGCGCGTGATCGGCGCGTCTACATTGAGGCACCTGGCGCAGGCGATCTTCACGATCATTTTTATTCCTTACGATGCGTATGTCAGCATCGACGCGATCGCCCGCACGGCGTCGCGAGTCTGCGTGACGCGGAAGAAACTGCTCGAATGGCAAACCGCCTCCGATGCCGAGCGCAACGCCCGCTCGGATCTCTTCGGTTTCTACGCGACGATGTGGATCGTTCCCGCCGCCGCGGGCGTAGCGATTCTGGCGATCCTGCTGCGGCATCGCGGGGCCGCGCTGCTCATCGCGCCGATCGCGGCGCTGTGGCTGCTCGCGCCGGCGGTGGCGTGGTTCATCAGTCGGCCGCTGAGCG
>JADMIO011053113.1_pt1 | contig 29532 bp, 29 predicted proteins | sample 8958161 | NCBI WGS metagenome assembly JADMIO01 (sample SAMN16585339, study PRJNA669376) | soil metagenome | isolation source: Crop rotation soil | place: USA: Cullars Rotation, Alabama | collected 2011 | reverse complement strand
CCCCGCCACGGTCGGCATGAGCGAGCACTACTTCACCGACCTGAAGACTGACGACAAGCTCGACGCCGCGATCGTCGTCACCGGGCTGGTGAACCCGGACCTGCAGAAAGTTTTGATGTCCGGCAAGTTCAAGTTGCTACCGATCCTGTCGGGCGAGGCGCTCGCGACGCTCGACCCATCGATCGAGCCGGCGACGATCCCGCGGGGGATGTTCGGCGAGACGCCGCTCGTGCCCGACCAGGCGATCCCCAGCCTCGCCGTCACGTCGTACCTCGCCGCGCGCCCCGAGGCCTCCGGCCGGCTCGTGTCGGCGGCGATGAAGGCGATCTACGACGACGACATGCGCCTGCAGATCCCCGTGCTGATCCCGGTGAACGTCGCGTCGAAGTGGGACGACGTCCGCCAGCACCCCGACGCCCGCACCTACTTCGACCCGTTCGGCGGCATGTCGACCCTCTCGGACATGGTGCAGGGCATCGACGGCGTCAAGGAACTGCTCTTTACGCTCGGGGCCGGCGTCTTCCTGCTCTGGCAGCGCATCCGCGTGCTGCGCCATCGCCGCGAGGAAGAGGAACTCGTCGTGTTGAAGAATCGACTGGACGACTACGTGAAGGAGGCGATGGCCATCGAGCGCAGCCAGATGGACACGCACGACCCCGTCGAGCTCGAACGCCTGGTCCGCGGCGTATCCGACATCAAGCTCCGCGCCTTTGAAGAGTTCACCAACGAAAGCCTCCGCGGCGACCGCAACTTCCACATTTTCCTGACCGAATGCGCTAATCTCCAGCGCACGATGCAGGCCAAGATGCAGCTCATGCGCCTATCGAGCCACCGCCCGGATCTGCTCGCCGCGATGGCGAAGCTGAGTGAGTCAGAGGAGGAATGAGATCAGGACAAGTAGAAAACCAAATGACGAATGTCGAAATTCGAATGACTAATGAATGTCCAATGACCAAGCCTCAATAACCAAGCCGCGCATTCGGATGCCGGCTCCTTGGGTCATTGGAATTTGGTCCTTAGTCATTGATTAGTCATTCGAATTTCGACATTCGTCATTTGGTTTTCTACTTGCCCCTTGCCCCTAATTACTTGCCCCTTCTCCCTTATACTTGCGTGATCTCCGCCCGCTTGTGTTCGATCATCGCGTCGACTTTGCCCTCGTAGGTCTTGGTCAGTTCCTGTACCTGTTCCTTGGCGCCCTTGGCGTCGTCTTCCGTGAGAAGTCCGCCCTTTTCTTCGGTGTCGACGAGCTTGTTCGCGTCGCGGCGGGCGTTGCGGATGCCGATCTTGGCGGTCTCGGCGAAGCCCTTGGTCTGGCCGACGAGCTGCTGGCGACGTTCCTGCGAGAGGGGCGGGAGCATGAGGCGGAGAGACTTGCCGTCGCTGTGCGGGGTCAGGCCGATCTTGCTGTCGTTGATCGCCTTTTCAATGGCCTTGAGGTCGCCGGGGCTGAAGGGCTTGATGAGCAGTTGGGTGGCCTCGGGGACGTTGATCATCGCGATCTGCCGGAGGTCGGTCGGCGTGCCGTAGTAGTCGACCTTGAGGTTCTCCACCAGCGCCGGCGTCGCACGCCCGGTGCGGATCGTCCGCAGCTCGTGCTGCAGGTGGTTCATCGCGCGTTCCATCTGTTCTTCACAATCCAGCAGGATGTCATCGACGGGCATGGTTCTTCTCCGGTCCGGTTCAGGTCAAAAGCCGGATTCTACGGGTGAGCAGGGGGGATGGGAAGCGTGGCACGGGCGTCCCGCCCGTGTTCAACCGCGATGGACGCGACACGTCAAGGTGCGACGCTCGAAGCGGGACGATCAAAAGACGAACGCGGAGACGCGGAGACGCGGAGACACAGAGAAGAGAAAAGAGACGGCCACGGAAGACACGAATCCGCACAAATAAGGATGAGCTGTGTTCGTTCGTGTCTCTACGTTCGTCTTCGCGTTGAATCCTTCCAATTCGCTTACCGAACAGGCCGCGTCGATCGCGACGTACACGGCCGCGAGGACGGCCGTGCCACGTTATCACGCCGTGCTCACTGCGGCGCGACGACGCGGCGGAGGATTTCGGTGCCGGTGCTGAAGCGTTTGAATGCGCGGTCGACGACCTCGGCGGGGACCCCGTCTTCCTCGCCGTTGAGCGTGCCGGACCAATTGCCGAGCGGGCGGGCGCCAGTGACCTCGCGGAGGATGATGACGTATTCGCAGGTGTAGGTCGAGCGGTCCGGCGTCGTCGCGACCGACTTCGACTTGACGTCGATCGAGAATTCCCCGGACACCTTGGCCGGCAGTTTCAGCTGCGTCGCGGTGTCGAACGGCATGTCGAGCTTGAACGTCGACGACATCTTCATCGAGACCGGGCCGCGGTCGGGCGCGGCGGGCGTCGCGGGCGTGGCCGACGCGGACGACGATTCGATCGGCTTCACCTCGACCGGTTTCACCGCGACCGGTTTGATTTCCGGCGTGACCTCGGTCGGTTTGACCTCGGTCGGCTTCGCCTCGGTCGGTTTGACCGCGGGCGATACTTTGATCGTCGGCGTCTGCGCCGTCTTGACTTGGGGCGTCATGCCCGCGGGGACCCACGCCTCGTCCGAGGACGAGGTGCCGGCCGCGGCGTTGGCGGGCGAGGTCGACGGCTCGGCCGACCCGGGCTCGATGGTCACGTCCGCCTGCGGCGCACGCTTGGGGACGCAGGCCGAGAGGACCAGGATCGCCACGCACAAGAGCAGGGGCAGCTTACGCATCGTCGTGATCCTTCACGGTGGGGCACTCGTCGATTCGGAACTTCGGACCTTCGGACGAACGCACGCATGTTCGCTGAAGGCGACCACGGACGCGCCGGAGCGAGGGGCGCGGACCGGGCACGATCGTGTTCCAAGGTCGGACGCGGACGTCGGCCCGCGTCTCACTCCAGATTCCGCGATCGGCGATCGCGATCGGAAATCCGCAACCGAAAATCCGAGATCGAAATATCGGCCGTGCCGATCCGCGGCTCAATGCCCGTCCGACGACGCCCGCCGCTCGACGACGATGCTCACGGCTTGATCTTCGTGCCGACGTTCTCGCCGCGGATCACGCGGGCGATGTTGCCTTCCTTTTTCGCGTTGAACACGACGAGCGGCATCTTCCGTTCCATCGCCAGCGTGATCGCGGTCAGGTCCATCACGCGCAGCTGCTGGTTGAGCACCTGTTCGTAGGTGATGTCGTGGTAGAACTGGGCGTCGGAGTACTTCTTGGGGTCTTTGTTGTAAATGCCGTCGACCTTGGTGGCCTTCAGCAACACGTCGGCGCCGATCTCGTTGGCTCGCAGGGCGGCACACGTGTCGGTCGTGAAGAACGGGTTGCCCGTGCCCGCCGCGAGGATGATCGACCGGCCTTTTTCCAGGTGCCGGACCGCGCGGCGCTTGATGAACGGCTCGCAGACGCTGTAGACGCTGATCGCCGATAGCACCCGCGTCGGCTGGCCGAGGGCTTCCATCGTCTCCTGCAGCGCGCACGCGTTTAGCACGGTCGCGAGCATGCCCATGTAGTCGGCGGTGGTGCGGGGGATGTGGCCGTCCTCGGCGAAGGTCGCGCCGCGGATGAAGTTCCCGCCGCCCACGACGATCGCGAGTTCCACGCCCATCTTCGCGACCTCGACGCACTGCTTGGCGATCAGGTTCAGCTCGTCGGCCTCGATCCCGAACCCGCCTTCTTCGCAAAATCCTTCGCCGGAGATTTTCAGGAGCACACGCTTGTAGACGGGGGCGGAGTTGGACATAGGCCCGGGAGTATACGACATGGATGGGGAGGAAATAAGGGGGAAGAGCCGGGGGAAATGGCCACGAGCCGAATGACCAATCAAAGAGTCCGTTTGGTTATTGGACATTGAGTCTTGAACATTGACTGGTCATTGGGCTTTGGACCTTGGCCATTGCGTAAGGGGGACTTGTCGCACCCGCTCGCGTAACCGATAACGTCTTCATGACCATCGTCCTCCGCAAATGGCGATTGTTCGGCGCGGCTGTTTTGACGGTTTCCGTTGTCGCCTCCGCCCGGACCGGCGTGGCCGGCGACCGCGACACATCGGCCGTCGTCGCGCCGTTCGAAGACGAAGTCAGGAAGCCGGACGCCGCCGAGGCGGCGCGGCTCGAAGTAGGGAAACGAATCCTCCAACGTCAGGCCGACCAGATCGATCGCGAGGCGTCCAAGGTCAAGAGTTCCAACAAGCCGGCGTACGACCTCCTCACGGCGGCGTCGAAGTTTCTGCGCGAGTTCGCCGGCGCCGCGCCCACGACGGCCCCCACGGAAGGCGCGCCCGCGGACACGCCCGAAAAGCCGGACGCACCGCCCGAGCGGGAAGGCATCGTCATCGCCCCACCGAAATCCGCGCTCACGAAGATCCCCGCCAACGCCAAGACGTTTCGCGGCCACCGATATGTGGCCATTCAGCAGCCGATGGCCTGGCACGTGGCCGAAGCCGTGTGTGCGTCATTGGGCGGCCATCTCGTTTGCGTGGAGAGCAAAGAGGAACTCGACTTTCTCGGCACCGCCTTCCCCCGCGACGATTATTGGATCGGCGCCACCGACGAATGGGAGGAAGGCAAGTTTCAATGGGTGAACGGCGCGGAATTCAAATTCCGATCGTGGACCCCGGGCGAGCCCTCCAACTCGGGCAATGCGGAGCACTGCGCCTATCTCCGCAAGGAAATGTATCCGAATTGGAACGACGTCGGCGGCGACTACCGAATGCGGTCGATCTGCGAATGGGACCAATAAACCAATAAGCCGCTTGTCTCGGTCCCGCTTCTTACCGATAACACCTCAGACATGGGCATCGTCCTCCTCGGCTATCGCGGCAGCGGCAAGACTACGATCGGGCGAAAACTCGCCGACCGGCTCTGGTGGAAATTCGTCGACGTGGACGAGCGCGTCGTCGCGCGGGCGGGCAAATCGATCAAAGACGTCTTCGAACAGGACGGCGAAGGACGCTTCCGCGACCTTGAAGCCGAGTGCGTGAAGGAAGCGTTAGCTCTGGACGAATACGTCATCTCCCTCGGCGGCGGGGCCGTCATCCGGCCGGAAACGCGCGAACTGCTCAAGGCTTCGTCCCATAAACGCGTCTACCTGCGGTGCGAGCCCAAGGTGCTCCACGACCGCATCCACGCCGACGCGGCCACGGCGGCGAACCGCCCGGCCCTCACCCACCTCGGCGGCGGGATCGACGAAATCACCGCGCTCCTGAAACAACGTGAGCCCTGGTACCGCGAGGTGATGACGAGTGAAGTCGAAGTCACGCACCTTTCGCCCGACGAGGCGGTCGTGTACATCGTCAGAGGCCTTTAGCCCGCGGAAATGCGGAACACGAATCGACACGAATTCGCACGAATCTCCACGAATAAAGAAAAAATGGAACCGCAGATGAACGCGGATGGACGCGGATAAAACGAGAGATGAGAGCCGAGACAAGAAAGCATCGCTCGGCCCTCTCGTCTTTTTGTCTTTCATTGCGTTCATCCGCGTTCATCTGCGGTTAAATCAGTCTTAGCGTTTTCGTGGAGATTCGTGCGAATTCGTGTCGATTCGTGTTCCGCATTTTGAGTGACTGCCAGACTGATTGAACCCATGCTCATCGCCCAGCACGTCATCTATATCGCGTTCCTGTTCGCACTGGGCTCGTGCGTGGGGAGCTTTCTGAACGTCGTCGTCTGGCGGCTGCCGCGGGGGATGTCGGTGGTATCGCCGCCGTCGAGTTGCCCGAAGTGCGGCACTCGGCTCGCGTGGTACGACAACATTCCCGTCCTCGGCTGGATCAAACTCGGGGGGAAGTGCCGGACGTGTAAGCTGCCCATCTCGGCGCGGTATCCGATCGTCGAGGCGATCACCGGGCTGCTGTTCGTCTTTTACTATGCGACGTTCTTCATTTACGGCATCGGGCCGTGCGCGCCGGTGCCGCTGGTCACGCAGACGATTCCGGAATTCGGCGGCGAGGTCGTGACGACGACGGTCGACGCCACGATGTCGCTCCTGACCGATTGGCCGATGTACGGCCTTTACATGTTGATGATTGCCGCACTCCTGGCGGCGAGCCTGATCGACGCGGAACTGTTCATCATCCCGATCGAAATCCCGTGGGTCCTTGCGGGCGTCGGCGTGTTGGTGCACACGATCATCGACCGCCCGACGTTGCCGGGCGCGCTGTCGGTCGGGCCGATCGCGGCGGCGATGGCGGTGGGGGGCACGGTCGGGCTGGTGGTTTCCCTGCTGTTGCTGCGGCTGAAGGTCATCGGCCTGAGTTTCCCGCTCGGCGAGCCGCTGCTCGACGTTGATCGTCCGCTCGTCGAACAGGAAATCGCCGAAGCCAAGGCGCGCGGCGAAGAGCCGCCGCCCCTCCCCCCGCCGTACACGCGCCGTGAGATCCGCGCGGAGATGCGGAAGGAGATGGCGTTCCTGCTGCCGCCACTGGTTCTCGCGCTCGCGCTGGGCGCTTGGACGATGACGTCCCCCGGCGGGGAGCGATCGGTCGGTAACCTCTTCGCCCGACACCACTGGCTCGGCGGACTCTGCGGGAGCCTGCTCGGCGCGCTCGTCGGGGGGCTGGTCGTGTGGCTGACACGCATCCTCGGCACGCTTGGCTTTGGGCGCGTCGCGATGGGCCTCGGCGACGTGCACCTGATGTTCGGCGTCGGCGCGGTCATCGGAGCGGGGGCGTCGACGGTCGCCTTCTTCGTCGCCCCATTTTTCGGGTTGCTGTTCGCCGTATACAAGCTCGTGACGCGAACGGGCCGGGAATTGCCGTATGGGCCGTTTCTGAGCGCCGCGTCGGCCGCCATGCTGCTGTTCTATTGCCCCATCGTGCGATACCTGATGCCGGGGTTTCAGGGATTGGGTATCCTGATACGGCAGTTAGTGGGAATGGAATAGCCCGAACAAGCATCCTAGCGGTCCTTTGGCCCCTCCGCCCGCGGAGCGCGACCGGACTGCTCGGGCCGGCGGGAAACGCCTCTGAAAGCTCACGGTGCGTCAAATGAATAATGTCTGGCTAAAGATCAAAGTCTGGACAAAGATCGTCGTCTTCGGTCTCGGTGCGGTCTACATCTTGGCATTCGTCTTCAAAAACACCGGCTCTGACCGCACGATCAAGTTCTGGTGGTGGATCGACAAGGAGTCTCAAACGTCGGTGTTTGTCCTGGCGCTCCTGTCGTTCTTCGTCGGCGTCTTGGCGACGCTGCTCGTCCGCACGACCTGGATCACCTACCGCCAGATCCAGAACATGCAGAACCGCAACCGATCCGTTCGCCTGGAGCGCGAGGTCGCCGAGATGAAGACCAAGGCCGCCATGCTCCAAAGCCGCCAAGCCGCCCCGGCCGGCCCCGCCCCCCTCCCCGAATCCGGCGGGCCCCGGCCGCTCTAACCCGCGGTAAAAAATGATTTCACCGGCCCAATCGCTGGCGCATGGCTTCGGCCATGACGATGGCGGAGGAATGGGAGAGCGACAGGCTGCTCGCGCCGCCGCGGGTGGGGATGGTGAGGAACCCGTCGCAGATGTCGCGGACGGCGCCCGAGAGTCCGCGTTTTTCGCCGCCGATGGCGAGGATCGTCGGGCCGGTGAGGTCGGTCTCGTAGAGCGTGCGTTTCACGTTCGCGAGGCAGCCGATCAGTTTCAGACCGCGCGCCTGGAGCGATTTGAGCGGCGTCACGTCGTCGATCTGCACGAGCGGCAGTCGCTCGTACGCGCCGCTGCTGGGCCGGGAGATTTCGACGGGATCAAAGTCCCACAGGTGTTTCTTGATGAGCATCGCGTGCACGCCGACCGCCTCGGCGGTGCGGATCGCGAAGCCGAGGTTCCGCGCGTCGTCGACGCCCTCGAGGAGCAGCAATAGTGGCGGCTCGGTGAGCTTGCCGATTATCTCCATCAAGGTATCGACCTTCGTTCGCGGCTTCGGCGATGCCAGCGCGAGAACGCCGCCGTGCGAACCGCCGTGGGCGCGGGCGTCGAGCTCTTTACCCTCGACGTATCGCACCGGAATCCCCTGCGACTCCGCCTCGGCGAGGATCTCGGCGACCGTCTCGGCGTGCGTGCCGTGCTTGATCAAGATCGCCTCAAACCGCCTCTGCCTTGCGACCAAGGCGGCGTAAACGGATTGTCGACCTTCGAGATGTTCCATGAGAGGAAAGGCTGCTGGAAGGGTGGAACGTGAAACGCATCGCGTGATGCGGGAAACGAGCTGCTTGTTCGGGCGTTTCTTGTCTGGCTCGTTTCACGGATCAGGTTCCACGCTTCACGTTCCGCACTCCTGTTCGACAGCACGGCGATACAGATCGCCCAATTGTCTCGTGATCGGGCCGACGCGGTCGCCGCCGACGGCGTGGCGCTCGACGCGCCCGACGGGCATCACTTGCATCAAGCTGTTGGTCAGGAACATCTCGTCGGCTTCGAGCAGATGATTCACCGTGAAGGCCACACGGCGTACCCCGAACCCGGCCGATTGCGCCAATTCGATCGCCGCCGCCCGCGCCACGCCGGGCAGCACGCCGGATTTAGGATAGGGCACCGCCGCCCGGGTCTCGGCGTTGGCGAGATCGTCGTTCGTCGCCGGCGTGAGGATCACGCCGTCTTTCACGGCGAAGACGTTCGAGATGCATCCGGAGTGGACGTAGTTGTGGACGTTAAACCAGATTGCCTCGGCGGCGCCGCGCTTGCTCGCTTCGCGCAAGGCGGTGAAGCGAGAGAGATAATTCAGGGTCTTGTGGCCGGATTGGACGTCGTACGGGTTGAACTTCTGGTCGTCGAGCAGTACGACCGTCATGCCGCGCTCGTAAAACTCGGCCGGGTAGGGCTCGAACGCCGCCGCCGTGGCGAAGACGTTCGGCTCGATCCGCAGGCCGCGCACGGGGTCGTTGACGCTCGTGCCGCGGGTGGCGGTGATGCGGACGCGGGCGTCGCGGAGGTCGTTCCGATTTAGCAGTTCGGTTAGCGCAGCCGTGATCACCGTATCGTCCGGCAGCAGCGGAATGGCGAGCGCGTCGCACGACGCGCGCAGGCGCGCGAGGTGCTGGGTGAGACGGAACGGTTTGCCGTTGGCGGCGCGGAGCGTGGTGAACACGCCGGCCGCGTGGAGCAGGCCGGTGTCGTTGAGCGGGATCGCCGCCTCGGCGTCGTCGACGAATTGTCCGTTGAGCCAGACCGATGCCATACGCTGACTGTAGTGCGTGGGGGCGGATGACGAAAGCGACAATGACGCGCGCCGCGCGGGGCAGCCGCATTCTCCCCGCTCGGGCGAAGACGAGCACCAAGGCCGCCGAGGTTTAGAGGACGCGGAGGAAACGCGAAGAAAGTTCGGCCACGGATGGGCACAGATGCACACAGATTAAAAAGCAAAGATTCGGGCTTTTCTTATCTGTGTGAATCTGTGTTCATCTGTGGCTAATTCGTCTTCCGCATTTCTCCGCGTCCTTGGCGCTTGGCATTTTGGCGGATTGACGAATCGGTGCGCCCGGACGTCAGGCGGCCATGAACAGGAGGATGACCACGAAGACGAACAAGCCCAACATGCCCGCGGCCAGCGCGACGAAGATGCCGAAGTGGGCGGGCTCGTGGTAGACGTCGGTCGGCGTCTTGTCCTTCGACCGGTCGTCGATCGACGGGTCGGACGGAACGTCGTCATCCGACGGATCGGTTTGCAGTGTGGTTTTCATGGGGTACCTCCGCCGTGGGCGTTGTCGCCATGGGCGTGTTCGCCACCGGCGACTCCGTCGTTCGAGCGTGCCGCATGGTCCGCGCCGACGCCGAGCGCGTCAAACATGGCCCGGGCTTTGACGATCGTCTCGTCGTATTCCTGCTCGGGCACGGAGTCGGCGACGATGCCGCCGCCCACTGAAATATAGGCCGTCCCGCGGCTCGCGACGATGGTGCGGATTGTGACGTTGAATTCCATTTCGCCGCCCGCGCCGAGCCAGCCGATCGCGCCGCAGTACGGGCCGCGGCGCACGGGCTCCAGCTCGTCGATGATCTCCATCGCCCGGATCTTGGGCGCGCCGGTGACGCTGCCGCACGGGAACGTCGCGCGGAGCAGGTCGACGAAGCCGACGTCGTGTCGAAGCTCGCCCTGGATCGTCGCGACGCCGTGGTAGACGGTGGGGTGCGCCTCGATCACGCGCGGCTCGGTCACCTTGACCGAGCCGATCTCGCAGACGCGGCCGAGGTCGTTGCGCTCGAGGTCGACGATCATGTTCAGCTCGGCCTGGTCCTTGACGCTGTCGCGCAGCTCGACGTCCATGCCGGGTTGACGTGGTCGGGTGCCTTTGATCGGGCGGTTGGTCACTCTTCGGGAGTCGTCGGCGGACCGTTCGACGCGCAGGAATAACTCGGGCGAGTTGCCGACGAGCGCGAACGCGCCGAAGTCGAGCAGGCCGGCGTACGTCGCGGGCGACTTCGTTTGCAGCCGCGCGTAGATCTCGGCCGGCGTGTTTCTCAGCGGCGTCGCGAACCGTTGCGCGAGGTTTGCCTGGAACACGTCGCCCGCGGCGACGTAATCGATCGTCCGCTGCACCGCCCGTAAATACGCGTCCCGCGTGACGCAGGATTCCAGCCACCCAGGGGATTTGATCGGCGTGGACGCCGCCAGCGACGTCCGGGATGGCGATTCCGCTTCGACGTATGCGAACGCGAACAAGGGCAGCCGCAGGTCGTCCCGCGCCGATTCCGGAAGCCGCTCGAACAATCGGCCGAGGTCGTACGACAGGTACCCGATCCAGCGCGCGCCCGTCGGCGAGTTGTCCGCCGCCTCGCCCAGCCAGGCGAGGGCTTTGATCGGATCGTTCCACGTGCGTTCGACGGAGTTACCGGTTTGCAGTCGCGTCACGCCGTCTGCCGAATCGCACCAGAGCAGCCTCGCGCGATCGAGCGTGCCGCCGTCGAACGACCACCGCCCCGCGTGCGGCCCGTGGCCGTCGAGTCGAATGTGGATCGGCGCGTCGAACGTCATCGGTCGAGAGTGTAGAGATTCGACGCGTAGGGGAAAGACGAATGATGAATGCAGAATGATGAGTGATGAATGAAGAATCCCCACTCATTTGTGATGGAAGAATCGGAAATCCTCACTTCCTCAGTTCTCCGACCAGGTGACCCAGTTCGGGAAGGATGAGCTTGGTCATCGCGAGTTCGACGGCCTTGGTCGAGCCCGGCATGGCGAAGATCGGCTTGCCGCCGGCGATCCCGCCGACGGCGCGGCTGAGCATCGCGCCAGAGCCGATCTGCTGCCAGCTGAGCATGCGGAACAGTTCGCCGAAGCCGGGCAGGGGCAGGGTGATGAGTGATTCGACGACGTCGATCGTCTGGTCGCGCCGGCTGATGCCGGTGCCGCCGTTGGTGAGGATCACGTCGACGTCCGCGTCGGCGAGCAGCGAGTCGAGCGCGGACCGCAGACGGCTCGGGTCGTCGGGCAGGATGGAATAATGGGCGACGCGGTGGCCGGCTTCGAGGAGGAGCGTCCGGATCGTCCGGCCCGACGCGTCGGTCGATTCGTCACGCGTGTCGCTGAGCGTCAACACCGCGGCCCGAATGATCTGATTCGCCCCGGCCCGGATGTGTGCTTCGTACGCCATGAGACTCGAGTGGGCAGACATTGCCGATTTGGATGGAAGGCAAATCGGCAATCGGAAAAGGTCTTTTTACTTTCCTCCGCTGCGGTCGACGCGAATGCCGCCGGCTTCTTTTTGGATGACCAGCGAGTTCAGGCCCGGCCTCAGGTTGACGTGCTTGCGGTCGGGGCTGCCGGGACCGATGGCGAGCAGTTCGTTGAACCTCGGCGTGCCGTTGTAGACGCGTAGGATCGCGCTGGTCCCGCGGGCGAAGTGGCCGGTGACGGGGTCGGTGCCGAGCGTCTGGCCGGCCTTGATCACCGCGCCGCCGATCATCTCACCGGTCTCGCGCGGCTGCTCGATCGCGAGGTCCTCTGGCGCCTTCCAACCGGGCTCGTACGGCGGGCCGTCCTTCGTGAGCCAGATGAGGCAATCGCGGTCGGTCGCGTTCTTCACGACGATCTCGTAGGTGCGTTTCTCGGACTCGCAGCCGACGAGGCCCGGGATGCAGGTCGCGAACGCGAGGAAAACGAACGCGGTGAGACGGGAATTCATATCCGCCGAATCCTACCCGTCTCGCCGTTTCCGGCAATCTCCCTCGTTCCCGTGGGGGCGAGGGATGGGGTGAGGGGAAGCATTCGATTCCCGAAAGGCGATCAATCGCGGGTCAAGCGTCCAGTGATCACCTTTGACTAGTCGAGTCACGAGACGCGGGGGTTATGAAACAGGGCGGCCGCGCTCTCGCCGTCCCCAATCAGGAATGAAACGGGGATGGCAAATACAAGACCGTCCATGTTTCGAATTCCCCGGCGCGCGCCTCCGCGTCCGTCGTCGAGGCTCCGCACGTTTCCCGCGATTTTACGCCCGCAAACCCCCGGGTCCCACCCGGGCCGCCCAACGTCTGGCCGGGCCGACGTTTGCGACCGTGCGCACCGAAACACCCAACGGGCCAAACCGGGCCAAACCGGGCCAAAGTGGGCCAAAGTGGGCCAAACCGGGCACAACCGTAAGCATTTCGGTGAAATACGGGTCAACCCGTCCGTGACGCACGTCGTCATCTTCGTCCATTCGGTTGTCAAAGAGCGGCGCGCCGCGGCGGCACGCCGGGAGAAACGTCTCCTCCCTATCTACGGTGCCGTTGCGCGAAACGCACGCGGCCCGCGCAGCGCGGGGTGAGAAATCCGCGAGGCGTCGCCACGACCTCGCGTCGCCGCGTCGCCGCGTTCGTTCCCGACTCGGAAACGAGAATGCGGTTGCCGTAGGGTTATGAGATCATTTCGATCGGTCGCGAATGGCGCCGTCGGTTGGTCGACGTTTCGCCCCTCACCCCGGCCCTCTCCCCTCGCGGGGAGAGGGGGGTCATGCCGGCCTGACGACGTAGGTCAGCGTTTCGTTCTTCGCAGCGGCGTAGACGGATCGGAACGCGGCGTTGCTCGCGTAGCGCACGGCGGGGACGCTGCGGTAGGGTACCGTTACCTCGATCTGGCCGACGTCGAACGGCCAGGGGTTCACGTTGAGCGTGTGGTTACCCGGGCGGCGAGCGGTGAGGCTGATGCCGTCGGTGCCGGGTCGCTTGGGCAGGGGCTCGACGTGCTCGTTCGGTACGACCGTGCAGCAGATCGCGAGGCTCAGCTTATCCATCGCTTGCAACACGCGGAAGTCGTAGGTCAACAAATGCTCGCGCGGGTCGCGCGGGTTCTCGGCCAACCCCATCCGACGGGCGATGTCGTTCGACAGGCCCAACTGCGCGCGAAGGCGTTCCTGGCGCTCGATCTCGCCGTGCTGGAAGCGGTTCAACTCGAATTTTTGCTTCGGCAGCTTCAACTCGAAGCTTTCCGCGTTCGGCGTCGGGTGGCTCGCGATCGCCGAAAGCGATAGCACGTGCAGGCTCACCAGCAGCCCGGCGTACGGGTCCTTCTCGGCCGTCCGCTCGGCACTGGCCGTCCAGACGCGGATCGCAATCTCGCGCGTCGATTCGAACACGTCCAGCGGAAACCCGTTGGCGTCGATCGTCGGCGCGTCGTCGTGCAGCGGCCAGCCGCAGTCGTGCAGCGCGATGCCGGTCAACACCCGCTCGGCCGGCGCGAGGGGCGTGAACTGCCGGTTGCCATAGTGGCGAGCGAGTTCGCCCGACAGCAGCGCGTGATCGTGCTGGGTGATCAGCCAGAAGTCGTTCCCTGCCCGTCTGCGGATCATTTGCGTAAGCTACCGCAGCCGGTGGATAATCGGAACGGGAACAAGGCGGTCCGATTGTCGATTGTCGATTGCCGATTTCCGAATGAAGGCGTTTTCGACCGGCGATCGAACATCGGCAATCGGCAATTGGCAATTGGCAATCGACCCCCTCGCCCTCCGCCCGCGATCCGAACGGGAAGTACTATGCCCATTGACGCACCGGACCTGTGGATCATTTTGACCGCCGCGAGCGTGCTACTCGTGCGGGCGGGGCTGGGGCTGTGGATGATCGGCGCCTCGCGGTCGAAGCACGCCGCGTCGGCGGGCATTCGCGGGATGGCGGAGTTTTGCGTCGGCATGCTCGCGTTCTGGGCGGTCGGTTCGGCGATCTTGCTCCACACGCACAACGGCGTGCTCGGGCTCGCGCCACGGTTGCTGATCGGCCTGCAAACGCCCGGCGTTAGCGCGTGCTATTTCGCGGCACTCGTGCTGATCGTGACGGCGATCGCCACCAGTGCGATCGCCGAACGGTGCCGATTCTTTGTCGTGATCGTGTTGAGCGTGCTGGTCGGCGCGGTGCTCGTGCCGGTCGTCGGACACTGGGTCTGGTACGGCTGGCTCGGACGGGTCGGCGTGCTCGACGTGAGCGGCGCGCTGGCGGTCCACCTGCTGGCGGCGACGGCCGGGCTCGTCGCGTCGGTCTTCGTCGGCCCGCGCAACGGCAAGTTCAACCACGACGGCTCGACGAACATGATCCCCGGCCACAACGTCGGCATGATCCTCGCGGGCGCGCTGCTCGCCACGGCGGGCTGGATCCCCTGGCTCGCCGGCGCGTCGACGCTCGCCGGTACCCCCCGCGTGCCGGCGGTGATGAACGCGCTCGTCGCCGCCGCCGCCGCCGGCGCGGCGAGCATGTTCCTGTCGTTCCGCCGGTTCGGGAAAGTCGACGGCGCACTCCTCGGCGGCGCGATGCTCGGCGGGCTCGTCGCGATCAGCGCCGCCGCCGGCGCCGTGCCCGGCTGGGCCGCCCTGATCATCGGCCTCGTCGCCGGCTGGCTCATCCCGACGGTGACGGTCTTCCTCGACACGCGCTTCCGCGTCGACGACCCCGCCGGTTCCGTCGCCATCCACGGCGCCGGCGCCGTCTGGGCGCTCCTCGCCGCCGGGATCTTCCGCGAGGTGCCGTTCCTCGACCGCCTGCGCCAGACGGGCGTCCAACTGCTCGCGATCGTCGTCGTCGTCCTGTTCGTGGCGATCGTCACCGGCCTGGTCATGAAGGGCGTCGCGCTGGTCGCGCCGCTACGCGTGCGAGAGGCCGACGAATACGACGGACTCGACCTCGCCGAGCACGACGTGAACGCCTACCCGGACTTCCAGCAGACCATGATCAAGAGCTACCACCTGCGCGAGGCGTGACGTCGCACATGGAACGCACATCGAAGGGGATAGCGCATTTCGTGGCACGGGCTTCCAGCCCGTGAGCAAGTTGCGCGACCGCGAAGGGGTGCAATGCGGGGCGAAACTTTCGTGATCCGCTTCGCCTCTCTATTGAGAATTGAGATCCGGGAAAGGTCAAAGCGACCTTAGCGCGGCCATGGTCACTTTCAGTGACCATGTCTCGAATCATAAGGACCACGTTTGATCCCTCCGCATGACGCGCGCGTTCAAACAGGGTCAGCAAAGCTGACCCTGCCGGCGTGGGCGCGAGGATCAGGTCCGATCCCTGTCGTCGAACGTCTGGGAACCCGCGGTGGTTCTCACCACGCCACCCCGCTCGTCAGAAGAATCAGCCTGCCACGGGCTGGAAGCCCGTGCTACGCGACGTCGATCGTCTTCCACACGTCTTCCGATCGCGTCGACATGATGTTCTGCCGCGACATCGACGACGGCGGGGCGGCGAAATTGCCCGACGTAAACGCGGGGGCGGCGATCGACACGGCGCGGTTGGCGTAATTGTAACGCGTGAGGCCCGTCGAATCGGTGACGGCGGCGAGCAGGAAATAGGTCCCCGCCGCCACGCCGGAGGTGCCGACGTTGATCGTGCCCGCGGCCGGGTCGGTGGTGCGGCCGAAGCTCGACCGCGCGCCCACGCGCACCTCGTTGCCGTTGTACGGATTCGCGTCGCGGTCGATCGACCAGACGACCTTGGCCGAGCTGTCACGGTCGGCGTAGCGGAACTTCAGGCGGATCGACTTGCCGGCGACGAACGACGAGCCGTTGTCGAGCTTGATCAGCGCGACGTCCGGCGCCTGCGACCCGACGACGTTGAGCGACGCGCGGGCGCCGCGGCCGCCGAAGTTCTTGCCGACGCCGGCGGCCGGCTGTGTGCCGCCGACGAGGTGGCTGTAGTAAAATCCCGTCGCGTTACGGGGCGGCTTGTCGGACGTGTTGCCGTACCAGCCGGCGATGACGGGGTGGTCGTCGTTGGTCGACGCCGACAGGTCGGCGGTGCCGTGGTAGTACGCGGTGACGGCGATGTGGGCGGAGACGAAGTGGTTCGCCTGGACCGTGCGGAGGTTGAGGTTGTACGCGCCGGGGATCGGCTCGCCGGTCGGATCGATCAACGAACCCGCGCCGCCGGCGGTCCGCCAGTAGGACTCGGAGTAGACGACGTTCGCGAACGAGTTCATCGCGGTGTCGCCGAAGTTGGCGTTGAGGAAGTCGTTCTTCCCGTCGATCGGGTGCGGGTCGAGGCCGGTGAGCTGGTCGACCCAGACGCCGCTCTCGCCCAGGCGCTTGGACAGCGCCGTGATCAGCGACGCGCCGCGGCTGTGGCCGATAAGGTGGATCGGCAGTTCGGAGAACGGCGCCGCGCCGCCGCGGCTCGCGACGAGGTAATTCTTGACGACCGCGGCGACCTGGTCGGTGGAGTACTGCCCGTCGTCGACGGCTGACCAGTCGAGCTTGATGATCACTTCGCCCTTGCTGGTGCCCTGGTAGTCCTGGAAGCCGGCGTTGCGGGAGAAGCCGGTGACGGCGAGGTTGTTCGACGAGTTGACGTCGACCTTCATCGTGTAGACCGACGCCGCCGAGCTGCCGCCCGCGCGGTCGACGATCGCGTCCGCGAGGGAGTTCACCCAGCCGTCGATGGTGCCGTTGTAACCGTGGGCGAGCAGCGTCACGCCGGCGAAGAGCGTGCGTGGTTCGAGCGATTCGATCAGTTGGGTTCGTCGGGTCCGATCCTGCATCATTCGCCTCCGAGGGTTCGCGTCAGCATACGATATCAAGCGATGGGGGATCGTAGTCTTAAATCCGGAACGGGACGTAGTCGAACTTTGCGAATCGCGGCGCGTCGGGGGCGCGGTCGCGGGTGCGTGCGATGCGTATTTCGATCGGAAGCGGGACTGCGTCCGCGCCGCTACGCGAAAAACTTCTCGAAGGGATCACGCGTCCCGCGTCCCGCGTCCCGCGTCGCGGACGAAGTTCCGTTTCTTCGTTCGTCGCGTTACCCCTCGCGAAACAATCACCCATCAATTGCTCGTCACTTGATGAGCAATGAACTCGGACGCCGACTTCAATCCTCGAAGTCGGAAATATGAGATTGGATCACGCGTCCTTTCGCGTCGGCTTGCCACGACCGACCGGAGTTCGTTTCGAGGCACGTCAGCGGCCCGCCGCCGTAGGCGTTCGTATCGATGCAGATCGCGTAGCCGCGGTTCATCGGCTTCCCCGACTTCTGCGGCGTGTGCCCGCAGACGATCACTTTGCCCGACTCGTGTGCCGCGATCTCGTCGCACCGTTCCCACCGCAGCATGTAGGCCGGCTGCTCCGCCATCGGCACGTCCGGGTGCACGCTGGCGTGCACGAAAATGTGGGTCTCGGTTTCGAGATACTCGACGAGTTTTTGCTCGAGAAACTGCCAGTGCTCGGCCGGCACGTCGCGGAGTTTCGCGCGGGCGCCCGCGTAGGACCTCAGCGTGGCGTCGCCGCCGTTGAGCACCCAGTTGGAGAACCGGTCGTGCGTGTCGCCGGCGGCGAGCATCATTTCCTCGTGGTTGCCCATGACGGTCGTCACCCGGCACGTTCGCGACAGTTTCAGCACCCGGCCGATCACGCCCGCCGAGTCGGGGCCGCGGTCGATGAGGTCGCCGAGGAAAATGAGGTGATCCTCAGCCGTCGGCGCGATTGCCGGCAACAACGCGTCGAGCTGCGTCAGGCAGCCGTGAACGTCGCCGATGGCGAGGGTGCGAGTGGCCAACCGTGCTCCCGGACTGAACGTCGACCGTTTCAGGATAGCGTCAGTCCGCGTTCATTGCAGTGTCCCCGGCACGATCGTCATCGCGCCGCATTCGGGGCAGGCGTCCGAATTCGAGCCGCGCAGGTCGTAGCCGCAGCCGAGGCAGAAGGGGAGCCGCTCGCCGCGGAAAGCCATGGCGATCGAACGGCGCATGACGCGGCGAAAATGTCTTATTTGAAGTTGATATACGACGACGGTGCCGCCGAGGCTGACGGCTGCAATCGTCGTCAAACACAATGCGGGCGAAACCTTCGCCAACCGCGCACCGGTGAGTAGTGCCACGACCACCGTCACGACGAACGCGCGAGCCACCATGAGGAAATACGTCGAGCGGGGCAAGTGCCGGAGAATCCGTTCGCGCTCCTCGGCGGTCAGGTGGTTCAACTCGGGGAATTGGCCAACGCGCCAGTACATCAAAGTAACTGTATAAGGCGGGATCGACGATTCAAATCTGCCGGCCGCGGTGAGGGCCGACGGTTGCGCCGCACGTCGTTCGCGCGTGTCGAATCGGCTGAATCGGTTGTCTTTCGCGCGGGTCGCTTTCGTCGGGCGGGGTCCGTCCCTATCTTGTGCGAACCCTTGGACCAGCTCTCCACCATCCTCCTCGACATCCTCCTGCCGATCCTGCTGATGGTCGGGCTCGGCGCGGTGCTGCGGTGGAAGTTCGAGATGGACCTCGGCACGCTCAGCAAGCTCAACATCTACCTCTTCACGCCCGCGTTCATCTTCGACAAGGTGGCCCACAGCAAGCTCGCGTGGGCGGACATGGGCGGGATCGTGATGCTCACCGTCACGCAGGTGGCTACGCTCGGCCTGCTCATCTGGGGCATCGGGCGGGCGATGAAGGTCAGCCGCAAGACGCTGTCGGCGGTCGCGCTGGCGGTCATGTTCTACAACAGCGGGAATTACGGGCTGCCGCTGGCGGAACTGGCGTATCCGACGAATAACTCAGGGGCAAGTAATCAGCGGCAAGAGCCGCAGGCTCGGGGGGCAAGTGAAGAAAAGACGAACGCCGCTACCGGTTCATCGGCCTCGCTCCGCCCGGCCGCCAAGGACGGCGGGGCGGTGCAGGCGTTCGTGGTGCTGTCGCAGAACGTGCTGTTGTTTACAGTCGGGCTGACCGTCGCGGCGGGCGCGAGTGCGGGCGATTTCAAGGAAGTGCTCGGGAAGCTCTTCAAGCTGCCGGTGCTCTACACGCTGGCCGTCGCGCTGTCGGCGCGCTACTGGCTCGGCGGCGACGCGTCGCGGCACTTGCCGGTATTCATCGAGAAATCATGCTCGTATCTGTCGGCCGGGCTCGTGCCGATCGCGCTGGTGACGCTGGGCGTGCAACTCGCGGGCAACCCGCGCTGGCCGCGGTGGAAGCCGGTGTCGGCCGTGCTGTTCCTCCGCCTGATTGCCGGGCCGATCCAGATGGCGGCGCTGCTGCTGCTGTTCCAGTGGACGGGTTGGGGCCCGCTGCAACTCTACCCGTGGCCCGCAGAATTACTCATCCTGACCGCCTCGGTGCCCACGGCCATCAATACGCTACTGCTGACGATCGAACTCGACGGCGACGCCGACCTCGCCGCCGACTGCGTCTTCTGGACCACCATGGCCTCGTGCGTCAGCATCTTCGCCTGGCTCGTGGTGATTAAGACGTTGTGGTTTGTCTGAAGAATTCTGAATGAATTCTGAATTCTAAATTCTGAATTCTAAAAGAGGACGCTACCACGCGACCGAGTTCCGCGCGGCCATGGTCACTTTCCGTGACCATGTCAGGTTCGCGATGCTTCTCAGATCGACCTGACCGGCCTATTCGATCGAATTTCCACCGAGTTCGATTCGTTTCAATTCACTGTAAATCGGTCCCGCCGGCGTCAACTCGCTTCGCATCAAGCTGATCGCGCCGACGGTAAATCTCGGGCCGTTCGCGACCGTGGCCGTCGCTCGCGCGAACTCGTCGCGCACCCCGGCGGGTAATGGCGTTCGCGCCCGGCCGAGCGTGATGTGCTCGCGAAACGGGCGGTCTTCGCGGGCAAAGTCCAGCAACTCAAGCCGTCGCTCGATCTCTGCATGTAGCGCGATCAGCTTGTCGACCTCCCCCTCGAGCGAGACTGCGATCACCCGCACCCGACCGCGCGGGGGAAAGAATTCCATCCCGGCGGGATGCAATTCGAACGCCGGCGTCGACGCCGCGTGACCGATGGCTTCGGCGATCGCGTCGACCCGCCCCGGCTCGCACTCGCCGAGGAACTTGAGCGTGACGTGCCAATTCTCCGGTCTCACCGACGCCACCGCGGGACGCTTCGGAAGTGCGTCCCACACGCCGCGCAGATGCGCGACGACCGACTCGGGCAAGAGGATTGCGATGAACAATCGCATCAAATGGTCCCGCGTTCTCGACGATCATCATATCCGTCGCCCGAGTCCGATTTCCGACTTTCCCCGTTGATCAACGAGTGAGTCCATTCGATTCGGCACTGCGCAATGTCGATCCGTCGGCCCCTCGGTAAAACCCCCATGGGAAAATTCGGTCGTTCGACGGCGCGAGCGCTGCTAAGTTCTGGCCGTGAAGAAGACCGTTGACGCAGATCCCGAACAGGCCGACCCCGGCTTCTCGCGAAAGTTGTCGCGGGCGACGTATTCGCCGGCGGTGAGCCTCGCGTGGCTCGTGGTGATCATCCTCGCGCTGGTGTTTTACCTGCTCCACACGATCGCTTGGATCGAGCACACGAACCAGAACATCCAGCACGCGCGGTATACCGAAAAACTGCTGCTCGACCTGCAGGCCGCCACGCGGGGGTATTACCTCACGGGCGACGCCAGCTTCCTGCAGCCGTACCGGGACAGCCGCCCGGAACTCGGGCAGGCGCTTGCCGAATTGCGGGCTCGCGTCGCCGACAATCCGAAACAGCTCGAACTGGCCGAAAAAATCGAGGCGGGCTCGCGCGAGTGGGCTGCGTGGATCAAGCAGGTGCTCGCCGACTACGACGCGGCCGCGGGCAGCCGTCCCACGGCCCCGGTGCTGCAGGAAGGCCGCGCTCGCTTCGACACGGTCCGCGAGCAGCTCGGCGAGTTCTTGACGGTCGAGTACGCCCTGCGCGACCAGCGGACGCGCTGGTCGACGCGTTTCGCGTGGACCGCGCTGGCGGCGATCACGGTCGCGTCGGTCGTCACCGCGATCGCGCAGTGCACGAGCCTCCGCCGCCGACTGCTGGCGATCACCGCGACGTACCGAGGCGCGCTGCGGCTGGCGAAAGACCGCCGCCTGCGGGCGCAGGAACTGCTCAAGGCGCTCGACCGCGAATTGAAGGCGGTGGGGGAGATCCAGCGGTCGCTGCTGCCGCTGCAACTGCCCACCATCCCCGGGCTCGACCTGGCGGCGAGCTATCAGACGAGCCGCCGGGCGGGCGGCGACTATTACGATTTCTTTCGCTTGCCGCCGGAGCACCCGAACGACCACCGCGTGCGCTACGGCATCCTCATCGCCGACGTCGCCGGCCACGGCACGCCCGCGGCGGTGCTGATGGCGGTCACGCACTCGATCGCCCACGGCTTCGAGCAGCCGGCGAGTCCGCCGAACGAACTGCTCGACTTCGTCAACCGCCGCCTCTGCGACGGCTACACCGCCAACACCGGCACGTTCGTCACCGCCTTCTACGCCATCTATGACCCCGCGGCGCGCGAGCTGACCTACAGCAGCGCCGGCCATAATCCGCCGCGCTTGCGGCGCAAGGGCCACCCGGGTTTCGAGCCGCTCGGCGACGCCCAGGGCTTCCCCTTGGGCATCCTGCCCGACGGCGGCTACGTGATCGGCCGGCGCACGCTCCGTCCCGGCGACGTGATCGTGCTCTACACCGACGGCATCACCGAAGCCCGAAACACGGACGACGACGAGTTCGGGGTCGCCCGCCTCGACGCCGCGTTGCTCGCCGCCCCTTCGAGCGACCCGGACACGCTGCTCGGCAGTGCCCTCACCTACCTCAAAGAGTTCGCCGGCGACCAGCCGGAAGACGACCGGACGATGCTGATCCTGAGCGTGAACGACCGTCCGATCGCCGTCGAAGACGCCGACGCGGCGCCGAAGGAAGCCGTCATCATCGAAACCCCCCACGACCCGATCGCCGCAATCCGGGCGTAAGGCGGCTCGACCCGTGCCACCGTTTACGATTTACGATGGGCCGCACGACGACCGTCAGCAGCGGAGGGCGGCAGCAGCGACTTATTCTCGCTGACCCCGCGTGACCGCGCTCACGACGCACCGCGATCCGCGGGATCGCCCACCCGCCTGCCACATTGGCAAGACACGCCGAAGGTTCAAGTTCCGTATCTGCCAGCCTGACAGGGCGTGATCGGCAGTCGTCGCCGCCAGGGCTGGCCGCCCATCCCATAACCCGGGTCCCGAACGGTAGTTGGATTTGCAATGCCGGCTGGACGCCGCGTGGCACAAGCGCTGCTTAGGGTCGGGAGAGCCCCCGGGATCTCGGTCTCGGCCGGGTTTTCGCGTCGCTTGACGGAGCCGAGCCGGCTTTCGTCGCGACGCGTAAGGCACGCGATGCGTGAGCAACGTGCCGAGGCAGGTACGAGACGTTCGACATCGATTTTTCGACCCGCGGAAACAAGGAGACATTCATATGGCCGCCAAGCTGCTGGCCTTCGACACCGAAGCCCGTAATTCCCTTCTCGAAGGCGTCACCAAACTCGCCCGCGCCGTCAAAGTGACGCTCGGGCCGCGGGGTCGCAACGCCGTCATCGACAAGGGCTGGGGCGCCCCGACGATCACCAAGGACGGCGTCACCGTCGCCGAGGAGGTCGAACTCAAGGACAAGTACGAGAACATCGGCGCCAAGCTCGTGAAGGAGGCCGCCAGCAAAACCAGCGACGTGGCCGGCGACGGCACCACGACCGCCACGGTGCTCGCCGAAGCCATCTTCAAGGAAGGCCACCGCGCCCTGACCGCCGGCGCCGACGCCAACGCCGTCGCCCGCGGCATCCGCAAGGCCGTCGACGCGGTCAGCGCTTCGCTCAAGAAGCAATCCAAGAAGATCGACGTCTCCAAGAAGGACGACATCGCCAACGTCGCGTCGATCAGCGCCAACAACGACCGCGCGATCGGCGAAACGATGGCCGAGGCGTTCATGAAGGTCGGCAAGGACGGCGTCATCACCGTCGAGGAAGGCAAGGGCCTCCAAACCGAGATCGACGTCGTCGAAGGCATGCAGTTCGACCGCGGCTACCTCAGCCCCAACTTCATCACCAACCAGGACGACCTCGCCGTCGAACTCGAAAAGCCGCTGATCCTCGTGTTCGAGGACAAGATCAGCGCCGCCGGCAAGCTCATCCCGCTGCTCGAAAAGATCCAGAAGGCCAAGAAGCCGCTGCTGATCATCGCCGAAGACGTCGAGGGCGAAGCCCTCGCCACGCTCGTCGTCAACAAGCTCCGCGGCATCCTCAATGTCGCCGCCGTCAAGGCGCCCGGCTACGGCGACCGCCGCAAGGCGATGCTCGAAGACATCGCCATCCTCACCGGCGGCAAGGCCGTCATGAAGGACCTCGGCGTCGAGCTCGACAAGGTCGAAATGACCGACCTCGGCACCGCCAAGCTCGTGCGCATCGACGCCGACAACACCACGATCATCGAAGGCGCCGGCGAGTCGGAAGACATCCAGGGCCGCATCGAGCAGATCCGCAAGGAAATCGAGATCACCACGAGCGACTACGACCGCGAGAAGCTCCAAGAACGCCTCGCCAAGCTCGCGGGCGGCGTGGCACAGATCAACGTCGGCGCCGGCAGCGAAGCCGAACTGAAGGAAAAGAAAGCCCGTATCGAAGACGCGCTGCACGCGACCCGCGCCGCAGTTGAAGAAGGCGTCGTCGCCGGCGGCGGCACCGCCATGATCCGCGCGTTGAAAGCGCTCAACGGCGGCGGCAACCTGAACCTGACCGGCGACGAGGCGCTGGGCGTGAAGATCGTCCGCCAGGCGATCACGGCCCCGTTGCGTCAGATCGCCGAGAACGCCGGCGAGAGCGGCGCGGTCGTCGTCCGCCGCGTGATGGAGAGCAAGGACACCGAAGGCTTCAACGCCCTCACCGGCGAGTACGTCGACATGTTCAAGGCCGGCATTCTCACGCCGACCAAGGTCGAGCGCACCGCCCTCCAGAACGCCGCCGAAGTCGCGATCCTGCTCCTGACGACCGACTGCATTGTCGTCGAAGCCCCCAAGTCCGGCGGCGATCACGCCGGCCACGACCACGGCGACGAAGGCATGGGCGGAATGGGTGGCATGGGCGGCATGATGTAATGTCGTGGGCTCGTAGCTCAACCGGAAGAGCAGCGGATTGATTGTCACACTCGCGAGTGTCCCAATTATTCCGACGGCTGCGGGTTCAACTCCCGTCGAGTCCATTCAGAGGGAATCGCCTTCGGTTTGGTATGAGAGGAGAAGATGCCGACGGTTCTGGTCGAAGGCCCGTACAGGTTCTTCTGGTACTCGGGCGATCGCACGGAGCCGCCGCATGTGCATGTAGAGCGCGACGACGATACGCGAAGTTTTGGCTCGATCCGGTTTCGCTCGAACGGAATAACCGATTCTCAGCCCGCGAACTTCGCGCGATCCAAGCGATCGTCGCGTCTCATCGGGAAGATTGGTTAGAAAGGTGGCGACGTGAGTTCGGCCGTTGAAACGAAGTTAGCGATCACCTACGTCGCCGCCGACGACCAGATGTTGATCATCACCTTGTCTGACGGCCGGCGATTGTCGCTGCCGCTGGCTTGGTATCCGCGGCTGAAGCACGGGACGCCGGCCGAGCGGAACAACTGGCGGCTTATCGGCCGCGGCGAAGGCGTCCACTGGCCGGACTTGGACGAGGATTTGAGTCTCGAAGGGTTCGTCGCCGGACGAAAGAGCGGCGAGCGTCCGGATTCGATCCGTCGATGGTTAGCGGCTCGCAAGCCGGCGAAGCAAAAGAAGACCGCGTGACTTGGAAGAGGAATTGAGGACGCGGCGACTTTCACCGGCTTGGGATTTGGGATTGATAGGAATGACCAGTAGAAAACTCCAACAATCCGCATTCGTTTGGATTGGTTTGACTGTTGTCGGCTGCATGCAGCCGACCACGAAGGGCGACGCGAAAGTCGCGACGCCGACGACGCGCGTCGCGAAGACGCCGGCGACGGCCCCCGCGACGAAGGTCACCGGGCCGGAGCGGTGGGAGAAGGACATCGCCAAGTTCGAGGGGGCCGACGCGGCGAACATGCCGGAGAAGAACGGCATCGTCTTCGTCGGCAGCTCGACGATCCGGATGTGGGACGTCAAGAAGTCGTTCCCCGACCTCGCGATCATCCACCGCGGGTTCGGCGGGTCGCAGACGGTCGACATGGCGTACTACACCCGTCGCATCGTCACGAAGTACCAGCCCCGGCTGGTCGTGGCGTACGAGGGCGACAACGACATCGCCGAAAACAAGACGCCCGAGCAGATCGCCGCCGATTACCGGCGGTTCGTCGACACGCTCCACGCGGACGTGCCGGCGGCGAAGCTCGTGATCCTCGGCATCAAGCCGTCGATCAAACGCGCGGCCAAGATCGAGACGATCCGCGCGACCAACAAGCTGCTCCGCGACATGGCGGAGCAGAGCGGCGGCTGGATCACGTACATCGACACCGAGCCGATGATGCTCGACGAGAACGGCCAGCCGCGAAAGGAACTGTTCCAGGCGGATGGCCTCCACATGACCGGCGAAGGCTACAAACTCTGGAGCGACAAGGTCCGACCGTTGTTGACGGCGGACGCGGCGAAGTAATCGGTATGACGTAGCACGGGCTTCGAGCCTTCGGCTCTCCTGCCCGTGGCATTCGGAAACATCATTGAAAACACGGGCTGGAGAGCCGAAGGCTCAGGCCCGTGGTACGAGGAAATAAATCATGGCACTGAAACTCAAGCCCCTGCAGGACCGCGTGATCGTGAAGCAGAACCAGGCCGAGGAGAAGACGGCGAGCGGCATTCTGCTCCCCGACTCGGCCAAGGAAAAGCCCACCAAGGGCAAGGTCATCTCCGTCGGCCCCGGCAAGCTCGACGACAACGGCAAGCCGATGGAACTGTCCGTCCGCGTCGGCGACCAGGTGATCTACGGCAAGTACAGCGGTACCGACGTCGAAGTCGAGGGCGAGAAGTTCGTCATCCTTCGCGAGTCCGACATCTTGGGCGTCGTCGAGTAAAGAAGTTGCTAGTTGCTGGTTGCTAGTTGCGAGTGAAATGCAACTGCGGCCGGCAACCGAACGAGTTCGTCTTGACTAGCAACCAGCAACTAACAACCAGCAACTATTCGGAGTTCCCCATGGCAGCCAAGCAAATGAAGTTCGACACCGACGCCCGCGCGGAGATCGCGTCGGGGCTTTCCCAACTCACCCGCGCCGTCAAGGCCACGCTCGGCCCCCGCGGCCGCAACGTCGTGCTGCAGAAGTCGTTCGGCAGCCCGCGCATCACCAAGGACGGCGTGACCGTCGCCAAGGAGATCGAACTGCCGCAGGGCTTCCAGAACATGGGCGCCAAGCTCGTGCAGACGGTCGCCAGCAAGACGGGCGACCTCGCCGGCGACGGCACCACGACCGCCACGGTGCTGGCCGAGGCGATCTACACCGAGGGCCTGCGCTACGTGACCGCGGGTAACGCGAACCCCGTCATCATCCAGCGCGGCATCCTCAAGGCCGTCGAGGTCGCCGTCGAGGCGATCAAGGAACAGTCCAAGAAGGTCAAGGGCCACGAAGACTACAAGCGCGTCGCCACGATCAGCGCCAACGGCGACGAGACGATCGGCCAGCTCATGGCCGACGCGATGGAGAAGGTCGGCAAGGAAGGCGTCATCACCGTCGACGAGGGCAAGGGCACCGAGTCGGTCCTCGAATACACCGAGGGCATGCAGTTCGACAAGGGCTACCTCAGCCCCTACTTCCTCACCAATCCGACCACGCTGCAGGCGATCCTCGAAGACGCCTACATCCTGCTCCACGAGAAGAAGATCTCGAACCTCAGCGAATTGCTCCCGCTGCTCAACAAGATCGTCGGCGGGAGTAAGCCGCTGCTGATCATCGCCGAGGATGTCGACGCCGAGGCGCTCGCCGCCCTCGTCGTGAACAAGCTCCGCGGCGTGCTGAACATCTGCGCGGTTAAAGCCCCCGGCTTCGGCGACCGCCGCAAGGCGATCATGGGCGACCTCGCCGCCGTCACCGGCGGTAAGTTCATCAGCGAAGACCTCGGCCTCAAGCTCGAGAACGTCGAGCTCGACGACCTCGGCACCGCCAAGCGCATCGTCGTCGACAAGGACAACACGCTCATCGTCCAGGGCGGCGGCGGCAAGAAGGACATCACCGCCCGCGCCGAGCAGATCCGCCTGCAGATCGAGCGCACCACGAGCGACTACGACCGCGAGAAGCTCCAGGAACGCCTCGCCAAGCTCACCGGCGGCGTCGCCGTCGTAAAGGCCGGGGCGAACACCGAGACCGAGATGAAGGAACGCAAGGACCTCATCGACGACGCGCTCCACGCCGTCAAGGCGTCGGCTGAAGAAGGCATCGTCCCGGGCGGCGGCGTCGCGTTCCTCCGCGCGATCGAGGCCGTCGAGAACGGCAAGAGCAAGGCCCGCGGCGACGAGAAGATCGGCTTCGACATCGTCGCCGAAGCCCTGCGTGCCCCGTGCCGCCAGATCGTCGACAACGCCGGCGAAGACGGCGAGGTCGTCGTCGCCCAGATCCTCGAGAAGACCGGTTCCTACGGCTACAACGCCGCCACCGGCGAGTTCGGCGACATGTTCAAGCTCGGCATCATCGACCCCGCCAAGGTCAGCCGCACGGCGCTCCAAAACGCCGCCAGCGTCGCCGCCCTGGCCTTGACGACGGACGTGCTCATCACCGAGTTGAAGGAAAAGAAGGGCGAACACGTCGAAGCCGTGAGCGGCGCGGTGGTGTAATCCCCATTTATCGCAGCCGACGTGTCGGTGCCGACCTCGTCGGCCGTCGAAGACTGAGGCACGAAGACACGAAGGTTTACACTTCGTGTCTTCGTGCCGTTTGCGGCGGCTGCCCGATGGAGCCGAACGAACCAACTTCGACCCCGGAAATCCAAAGGGCCGTGCCGATCGAATACGCCCGATTGGACGTCGGACGGCAGCACAGCCAGAACCACTCGCTTCTGGTCGGATGCCTGACCGTTTTTGGCCTGATGTTCGGTGGATTATTTGTGATCCTCGCGTTGTTCTTCTTCGCCGTGTTCGTGCTGGATGGCTTTCGCTTTGGGTGAACGATAACGTCCGAGTGGTACATGCCTGCACGGTCTCACTCGGCGTCGGCAGGTGGAATCGGAAAGGTCACGCATGGGAGACGAATCGAACACGCAACGCCCGGCCGACGCGCCGGTCAGGCAGCCGATCGACACCGACGCCTTCAATCGCAAGGCCGCGTTCGTCGTGCTGGTCGGCATCGTGGTCGTCCCCGTGTGCTTCGGCATCATCATCGGTTTGCTGACGTTGTTTCGGGTGATCTAGTCCGCCGCGCGGGCGGTCCGACCCGCAGGCGGGCGATCCGACGTGGCACGGCCGTCCCGGCCGTGTCAGACGCGACGGACGCGTCCAACGAACGGCGAGAAACACGCGGCCGGACACGGGCGAGGAAGCCCGTGCCACGACGGGCGAGAACCGATTCCAGTTTGCCTTTGCCGGCGACCGACATTAGAAGACGAACCGACCGCGACCCTAGAATGAGACCGAATCGGGCCGCCGGGCTGCAACGCCGGACGCGATGTCGAAGGCGCGACGCGAACGCAAATCGAGGCGCACGGCGACGTAACGCAAGGAAGAGACTGAATGGCCACCGTGAAGCGAGATTATTACGAAGTGCTCGGCGTCGCAAAGACCGCCGACGGCGAGGAGATCAAGCGCTCCTACCGCAAGCTCGCGATGAAATATCACCCCGACCGCAACCCGGGTGACGCCGAGGCCGAGCACCGCTTCAAGGAATGCGCGGAGGCGTACGAGGTCCTGTCCGACAGCAGCCGCCGCGAGAAGTACGACCGCTTCGGCCACGCCGGCGGGCAGGCGGGGCACGACTTCTCGCACATGGACGTCACGGACATCTTCTCGATGTTCAACGACATCTTCGGCGGCGCCGCCGGCGGCGGGGGCCACGGCCGCCAGCGATCCGCCCGCGGCTTCGACCTCGAAACGCAGGTCGAGCTCACGCTCGCCGAGGTCGCGTCGGGCGCCGAGAAGACGATCGAGTTCGAAAAACAGGACACGTGCGAGCAGTGCAAGGGCTCCGGCGCCGCGCCCGGCACGTCGCCGACGGTCTGCGTCCAGTGCGGCGGCCAGGGCCGCGTCGCGCAGCAGGGGTTCGGCGGCATGTTCCGCATGGTCGTCACCTGCCCGAATTGTCGCGGCAAGGGCTCGATCATCCGCGACGCCTGCCGCGGCTGCCGCGGCACCGGCCGACAACTGAAGAAGCGCGTCGTCACCGTCAAGATCCCCGCCGGCGTCCATGAAGGCCAGGCCGTCCGCATCATCGGCGAGGGCGAGCCCGGCGACGCCGGCTCCCCC
>JADMIO011096013.1_pt1 | contig 29533 bp, 28 predicted proteins | sample 8958161 | NCBI WGS metagenome assembly JADMIO01 (sample SAMN16585339, study PRJNA669376) | soil metagenome | isolation source: Crop rotation soil | place: USA: Cullars Rotation, Alabama | collected 2011 | reverse complement strand
GATCGCCGTGGCGGCGGTCGGCGTCGCCTTCATCGCCGTCTATGTGCTGGGCCTGCGGACCCATGCCGCCGTGGGGTCTCTGGAGCCGCTGCGCGTGGCCCGCATGCTCGACTATTCGATCCGGTTTCTGGGCCTTCCCTGGTCGCATGCCGGGGCCTTCGTCCGGTTCGGCCGGGCCGTAGGCACCGTCATTCTGCTGGCCGGCCTGTTCTTTCTCCTGACGCGGGGTCTGCTCGGCCGCCCCGGCAGCCGGCTCGAGCGCATCGCCCTCGGCATGCTGCTTTTCGGCTTCCTCATGGCGGCCCTCGCCGGGGCCGGCAGGGTCGATATCGCCGTCGATCGCGAGATGCCGGTGCGCTACAGCATCTTCACCGCCATGGCCCAGGTCGGTCTGTTGATCCTGCTGGCGCCCTCGCTGGCCCGGCTCTGGGGTAGCCGGCGCCGCCTGTTGCAGATTTGCGTCATCGCGGCGGCGGTGCTGATGCTGGCCCAGCAGGTGGTCGCGGGACGAGCGGGCGCGCAGGTCGCCGCCCAATATACCGAGGCCTACCGGCAATTCGCCGCCGGGCTCTGGACCCCGGCGATGGTCCAGTTCGTCCATCCCGACCGCAAGCTCGCCGAGCAGGGCCAGGCGCTGGTGGTGAAGCTGGGGATCTACCGAAGCTACTGATCCGACCCCACATCTTGCCTGGTGCGCCCGGGCCCGCGCGCTTGCCTCGCTTGCCGGCCTATGGGAAAAGGGCCGCCCGTTGGAGAGAACCATGGCCGAGCGCCGCTACTACGTCACCACCCCGATCTACTACGTCAACGATTCCCCGCATATCGGGCACACCTACACGACGCTTGCCTGCGACGTGCTGGCGCGCTTCAAGCGGCTGGACGGCTATGACGTGATGTTCCTGACCGGCACCGACGAGCACGGCCAGAAGGTGGAGAAGTCAGCGGTCGCCGCCGGCATGACGCCTCAGGCCTTCACCGACAAGGTCTCGCAGAACTTCCGCGATCTCGCCAAGGCGATGAACTTCAGCAACGACGATTTCATCCGCACGACGGAGGAGCGGCATATCCGCGCCTGCCAGGCGATCTGGCAGCGGCTGGTCGAGCGCGGGGAAATCTATCTCGACAAATATGCCGGCTGGTATGCCGTCCGGGACGAGGCCTATTACGCCGAGGACGAGCTCACCACCAGTCCCGGCGGCAAGAAGATCGCGCCCTCCGGCGCTGAGGTCGAATGGGTCGAGGAGCCCAGCTATTTCTTCCGTCTCGGCGCCTGGCAGGAGCGGCTGCTCGAATTCTACGCCGCCAATCCGGATTTCATCGCCCCGGAGAGCCGGCGCAACGAGGTGACCAGCTTCGTGCGCGGCGGCTTGAAGGATCTATCGGTTTCGCGCACCAGCTTCACATGGGGCGTGCCGGTGCCGGGCGATCCCGCCCATATCATGTATGTCTGGCTCGATGCGCTGACCAACTACATCACCGCGACCGGTTTTCCCGATATGGAGAGCGCAAGCTACAAGCGCTTCTGGCCGGCCGATCTGCATATGGTGGGCAAGGATATCCTGCGCTTCCACGCCGTCTATTGGCCCGCCTTCCTGATGGCGGCCGACCTGCCGGTGCCGCGGCGTGTCTTCGCCCATGGCTGGTGGACCAACGAGGGACAGAAGATCTCCAAATCCCTGGGCAATGTCATCGAGCCGCGGGCGCTCGTCGCGCGCTACGGCCTCGATCCCGTGCGCTATTTCCTGCTGCGCGAGATGCCGTTCGGCAATGACGGCGATTTCTCCCATCGCTCCATGGTCAACCGCATGAACGGCGATCTCGCCAACGATCTGGGCAATCTCGCCCAGCGCGTGCTCTCCATGATCGCCAAGAACTGCGGCGGGACATTGCCCGTGCCGGGCGAATTCAGCGCGGCCGATCGGGCGCTGCTGGATGCGGCCAAGGCGCTGCACGGCCGGACGGGCCAGGAGATCGACCGCCAGGCATTCCATGCCGCGCTGGAGGCCATCTGGCAGGTGGTGGGCGCGGCCAATCGCTATGTCGACGAGCAGGCCCCCTGGGCCCTGCGCAAGACCGATCAGGCGCGCATGGGCACGGTGCTCTATGTGGTGGCCGAGGTTGTGCGTCGCATCGCGATCCTGATCCAGCCCTTCATGCCCGAGAGCGCCGGCAAGCTTCTGGATCAGCTCGCGGTCGGGCCCGACGCGCGGCGCTTCGCGAATCTGGACCAGGCGCTTCCCGGCGGCACGGCCTTGCCGGCGCCCAGCGGCGTCTTCCCGCGTTTCGTCGAGACGCCGGCTGCCTGACAACCCTGGCGATCCCCGCATGCTCGTCGACAGCCATTGCCATCTCGATTTCGAGACCTTCGCCAGCGAGCTCGATGAGGTCGTGGCCCGCGCGCGCGGGGCCGGGGTGGGAACCCTGGTCACCATCTGCACCCGGCTGACGGAGTTCGAGCGGGTGAGGGCCATCGCCGAGCGTTTCGGCAATGTCTGGTGCTCCGTCGGTATCCATCCCCACGAGGCGGAGAGCGAGCCCGATGCGGGGTCGGCACGGCTGATGGAGCTGGCGCTGCATCCCAAGGTGGTCGGCATCGGCGAGGCGGGCCTCGATTATTTCTATGAGCACAGCCCGCGTGAGCGGCAGAAGGAGGTCTTCCGCCGGCATATCGAGGCGGCGCGCCTCTCGGGCCTGCCGCTCATCGTCCATAGCCGGGATGCCGATGAGGATACCGTCGCCTTGCTGGAGGAGGGGGCCGCCAAGGGCGGGCTCGCCGGCGTGATCCATTGCTTCAGCTCGACGGAATTCCTGGCGGAGCGCGCGTTGGCGCTCGGATTCTACATCTCCCTTTCGGGCATCGTGACCTTCCGCAAGGCCGAGAGCCTGCGCGAGATCGCCAAGCAGGTTCCCGCCGACCGCCTGCTGGTGGAGACGGATTCACCCTATCTGGCGCCGATGCCCTTTCGCGGCAAGCGCAACGAGCCGGCCTTCGTCGTGCATACCGCCGCCCTGGTGGCGGAGCTCCGCGGCACCGAGCCGGCGGAATTCGCCCGCCAGACCACGGCGAATTTCCACCGGCTGTTTTCCAAGACGACCCCCCTGGGGACCGAGCAATGAAAGTAACGGTGCTGGGCTGCGGCGGCTCCGGTGGGGTGCCGCTGGTGGGCAATATCTGGGGCGACTGCAATGCGGAAAATCCGCGCAACCGCCGCCGGCGCGTCTCGGTGCATGTCGAGCAGCCCGGCGCCAGCGTGCTGATCGACGCCTCCCCGGATCTGCGCAGCCAGCTTCTCGACGCCGATATCAAGCGGCTGGATGCGGTGCTCTTCACCCATGACCATGCCGATCATACCCACGGCATCGACGATCTGCGGTTTCTCAATACGGGCCGCGACAGGCAGCCCATCGAGGCCTGGGCGCCGCCGGAGACACTGGCGGTGCTGGCGCAGCGCTTCGACTACATCTTCCGCCAGAACGAGAAGGGCTCGGGCCTTCTCTACCGGCCCTTTCTCGCGGGGCGGACGGTGGAGGGACCCTTTGCCATCGGCGATCTTCCCGTCACGCCCTTCCGTCAGCAGCACGGCATGGGCAGCTTCAGCATGGGCTACCGTCTGGGGTCCATGGCCTATTCGACCGATGTGGTCGGGCTGGACGACGCCGCCTTTGCCGTCCTCGAAGGGCTCGATCTCTGGATCGTGGATTGCCTGCGCTTCGAGCCCCATCCGACCCATGCCCATTTCGATCTGACCATGGAATGGATTCGGCGGGTGAAGCCCAAGCGCGCCCTGCTCACGCATATGAATCATTCCGTGGACTACGACGTGATCGCTCGCCGCTGCCCGCCGGGGGTCGAGCCCGCCTATGACGGACTCACGGTCGATCTGGCGGCATGACCGGCGGGCCCTGGCCCGTCTACCTGCTGCGCCACGGGGAGACGGAATGGAATCTCCTGGGCCGCTATCAGGGTGGATTTGATTCACCCTTGACCGACCGCGGGCGCGAACAGGCCCGCGCGATGGGTGAGCAGCTCGCCGGCCTGCTTCCGAACACTGTTGCTTTTCGGCTCATCAGCAGCCCTTTGGAACGCGCGGTCGCGACCGCAACCATTGTGGCCGAACGTCTCGGCCTTCCCTTCACCAGGGATGCAAGGCTCCGCGAGATCTCGCTTGGCTCTTGGGACGGCCTCAGCCGGGCCGAGATCGCAGAACGGTTCCCCACGGCGATCCAGGGAGCGACGCGCTACGATTGGTATTTCCGTGCGCCGGACGGGGAGAGCGTCGAGGCGGCAACGCGACGCCTTGACGGATGGCTCGGCAGCTTGACCGGTCCCACCATCGCGGTCACCCATGGGCTGGCGAGCCGGATACTCCGGGGCCTCTACATGGGGCTCGACCGGGCGGCGGCTCTATCCCTGCCGGTGCCTCAGGATGGGTTGTTCCAGCTGGCCGGCGGGGTTGCGACATACCTGCCCGGTGCCGCCGGATCTAGCTCCTGAGATATTTTTCCCGCAGCGCGTCGATATAGCGCGCCGCCGCCTGCAGATCCTGGTCGATGCCCAAGACCTCGAGGCCATGGCGGTTCGAGAGGTCGACCATGGTCGCCAGCAAGCGCTGGGCATCGGCATCGCTGGGGTCGAGGTCGAGGGAGCGTTCGATGTCCTTCAGCCCCTGCATCAGGCCGTGACCCGAACCCAGCTGGACGACGGCGCGCAGGTTGTAGACGGCGGGATCGAAGGGCGTCAGCTCGGCGCTCCGGTCGAGATCGGCGAGCGCCGCTTTGACGCCGCGATCGATGCTCTTTCCGCCGGCGATGCGGCTTGCGGCCAGGAACTGATAGACCGCGGCCCGGGTCACATTGCTCTCCTCCGGTGCCTCGGCGAGATAGGCCTGTAGAGCCTCGGTCGCGCCCTTGTAGTCGCCCCTGCCGTAGCGGAACAGGCCGCCGATCAGATTGACGGCGGGAAAGATGTAGCTCCGGCGCGCGACCAGCCGGCCGGCGACCCAGCCCGTGGCGCTCCCTTGGCGAATTCGGTACCAGGGCTCGGCGCCGGCGCCCCGGGCGGCGTCGAGCACCTCGTAATCTCCGTCCAGATTGACCTTGGCGACCTGGCTGCTGCCGGATTTGGCGCTGGCGCGGAGCGCGACATCCCGGCGATTGCTGAAGGTCACCCGCAGGGGAAACATCTCGAGGTGATAGATATTCACATAGGCCGTCTTGTCGGTCTGCCAGCGCAGCTTGATCCATTCGCGCTGCATGTCGATGGCCTGGATGCTCGACCCGACCGGGACATAGCCGGCGACCGGACTGTCGTTCGAGGCGCCGGCGCGCAGCGGCACGCCCTTGGGGCAACCCGCCGAGAGCGAACAGCGCGTGACGAAGGGGCGGGTGAAGAGATGCTGGCGCGAGGCGGTGAGGGGCTGCAGGTTCAGCCGGTTGCCGGCGATGCGCGCCCCGAGAGCGAGATCGTGGATCGCGCCGCTGTGCATCGTCAGCGTCGTCCAGGGCCCCTGGCCCGTCTCCAAGGTGAGGAAAGGCTGGACCAGCAGGCCATCGCCATCGGCGATCACCGCACCCCAGACGCTCATCTGGGTCTTCAACTGCTGGGCGATGGCCTCCGCGGCGGCGTGATACTCGGATTCCAGGAACAGCCGGTAATCCTTGTCGCCCAGCGCCCGCTGAATTTCGCCTTGCCGGTCATAGGCGAGGATGACGCCGGCATTAGCGAGGTTGGAGATGTTGTCCAGGATCTCGCGCCACATCAGCCGGCTGAAGGATTCCCCGAGATCGGTCTTCGCCGGATCGACGAACTGCAGCACCACGGCCTTGAACTGGACATTCTCCAGCACGCGCTCGGTGCAGCTGCCTTGCAGCCCCTGGGAGAAGCAATTGGCGATCTCGCCCGCCGGCGCCGGGCGCCATGGTATCGCCAGGAATACCGCGGCCAGCAGGAGCGCAGGGATGAGAGGGTGGTGCCTTGCCATGGGCTATGGCCCAGTCTTCAGATCACCCAGCAGGGCCTGCACCTGCTCGACCTGGCCCAGCAGCGGATCGTCGGCGGTCATGGTCTTGCGCAGCGACACCATCAGCGCCGTCAGCTTTCCGATCTCGGCCTGGTCCGGGGTGGCTGGCAGGCTCGCCAGCCGCTGCAGGGCATAGGCGAGCACGATCTGCTTGCCCCAGATGTCGCGCATCTGCTCAGCGATGCGCGAGGGTCGCAGGCTGTCGGAAGGGATGGTGTCTTCGATGCTGAGCGGCACGCCGGCATAGCTCTTGTAGGCGGGCATGGCGCGAAACACCGATACCAGGTCGATCACGGTCTTGCCCTGGCTGTCGCGAAGCTCGCCTTCGCCCGCGATGACGCCGAGGGCGTTCAGGTTGTGGCCGACCTCCTGCGCCCGCTCGCCCTGCGCCGCCGTCAACGGCAGGCAGATGGTTTCGACCGAGACATCGGGAAAGGAGGTCACGCCGGCGAGGCTGCTCTCGAAGGCCAGGATGCGATGATGCACGATCTCGGGCAGATCGCGGTTCAATCGCTCCGCCGCCTGATCGGCACCGCCGCCGTAGATCCGATAGGGCGCGATGAAGACGGTGAGGCCAAGGCTGCTGCGCTTGGCGCAGAGTTTCGTCTCGGTGTCGCCTGCGGTCGCCGTGGTGCCGCCGCTGGCCGTTGTCCCAGCCGGCGGCAGTCCGGGATCGAGGGCCACCGGCTCCTGCGGCGAAAGCGGGCAGCCGCTGCCGGCGGCCTTCAGCAGCAGCCGCAGAACGGGCGCATGGCCGGACTTGGTTACGACGAGCTTCAGGACTTGCATGTCGCGGGGCAGGGGATCCACCGAGATGGCGAAGCGGCCGTCGGCGCCGCTATGGCCGCGGGATACGGGATCGGCACTGCCGAGCACGGTGGCGATATCGGCGTCGGCGATGGGCAGTTCGCCCAGCTTGACCTCACCGGTCACCGGACAGGCGGCGGTGGCCGGTCCGGCCCCAAGCAGGAGCAGGAAGGTGGCCGCCACGGCCCAGAGCGGTCTCACGATCCCGTACCGGCGCAGGTCAGGATCACGGAGAAGCGCGCGCCCTGGAGCTGCGCTCGATGCAGCTTCAGCCGCCGCTCGGGGCAATTGGGCGCGCTCACCGCCACGGCCGAGGGCGGGTCGGCGAACTCCGGGTCATAATTGATGACGAAAGTACCGGTTTGCGGATCCTTGTCGACTGCCGAGCCCAGCAAATCCCCCTTGTAGTCCAGAAGGTCGATTTGCGCCGCGTCGAGAGGCGCGCCTTGGAGTGCGCCGACGAGCTGGCGGCTGGGCTGGTTCATCAGCCCATCGCCCCAGGAGAACAGGATGGCCGCGGCGCCGATGGTGGCCGCGATGCCGACCAGGAGCTGCCCCATGCGCACCAGTTTCTTGTCTTCGCCGCGCGCCCAGTGGAAGAAGTACCAGGCGACGAGGGCAAAGCCGGCCAGCACGACGGCCTGGGCAAACCAGGCCGGCAAGGGAATGTTGACATCGCTCAGCGCCGCCCGCAGCGCGTTCACCGCCTGGGTCGGCCAGCCGAGGATATCGAGCGAATCCTTGAGCGGTTCCATGTCTCCCCCGCGTGATTGGAGCAGGAGAGTACTTTATAACTTGTAAAGCCTGCGGTTGCAGCGCGGGGATGGCCTAGGCCGGCACGGCGAGGCTGAATCCTTTTTCGGGCAGGAAGCGATCCAGGGCCGGGGCGACGCCGCGCACTTCCACCTCGATTCGCCAGCCCTCGCCCTCGCGCTGGATCCGATACAGGTGATAGCGGGAATGGTCGTGGCTGCTGCTATGCCGCGCCGAGGCGGAAGGGACGCCCACCACCGGCACGCTGCCCTGGGGCGTCGGCAGACGGGAGAGGGCGGACATATGGGTATGGCCATGCAGGACCAGCTCGGCGCCGCGCCGGGCGAGGGTCTGGCAGAAGGCCTCGCCGTCCAGAAGCTGCTTACGCCGATAGGCCCGGGAGGAGACGGGGGGATGGTGGATCAGCACGACCCGGCAGAGGCCTTCCTCGCCCGTTGCCGCCAGCAGAGCGTCGAGGCGGGCGAGCTGCCCGGCGCCCAACCGCCCGGCCGCCATATGGGCCGGCATGGGTGCGGCCGTCGACAGTCCGATGAGGGCCAGCGGCCCGCGCCGGCGCAGATAGGGGAAATGCTCGCTCGCGTCCGGGACGGCCGGCCCGCCGTCACCGGTCATGTAGGAATCCCAAAGGGCGAGGGAGCGGTCCCAGGCGATCGGTACATAGGCATCGTGATTGCCGGGGATGACGCTGACATCGGCCGGCGAACCCAGGGTGGCGAGCCAGGCGGCGGCGCGCCGGAATTCCTGGGGCAGGGAGATATTGACCAGATCCCCGGTCACGGCCGTGTGGTCGGGGCGGCTGCGATGCAGATCGGCAACCAAAGCGGCGAGCACCGCGCCCCGATGGACTGCCTTGCGCCTGAGATGCCAGGAGAGAAAGCCCAGGACTCGCTTCCCGAACAGGTGGTCGAGCCGGGGCAGCCCGAGATCACCGAGGTGGATATCGGAGAGATGCGCCAGTGTATACATGGGCTGTTGATGGGCTCGTTTTGCGGGTGCGGTCAAGCCACTTTGAGGCTGACGGTACCGATTGCCGTAGCCCTGGTCGCATGTTAAGTCAGCGCCCGACCTACGACGACGAGGCGCAATTGTCTGACGCAGTTCTGCTTGCCACCCGCCAGAGCAACTACTGGCTCGCCTGGCATGACCTGATCGACGCGAGCCGGCATTGGCGGTTGATCCTGCACCTGAGTTGGCAGGATGTTCGCCAGCGCTACCGTCGGTCCGCTCTGGGCCCCCTCTGGCTGACGGTCAGCGTCGCGGTTCAGATCGGCGCTCTCGGGCTGGTCTATGGCGCGATATTCAAGATCGACCTCTCGGTCTATCTGCCTCATCTGGCGGTCGGGCTCACCGTCTGGTCCATGTTCGCCACTACCATCAACGACGGCTGCCTCTGCTTCATCTCCGCCGAGAGCTTCCTGAAGCAGGTAGCCCTGCCGAAAGGGATCTTCCCGGCCCGCGTCGTGCTGCGCAGCCTGATCACCTTCGCCCATGACGTCGTGATCCTGGTCATCGTGCTGGCGATCTACGCACATCCCACGATCCTGGGCGTGCTGGCCTCGCTGATGGGCATCGCGATTTTCGCCATCAACGGGCTCTGGATCGGTCTGCTGTTCGGCTTGCTGAGCGCCCGTTTCCGCGATCTGGCGCCCATCGTCAGCAGCGTCATGCAGGTCGCCTTCTTCCTCACCCCGGTGATCTGGCTCGAGAGCTCCGTTCACGGGCGGCTGGCGACGTTGCTGCAGCTCAATCCCTTTGCCGCTTTTCTCTCCCTGGTGCGCGATCCGCTTTTCGGCAATACGCCGACGCTGCAAAGCTGGGGCATTGTCGCCCTGGTCACCATCCTGGGCTGGATCGTCGCCTTCCTCATGTTCGCCCGCTTCCGGGGCCGTATCACCTATTGGCTGTAGATGCGCATCGAACTCCAGAACGTCGATATCGATTTTCCCATCTATGACGCGCGCACGCGCTCCCTGAAGCATCGCGTCCTGGGGCTGGGGCCGCCGCGGGTGGGGCCGGCTGGCCACCACCGTGTCCTGGTGCGGGCACTCCGCGGCATCACCATGACCTTGACGGATGGAGACCGCCTGGGCCTGGTCGGGCGCAACGGCGCCGGCAAGACGACCCTGCTTCGGGTGATGACGGGGATCTACGAGCCGGTGGCGGGGCGTTTGCAGGTCAGCGGCCGGGTGGCCTCCCTGACCAATATCACCATGGGCATGGACATGGAGGGAACGGGTTACGAGAACATCGTGATCCGCGGGCTCATGCTGGGCCTGACCCGCCGCCAGTCCCTGGAGAGGGTGGAGGACATCGAGAACTTCACCGAGCTGGGCGAGTATCTCAATCTGCCGCTGCGCACCTATTCGGCCGGCATGCTGGTGCGCCTCGCCTTCGCCATTTCCACCAGCATCAATCCCGAGATCCTGATCATGGACGAGATGATCGGCGCCGGGGACAAGGCCTTTGCCGAGAAGGCCACCAAGCGGCTCGAGCGGATGATGGCCTCGGCCAATATCCTGGTGGTCGCCTCCCATGCCTCGGAGACGCTGCGCCGGCTCTGCAACAAGGCGGCCCTGCTGCGCCAGGGCGAGCTCATCGCCATGGGTCCCGTCGAGGATATTCTCCGGCGCTACGAATCCGAGAACTGAGCCGACCGCCGCCGCCACGGCCCGGCCCTGCGACTTCCCGTCACGGCATTGCCAGCGCCCGGGATCGAAGCCCATAATCCCTCCTGGCTGGTATGAGGAGGTTCTTATGCAGCTGGTTCTCGACTCATCCGACATGGCTCGTTTGTCGGTCGCCGCGCGGGGGGAGATCCTGCGCCTTCTGAGCGGCGAAGCCCCGGCGGCGGCGTCGGCCGCGGCCGGTGCCGCGCGCCGGAATTTCCGCTGGCGCCAGCCCCATGACGTCGGCCTGCCGCTGCTGCGCAAGCTGTTGAAGGGGGCCGATGGCGCCACCCGCGACCGCTTGGCGGTGCTGGCCCGCAACAACGGCCGGGCGAGCATGACCCAGCTCCTCGCCGTGACCAAAGACAAGGACTGGCATGCTCTCACCCCCTGGGAAGGGGCCATCACCCGCAAGCTGCGCCGGCTGGTGGGCGACGACAACCGCATCGTCTCCTTCATCCAATGGGACTATGACGCGGAGGTCTGGGACGCCGATCACAGCCATTTGTTGGATGGCGTCTATTACGTCTCCGACGCCACCACGAAATCCTTGCGCAAGCATTTCGATCTCGAATAGCCCTTCGGTCTCGAGCAACCCCGGCAGCGGTAGCCGCGGCGCGCAACAGGGACGCCTTGCCGTGCGGACTCTGAGAGGGCCGGGATGTCCGATCTGATCGCGGCGATCGTGAGTTTCGTCGGCGACCCCCTGGTCGTCGCCCTTTTCCTCCTCATCCTGGGCGCTCTCTCCGCGCAGCTGTTGTTCAGGAACAACACCTTGGGGCGTGCGCTGACGCGCCTCGTCTTCTTCTCCCTGCTGACGCTCGTCCTGCTGCGCGGCGATGTGGTGCCCTATGAGCCGCTACGCCCGGCGGACACGGCGCTGCGCAGTGTGGTGAGCGCCGGGCTCAAGATCGCCTGGTGGGCCTGGGGCGCCTGGCTCCTGGTCGGCTTTCTGCGCAGCTTCCTCAATTTCGAGCGCCGGCCACGGGAAGCGAAGCTGCTCCAGGACATCCTCGCCGGGGTCATCTATCTCGCCGCCGCCTTCGCCATCATCGCCTATGTCTTCGACCTGCCGATCCGCGGCCTGCTTGCGACCTCGGGCGCCATCGCGATCATCATCGGCCTGGCGCTCCAGAGCTCGCTCGGCGACGTGTTCTCCGGCCTCGTGCTCACCTTCAGCCGCCCTTATCGCCCGGACGACTGGGTCAAGCTCGACAGTGGGACCGAGGGCCGGGTCATCGAGATGAACTGGCGCGCGACCCATCTCCTGACGACGCAGCATGACCTCGCAATCATGCCCAACAGCATCATCGCCAAGGCGAAGATCGTGAACCTCAGCTCGCCCTCCAGCGTCCATGGGGTGACCGTGAGCCTGCAGATGTCGGCTAATAGCTTGCCGGCGACAGGAATCGGCGTGATCCAGCATGCCATCCTGAACTCCCGCCAGATCCTGAACTATCCCAAGCCGATCGTCCGCGTGACGTCGATCAATGCCGATGTCATGGGCTATGAGGTGACGTTCTTCATTGCCGACCTGAACGGGGCGACGGGTGCCCAGAACGAGTTCTTCGATCTGGCCTTTCGCCACCTGGTGGCGGCTGGGATCCGGCTGGCTGCTTCGGATGGGACCGTCCCGGAGGCCGGCCAGGGGGCGCTGGCGGAACCCAAGAGCGAGGCCGCGAGGGTCTTGGATCAGGCGATGATCTTTGCTGCCCTGACGAAGGAGGAGCGGGCGACGCTGGCGGAGAAGCTGAAGCGGAAGCTCTATGAGCCCGGCGAGATCCTGCTGGAGCGTGGCGTCGTGCTGGAGTCGCTGTTCTTCATCGCCAACGGCGTGGTGTCCGTGACTCACCCGGATGGCCCGCGCTGGACGGAGGTCCTCAGGCTGGGGCCGGGTGACCATTTCGGCGAGATAGCGCTGCTGACCGGGGAGGGGGCCTGGGGGCGTATCGCCGCTTTAACCCCGGCCGTGACCTATGAGCTGCCGAAGAAGGATCTGGCGCCGATACTGGAGGCTCGGCCCCAGGTCGCCCATGAGCTGAGCCGCGTCCTGGCCGAGCGACAGGCCGCCGGCCGCAGCATCGCCTCGGCGCCCGGAACCAGCGCGCCCCCAGCCAATATGAGCCACTGGTTTACCGAACGGCTGCAGAAGCTGTTCAACCTGGGGGCGGACCCGGAATAACGAAAAGGCCGGCCTCCGCTGGGGCATATCCCGAGCGGGGGCCGGCCTCTGGTCTCGCGCGCCGCGGCGTTCAGTTAATCTTGGCGCGGAAATCCGTATGGCAGGCGCCGCAGGCCTTGCCGGTCGCGCCGAACTGGGCGGTAAAGGCGGCCATGTCGCCCGCTTGCGCCGCAGCGGCCAGCTTGCCCGCTTCGGCCTCGAGATTGGCGGCATCGGCCTTGAACTTATCCATCTGCTCCCAGATCGCCGGCAGGGCATGGGTCTTGTCCGCGGGCAGATCGGCGTTGCTGGTGCCAGCCGGGAACAGGGAGGGGATCTTGGCGGCGTCGGCCTGGACCTGCAGGGCGCGCTTCTGCATATCGGCCATATCGCCCGATTTCGCAGTCACGACGGCGTAGATCGCCTTCATCTGAGCGCCCATGTCCTTCATGGTGGCCCGCCGCGTATCGACCGCGGTCTGAAGATCGTCGGCCCGCGCCCCGCCAGTCAGGCTTTCGAGCCCGACATAAGCCGTGGTCGCCAGAAGGGCGGCGCTCAGCACCATGGTTAGCCGCTTGCGTGTCATTCTATTCCCCTATCTCCAAATGTGACCCCAGAAGGCGAAGGCTGCCAGACTCGCCTGCGGCTTGGGCGGTGTAAAGTGCTCACGGCAAATCGCCCCGGTGCTACACGCAGTTGTGACCGCGCCGTGAGCCCTGAATATGTCGTGCCGACCGTGCTGTTGTTCCCTAGGCCTGGTCGGCCGATAATCGGGCATGGCCAGATTGCTTACCTGCGTTCTGCTGGCGGCGGCGATCGGCGCCCTGACGGGTTGCGCCACGCGGACGCCCCGGACGGCGATGAGCGCGGCGACGCCGGCGAGCGGTTTCGGCTACAGCGATACGAAGCTGGCTGCCGATCGCTACGAGCTGCGCTACGCGACCCCGCCACTCGACCTCCCGGCCGATGCGGAGGCCCGCACCAGGGCTGTGGAGAAGGAGAAGCAGCGCGCCTATGACCTGGCCGTCTGGCGTGCCGCCCAAATGGCGCTCGCCGGCGGCTTCACCTATCTGAGCATCGGACCAGCCCATCGCGACGCCGATCTCCGGGTCAAGGAGCTCTATACGCCCACGGCGCCCGGTGTCTTTGGACCCGGCGGCATGATCTATCCCCAATGGATCTACAATCCTATGGTCGCTTATTACGGCGCACCCGGCATCGGCCCCTATTGGGCTTATGAGGATCCCTTTGCCGATCAACCCAAGGTCGTGGCAAGCGGCCGCATCACGGCCCGGCTGGAGGTGACCTTCAGCCGAACGGCCTCACCGGACGCCCTCGATGCGGCGGCGACGGCGCGCCGGCTGGCGGCCGAATATGCGGGCAGCCGGTACTAGGAGCGGCGTGGCGCCAGCAGATTCTCTTCGATCCGAATCCGCCAGGCGATGATCAGGGCGTTGGCGAGGCCGAAGACCAGGGCGATCCAGGGTGCGCCGAAGGCGAGCGGCAAGGAAATGAGCTCCAGCTCGACGATCAGATAGTTGGGATGTCTTACGAAGCGGAACGGGCCGCGACGTATCAAGGGCGCGCTGGGCAGGGAGATGACCCGCGTCGTCCAGAACCGCCCGAGGGTGGCGATGACCCAGAGGCGCAAAGGCTGCAGCAGCAGGAAGAGGATCAGCCAGGGCCATTGCGGCGGCTGCCCCCAGGGGACCAGAAACAACAGCGCCAGGAACCAGGCGAGATGCAGCGCAATGATCAAGGGGTAATGCGCGCTGCCCGCCTCGACGGCGCCTTCGGCCAGCAGCCGGCGCGTATTGCGCCGCGCGATCGCCAGCTCCAGGACCCGCAGCGCCGCGAGCAGCAGCAGGATGGTGGGGAGCGGATTCGGGGGCAGCAGGCTCAAGCCGCGAGCATCTGGAATCCGGCGCTGAAGCCCGGACCCAGGGCCGACATCAGGTAGCGTCCGGCTGTGGGTCGGGCAAGGGTGCGCTCGAGGACGAAGAGCACCGTCGCCGCCGACATGTTGCCGCAATCGCGCAGCACCTCGCGGGCCACGGTCATGGCGCCCGGGGCAAGCTCGAAGCTCTCCTCCAGCGCGTCCAAAACTTTGGCGCCGCCGGGATGGCAGATGGTGCCGGCGAGATCACCCCGCGTCAGGCCGAAGCGGTTGAGGAAATCATCCAGCGCCGCCTTGTACTCGCTGCGCACGAGAGTGGGAATGTCGCGCGAGAAGAGAACGCCGAGGCCGTCCTCCTTGACCCGCCAGCCCATGACATCCAGGGAATCCGGGAAGCTGTGCTCGCCCGCCACGCCGAAGCTGGGGCCTTCGCCCTCGGTCGAGATCAGCGCCGCGGCGGCACCGTCGCCGAAGAGAGCGGCGGCCACGACATTGCTCTTGGTGTTGTCGCCGTGGCGAAAGGTGAGGGCGCAGAGCTCGACGACGAGATAGAGCACGCGCGCGCCCGGATGCGCCTTGGCGAGATCGATGGCGCGCGAGAGCCCGATCACCCCGCCGGCACAGCCCAGACCGAAGATCGGCAGGCGCTTGACGCCGCGCCGCAACTGCAGCCGCTCGACGATCAGCGCATCGAGGCTGGGCGTGGCCACCCCTGTGGTGGAGACGGCGACGACGGCGTCGATATCCCCGGTGGTGAGGCCGGCCCGCTCGAGGCAGGTCAGCGTCGCCTGGGTCAGGAGCTCGACGGCATGTTCGCGGAACAGGCGGCTGCGCTCCACCCAGCCATGAGGCTGCATGTACCATTCCAGAGGCACGCAGGAATGGCGCGCGGCGATGCCGGCATTGTCGAAGACCGGGAGCAGACGGTGGAGATCGGCGCTCTCACGGTCGAACAATTGAGGTGCGGCATCGCGAACCTCCGCTTGCGTGTAGCGGTAGGGCGGCAGAGCCGTGGCGAGGGCGAGGAGGCGGGGTTCGGACATGAGCCTAAGTTATATATCCCTTTCGCCGGTACGAGGCCCCGCGCAATCAAGTTTCTGTGTCTATTGCACAATCGCACGATCCTCCCGCCGCGCCGGCCCTATCGCCTGCGGGCGGCTTGACTTATCATGCCGGCATGGAGGAACCGGGCCCGCTGCTGGAACCCTCGCCGCCGGAAGCCCCATCCCCGATGCCGATTCGCATCGGGATCGGTGCTCGCCTGCGGGGCTATTTCTTTGCCGGCATTCTGGTGATCGCCCCGATCTCGATCACCGTCTTCATCGCCTGGCTCTTCATCTCCTTCATCGACCAGAGGGTCTTCTCGGTTCTCCCGCCGGTCTACAACCCGGAGACCTATCTGCCCTTCTCGATCCCGGGAATCGGGGTGGTCCTGATGCTGGTGGGCCTGACCCTGATCGGCGCCCTGACCGCGGGCTATGTCGGCAAGGTCTTCCTGCGGCTCAGCGAGCGGGTGCTCAACCGCATGCCCGTGGTCCGCAGCATCTACGGCGCCGCCAAGCAGATCGTCGAGACCGTGGTCAGCAACAAATCCTCGGCCTTCCGCGAGGTCGCCCTGGTTGAATATCCCCGCAAGGGCGTGTGGACGCTCTGCTTCCTGACCGGTCGAACGATCGACCAGATCGGCGATGTCGCGGGGCCCCGGATGGTCAACATCTTCGTTCCCACCACCCCTAACCCGACCTCGGGCTTCCTCCTCTTCGTGCCGGAATCCGATATCCGCCGGCTCGACATGTCGGTCGAGGAAGGCGTCAAGCTCGTCATCTCGATGGGCATCGTCACGCCCGCGGTGAAGCCCGAGGACGGAACCCGGCGCATTCCGCGGGCGAGCTGATTCCGACGTCGTTGTTCGTCGTCCTTCCGGCGACACAGAATCTCTAGACGGCCCGCAGGGTCTTCACCGCCGCATCCCGGTCGAACAGGTAGAGCAAGGTGCGCAGTGCCTTGCCGCGCGGCGTGGCGAGCGCGGCGTCGCGCTCGAGCAGCAGCCGCGCATCGTCATGGGCGATGGCGATGAGATCGCCATGGGCGGCGGGATCGACGAGGCGGAATTCCGGCAGGCCGCTCTGGCGTGTGCCCAGAAGCTCGCCGGCGCCGCGAAGCTTCAGATCCTCCTCGGCGATGCGGAAGCCGTCCTCGGTCTCGCGCAGGATCTGCAGCCGGGCGCGCGCCGTCTCGCCCAGCGGTGCCTGGTAGAGCAGCAGGCAGGTCGAACGGGCCTGGCCGCGGCCGATGCGCCCGCGCAGCTGATGCAGCTGGGCGAGGCCGAAGCGTTCCGCATGCTCCACCACCATGACCGAAGCGGCGGGGACATCGACCCCGACCTCGATCACCGTCGTCGCGACCAGGAGATCGAGGCCGCCCTCGGCGAAGGCGGCCATGGCGGCGTCGCGCTCGGCCGCCTTCATCTTGCCATGCACCAGCCCGACCCGCGCCCCGAAGCTCTCCTTCAGCTCGGCATAGCGCTGCTCGGCGGCCGCCAGATCCACCAGATCGGATTCGCCCACCAAGGGGCAGATCCAGAAGACCCGCGCGCCGCCGTCGACGGCGCGGCGCACCGCGGCCACCACCTCATCGAGGCGCTCCAGCGGCAGGGTCCGGGTGTCGATGGGCTGGCGCCCCGGCGGCTTCTCGGTGAGGCGGGAGACGTCGAGATCGCCATAGACCGTCATCATCAGGGTGCGCGGGATCGGCGTGGCGGTCATGGAAAGCAGATGCGACTGACGGCCCTTGTCGGCGAGCGCCAGGCGCTGCTCCACGCCGAAGCGATGCTGCTCGTCGACGACGGCGAGGGCCAGATCCTTGAAGACGACATCCTCCTGCACCAGGGCATGGGTCCCGACGGCCAGCGAGATTCCCCCGTCGGCGAGCCCGGCGAGCAGGGCCGTTCGGCCCTTGCCCTTGTCGCGCCCCGTCAGCAGGGCGACCCGCAAACCGGCCGCTGCCGCCAGGGGCTCGAGGGTGGCAAGATGCTGACGGGCCAGAATCTCCGTCGGCGCCAGCAAGGCGGCTTGGCTCCCGGCCTCGACGGCGTTCAGCATGGCCATGAGGGCGACCACCGTCTTGCCGCTGCCGACATCGCCCTGGAGCAGGCGCAGCATGCGATGGGGCTCGGCCATATCGGCATCGATCTCGGCGATGGCCTGGGACTGGGCCGCGGTCAGCTGATAGGGCAGGGCATCCAGCACGCGGCGCCGCAGCCGGCCATTGCCGCGGATGCGGCGCCCCACGGGCCGCCGCTGGGCGGCGCGGACCAGGCCCAGGGCCAGCTGGTTCGCCAGCAGCTCGTCATAGGCCAGGCGGCGGCGGGCCGCGGTCTCGGGCGCCAGATCTTCCACCGAGCTCGGATTATGGGCGACCCAGACCGCCGTATGCCAGGCCGGCCATTTCATCTTCTGCATCAAGGCGGCGTCGATCCACTCCGGCAGCTCCGGCGCCCGGGCGACGGCGGCCTGGATGGCCCGGCCCAGGAGCTTCGGGGTCAGCCCCGCGGTCATCGGATAGATCGGCTCGACCCGCTTCAGCGTCGCCGCCTCGGCAGGCGTGGCAATGTAATCGGGGTGGGTCATCTGCAGCAGGCCGCCGTAATGCTCGACCCGCCCGCTGACCACGCGCTCCTGGCCGATGGGAAGCTGGCGCACCAGATATTCGCCATGGCCGTGGAAGAAGACGAGCATCAGCCCTGCGCTGTCGTCATGGCAGCGCACCTTATACGGCAGGCGTCGGTTGGCCGGCGGCAGATGGGAATCGACGGTGACGGTCACCGTTACGATGACGCCTTCCGGCGCTTCGGCCAGTTTCGGCGAGAAACGACGGTCGATGACTCCCGTCGGCAGATGCCAGCACAGGCTCGCGACCGTGCGGCCCGCGACGGTCTCGATGAGCTTGCCCAGCCGCGGCCCGATGCCGGGCAGGGTTGTGGTCTGGGCGAAGAGGGGATAAAGGACTTCCGGGCGCAAACGCGATGACCATTTTTTGCAAGAGTTGGCTCCATCCTACCGCCATGGCCATCGACGACCAAACCCTCCGCAAACGTCTCAAATTCCGGTCGTGGCATCGCGGCACGAGGGAGATGGATCTGATTCTCGGCCGTTTCGCTGACCGCAATCTCCCGGCGATGGACCGGGGCCAGCTCGACAGCTACGCCCTGCTCCTGGAGGAAAGCGACCCCGATATCTACGACTGGCTGACCGGCCAGAAGACCCCGCCCGAGATGATCGCAGCCGATCTCTGGCGCCTCCTGGCGGTGAGCTTTGACGATGGCCCGCCGAAGGATGGCCCCGCATGAGCCTCGCCGAGCGCAATCGGACCCTCGCCAAGGCGCCCGGGGCGGAGCTCGCCCGGCTTCCTCTGGACAAGCCGGGCCGCCAGACACTGGCCGGCGTGCCGGAAGGATTCGACGGCAGGGTCCTGGCCGCGCTGGCAAGCCGGACGCAGATGCTCCATGTCTGCGTCGACGATGCGCGGATGGCGCGTCTCATCGAGGCCCTGGGGTTCTTCGCCCCCTCGCTCGAGGTCGTGGCCATACCGGCCTGGGACTGTCTGCCCTATGACCGGGTCTCGCCCCATCGCGACATCGTCGCGCGCCGCATCGATGCCATCGGCAGGCTGACGGAAGGGGTTGCGCGTCGCCTGCTGGTGGTCACCACCGTGGCGGCGCTGCTGCAGCGGCTGCCGCCGCTCGAAAGCTTCACCGGCGTGCTGCTCACCTTGGCCGAGGGGGTGGAGCTGGCACCGGAGAAGCTGGTCCAGTTCCTGGCCGCCAATGGCTATGCCCGCAGCGGAACGGTCGCCGAGGCGGGCGAATTCGCGGTCCGTGGCGGCATCGTCGATCTCTTCCCGCCCGGCGCCTCGGCGCCCCTGCGCGTGGATTTCTTCGGCGACGAGGTCGAGGCGATCCGCGAATTCGATCCCTTGAGCCAGCGCAGCGCCAGTCGCCTCAACCGCTTCGTGGTCCGTCCCGTCAGCGAGCTCACGCTGGATGCCGAATCGATCGCGCGCTTCCGCAGCGGCTATCGCGAGCGCTTCGGCGCCGTGACCGACGATCCTCTCTACGAGGCCGTCAGCGCCGGCCGGCTCTATCCCGGGCTGGAGCATTGGCTGCCGCTGTTTCTTCAAGGGATGGAGACCCTGCTCGATTATCTGCCCGAGGCCGTCCTCAGCCTCGACCATCAGGCCGAGGAGGCGATCGGTGCCCGCTTCGACACCATCGCCGATTTCTATCAGGCCCGGGCCCAGTTCATGCGCGGCAACAAGAGCGAGGGGGCCGCGGTCTATCGTCCCTTGCCGCCCGATGCGCTCTATCTCGGACGCACCGAGCTGGAGAAGCGCCTCGCGGAGCGGACGGTCATCGCCTTCTCGCCCTTCGCCGATACCGGCAGCGAGATCGACGCCGGCGGCCGGCGGGGTCCGGATTTCGTCGAGGCCCGGGCGCGGCCCGAAGTCAATCTCTACGAGGCCGTGCGCGAGCGCATCACGGCGGAGCAGGCGCGCGGCCGACAGGTCGTGATCGCCGCGGTCAGCGCCGGCACGCGCGACCGGCTGGAGCATGTGCTGGGCGACCATGGTCTGGCGCGACGCCAGGCGGTGGCGGATTGGGCCCAGGCCGAGGCCTTGCCGGCGGAGACCACGGGCTTCGCGGTGCTCGGCCTCGAGAACGGGTTCGTTGCCGACGACCTGGCCATCATCGCCGAGCAGGACATCCTGGGCGACCGCATGTCGCGCCCGGCGCGCAAGCGCGCCAAGGCGGACCGGTTCCTCACCGAGCTTGCGAGCTTCGCCGAGGGGGATTTCGTCGTCCATGTCGACCATGGCGTCGGGCGCTACGAGGGGCTGGAGACCCTTGACGTCGGCGGCGCACCCCATGACTGCCTGAAGGTGGTCTATGAGGGCAACGACAAGCTCTATGTCCCGGTCGAGAACATCGAAGTCCTCTCGCGCTACAGCGCCGAGGATACGCCGGTCCAGCTCGACCGCCTGGGCGGCGCCCAATGGCAGGCGCGCAAGGCCAGGGTCAAGCAGCGGCTGCGCGACATCGCGGCCCAGCTCATGCGTACGGCAGCGGCCCGGGCGCTGCGGACGACCGATCCCATCTCGCCGCCCGCCGGCCTCTACGACGAATTCTGCGCCCGCTTCCCCTATGCCGAGACCGACGACCAGACCAAGGCGATCGAGGAGGTGATGGGGGATCTCTCCTCCGGCCGCCCCATGGACCGGCTGGTCTGCGGCGATGTGGGCTTCGGCAAGACCGAGGTCGCGCTGCGCGCCGCCTTCGTGGTGGCGATGAGCGGGCGGCAAGTGGCGGTGATCACGCCGACGACCTTGCTGTGCCGCCAGCATTTCGCGACCTTCACCCGGCGGTTCGAGGGACTGCCGCTGCGGGTGCGCCAGCTCTCCCGCCTCGTGACGCCCAAGGATGCGGCCGAGACCAAGAAGGAGATCGCGGCCGGGCGCGTCGATATCGTCATCGGAACCCATGCCTTGCTGGGCAAAGGCGTGCAGTTCGACAATCTCGGCCTCGTCATCGTCGACGAGGAGCAGCATTTCGGCGTGACGCAAAAGGAGAAGCTGAAGGGCATCGGCGCCGACATTCATGTGCTGACCCTGACGGCGACTCCGATCCCGCGCACCCTACAGCTGGCGCTCTCCGGCGTGCGGGAGATGAGCCTGATCGCCACGCCGCCGGTCGACCGGCTGGCAGTGCGGACCTTCGTGCTGCCCTATGACCCGGTCGTTATCCGCGAGGCGATCATGCGCGAGCATTATCGCGGCGGGCAGGTGTTCTATGTCTGCCCGCGGATCGAGGATATGGCGCGGCTCACCGAGCGCATCGGCAAGCTGGTGCCGGAGATCAAGATGGTGGCGGCGCACGGCCAGATGGCGCCGACCCAGCTCGAGAAGGCGATGACGGCCTTCTACGATCGGCAATACGACCTGCTGCTCTCGACCAACATCATCGAATCCGGCCTCGACATCCCGACGGCCAATACGATGATCGTCCATCGCGCCGAGATGTTCGGGCTGGCGCAGCTCTATCAGCTGCGCGGGCGCATCGGACGCTCCAAGCTGCGCGGCTATGCCTATCTGACCCTGCCGCCGGAGCGGAAGCTCTCGCCCACCTCCCAGAAGCGCCTCGAGGTCATGCAGACCCTCGATCAGCTGGGCGCCGGCTTCTCGCTCGCGAGCCATGATCTCGACATCCGCGGCGCCGGCAATCTGCTGGGCGACGAGCAATCCGGCCATATCCGCGAGGTCGGCATCGAGCTCTATCAGCAGATGCTGGAGGATGCCGTGGCCGAGGCGCGCGGCCAGGCCCAGACGGCCCCGGCCGACGCCTGGACGCCGCAGATCAGCCTCGGCATGCCGGTGCTGATCCCGGAGAGCTATGTCGCCGATCTGCCGGTGCGCCTCGCCCTCTACCGGCGCATCGCCACCCTGCTGGACCAGCAGGAGATCGATGCCTTCGCCGCCGAGATGATCGACCGCTTCGGGCCGCTGCCGGCCGAGGTCGAGAACCTCCTCAAGGTGGTGGCGATCAAGCGCCTCTGCCGCGCCGCCAATGTCGACAAGGTGGAGGCGGGGCCGAAAGGTGCCGTGGTCAGCCTCCGCGACAGCCGCTTCGCCAAGCCCGAGCGCCTCATCGGCTATATCACCAGCCAAGGGGACAAGGCGGCGGTCCGGCCCGATCAGAAGATCGTCTTCCGTCAGGCCTGGGGCGATCCGGCCGAGCGGGTGAAGGGGATCGAGAAGCTGATGCAGAAACTGGCGTCCCTGGCGGCCTGAGACGGGAGCACTGATGTTCTACGAGCCCAAAGACAGCGCCCATGGCATGGCGGTCGATCCCTTCAAGAGCCTGGTGGTGCCGCGGCCCATCGGCTGGGTGACGAGCCTGGATGCCGAAGGCCGGGTCAATCTGGCGCCTTTCAGCTTCTTCAACGCCATGTCCGAGGATCCACCGACCGTCGCCTTCTCGCCGAGCGGGCGCAAACCGGACCGGCCGATCAAGGACACCCGCGCCAATATCGAGGCGACCAAGGAGTTCGTCTGCAATCTCGCGACCTGGGATCTGCGCGAGGCGATGAACGCCACCTCCGCCACCCTGCCCGCGGGCGAGGACGAGATGAAGGCGGCAGGGCTCACCGCCGCGCCCTCACGGCTGGTCCGCCCGCCCCGGGTCGCCGAATCCCCGACCCAGCTGGAATGCCGGCTATGGAAGGTGATCGACCTGCCGAGCTGGGACCCCGAGGAGCCGAATTGCATGATCATCGGGGAGGTGGTGGGCATCCATATCGCCGATCACCTGATCAAGAACGGCCGCGTCGACATCATCGCCGCCCGGCCGATCGCCCGGCTGGGCTATTCCCATTACGCCAGCGTGGATGAGTTCTTCGCCATGCGGCGGCCGGAGTAATCCGACTACTTTCCGTCCGCGGGCAAGCTCGCGCGCCAGTAGAAGGCCTGGAAGGGGCTGCTGTCGCGGAAGATGGTCTGCCATTGCCGGCGGGCCTCGGCGGCGTCGATGCCGCCCCAGCGCTCGGCCAGCTGCGCCGGGGTGGTGGCGCCGCAGCTCTCGCAATGGCGCAGCTCGAAGACCGGGTCCCAGGGATGCTTGGATTCCACCATCGGGATCGACAGCGTGGTCCGGATGTCGGCCTCGACATCCGAGCCGCAATGCGGGCAGAGGAATATCCCCGGCGGGGGATTGTCGGCGATGGGCTCGTTTCCCATGGCCAAGCTTCTAGCGCGCGCTCTCGCGCAGCGCCGTTGCCTCTTCCTCGCGCGCCAGATCGAAGAGCTGGAAGAAGCTCTCCGGCTCCTGTGCGCCCGACAGCAGGAATCGGCCGTTGAAGATGAAACAGGGCACGCCATTGATTCCCTGGCGGCGGGCCATGGCGTCCTCCGCCTTGGCCTCCTCGATCCCGTCGCCATGGGCGAGAAAGGCCGGAGCGTCCGGGAGTCCGACCGCGGCCGCCAGCTCCTCCAGCACGCCATGGTCGCCGATGTCGCGGCCCTCGACGAAATAGGCGGCGAACAGCGCCTCCAGCATCGCGTCTTGCCGGTCGTGGCGCGCGGCGAGCCGGATCAGGCGGTGGGAGGCCAGGGTGTTGGGGGTGTGCCGGATCCGCTCGAAATGGAAATCGAGGCCCTCGCTGGCGCCCACGGTCGTTACGGCATCATTGATCCGCTTCGCCCGCTCGGGTCCGCCGAACTTGGCATCGATATAGCGGCCGCGCTCCATGCCCTCGGGGGGCATGCCGGGATTCAGTTGAAAGGCACGCCAGCGGATGACCAGCTTCGGCTGCGGGCGCATGGCGAGGGCACGGGCCAGTCGGCGTTTGCCGACATAGCACCAGGGACAGATGGTGTCCGAGAAGATGTCGAGCTGCATGGCGATATGCTAAGGGATGTCCGGTGGCTCGGGCGAGGGGAATATAGACCCCCGTCCCGGGCGGCTAGGGGGCCCTCGGCGGGGAGGAGCAAGCGGAATGCCGTCCAATATCTATCGTCAGCATCTCGATCGCAACCGGGCCAACTACACGCCGCTGACGCCGATTTCCCTGCTCGAACGGTCCGCCCTGGTCTATCCCGAGAAGACCGCCGTCATCCATGGCGACCGGCGCTTCAGCTATGCCGAGTTCCGGGAGCGCTGCCATCGCCTGGCTTCGGCCCTCAGCCGCCGGGGTATCGGGGAGGGCGATACGGTCGCGGTCATGGCGCCCAATGTGCCCGCGATGCTGGAGGCTCATTTCGGCATACCCATGGTCGGCGCGGTGCTGAACGCCCTCAACACCCGCCTCGATGCCGCCAGCATCGCCTTCTGCCTCGAGCATGGCGAGGCGAAGATCCTGATCACCGATCGGGAATATGCCGATGTCATCGAGCCGGCGCTGCGCCAGATCGGCCGAAGCATCGAGGTGATCGATATCGACGATCCCTTGGGCGGGGGAGCCGGTCGGCTTCTGGGCGAGATGGATTACGAGGCCTTCATCGCCGGCGGCGATCCCTTCTATCGCGCCGAACCCCTGGCCGATGAATGGGCCCCCATCAGCCTCGGCTATACCTCCGGCACGACGGGCAATCCCAAGGGCGTGGTGGTTCACCATCGCGGCGCCTATCTGAATGCGCTGGGCGTGACGATGACCGCGGGGCTCTCGCGCCAGTCCATCTATCTCTGGACGCTCCCCATGTTCCACTGCAACGGCTGGTGCTTCACCTGGGCGGTCACTGCCGTGGCGGGCACCCATATTTGCCTGCGCCGGATGGACCCGGCGCTGGTCTATGCGACGATCAAGCGCGAGGGCGTGACCCATCTCTGCGGCGCGCCCGTCGTGCTGAACCTGCTGGCGAACGCTCCCGATTCCGCCAAGCAGGCTTTCGACCAGAGCGTCTCGGTCACCACCGGGGGGGCGGCGCCGCCCAGCGCCATCATCGCCGCCATGGAGCGTAACGGCTTCCGAGTCTCCCATGCCTATGGGCTGACGGAATGCTATGGCCCGGGCTTGATCTGCGCCTGGCATGACGAGTGGGACAACCTGGACCTGGAGGAGCGGGCGCGGCTGACGGCGCGCCAGGGCGTGACCTATTACACGCTGGAAGCTGCGATGGTGGCCGACCCGGCCAATCTGACGGAGATGCCGTGGGACGGCGAGGCCATGGGCGAGATCTTCCTGCGCGGCAACACCGTCATGATGGGATATCTCAAGAATCCCACGGCGACGGATGCGGCCTTCGAGGGCGGCTGGTTTCATACCGGCGATCTCGGGGTGCGCCATCCCGACGGCTATATCGAGGTCAAGGACCGGTCCAAGGACGTGATCATCTCCGGCGGCGAGAACATCTCCTCCCTCGAGGTCGAGGAGGTGCTCTATCGCCATCCCAAGGTGCTGGAGGCCGCGGTGGTGGCTCGCCCCGACGCGACATGGGGCGAGCATCCCTGCGCCTTCGTCTTGCCGCGGTCCGAGGCCGGCGATCTCACGGCGGCGGAGGTGATCGAGTTCTGCCGTGCCAACATGGCCCGCTTCAAGGCGCCGCGGACCGTGGTCTTCGGCCCCTTGCCCAAGACTTCGACCGGCAAGATCCAGAAATACCTCCTGCGGGAGCGGGCCAGGTCCCTGGATACGGCGCAAGGCTGAGCGGCGATGCAGGCCATCTACGCCCAATTCCAGCGCATCTATGACGAGGTCAACCCCTTCAACACGGCCAATCTCGTCCTCTACTACAGCTGGCTCGTCCTCTACAGCGCCACGTTGATCGCCGCCTGGCGCGCCCATGGCGTCAAGACCCGCTTCGTCTGCTTCGTCATCAACCAGGCTCTCCAGATCGGGATCTTCATGTCATGGTCGCTGACGATCCTCCTCGCGGTGACCTATTGGCTGCCCTCGCTGCTGACCTTCGTCGCCGTGATCGCGATCACCTTCTATCTCCTGAGAGGACGCTGATGCCGGCTTTCGATCTTGCGGGACGCGCGGCCATTGTGACCGGAGCCGGCGGGGGATTGGGGCGGCAGTTCGCCCTGACCTTGGCGCGGGCCGGGGCGCGGGTCGCCCTGGCCGGGCGAAGGATCGCCCCGCTCACGGCGCTCGCCGAGGAGATCGAGGGCTTCGACGGCCGCGCCGTGCCGGTCGTCCTCGACGTCTCGAAGCCCGAGAGCGTGAAGCAGGCCGTGGCGGCGGCGGAGACGGAGTTGGGGCCGATCGCCATCCTCATCAACAACGCCGGGGTCACCGTCTCCAAGCCCGTGCTGGAGCAGAGCGAGGCCGATTGGGATCTGGTGCTCGACACCAATCTCAAGGGCGCCTGGCTGATGGCCCAGGAAACGGCGCGGCATATGGTCCGCCTCGGCCATGGCGGCAGCATCGTCAACATCGCCTCCGTCCTCGGCCTGAAGGCGGAGAAGCAAGTGGTCGGCTATGCCGCCTCCAAGGCCGGCCTGGTGCATCTCACCCGCGCCCTGGCGCTCGAGCTGGCGCGCTACCAGATCCGGGTCAATGCGATCTGCCCGGGGTACTTTCCCAGCGAGATGACGTCGGAATATCTCTCGGGACCGAAGGGCGAGGCGCTGATCAAAGGCATCCCGCAGCGCCGCCTCGGCGCCCATGCCGACCTCGACGGCCCGCTGCTGCTGCTGGCCTCGGACGCGGGCGCCTATATGACCGGCAGCGTGCTGGTCGTCGACGGCGGCCTTACCCTGTAACGACGGAGCATCAGAATGGATTTCGCGCTGCCGCCCGAGACCGAGGCCCTGCGCCGGCGGATCGCCGATTTCGTCGCGGCGGAGATCATGCCGCTGGAAGCCGACCGGGCGAATTACGACGAGCATGAGAACATCGCTCTGCCGGTGCTGGAAGGCCTGCGCGCCAAGGTCAAGTCGGCGGGCCTCTGGGCGCCCCAGATGCCGCGCGAGCTGGGCGGTCTCGGCTTGAATGTCTCGGCCATGGCGGCCTGCTACGAGGCCATGGGGCGCTCGATCTTCGGCCCGGTCGCCTTCAATTGCGCCGCACCGGACGATGGCAATATGACCGTCCTGGCCAAGCTGGGGACCGCGGCGCAGAAGCAGCGCTGGCTCATGCCGATCATCGAGGGGCGCGTGCGCTCCGCCTTCGCCATGACCGAGCCCATGCCCGGGGGCGGCTCCGACCCCTCGGCCATCCGCACCCGCGCCGTCAAGAAGGGGGATCGCTGGGTGGTTGAGGGCCATAAATGGTTCATCACCGGCGCCGGCGCGGCGCAGCATTTCATCCTGATCGCGCGGACTTCCGACGATGCGCGCAAGGGGCTGACGGCGTTCCTGTTCGACCGCGATCAGCCCGGCTGGAAGATCCTGCGCCGGATCGCGATCATGGGACCGGAGGAGCATGGCGGCCATTGCGAGCTGCTGTTCGACGGGCTGGAGATTCCCGACGAGAACCGTCTGCTGGCGGTCGGCGACGGGCTGAAGGTGACCCAGATCCGCCTCGGCACCGCGCGGCTCACCCATTGCATGCGCTGGCTCGGCATGGCCAAGCGCGCGCTGGAGATCGCCGCCGCCTATGTCGCGGAGCGGCAGAATTTCGGCACGACCCTGGCCAAGCATGAGGGGGTGCAATGGCTGCTGGGGGAGGCGGCCATGGCGATCGAGCTCGGCCGGCTGCTGACGGCCAAGGCGGCCTGGAAGCTGGACCGGGGCGATTTCGCCCGCAAGGAAGTCTCCATGGCCAAGGTCCAGGTCTCCGAGGCGCTGCACAAGGCGGTGGATACGGCGATCCAGCTCTGCGGTGCCCGGGGCTATTCCAAGGACACGCCGCTGGAGTGGATGTATCGCTACGCCCGCCAGGCCCGTCTCGTCGACGGCGCCTCGGAGGTCCATAAGATGGTGCTGGCCGGGGCCTTCCTGGCCGAGGGCACCGACTTCTGGTCGTGAGATGCCACGGCTGAGCCTGGCGGAGCCCGAGGCCCAGGCGCGCCTTGCCGGCTTCATCGCCGGCGCGGCCGGCGCGCCGGCGCGCATCCTGGACGCCCAGCCGCTGAAGGGTGGGGCAATCCAGGAGAACTGGCTGGTGACGGCGGAGATCGGCGGCGAGGCGCAGGCGCTGGTGCTGCGCACCGATGCGCCGACGGGACTGGCCGTCAGCCATGGCCGGGCCCAGGAATTCGCGATCCTGAAGGCCGCCTTCGAAAGCGGCGTCGCCGTGCCGGAACCGCTTTGGCTCTGCCGCGATCACGCCGTTCTAGGCCGGGACTTCTATCTGATGCGCCGCATCGCCAGGGTGGCCCAGGGGCATCGCGTGGTCAAGGACAAGACCCTCGGCGGCGACCGCGCCAAGCTCGCGGAGCGTCTCGGCGCCGAGCTGGCGCGCATCCATTCCATCCGGCCGGGGAGGGCGGGCCTGGAATTCCTGGCGCTGCCGCAAGCCAGCCCGGCGCTCGCGGCTATCGGTGGACTGCGCGCCCATCTCGACCGTTGGGAGCGCGGCCATCCCGCGCTCGAATGGGGACTGCGCCGCTTGGAGCTCTCACTGCCCGCGGCCGGCGAGATCGTGCTGACACATCAGGATTTCCGCACCGGCAACTACATGCTCGACGCCACGGGCCTCACCGGAATTCTCGATTGGGAGTTCGCGGCCTGGGGCGATCCCATGACCGATGTCGGCTGGTTCTGCGCCCGCTGCTGGCGCTTCGGGGCGGAAGATCTGGAGGCGGGCGGCATCGCCCCGCGCGCCGACTTCTATCGCGGCTATGAGCAGGCCTCCGGGCGGCGCATCGATCCGGCCGCGGTGCATTTCTGGGAGGCGATGGCGCATATCCGCTGGGCGGTCATCGCCCTGCAGCAGGCCCATCGCCATATCGCCGGCGGCGAGCGCTCCCTGGAGCTGGCTTTGACCGGCCGCCTGGTGCCGGAGCTGGAGCTCGGGGCGATCGCCCTGCTGGCGCCCGGTCCCTGGCCCGCGCCGGCCCCGCTGCCGGCTGCCGTCGCCGGGGAGCCCGGCGGGGAGATCCTGCTGGCCGAGGCGCGCCGGGTGATGCTGGAGGATCTCCTGCCGCTCCTGCCGGCCGACCGCCATTACGAGGCGCGGATGACCGCCAACGCCATGGCGATCGCGGCGCGCGAGCTCGCGGTTCTGCAGCCGGTCCAGCCCGACCGGAAGCCGCTCGCGCTTGCCATCCGTGAGGGGCGGCATGACGACGATCAGGCCTTGCGCGATCGGCTGGCGGCGGAGGTGCTGGCGCGGCTCGCGGTCAGCAATCCGAAGGCGATCCCCAGGAGCTAGGCGATTCGGCTGGAATTTGGTTTTCCCGGCGGTCCGACCTGCTTCTGCAGGGAATCTGCAGGCGTCTCTCCGGGTCGATCATAAACCTACAGTATATACGCATATAGCGTATATGTCAAGCGACTCGTCGAACTATTGTCGGTAACATGAGGGTTGTCCGGTTTAGGTAGCACGTCATTTGTCCGGTTTTAGAGTCGCTCAAAAAGGGGGCGACCATGAGCTGGACGGGTGCACTGTGCGAGGTCCGGAAGATGCGGTTCGAGGAGGTCTACTTTCGGTTCGGGCGGGGTCATCTGAGCTGTGCGGAAGCGGCAGATATCCTGGGCATGTCGGAGCGGAGCTTTTTGCGCTACCGGATGCGCTACGAGGCCGAGGGGGCTGAGGGGCTGTGCGACCGGCGG
>JADMIO010549035.1_pt1 | contig 29533 bp, 20 predicted proteins | sample 8958161 | NCBI WGS metagenome assembly JADMIO01 (sample SAMN16585339, study PRJNA669376) | soil metagenome | isolation source: Crop rotation soil | place: USA: Cullars Rotation, Alabama | collected 2011 | reverse complement strand
GACTTCAAGTCACGTGAATTCCAAGCTTCGGATCCCACTGTGCTGGAAAGCTTTTATCTTCTGCGAGCTGGCTGCTCCTGGCGTTTGCTGCCGCACGAGTTCCCTCGCTGGAAGACCGTTTACCATTACTTCCGCGCTTGGCGCAAAGATGGCGTATGGGAGCAGATCCATACGGCTTTACGCGAGCAGGTGCGCTTGCGAGCTGGTCGCGAGGCGACGCCCAGCGCTACGATCATTGACAGCCAGTCGGTGAAGGTGACTGACTGTGGTGGCCCTGAGCGCGGCTTTGATGGCGGCAAGAAGATCAACGGCAGAAAACGTCATATTCTTGTGGATACCAGCGGCTTGGTGCTCAAAGCGCAAGTGCATGCAGCCAATGTCACCGACCGCGATGGCGCAAAGCCGTTGTTAGAATCTGTTAAAGGTGTATTCCCACGCCTGCGTCATATCTGGGCCGATATGGGTTATCGCGGTGCTGTGATTGAATGGATCAAACAACACCTCGGTTGGACGGTTGATGTAGTGAAGCGGCCATCGAAATGGGGCCGGTATCCGATAGACGTCGAGCCGCCACCAATGCCTAGCTTTACAGTGCTGAAGCGGCGGTGGGTGGTTGAACGGACGTTTGCGTGGTTGGGGCGGAGTCGCAGGATGAGCAAAGACTACGAGTACCTGCCGGAAACGGGCGAAGCAATGATCTACGTCGTCATGATTCGGCTGATGCTCAAGCGGCTGGCTGCACCAGTGCAGTCCACGTAGCACTTTTCAGACACGCTCTAGCTGCTGACAAAGCCGCCACGAATTACACGAACGAAACGAATATCCACGAATAAAAGGCGAAGGATTCGCGTTCATTCGCGGATATTCGTGTAATTCGCGGCCGCTTCTTTCCCGCTTATGGGGCGACCGTGAAGGCAATGCTGCGGGCGACGTTGGCCGCGCCGTCGCTTACGGTGATCTTCAATTCATAATTTCCCGGTTGAAAACTATCGAGCGGGATGGCGCTCGCGAATTGAATGAGGCCCGACGCGTCGGGCGGCGAAAGCTGCGCCTGTATGTTTGCCAGATGCTGACCGCTCTTGAGCACTTCAATGGTCAGCTTCGGCGGGTTCTTGGTCCCTTGCGGCAGATAGACATTGAAGAAGAAGGGCAACTGCTTCATGGCGGCCTTGCCGATTGGCTCGCCGAGGTTGGGATAAATCAGCAGTTGGCCGCCGTAATGAAAGGGATTGATCTGGGTCTGCGTTTTGTCCTGCTGCTGTTCTGCCGGCGATAATTGCTCGGCGCGCTTCAACAGCATGAGACTGCTCAAGCGCAGCTTCGCAACGTCTGAGGGCAGCACGTCGAAGGCATCGCTGCGCACGCTCACCTTGCCGCTCGGCGCATCGTAAGCCGCCGTCTCCATCGCGTAGTGACCCGGCGGCAGGCGCTCCTCTTTGTAAAACAGGACGTCGCCGCGCCGCGCCGCCTCCATCTGTTCGATGGGGCCAGGCTCTGTGTAATGCCGGCTCAGCTTGGCGACGACCTGCTGCGCGTCGTTGCGTATGACCGAGACAATCGTATAGTCGGTGCTGAAGGTTTTCTTATCGGCGCTCGGCGTATAAGTGAAGGCGCTGGCCGGGACTTCGGCCAGCACGGTGGTCAATCCGGCGCGCTGCGCTTCCGGGAAATTGAAGGCCTTCGAGCGCAGCGGAAAAGCGTCGCCGTGCACGGTCTTGTACATCGCCGCAATGGCCGGCGCTTCATATTCGAGCACCGGCGCAGAGCCCGTCGGCGGCAACGCCAGATAGCCTTTGCGGGTCTGCGCCTCAAGCCCGCCGCGCCCAAGCTTGACGCTGATTTGCCGGAAGCGGCCATCGAGATTTGTATTCTTCGATACATAACTCACTTCGTAATGCGTGCGCAAATCTTCATCGATGCGGCGCAGCCCGGCGGCCAGGTCGTTGGTGTTGGCGATCATAAAACCGCCGGTGCTTGCGGCCAGCTCGCCCAGCCCGCTTTGCGGATTGAGTCTCAGCAAGTCTTCATTGCGCTCTAATGCCATGGTCATGGGGCGGCCCGAACGGTCTTCGCGTCCGCTTGCCAATGCTCGGGTGCGGCCTTCGGCCATCGATTTAATTTCGCGCGCCGCTTCGGCATTGCCGCTCTCCGTGCGCAGCCCGCCGGCTTCGACCGTATAGACGGTGACGTTGGCGCGCGTCGCCGCATTGACCACCGCAGAAAAGCGGACCTTGACATCGGGCGGCAGCGCCAGGCCTTCGGAGAAGAGCACGATGGCTTTGCGGCCCGGCACGCCCTGCATCGAATTGATGATCGCCAGCAGGCTGTTGATCTGCGCCTGGCCCTGTTGATTGCGCTCAAGCGTCTCAAAGGTTTGCAGAGCGCGAATTTGCATCGTCGCCAGGGCCTGTTCCACCGCGTTCGCGCCGATGCCGCCGCCGCTGGCGCCCGGCCCCGTCGCCGCGCCGGTAGCGCGCGCCATCGAATCATCAATGGCGGCGGCGCGCTCTTCCATGGGGCGTCGCTCTTCGGCTTTCGATTCGATGCCGGAGACCGCCTGCGAAGTGGCGCGATCAACCGCCTGTTTGAGAAGCTGCGCATCGCTCGTATACTGCTGCACCACGCGCAAGGATTGATCGATCACACAGACAGACACCTGATCGTCGGGTTGCAGGCTTTCATCAATGAAGCTGAGGCCGGCTTTCTGAGCCAGGTTGCGGCCATTGGGCGACAGGTGATCGAAGGCCATCGCCACCAGACTGATGTTTGAAAACGGCTCGCGCGGCCCGGAAGGGGTCGGTGCCGGCGCGGTCGCCGCCGGGCGCGGCACGGCTTTGCTTTCCGATTTGCCTTCGCGCGAAACCAGGCGGAACGAGGAAACGTCCTGGCGGACATTGTCCTCATAAATTTCAATGTCGGCGGGCTTCAAGTCTTTGACCGCATGGCCTTTTTTATCGCGCACGACCACGTCGAGGATGACTTCATTGGCGCGCAGCACTACACTATCTTCCTTGTCCTGTTTATCCTGTTGCGATTGTGCGCCGAGGCGCGCAGGCACAACCATGCAGGAGAAGAGAGCCGTCACAAGCAGCAGAGCGATACGAGACTTCATCACAGATACCTCACTTGGCTTTGAAGATCTTGGGAACAAATAGCCACTGGTTGTTGTAAGCTTTGAATTGACCCAATTATTTTAATCCAGAACCGCCCCCAGATGCCACCGCTGAGATGATAAAAAAGCTTGATTTTTGAAGAAATTAACTGAAAAAACGGCGGCGCGGCGAGCGACAAGGCAGCCCGCCGCCGAGCGGCCTTCCGAAGTGCCCAAGAGCCCGCCAACAGGCGAGCCGCAAACGCCGCGCGGCGGCGCTTGCGCAGGCCGGTCGCCGCCCGTCGGTTGGCGAAAAATAATTGCCGGCAGCCGCTCTCTGAACTATAAAGCGGCGCGGCGTCGCCTCTACTTTGCGGCTTGCCCGCGCTCTTTGAAGCACGGTATATTTTTTGTGCCTTCAGCGAATAGTCAATGCAGGTCTCGCACTATGAGCAAGCTGACAATCAGGGTTTTGCTTTTCGCCGGCCTTCTGCTGCTGTGCGTCTCAAGCGTTCGCGCCGCCCAGTCGAGCGACGCCGAGCGCATATATGCGCGGGCCGTCCAGTTGCACCAGGCGGGCGACATCGAAGGCGCGATTCGCGAATATAAAGCCTTTCTCCTGTTGTACCCGAAAGTGCTCGAAGCGCGCTCGAATCTCGGCGCCGCTTATGCGCGGCTGGGACGCTACGAGGAGGCCATCGAAGAGTACAAGCAGGCGCTGGCGCTCGACGGGCGCAAAACGCAGGTGCGCTTCAATCTCGCCGTCGCTTACTACAAAGCGGCGCTCTATGAGGAAGCCGCCGCCGAATTCGTCAAAGTCCGCGCCGCCGACCCGGCGAACAAAAACGCCTTGCTGTTGCTGGCCGATTGTCACTTGCAGATCGGCGAAACCGCGAAGGTCATCGAGCTGCTTGCGCCCGTCGCCGCCACGGAGCCGGATAACCTGACCATCGCTTACATACTCGGCACGGCCTACATACAGGAGCAGCAGACCGAGAAGGGGCAGATGCTGATTGACCGCATACTGCGCAACGGCGACAGCGCCGAAGCGCGCTTGCTGATGGGCTCGGCGCAGTTGATGATTCACGATTATCCGGGCGCCGTGAAAGAGTTCGAGCGCGCCATCGCGCTCAATCCCAAGCTGCCCACCTCACACTCGCTTTACGGGCAAGCCCTGCTCAGCGGCGGCAACCGCGACAGCGCCGTGAACGCCTTTCGCGCCGAACTTGAAAACAATCCCAATGATTTTCGCGCCAACCTCTACTTAGGCATGTTGTTGAACGAAGATCAGCAGTACGAAGCGGCGCTCAAGTATATGCAGAAGGCGCTGAACGCAAGGCCCCGCGAACTGAATGTCAGCTATTACATCGCCACCATCAACATTGCGCTCGGCAAGACCGTTGAAGCGCAGCGCCTGCTTGAAGACGTGGTCAGGCAAGCCCCCGACTTTGTCGAAGCGCATGTGAAGTTGGCTACTGTTTATTACCGGCTCAAGCGCAAGGAAGACGGCGACCGCGAGCGCGCCATCATCCTCAAGCTGAACGCCGAGCGGCAAGAGAAAGCGCCGGGCGCGAAAGAGGGCCTGGGGCCAGCCTATCGCGGCGAGCAACCCGACGCGCAGCCGGTCAAAAAACCGGAAGTCAAGCCTCAGCAGTGAAGGTGTCTAGCATGGCAGTTATGAATTTACGCGTCTTGGTCATATTGATTGCTTTACTCGGCATGGCGACTGCCGCGCCGGCGGCGCAACGGCGGGCGGCGCAAAAGAAACCGCCGGCGACCGCCAAAGCGCCCGCCGCGCCGCAATCCGCCGAATTCAACAAGCTTGCCAAGCAGGCCGATGCGGCGCGCGAAGCCGGACGCCTCGAAGATGCCATACGGCTGTACAATGAAGCCCTGCAACTGAATCCCCGCTGGATTGAAGGCTGGTGGTATCTCGGCTCGATCTTTTACGACCGCGACCGTTACGGTGAAGCGCGCGAAGCCTTGCGCATTCTCTTGAGCAATGACGCCAAGAACGGCCCGGCCTGGGCGCTGATCGGGCTTTGCGAATTTCAACTGCGCAATTACGACCCGGCGCTTGCCGACATTCAATACGCCCGCGTGCTTGGCATGGGCGATAACAAAGAGTTCATCAACGTGACGCGTTATCACGCGGGGATTCTCATGACGCGCTCCGGCCAGTTCGAGATCGGCTATGAAGCCTTGCGCGATTTCGCCCGCGACGGCAACGAGAGCCCGAGCGTCATCGAGGCCCTGGGGCTTAACATTCTGCGCATGCCGTTTCTGCCCGCCGAAGCGCCGCCCGACAAGCGCGAATTGATCTTGCTGGCGGGCCGCGCCGCGTTTTATCAGGCGGCGCGCCGCGTGCAAGAGACCGAGCGCGCCTTCAAGGAATTGCTGGCGCGCTATCCGGAAGCGCCGAATGTGCATTATGCCTATGGCGTCTTTCTGTTGATCGATTCGCCGGACGCGGCCCTTGAAGAGTTCCGCCGCGAATTGCAGGTGTCGCCGGCGAATGTGCCGGCGATGTTGCAAATCGCCTTCGAATTCATCAAGCGCAACGATTTCGAAAACGCCAGGCCCTATGCCGAGAAAGCGGTCGCGGCAGCGCCGAATCTTTTTGCGACACATAATGCGCTGGGCCGCGTGCTGCTTGAGCTGGGCAAACTGGACGAAGCGATCAAAGAACTGGAGACCGGCGTGAAGCAGGCCCCTGACAGTCCCGAAATGCGCTTCGCCCTGGCCCGCGCCTACGCCCGCGCCGGACGCAAGGAAGACGCTGCCCGCGAGCGCGCGACGTTCCTGGAACTGGACAAGCAGAAACGCACCGAGCGCAGCGGCCCGCAATCGGTCGGCGGCATCAACACCAAGCCCACGGACAAGAATCCGCCTCGCTAAGCAGACCGACGCAGCCCAGGCGGGGATGCTCATTACAAGGAGAACGTGTGTGCCGGGCATGACTACAGCAAACCATCAACACCGCACAGGCTCGCGCGGTCTGTTGCTCAGCTTAATCAGGCTGCTCTTGTCGATCAGCCTGTGCCTATCGCCTTTGGGCGCAATTGCGCGCGTCGCCGCGCAAGACGGCGGCGCGGGGCTGCCAGCCTTTGAAGAGATCGCCCCGTCGGCGAGCGGCATCACCTGGGTGCATGACAATGCCATGAGCGAGCAGCGCTACCTGCCGGAAACGCTCGGGCCGGGCGGCGCTTTCCTGGACTTTGACAACGACGGCTGGATGGACATCTACTTGGTCAATTACGGACCGAGCGATTTCTTCAAGCCCGCCAAACCGATCCGCAACGCGCTCTATCGCAACAACCATGACGGCACATTCACCGATGTGACCGAAAAAGCCGGCGTCGCGGGCGGCACCTTCGGCATGGGCGTCGCCGTCGGCGATTATGACAACGACGGCTGGCCCGACATGATGGTCACCGCTTACGGCAAATGTACGCTATATCACAATAACCGCAACGGCACGTTTGCCGACGTGACCGAAAAAGCCGGCGTCGCCGCGCCCGGCTGGACGACCAGCGCCGTGTGGTTCGATTACGACAACGACGGGCGGCTCGACCTCTTTTTGTGCAGCTTCGTGCAGTACGGCATCAACAAACACATCTTCTGCGGCGACAACAAGCTGGGCAGACATTATTACTGCATCCCGCGCATTTTCAATCCCTCATCGAGCCTGCTCTTTCATAACAACGGCGACGGCACCTTCACGGAAACCGGCAAAGGCACGGACATCGAGCGAGCCATGGGCAAAGCCCTCGGCGTCGTCGCCACCGACATCAACAACGATGGCCTGATGGATCTTTTTGTAGCCAATGATACAGTGCAGAATTTCCTGTTCATCAATCGCGGCAAAGGCAAATGGGAAGAAGCGGGGCTGGCCAGCGAAGTCGGCTTCAGCGCCAACGGCCAGCCGCGTTCCGGCATGGGCGTCGACGCGGCGGACTTTGACGGCGACGGCTGGCAAGACCTGTTTGTCGCCAACGTCGATCAGGAGATGTTTTCGCTTTACAAGAACAACAAAAACGAAAGCTTCACCGACATGGCGCGGCCCAATGGGGTCGCCGAAGCGACGCGCTTGTTGAGCGGCTGGGGCTTGAAATTCTTCGATTACGATCTCGACGGATTGACCGATCTGTTCCTGGCCAACGGCCATCCGGACGATATGATCGAACACTATTCCGGCCAGGTGAAGTACGCCGAGCCGCTCTTGCTGTTTCATAACGAAGGCAACAAACTGGTCAACGTCAGCGACAAATCCGGCCCGGTCTTCAAGAAAGATTTTCCGGCGCGCGGGCTGGCCGTCGGCGATTACAACAACGATGGCCGCCCGGATGTCCTGATCGTCAACAACGGCAAGCCGCCGCTGCTGCTGCGCAACAATGTGCGCAACGATAACCACTGGGTCGGCCTGCGCCTGCAAGGCGCAACCTGCAACCGCGACGCCATCGGCGCGATCATTTCGTGGTCGGCTGGCGGGGTGAAAAGGTCACGGCTGAAAACCGGCGGCGGCAGCTACCTCTCGTCGCACGACCCGCGCGAGGTGCTTGGCCTGGGCAAGGCGACGAAACTGGATTGGCTCGAAATCAAATGGCCGGCCCCGAGCGGCAAAGTCGAACGCTTCACCGACCTGCCCTTGGATAAGTACGTCACCATCACCGAAGGCAAAGGCGTGGGTGCGAATAACGCTAAATAAACCTCGCCGAATCAGGCGCGCGCACCTGTCCTGATCAGTGAATTTGTAGCCGAAACCACGCAGAGTGAGAAAGTCGCGCGGATTCTTCGCGTCATCTTCAAGCTTCTGCCTGAGCACGCCGACGTGAACCTCGACGGTGCGCGCCGTTTCAGTTCGGGTAGGGGTCGCCGGGACGGACGATGCGTATGTGGTGGTCGCTGAAGTGGAAATGCGAGCCGGGGATTTCAACCTTCGGCATGTGACATGAAACACAATTGGCTTTGCCGACCGGGCATATCCGCGCTTCGCGCTTGCCGGTCTCTGTGAAGGCCGTCGGCGCCGCTTTGGTCGCGGCGTTGTGACAGGCGGCGCATTTGGAATCGAAAAAAGCGGCGTCGCGTTTGCGCGGTTCGTGCGGGTCGTGACAGGCCAGGCAACTGATGCGCGGGTCTTCCGAGTCGTAGCACTTGCTGTTGGTCAATCGATAGGGCTGGAAGCGCACGTTCAGGGGGCCGCGAATCCCCAGGACAGCGACCTGTTCCCAGGTGCGATGACAGGTGCCGCAGAAATTCGACAGGTCGTCAGTGGAAAGTTTCTTCGGATTGAAGATCTGCTTCTGATCCATCTCGCCGGCCTGCATGGCGGCGACGTGTTTTTCGCCCGGCCCGTGACAGGCTTCGCAGGTGACGCCTTCGATCATTTGATCGAATTGCAGGTTGACCCCGTTGATCGCATTGGTGCTGTGACAGCCGAAACAGGCGCGCGTCTCGTCCATCTGCATTTCGCGGCCCATCGCTTCGACCAGCGTGGCCGGCGGCTTCGGCGCATGGCCCATGGTGAGGTCGAGCCCCTTGATGTCCGGATAATAGCTCACCCGGCCTTCGTAAAACTTATCCTTGTATTGCAGCACATAGGTCTGCCCCATGTCGGCATCGCCGAAGACGTAAAAGATCGGCACGCTGAGCGTATTGACGCCATCGCTGACCGCATAGGTGGTGCGGTTGCCGTCGCGCATCAACTGGTAATTGTATTGTCCATTACGATAGACCAACTTGGGGTTGGCGCGCAGCACGTCGGCCTTTTCGGTGGCAAACAGCGCCCGGCCCATGTGCGTCGCGGTTTGCGTTTTGAATTTCGCCGCGTGGCATTCGGCGCAGGCTTTCGCACCGACGAAGCGCCACCCCTGCGCGGCGCGGTTGGGCCGCCAATCGGCGACCGGAGAAGACTTTGACGCGGGATTTTGCGCCTGCGCCAGCAGCGTGAACGACACGCCAAGCGCAGTAAGAAAAATCACAATGACGGCGAGTTGCAGTTTCTTCTTGGCCGGGCTGATCATGGCAAATGCGTCCTGATGTAGAAATGCTCAGGGAAAAACTATAGCCGACCGCACTTGCGCCATGCAACTACAGCGACTTTCGGTCGCCGGCTTACTTTTCACCCATTGCCCAGGCGAGCGCGCCCGTGAGGAGTTGTTGAAAACGCGCATCGCGCCAGACTTCTTCGCGGTGGCCGAGCGCCGTATAAAAGACGCGCCCCTTGCCGTAGTTGCGCCACCAGGCCAGCGCGAAGTCTTTGTCTTTGCGATGCACCGCCGGCAGCGTCAAATCGACCGAGCCGGGGTCGAGGCTCAACAACACATGAACGCGGTCGCGCGAGAACTCTTTGAATTGATAGATCTCGTCTTTGATCTGAAACGTCTTGTCGAGATGGCGGGTCGCCGGATGGTGCTGGTCTTCGACCCTGACGGTGACCTCCTGATGCCAGGGATGTTGATCGAAATAGCCGCCGATCAACTCGCCGTATTCGGGCCATTTGTAAAAGGTGTCGGTGGCGCTGTGAATGCCGACAAAGCCCTTGCCCGATTTGATGAAGTCCAGCAGGTCCGCTTTCTGTTGGTCGGTGATGGGCAATTCACCTGTGGTATAAAAGACGACCGCCGCATAAGGCTTGAGCCCGTCACGGCTGATCAACGAGCAGTCTTTCGTTGCGGTCACTTCAAACGTCCCGGCGCGCTCGCCAAGCTCTTTGAGGATCGTTTCCGACACCGGCAGCACGTCATGCTTGAACCCTGCGGAATGTGTAAGGTAAAGCACTTTATGTTTGGCGCGGGCGGCCTGTCCGGTGCCGGTTTGCGCCAGCATGATGGCGAGCAGGATGCCGAGAATGGCAAAGAGTTTCCTGGTCATAAGGGTAGCCTGATGAGTTGAACGCCGAATGAAGCGTTAAAGACAATGATGCGCTCTAAGGCCGCGGCGCGGGCGCCGGCGAACGATTTCTCGCCCGCCGAGCAGCGCCTGTGCCGTAGCGCGATTGCGGCCCGGCAACCGCGCGATTAGCTTTGATGTTCGGGATGCGTGCAGCCGACGAACTCTTTGAGGTATGAATTACCTTTGTACTTGAGCTCTTTGTGAATGCCAATCTCCGAAGTGTAGTAACCGTCAATCGTCGCGTTCTTGATCGTGCGGAAGAATTTTTCGGCGACCGTCTGCGGGTTGCGCTCATTCTTGCTGATGGCTTTCAGCAATTCGACCTGTTGATCGGCGCTCGCATCACTGAAAGCTTTGCTGAATTTCTCGTTGCTCATCTGGTTGACGGCGGCAAGCCCTTCGCGCCAGGTCTGCTTGACCGAGTCGGGCGATTCGCTGACGATCAGATCGATGTATTCATTGACGCGCGCCGCTTTCGCGCCGGGCGACGAATCGTCAGCCGGAATGATGCGCTCGGACATTTCCAGGACGGTGCGGTTTTCTTCCGGCGTGAAGAACTTCAGCGGTTGCGGCTTGGCGTCGGCTGCCGCCTGCACCGCCGTGTGCATGTGCTGATGATCCTGCGCCGCGACGGTCGAACCAATCACGGGCAGCGTCGCGATGACGCCGGCGCCGACCGTGATGCCTTTAAGCGCTTCTCTGCGTGTCAGCTTGTCGTTTGATTCAGCCATGGTGAAATCTCCCCCGAGTTCGCTGCGAAGGCGCGCCTTGCGCCCGCTACTGGTCTGCTCAAGTACCTTGTTTGGGATTGCACGATTGCTCGTCAGTGCAGCAATTACTTTTAACCGGCAACGCCCAAAAGTCAAGTGCCAGCCGGCGCGGGTGGTTGCGCTTCATGACAGAAAAGGCTTTCTCGGATAATCGGCAGGCGGTCGCTACGTCTGGCCAGGAGGCGAGGTTTGCCACTCCAAGGTGAACTCACAGCACGGGCCGCCATTGAGGACACAGTTCGGATGAGCGAATCGTGTATTGGATGCGCCGGCCAAATCCAGCGCCTTGCTCCAGAAGCCGCCGAGGCTTTCACAGATGGCGCGCGTCGGACTGGCGCCAGGCTCATAGCGATAGCGCACCAGACAACGAGAGTCGCCCGTCTTATCGATCTCCAGGTCATAGGTGTCGTGGAAAAAGAACTCCTTGATCGATGGAAATTTTTCCAACTGCTTGACGGGATCTTTGACGAGCAGCGTGCGGTAGACGCCTGTGAATACATACTCGGCCATGAAGCGACCGACCTCAACCGATAGTGTCGGCGTGGCCGGCGTCGCCAGCGCGCGCGTCACCTGACGCAGCCCATCCAGCGTGCTATAGGGATACCAGCTCGTCGGCAGGAAAAAGGACGACAGCAGCGAAGGTTCTTTGCGGCTGACTGCGTTGAACGCCTGCGAGACCGCCTCCTGGCCATAACGCTGCTTCAAGAGTTCCATCCATGCATTCAGCAACACCCCTTTGATTTCCGCCATGATTTCTCCTCAGACTGATTAATTAGTCGGGGGTGGGGAGCGTCGGCCAACGCCGATTCAACCGGGGACAAGCTCGGCCCGGCTTGCGTGGATGACTATACCCACAGACAAAGTGATTTTCAATAATATTCTCTGGCGCGCGATTGTCCTTGAGCGCGGCGCGGAACCCGGCGCGGCGCTTGACATTATCGGCGAGAGACAGTAATTTTCGCGCGCTATGACAAAGAAACTCAACGTCGCTATGATCGGTTACAAGTTCATGGGCAAGGCGCACAGCAACGCCTGGCGGCAGGTCGCACGGTTTTTCGACGCGCCTTATGAGCCGGTGCTGAAAGTCGTCTGCGGGCGTGATGAAACAGCCGTCAAACAAGCCGCCGATAAATTCGGCTGGGCCGAGGCGGCGACCCGCTGGGAAGAGGTCGTCGCCCGCACGGACATCGATGTCATCGATATCTGCACGCCCGGCGATTCGCACAAGCCTATCGCCATTGCCGCCGCCGAAGCCAAAAAAACCGTCTTCTGCGAGAAGCCGCTCGCCAACACGCTCGGTGAAGCCGAGCAGATGCTCGACGCGGTGAAGCGCAACGGCGTCATACACATGCTCTGTCACAATTATCGCCGCGCTCCCGCCGTCCAGCTTGCCAGGCAGTTGATCGATGAAGGCCGTATCGGCGAGATTCGTCACTTTCGCGGCACCTACCTGCAAGACTGGATCGTTGACCCGGACTTTCCGCGCGTCTGGCGTTTGCAGAAATCCGAAGCCGGCTCGGGCGCGCTCGGCGACATCGCCTCACACGTTTTAGACCTGTCGCGCTTTTTGGTAGGCGAAATTACAGAGACGGCGAGCCTGCTCAAGACCTTCATCACCGAGCGACCGTTGCCCGGTTCGACCGAGCGTGCGCCTGTAGACGTAGACGATGCGTCGCTCAACCTCGTGCGGTTTGCCACTGGCGCGGTCGGCACGATTGAAGCGACGCGCTTTGCGACGGGCCGCAAGAATTATCTGCGCTTCGAGATTAATGGGAGCCTTGGGTCGCTGGTCTTCAACCTTGAACGCCTGAACGAGCTTGAGTTGTACATCGAAGAAGGTCCGAACAGCGGCTTCCGCACCATCCAGGTGACCGACGCGGCGCACCCTTATATGACAGGCTGGTGGCCGCCCGGCCACATCATCGGCTACGAACACACCTTCACGCACACCGTGCTTGATCTGCTGAAAGGCATTGCCGACGGGCGTGTGCCGACGCCGAACTTTGAAGACGGCGTGCGCAATCAACGCGCGCTCGACGCCATGGAACGCGCCGCCGGTTCAGGCAAATGGGAAACAGTGGGGAAATGATGGGCAAACGATGAATGCAAAATGATGAATGATGAATGAAGGAACAGCCGGATTTCTGCGTTCATCATCCATCATTCATCGTTCATCATTTAACTGCGGTAGGCTTGCCGCCCGACGCCTTGCACGGGGATGCCCTGTGCGGGCAGCACGTCGTTTTGCAGGGCGAACATGCAGGCGGCGGCTTCGTCTATCTTGCGCGTGAAGGCGATGGAGCCCGCCAGGATGGGCTTCAACCTTTCTTTGTCCTGAATGCGCGCCGGCGGGTATTCGTGCTCGACGATCAGGTGCGTGTTGGCAACGTCGAGCGCCAGCAGTTCGCGCGCCGCCAGTTGATGATCGAGCCAGTCGACCGTGCGGTTTTGTAAGTAAGCTAACGGATCGTGCCGCGCCGTGCCGGGCAGTTCGTGTTCGCAGAGAACCGTCTGCTTGAGCCAGGCGTTGGCTTGATCGGCAGGATTGGGCGATGGCTTGCCGTCTTTCCAATCGCCGCGTTCGATGGTCTGGCCGCCGTAGCCCCACGCCGCGACGCCTTGCCCGTGGATGACCTGCCCTTTGACGTGAAAGCCGCCGATCAGAAAATTGTAGCCCGCGTCTTTCAGGTATTGAAAGATCGAGCGGGTGTCCTGTCCCATCAGGATGGCGTGCGACGGATCGTAATGAATGCGTAATTGGTCGCCGACGCCGTGACGTTCGCAGATGCGGTGCAGCGCGATCCACAGGCCGGGCGCGTAGGCGATGTTGTTGTGAAAGTTGTCGCGCGTCGTCCAGCCGGGCATCGGGCACTGCTCGATGCGGTAGGTCAGTTGGCGCGCCTTGGCTTCCTTGAGCAGCGGGATGAAGTGCTCTTCAAAGTCGATCAGATTTTGATCCATGCTCAGGGTTTGATTGCGGCCCACGAAGCCGCACACGGCATCGACGCCGAGCAGCGCGGCGGCGTCAAAGACGCGCAGCATGAACGCGTGCTTCTTCTGCCGGATGGCCGGGTCGTCGTGCAGCATATTATCGAAATACCCTATGTCAGAGATGCCGATATGGTATTCGCTCAAGGCCGCCAGCACCCGCCGGGCGCGCTCGGCGTTGAACGGCTGGCGCAGGTCTAGCGTGTTGGCCACCGGGTCGAGCATGGCTTCGGCGGGCACATCGGATTCCGAAGGGTGCAGCGCCGCCGATAGTTGAATGTTATCGGTGCCCAGTTCGCTGGCAAACTGCACCCACTCTTCGATGGCGAGATCAGGGTCGGGATCGCGCCGCTCGCGCGGCGTCAGTTCCTGCAAAGCGGCGGTCAAGACGCCGATCTTCATGAATTTTGGCTCAAACGCTTTGACGGACATCTTCGGTCTCCTGTGATTGAAAGATGCGACGGACGAATCGTCATGATTGCAGGCGAAAACTACACGAGGCGCGGCGGGCTTGTCAAACTTCGCGGTTTTGACTCACCAATCCAGGCTTAGGTGAACGCACGGGGCTGTGATAGAATCGCTCCACCGCAAACCGAAAAGCATATGGCCAGGAGGTGATCATGCTAACACGACGAGGTTTTTTGCGAACCGCGAGCCGCGCGGCGGCGCTGACCGCGATGGCGTCGTTCAGCGAAGGCGGCATCTCGCGCATCCTGGCGGCGACGCGCGAGGTTACGGATTCGCCTGAAGCCATCGCCAAAGACGAAACCTTCTGGCGCGAAATTCAACAAGCCTTCACCGTCGACCGCTCGCTCATCAACCTGAACAATGGCGGCGTCAGTCCATCGCCGCGCGTCGTGCAGGAAGCGCTCGTGCGGCATCTCGCCTACACGAACGAAGCGCCGGTGCATACGATGTGGCGCGTCCTTGAGCCGCAGATTGAAACCGTCCGCCAGCGGCTGGCGCGCAACTTTGGCTGCGACCCGGAAGAACTGGCCATCACGCGCAATGCCAGCGAGTCGCTGGAAATCTGCATATTCGGTTTAGACCTCAAGGCGGGCGATGAAGTGCTGACGACCAATCAAGACTATCCGCGCATGCTCAACGCGTGGCGGCAGCGCGAACGGCGCGAGAGGATCAAAGTCAACACCATCTCGTTTCCGGTGCCGCCGCCGTCGCTCGACGATCTTTACAACCGCTTCGAGCGCGCCATCACGCCGCGCACTCGTGTGATTCACTTTTGCCATATCACCAACCTCACGGGGCAAATCTTTCCGGTCAAGCGCCTCTGTCAACTGGGGCGCGAGCGCGGCATCGAAGTCGTCGTCGACGGCGCCCATGCCTTCGCGCATTTTCCCTTCAAGCACGCCGACCTCGACTGCGATTATTATGGCACCAGCCTGCACAAGTGGCTGCTGGCGCCCATCGGCACAGGCTTTCTCTATGTCCGCAAGTCGAAGATCAAAACGCTCTGGCCGCTGATGGCCGCCGACGCCAAACAGGACGACGACATACGCAAGTTCGAAGAGATCGGCACGCACCCGGCGGCCAATCATAACGCCATTGCCGAAGCCTTGACGTTTTACGAAGGCATCGGGGCGGAGCGCAAAGCGGCGCGCTTGCGTTATCTGAAAGAACGCTGGGCGCGGCGACTGGAGCAGAATAAAGGGGTGCGCGTGCTGACGCCTTACGACCCGCAGCAATCGTGCGGCCTGGCGCTGTTCAACGTCGAAGGCATGGACATGGGGAAACTCGGCGCGCATCTCTGGGATAAGCATCACATCATCGTCACGCCCATCGTTCACGAAGAGTTTCGCGGCATCCGCGTCACCCCCAACGTCTACACAACGCTCGACGAAATTGATATATTTGCCGAAGCGGTCGAGCGTGCCATTCGCACGGGTCTCTCCGCATAACGGGCCGCGTCCGCCCGACAGATGGGGAATAAGCGAAGGGGAGAATTGTCATGCAGAAAGCGTCTGCGTCATGGCTGGTGTGTCTCATTTTGTTGGCGTTTTGTGCCGGAACTCCGGCGCAGCAGAGTGAATCGAAAGATCGTTTTATGTTCTGGGAGAATAATCTGACTGGCTTCCTCGACCGCAGCGGTCAGGTGGTCATCAAGGCGCAATTCAGTGGCGCGCAGGACTTTCACGAAGGACTGGCTTATGTCATTCTGAATGATCCGGCGTCAGGACTAACTCAGGTGGGCTACATTGACAGAGCTGGCGAGATGGTCATCAAGCTGCCGCCGAACTCAATCGGCAGACGATTCTCGGAAGGGCTGGCCGCCGCCACGGTCGGCAGCAAAGTGGGTTATATCGATAAGACAGGCAAGCTGGTCATCGAAGGGAAGTTTCAAGAGATGTCGGATTTTTCCGACGGCCTGGCTCGCGTCAAGATGTACGACAAGTTCACCTTCGTTGATAAGACGGGGAAGATACTTCTCGACCCGATCTTTGACGAGGCGATGGATTTTTCCGGCGGCCTGGCACGCGTGCGGATCGGCTCGCGCTGGGGCTACATCGATAAGCAGGGCAGCTACGTCTGGCGCGCAAAGTAGTAATACCGGGGCGGTCGCGACTTTGGGAATCGCGCTTCCCAGAAGCGAACAAAGAACAGGATTCAGGATTCAGGAACGTTTGCCAGATGCGGCCCTAATCTTTTGTCTTCGCTCCCGCATTGCTCAAAGAAGCTTCCTGAATTCGAGATTTAATCCGCTCCGTGATATTCTGGCGAGCCCGCCCACTTCACTGAGTCCTGAATCCTGAATCTTGAATCCTATTCCTGGCACGCCGATTCCTTTACACAGGGCTGCCCGCTAGGCGATAGCCTGTTTAATCCGCTGCTTGAATCAGGAGGTGAGGTGATGGAGATACTCTGGCAGGATCTGCGTTTTGCGCTGCGCACGTTAATCAAGAAACCCGGATATACGTTTGTGTTGATCCTGGCTTTGGCTTTAGGCATCGGCGCCAACACCGCCATCTTCTCGGTCGTCAACGCCGTGCTGTTGCGCCCGCTGCCCTACAAGGCAGCCGAGCGGCTGGTCTGGATCTGGAGCACCAACCCGAAAAATGATATTGCGTTCGAGACGGCCTCGGCGCCCGATTTTAACGATTGGAAGACGCAGAACCAGAGCTTCGAGGAGATGGGCGCGTTTGTCAATACGCGGCTGACCCTGACCGGCAGCGGCGAGCCGGAACGCTACGACGGGGCTTACGTCACCGACGGCTTCTTCGAGGTGCTCGGCGTCGAGCCGCTGATCGGCCGCACCTTCACGCCGGATGAGAACAAGCCGAACAGCGCCCGCGTCATCGTGCTCAGTTACGGCCTCTGGCAGCGGCGCTTCGGCGGCGATCCCAAAATCGTCGGCAACGCCATCACCATCAACGGCAATCCCTATACGGTCGTCGGCGTCATGCCGGCTGAATTCAAGCACCCGCGACCCGAAGCCAACCGGCAGGCCGAGATGTGGACGCCTTTGCAAGTTGACTATGCGAAGGCGGGCCGCCGTGCCGATTATCTCGGCGTCATTGCGCGTTTGAAGCCGACGGTCGCCATCGAACAGTCGCGCGCCGAGATACAGACAATTGCCGCGCAACTCGAACAGCAATACCCTGATTCCAACACCAGCTGGAGCACACTGGTCGTGCCGCTGCACGAGCGTTTCGTCGGCGATGTGCGACCCGTGCTCATCATCCTGCTCGGCGCCGTCTGTTTTCTGTTATTGATCGCCTGCGCCAACGTCGCCAACCTCTTGCTGGCGCGCGCCGCGGCGCGGCAGAAAGAGATGGCCATCCGCACGGCGCTGGGGGCGCGGCGCTGGCGCATCATCCGCCAGTTGCTCACCGAAAGCCTGGTGCTTGCGGTTCTGGGTGGTGCGCTCGGCCTGCTGCTCGCCTTGTGGGGAATTGAGGCGCTCGTCGCGCTCAGCCCCGGCAACATTCCGCGCTTAAACGAGATCAGTCTTGACGGGCGGGTGCTGGCCTTCACCTTCCTGGTGTCGCTGGTGACCGGCGTGTTGTTCGGCCTGTTTCCCGCGTGGCAAGCCTCGAATCCGAATCTCAACGAAACCCTCAAAGAAGGCGGCAGAGGAACGACCGAAGGCGGGCGCGGCGGTCGCACGCGCCGCGCCCTGGTGGTTGCCGAAGTGGCGCTGGCGCTGGTGCCGCTCATCGGCGCCGGCTTGATGGTGAAAAGCTTCATGCGCTTGCAAGACGTCAATCCCGGCTTTAATCCTGAGCGCGTGCTGGCGATCGAAGTTTACCTGCCGGGCACGACCTACAAGGAAGGCCCGCAGGCGACCGCTTTCTACAAAGAGCTGTTGAGCAAGGTGCAGAACCTGCCTGGCGTCGAAGCCGCCGGCGCGATTGACACGCTGCCCTTGAGCGGCGGCGGCAATGTGCTCGCCTTTTACGTCGAAGGGCACCCCTTGCAGCCGACCGACAAGACGCCGGACGCCGAATATCGCGTCGTCACGCCGGAATATTTTCAGACCATGAACATCCCGCTGTTGCGAGGCAGATACCTTTCCGAGCAGGACGGCCCGAAGACGCCGCAGGCGTTTGTGATTAACGATACATTGGCGCGCCGCTATTTCGGAGATGAAGACCCCCTCGGCAAGCGCATGAATCTGGGCGATTCAAAAGACCCCGACTGGTATACGGTCGTCGGCATTGTGCAGGACACGCGGCACGAATCGCTCGGCGCTGACCCTTACCCGCAGATGTACGCGGTCAACACGCAGGTGTCGAGACGCTCGATGGTGGTGGTCGCGCGCACCGCCAGCAACCCCGCCGCCATGATTCCCGCCGTGCGCAGCACGGCTGCGGCAATGGACAGCACGCTGGCGCTCAACAACGCGCGCACCATGGCGCAGGTGATGGCGCAGTCCATCGCGCGACCGCGTTTCAACATGCTGTTGATGGCGCTGTTTGCGGTCGTCGCCTTGCTGCTGGCGGCAGTCGGCATCTACGGCGTGATGGCTTATTCGGTGACCCAGCGGACCCACGAGATCGGCGTCAGAATGGCTCTGGGAGCCAGTTCTGCGGATGTTCTGAAGATGGTCGTGTGGCAGGGCATGGGATTGACGCTTTTCGGCGTCGGCCTTGGACTGGCCGGCTCGTTCATCATCACACGGTTGATCAACAGCCTGCTTTCCGGCCTCTTGTTTCAAGTCGGCGCGCACGATCCGCTGACCTTCGTTGCCATCGCCCTGTTGCTGGCGCTGGTCGCCTTGCTCGCCTGTTTGATCCCGGCGCGCCGGGCCACGCGGGTCGATCCGATGGTGGCGCTGCGCTACGAATAGCGGCATGTTTGCAGCGGAGGTGACGGATGAATACGCTATGGCGCGATATGTGGTATGGCTTACGGATGATGCGCCGGAGCCCGGCAATGACGCTCATCGCCTTATTGACGCTGGCCCTGGGGATCGGCGTCAACACGGCGATCTTTTCAATCGTCAACGCCGTCTTGCTGCGCCCGCTGCCTTACAAAGACCCTGCCGGTCTGGTCCTGGTGCGGGAATCGCTGCCGAAGCTGGGCTGGAATTTCGCCGGCATCTCCGGGGCGGAGATGCTCGATTACGTTGCCGGCAACGAAAGCTTCGCGGAGATGGCCGGCTATGTGGAAGTGAATTTCAATCTCACAGGCGAGCGCGAGGCCGAGCGCGTTCAGGCGGCGCGCGTGTCGCCGACGCTCTTTCCGCTGCTCGGCGTATCGCCCTTGCTGGGCCGCGTCTTCTCGCCTGACGAAGACCGGCAGGGCAATCAGGTCGCCGTTCTCAGCGGCGCGCTCTGGCGGCGGCATTTCGCAAGCGACCCCAAGGTCATCGGCCAGATCGTCAAGCTCGACGAAAAGCCTTATGAGATCATCGGCGTGATGCCTGAAGCCGTACAGTTTCCTTATGCCGATGCGACGTTTGCCGAACCCGTTGAATTGTGGCTGCCGCTGGCGCTGACGGATGAAGAGCGCGCTTCGCGGGCGAACGAGTTTCCGTTCGGGCTCATCGGGCGATTGCAAACCGGCGTCACACTGGCCGCGGCGCAAGCCAATATGGAGGCGGTCGCTCAACGCATGCAGCAGCAGTATCCGGACATCTATCAGGGCGATGTCGAGATCGTCGCCAGTGTCGTCAGTCTCGAAAAGCATGCGGTTAGAAACGTGCGGCCTTTTCTGGTGTTGCTCTTGATTGCGTCAGGAATGGTGTTGCTGATTGCCTGCGCCAACGTCGCCAATCTGTTGCTGGCGCGCGGCGCGGCGCGGCGCAAAGAGTTGGCCATTCGCGCGGCGCTCGGCGCAGGCACGATTCGACTGATGAGGCAATTGCTGGCCGAGAGCTTATCGCTGGCGGCGTGTGGCGGGGCGCTTGGTCTGCTGCTGGCGGTGTGGGCGATTGACCTTATGCTGAAGTTTGGGCCGCCGGATGTGCCGCGCCTTGCAGAAGCCGGACTTGATTGGCGCGTGCTCGGTTTCACTTTGCTGGTGACGCTGCTGACCGGCGTGCTGTTCGGCCTCGCGCCGGCCTTGCAGAGCGCGCGACTCAATCTCAATGAGGCGATTAAAGACGCCGGACGCGGATCGAGCGCCGCTGAAGGCACGCGGCTGCGCGGCCTGCTGGTGATGGCAGAAACGGCGATTGCTCTGATGTTGCTGATCGGCGCGGCGCTGCTCATCAACAGCTTCGTGCGCCTGCTGCGTGTGCCGCCCGGATTCAATCCCGAAGGCGTCGTGATTGCGCGCACAGAATTGCCCAGAGCGCGCTATCCGGAAGCCGAGCGCGGCAAGCTGGTTTATCAGCAAGTCCTCGAACGGCTCGCCGCCTTACCCGGCGTTCAAGCGGTTGGCATCGCCAGCAATCTACCGCTGACCGGCAGATGGGAGATCGCCTTTCACCCCGAAGGCGGCAGCGAGAGCGCCGACTATGCGGCGCAAGGCACCTGGGTCAGCAATGATTATTTTCGCGCCATGGGCATCGCCTTATTGCAAGGCCGCGGCTTTACAGTGGATGACCGGATCGGCAACACGCCGGTCATCGTCGTCAACGCAGCGATGGCGCGCGCCATCTGGCCTGATCAAGAGGCCATCGGCAAGCGCATACACTGGGGCGGCTGGAATCGCGAGGGCTGGCTTACGGTCGTCGGCGTCGTCGCCGATGTCAAGGTCTCCTCGCTTGAAGCCGAAGACCGACCGGTGATTTATATGCCGACCTTTCAAATCCCGAGGCTGCGCCGCGAGGCCGTCTTCATTGCCCGCACCAGTGGCGACCCGGCGAATCTGATCGCCGCCGTGCGCCGCGAGATCAATGCGGTCGACGCCGACCTGCCGGTTTATGATCTGCGCACCATGAATCAGGTGATTGCCGAATCCGTGGCGCAGCGCCGCTTCGCCATGCTGCTGCTGGTCATCTTTGCCGCAGCCGCCCTGTTGCTCGCGGCGGTTGGATTATATGGCGTGACCGCTTACGGCGTGACGCAGCGCACACAGGAGATCGGTATACGCATGGCGCTAGGCGCAGGTCGCCGCGACATCCTGCGGCTGGTTGTCGGTCAAAGCCTGCGCCTGTCGTTGACCGGCATCGCCGTCGGCCTGATTGCCGCGCTCGCTTTGACGCGATGGATGTCGAGCCTGTTATTTGGCGTGAGCGCGACCGATCCATGGACGTTTGCGTTAATCCCGCTGGTGCTGGCGCTGGTGTCGCTGGCGGCCGGTTATCTGCCGGCCCGGCGTGCCCTCAAGGTTGATCCGATGGTTGCGCTCCGCTACGAGTAGAGGCTAGAGGCTAGGGGCTAGCGCCGGAAGTGATCATGATGCGATTGCCGCCCTGGTTCTTCTTCTGAGGCTAGCCCCTAGCCTCTATTCCCTGGCCTCTTCATTCGCGATGCGGCCATCGGTGATGTGAATGGTGCGGTGGGCAAGCTGGGCGTTTTCTGGATTATGCGTCACCATGAAGATGGTCTGCCCGGCAGCGTTGAGTTGCAGGAAAACCTCGATGATCTCGCGCCCTGTGCGGGTGTCGAGCGCGCCGGTCGGCTCGTCTGCGAGCACGAGCGGCGGCTGGTTGACGAGCGCGCGGGCAATCGCCAGCCGCCCCTGCTCGCCGCCCGATAGCTCGTTCGGCAATCTCGCCGCCTTGTCGCCAAGCCCGACGCGTTCGAGCACCTGCATCGCCCGCTCACGTTTTTCTTTGGCGCTCGCATTAACCGTCGCCAGCGGCAGCATGGCGTTTTCTACGGCGTTCAGGTAAGGCATCAGGTGGTGCTGCTGAAAGACGAAGCCGAGATATTCGCGGCGAAAGTCGGCGCGGCGCTCATCGCCGAGCGCGTACACATCTATCCCATCGACGAGCACGCGCCCGGCGCTCGGATGGTTCATCGCCCCGACGATGGTGAGCAGCGTCGATTTGCCTGAACCCGACGGTCCCATCAAGCAGACAAATTCGCCCTCGCGGATCTCCGCGCTCACCTCTGCAAGCACCCGCACGGCGGACGAAGCGCCGTTTGATAGATATTCCTTGCTGACGTTTTCGATGCGAACGAAAGACATAAACCGTGACAAGCGACAAGTGACGAGTGACAAGTGACAGAGGCTCAAAGCGAATCCTCTTGTCACTCGTCACTTGTCACGCTCAGATGTATCTGACCGCTTCCGACGGATCGAGCCGCGAGGCGCGCAGGATGGGATAAATGCTGCTGGCGATGCCGATCAGCAAACCGGCGCCGATGGCGGCCACCGCCAGCGCCGGGTGAAGCTGAAACGCCGGCCCGCTTTCGGCGAAGTAGGGCAGCGCGATAAAGCTGGCAAAGCTGCCTGCCGCCCACCCTAGCAAGCCGCCTAAGACGCTGATCAAGCCGACTTCAATCATCAACCCTTTAACGATGTGGGCGCGGCGAAAACCGATGGCCCGCAGCACGCCGATCTCTTTTGTGCGCTCGATTACAGAACCCATCATCGTCGTGAAGATCATCAGCGCGCCGATGCCGAGAACGACGCCTGAGACGGCGGCAGAAAAGCGCGTCAATCGCTCGACGGTTTCGCTGCGGGCGCGCACGGATTGTTGAATGGCTGAGACTTTCGCGTGCGGCAAACGCTCGCCGATCTCGGCAACGATGTCGCCGATGGGACAGTCTTTGCACAGGGCGCTGACTTCGATGAGGCTCAACTGGTCGGGCTTGTTGAGCAGTTGCTGCACGTGCCCGAGTTGCCCGAAGATCATGCGATCTTCGGGCGCGCCCACCGGCGAGATAATCCCTGCCACCGTATGCTCGCGCCCGGCGATCGTCAGATGGTCGCGGGCGATCTTGAAGCGATCGTGACTCGGCGCGGTGTGGTCGTCTGTGTGCGCGGCGGTGTGATGATCGTCTTCGCTCGCGGCCTGTGGGGTCGGTTCGATCAGGCCAAGCGCCAGCGCCGCTTCGTAGCCGACCAGCAGATCCGCATCGGCTTCGGGCTTGCGCCCGACGATGTGCCACCAGCGTTTCAGGGTCAGTTCATTTTTGAAATCGACGCCCGCCAACAGCACGTCGCGGCCATCAATGCGCACAGCGCCCAGCAGTTTCGGCGACACCAGGCTGATGCGATTGCGCAGCGGAATGTCGAAGACGCTCAGCGCATCTTCGGTCCTCAGTTGCTGCACGTCGAACGACACGCTGGAAACGGCGACGCCGCCATAATCGAGCGACAGATTGTTCGATTGCGGCACGACCAGGATGTTCGCGCCGAAACGGTCGAGCTGTGAGCCGATCTCGTCTTTGATCGAGCCGCTCAGACTGAGCAGCGCGACGGCGGTGCCAATGCCTATGGCAATGCCGACGACCAGGAATGCCGCCTTGCCTTTGCGCCGCTTCAGGTTGGCTATGGCAATGGTGCTGATTCTCATCAGAAGTATTGTTGACGCGCCACGAGGTCGCTAGCCTTGATGATCAGCGCGTCACCTTCGATGGCGCGCGGCAGACCGACGGGGTTGCAGCCGCCGTGAACCTCGTTGACCTGCGCTGAATGAAAATGCAGGCCGCAGTTGTTGCACACCATGTCGTCGCCTTCCTGATGGTAGCCTTTCTTGGCGTGGTAACACGTATCGCAGGCGTCGAGCGCGGCGCGATAAACGCCGTCCGAACTCTTGAGCGCGAAGAAGCGCATCTTGCGATTGTCGGCCAGCGTGTAATCATAAAACTTCGCCGTGCTGCTCAACTCGGAAAGCGGAATGCGTATGTCGCCCGCGCCGGCGTTGTTATTGATGACCGTTGCCGACGGCTGGTCGCCGCGACTGCGCAGGACGACAAAAGCGGCGATGGCCAGAAGCGCCAGCCCCGCGATGATCAATAACGGCGTTGCTTTGCTTTTCGGTTGTGCGCCGTCGGCGAACTGCGCGCGTTTGCGCTCGCGGTCATCGGTCGGCGGTTGATTCGACATACAAACGATTCCTCCAACTTCGCGCCTCGCGGGCGCCAACGTATCAGACAGGGCCGAAGTGCATGCGTGAAGTTTGATTATAGCAAGGCAGGGTGGCGAATCGGCAACTTGGCGAATGGGCAATCGGCGAGTTAAGCGCGTCGCGCGTCGCGCGCGAACCCCGCACGGCATCGTGGCAGGTGGAAGCGATCAGTGCATGCGCTACCGCAGCGCAGCGCATGCCCGTCCAGTTCCGCTCACTCGAATAGAGAGAGCCAGATAGTCGGGCCCTCCAGAAATTTGTCCGATTCATAATTTTAAGGCCATCAATCGAATGATCAATCGAATGATCAATCGAATGATCTATTCAAGCGCCATGCGGCGCAGCAGATCATGAAAGCGCGGGTCGTCGCGCACGTCGTCAAAGACCGGCTCGACGTTGATGTAGACGAGTATGCCGTGGCGTTCGCGGTAGGTTTTTTCCAGGGCGGCGAAGCCTTCGTCGCGGTTGCCGACGCCGAAATAGGCGCGCGCCATGCTGTATGGCGAAACATACAGACGGGCGGACAACTCATTGAGCGTCATGAGCGACATTTCGGCGTCCGTCATCTTGCCCCAGGCGGCGTAGGCGTGGCCCATCGCCGACATGGTTTCGGTGTCGTGCGGCACCAGTTGCAGGGCTTTCTCGAATTCGCCGACGGCTTCACGATACATCTGCTTCTGCTCGTAAATCATGCCGAGCCGCCGGTGCGCCAGCGGGTAGTTCGGGTCCATCGCCAGGGTCTTGCGACATTGTTCGATGGCCTCGTCGTATTTTTGGAAGAAATAGTAGACCCGCGCGACGTTCAGGTTGACGACCGGCGAGAGCGGCTCAAGCTCCATCGCCCGGCGGACTTCGGCGACCGCTTCGTCGCCGCGCCGCATCGCCGCCAGAAACAGCGCGTACCACAGGTGGGCTGTCGCGTAGGCCGGGTTCAATGTGATGGCCTGCTTGAATTCGTTTTCCGCCGCCGCCCATTCCCACTCGTACCAGAAGCGTATGTGCGCCAGCGAGACGCGCGCTTCGGCGAGCTTCGGGTCGAGCTTCAAGGCTTTCATCGCCGTCGCCTTGGCGCGCAGGAATGCGGTGCGCGGCGGCATCGTCGAGTAGCTCGCCATCAAGGTGTGGCTGTCGGCCAGGCCGGCGTAGGCCAGCGCGTAGTTGGGGTCCAGGGCGATGGCCTGCTCGAAGTATTCGATGCCTTTGCGCAGGTCGGTTTCGGTGCGCCGGTTCCAGTGATAGCGGCCTTTGAGATAAAGCTGATAAGCGGTGGTGTCTTCGGTGTAGCGCCGCGCCAGTCGTTTCTTCTGCGCGCCGGTCAGCTTCAATCGCAGGTGCTCGGCGATCTCGCCGGCCATCTCTTCTTCAATGTGATGAATGTCACTGATCGAACGGCTGACCTGCCCGCCCCAGAGATGCGAGCCGTCGAAGGTATCGATCAATTCGGCTTTGACGATGATCTGCTCGCCGCGCTGCAGTATGCGACCGATCATCACGGCGCGCACCTTCAGTTCGCGCCCGACCTGCATCGGGTCGGGTTCCTGTGCATGCAGGCTGCCGGTGGTCCGCACCTTATAGCGAAAGACGGTCGAGCGCGCCATCACGCGCAGGCGGGGCAATTCCGAAAGCGTGTGAATCAGCGATTCGCTGATGCCGTCCGACAGGTAATCGGTCTCCGAATCGCCGCTCATATTGACCAAGGGCAGAATGGCGAGCGAATCAATGGCGCGGCGGCGTGACGGCGGGCGCTGCAACGCCTGTGTGGGCCGGTTGAGACCATAGGCCGTGCCCTGCGGCGGGCGTGCCCCGCTATCCATGTCGCGCAGCAGGTTCTTCAAATCGATGAGCAATTCCTGTGACGATTGGTAGCGTCGCTCGGGCTGTTTTTCAAGCGCCTTGCGAATGATCCGTTCAAACTCTGCCGGCACGTTGTAGTTCAGCCGGGCGACGGGCGTCGGTTCGGCGTGGATGATGCGGTCGACCACTTCGACGTTGCTGGCCCCTTCAAAGGGCAGGCGTCCGGTGAGCATTTCGTACATCACGATGCCCAGGCTGAAGATGTCCGAGCGATGATCCAGAGGATGGCCCATGGCCTGTTCCGGCGACATGTAAGCGACCGTGCCGGCGACGATGTTGAGGGCGGTTTGTCGCACCAGCTCGCGAGTGGTCTCGTCTGTGCGCAACTGGCCGGAGCGGTTCATCCGGGCGATGCCGAAATCGAGAATCTTGACGGCGCCGCGCTCATTCAAAATCAAGTTGGCGCTTTTGATGTCGCAGTGAATGATCCCGAAGCCGTGCGCTTCGGTGAGCGCGTCGGCGATCTGCATGCTGATCTCAAGCGCTTCGCGCAGGGCGAGCGGCCCGCGCTCAAGGCGAATCGACAGGACCTCGCCTTCGACATACTCCATGACGATGAAGATCGCGCCTTCGTATTCGCCTATGTCATAGATCGACACGATGTGCGGCGAGCGCAGCGCCGAGGTGGCGCGGGCTTCCTGCATGAAGCGCGTGCGGCGGTCGGGGTCGTACTGGTAAGAGGCCGGCAGAAACTTGAGCGCGACATTGCGACCGAGCCGCGTATCTTCGGCCAGATAGACCTCGCCCATGCCGCCGGCGCCGAGTTCTCTGATGATCCGGTAATGCGAGATGGTCTGCTCGATCACTGTGCTTACCCCTCGAGGCCGTTGCTCGATGGTTCATTCTCCCAGAAGCATGGCTCGATAGTCCACAGCGCAGCAGGTTACTGGTAGACTCTGTAGTCGATCTCCTGAAAGATGGCGTCCTTCCATTCGACGTCGGCGAGCCACTCGGCGTCGATCTCCTGGCGCTGGATCATTTCGTAAAGCCGCGTGAAGCGGTGGATGTGATCGCGGAAGCGTTTCTTGGCATACTGCACGCTCGTCGCCGTCGTGATGATGAAGGCCCAGTCCGAAGATTCCGCCAGCAGCAGCTCGCGCGCCGCTTGATTCAAGGCGCGCAACAGCAACCCTTCGGCGCTCGGGTAGGCGTGCGCCAGCTCGACCATGCGATCTTCGGCAACGTGCTGGTGCATGTACATCCACTCGTTTTCGCCGTTGATCCAGACACGGTAGTAGCCTTCGGCGCCCCACGACGAGGTGCTGAGCTGCTGCTGCTGATTGTCGGTGTATTCGGCCAGATAATCGAGCGGCGTCGCCAGGCGAACCTCGTCTTGATCGAAGTGAATCTGGCGAAAGAGGAAGTTGAGAAACTGCGGCCCCTCGAACCACCAGTGGCCGAACAACTCGGCGTCGTAAGGCGAAACAATGATCGGCTTGCGATCCAGGATGGGGCGCAGATGGCGCGCCTGCGCCTGCCGGTTGTGCATGAAATGGGCGGCGTGACGGGCGGCTTTGCCCATCGCCCACTCGGGCACATAAGGCTGCTTGTCGCCCAGGTCGACCTTGCCGGTGACGCGGAAATACTTGACGCCGAGATTGCGGCGCACCCCGTCGCTGTGCAGATAAGGCCGGACGTATTCGTAATCGCCGTCGAAGCCGAGGTCGCGGTAAAACTCTCTGTAATCCACATCACCAGGATAGCCGATCTCGGCGCTCCAGACTTGCTCGCTGGTCTCCACGTCGCGGGCAAAAGCGGCGACTCCGGCGGGCGTGATGACCGGCGCATAGATGCCGCGACGCGGCTGCGGGTGGCCGAACATGATGGCGTGCGCGTCGACGATGAAGAAGCGTATGCCGGCAGCCGCCAGCAGATCGTCAACCCCTGCTGTGTAAGCGCACTCGGGCAGCCAGATGCCTTTGGGCTCGCGCCCGAAATGCTTAATGTAATTTTGCTTGCCGACTTCGATCTGGGCGCGGCGCGCTTCCGTGCGGGTCATCAGCGGCAGAAATCCGTGCGTCGCGCCGCAGGTGATGATGTCGATGGCGCCGGCGTCTTGCAGGGCGCGAAAGCCGTTCAGGATGTTGCGCTGATAGCGATTCTCGAACATCCCGCGCGCGGCGGTGAAGTGATTGAGATACATGTGCGCCGTCGCGTTCATGGCTTCGGACGCTTTCGTGCGCACGACCTCTTTTTCGCACAGCTCGATGAGCCGGTCGAGGTGGCGCACGTAACGATCCTGCAACAGCGGGTCGGCGAGCATCTCGCACAGCGGCGGCGTTAGCCCCAGGGTGGCGCGCGCTTTGACGCCGTCCAGCAGACAGCCTTCGAAGACCTGCAAGAGCGGCAGATAGGTTTCGCTGATGGCTTCAAAGAGCCAGTCTTCTTCGAGAAATTCAGGGTATTCGGGATGGCGCACATAAGGCAGGTGCGCATGGAGAATGATTGCTAATAGTCCTTGATCCATGATGCGTTCCTGGTTCCCTTAGCTGGAGATGTCGGCGCCCACTGGCGGTTCCTGGTTTGCGACCTCGATCACGGCTTGCGCGCCGGCAAACGAGGAACCAGAAACCAGGAACCGGGAACTCTGAATTGCGGCAAGCGCGGCAAATGAAACTCATTGCCCGATGGCGGCAGGGATTCGCTGGCGCCGGCAAAAAAACGCGGCGTGACGTGCAATGGATGCACCCGGTCGCCGATCAATTCGCGCTCGTCCTCAATCGCCTCGCGCAGCACTTCCGGCAAATAGTGGGCCAGACCAACCGCCGCCAACTGGCCCTCGCTGGCAAAGTACAATTTCAACAACTCGCTGCGGAACGGTTCGGGCAGCGCGTCGACCATGTCGAAGGTCAAGTCACCGCCGATGGCCGTCACCAGCAGGGCATTGCGAACCGATTCCGGCAACTTGACGAGCAAGTCGGCGATCTGCTCGCCGTCGGCGGTCGAGCCGGGCATCGGCGCGACGGTAATGTCCATGGCCTGCTCCGGCGCAAAGCCTGACGCTTGCAGGACGTTGATGAATTCCGGCGGCGTCAGATGGTATTCCGGCTCGGGCGCGACCGTCGGCGAAACCGTGCCGCGCGGCGTGCGCAGTTGGTTCGAGCGCACCAGCGAAATATATCCGTGTTTGGGCGAGCGCACCCCCATTTCAAATTCGTAGGTGCGGTCGGGGAAGACCATCATCCAGTAGCGCCCGCGCGGCCCGACTTCAAAGAACGCTTCCTGACTGCCGTCCATGTCGCGCAGCTTGAGCGTCGGGCGAAACTCGGCGGCGTCGGCTTCCGAGAAGATCTTCGTCAAGCCTTTGAGGCTTTCCGGGCGCACTTCCCAATAGATGAATATGCGAAACGGGTCTTGCAGCAATGCGCGGATGATGTCGACGCCGTAACTTTCCGGCACGGGCAGTCCCTCATCAATATAGGGCTGGTCGGTCGGTTCTTCGGCGAGGGTGATCTTTCCAGCACATTGGGATCCTAAGCTTAGAATTCCACGTGGACAAGTTGTCGC
>JADMIO010690347.1_pt1 | contig 29542 bp, 26 predicted proteins | sample 8958161 | NCBI WGS metagenome assembly JADMIO01 (sample SAMN16585339, study PRJNA669376) | soil metagenome | isolation source: Crop rotation soil | place: USA: Cullars Rotation, Alabama | collected 2011 | reverse complement strand
GGATCACCCTCGTGGTGACCGCCGCTAAGTTTTGTGAGCTTGATGACGGCTTCTTCGGCGTTTATCTCGCCGCCCTTCACGCGCCGTGCCCAGTTTGCGGCCTCGAAGTCCGGAAGGTCGAGGTGGTAGCCATTCAGCGTCAAGAACGAGACGAAACCGATGAAGGCCGTGGCGTCGTCGCCGGAGCCGAACGGCTCATTCTTCATGAAGCCCTTCAGGAAATGGGCGGCTTGGTGGAGCACGTTCGAACTGATGCCGTAACCGTACTGGTAGAAGGTTGCTTCCTCGAGCTTGGCGAAGCTAAAGAGGTTCGAATTCTTTGTGACTTGCAGGTTGATCCAAAGGATGTCCTGCACCGTCAGGTAATTCGTCGCGGTCGATTGGATCGTGCTCATCCAGCATAGATTGTACTCAGTCAGGCTCTAAAGCCCGACTGAGGTGCGCAGGCGTTAGCCGCCTTTGCCTTTTCCATGTCCATTTCCGCCCCCGTGTGATTTGCCGGCGCCGTTTCCGCCGCCTTTGCCGTGCGGGTTGCCGCCTCCTTTACCGTTCCCTTTCCCCCCGCCTTTGGCCGAGGAGTTGCCCTTGCCATGACCGCCACCGCTGTTTCCAAATCCTTTGTTCGAATGAGAATTGCCTTTGCCTTGGTTGCCGTGGCCAGTCGTGGTCGATCGATGCTTGTCACCCTGCGAATTTCCCTTGCCATTTCCGGCGCCGTGATCGCGCACGCCGTTATCATGGTGAGCCTTGGGTGCGGTGGGAACGCGAACAACAACGGGAGCTGGGATCCGGTAAACCGTCCGCACGGGAACGACGACACGTCGCCAATCTGTGAGGGGAGCCCGGTAACGGTCGGAAATCGTTGCCCAAGATCGCTCTGTCCGGAACTGATCGTACACCGTCTGCGGGCTGTTTTTGGTCAGCTTGCCAATGATAATCGCGCCAAGGATATCTTCGAGGCTTCCGCCGCCTTGCCTTAGAACCACGATCTGCTGATCGGGTACCGCGAATCGTGTGCGATAGCTCGTCGTCCAAAATCGATCTCGATCGAATACTCCTTGATTGCGGAGCTTGTTGAACGTTCCGGGATGCATTCCCAGTTTATGGGCAACCTGGCCCCAACCCAGCCCTTGCTGGCGGAGAGCCCACACGCGGTCAGGCGTCGCCTTGCAGTAATGGGAGGTCTGGTAAACAGGCGCGAGGTCATAGATCGACCCACCCGTACGCTCGTGGAGGACGACTACGTCGCGAGTGTCGATCCCAAACTGATCGGCCAGCACCGTTGCGGCGATCTTCTCCAGCAACGTTTCCGCTCGGGCCGTGGGGGCAACGATTAGGAGCCCCAGCGACAGGCTGAGGGCGCCAAATTTAAACTTGTTCATCGAATTCTCCTCTTTAAGCGTCGGCCCCCACAATCGGCCGCGCGTCTCTATCTCTATAACGCCTGACAAGGGGGTTTGGACACAAAGCCCTTTTGCCGGTTAGTGCGGCGGAGCCATGCGATCGTTCGCTGATCCGGGCTTAAAGGTTTGAATATCTTTTGGATTGTTGTCACGCTCCTTGGGCTTATCCGCCGCGGCGGCGTGGCGGGCATCGACTGCTTCGTGCATTCGGTGATTCTTCTTGTCTTTGCGTTCACCGGCCTTCTTTCTCGTGTGCATATTTGCTTGAACGCCTCTCCGATCACGGAAGAAACGGAGTCAGAATCGGCGCTTCATGAGGGCGATGCGATTTTTGATCGGCTGGAGCTTTCCTCCGGCGTCAAGCTCGAACTCGCTAACTTTCACCGTGTTCGAGACGTTTCCTCCGATGCCTAACGCCGTCGCTCCGCGCACCGCCACGATCAGATCGCAATGGGAGCAGAAGTCGCGGCCGATGTCTTCGTATCCAAAGGGACCCGCGGGGCAGTCTCCTCCCGAGCGCCATGCAGCTACAAGATCGCCGATTTGAACGGGACTGGCGTCCAGCGGGTGACACCAGTAGGCTCGCGTAGCGTCTCCTTGTTGGAGCGCCTTCTTAGAGTCCGCCAAATATTCCGTATGTCGCCCTGCGAACTTGAACTTCATCCCCAGATTCGCTTGGCGAACAACGAAACTGATGAAGGCGGCCGACCATGCAACGCTGCAGGCATTGGTTGTCTGCAAGGCCGTCCAATAATCCTTGACTCGCGGACAAGCAAGATTGCGACCGGGATCGTCCGGCTTGGCATCGCTGTCCTTGAACGTCCCGAATTCCATGCGCCTGTACTCTTGGCCCGCTAGCTCGGCGAGCGCATCAACTTTTGCATTGATCGGATCGCGAAGATACATGTTGCCGACAAACCCGCGAACAGGCACTCCCTCGATCTGGGTGCGGACCTCCGTCCAGGTGGGGTTCGGAGTCGATAGCACCTCGACAGCTTGCCCAGCGTGAAGTTTCCCAATAGCCGGTTGGGTCGTGTTGGGCTGTGGTCTTAGATTCAATTCGCCATTGTTGACCCGCTTTTCCATGTCGCCATTATGGCTATCACCAAGCCTCCGTTTTTGCAGAGAGAGCCCATTCGACGTGATTTCCGCCGGGAGGCGGTTAACAATTGATATCCCTCGAGAATCTAGTTGTTTGTGCGCTTCTCTTGGCCCGCCATCCGAACTCAAGGAATCTCAAGAACCTTGTTAGAAACAGTAGGCTCTAGCGGGTTAATATGAAACCCCACGGAATTCCGAGGGTATTGGAGAATACGATGGAACTGGATTATGTTGTCGTTCGCAAGGTTAACCCAAGCACGAGAGGTTTCGATACGCGCGGGTTCGACAGTGGGGGATTTCAAGCCAAGGGACTGGGCGATGAGGAGCCTCAAATGAAATTGGAAACGGTCTCCATGCAACCGGAAGAAGCCGAAGATTTCGCCGAGGAAGACGATGTTCATAGCGTGGCCCCATCGATGCCTCTGAGATTGATTGCCCCTATGTCACTTGATGGAGCCGCGGCGCAGCCGGTCATAAGCGCCGGAAACGTCACATGGGGGGTACAGGCGGTGGGTGCTCACGTTTCCTCGCGCTCTGGCGACGGTGTTACGGTCGCAATTTTGGACACGGGCATCTTCAAGGACCATCCAGCGTTCGCGGGGATTCAAAGCAGAATCGTCGAAGCGAATTTTACGAAGGCGGTGCCCCACGACACCCACGGCCATGGCACCCATTGCGCTGGAACAGTGTTCGGACAGGATGTTTCGGGGCAAAGAATCGGTGTCGCTCCGGGAATCAAGCGTGCCCTCATCGGTAAAGTCTTGGGTAAGGGAGGCGGTCAGAGCAAGGATATCGCCAATGCCATCAACTGGGCTATCGATGAAGGCGCAAACGTGATCTCCATGTCCCTCGGAATTGACTTTCCCGGATTTGTGAAAATTCTGGTGAAGAAGGGCATGTCGACGGAGTTGGCGACATCCATGGCTCTCCAAGGCTACACCGACAATTTGCGGCTCTTCGAAGCGATCGGGGCGCTAGTCGCCAACAACGGACGCGAGACGGAATGCATTCTCGTCGCAGCGGCCGGTAACGAGAGCCAGATGGATAAGGACCCCAGCTTCAAAATCGGAGTTGCTCCGCCCGCCGCGGCAAGAGGATTCGTTTCCGTCGGCGCCCTCGGTCAGGTTGAAGGCAAATATGGCCTGGCCTATTTCTCGAATGTTGGTGCGCAAATCGCGGGCCCCGGGGTCGACATCACATCCGCCGACGCGCATAGCTCCGGCCTTACCGCCATGAGCGGCACGAGCATGGCAACGCCGCATGTCGCGGGCGTTGCCGCCTTGTGGGCCGAGGACCTTATGAAAAATGGCGGACTCTCGGCTCCCCTCTTGGTCGGCAAGGTTGTCGGCAGTGGTTCGAGGAACCTATTGGCTGACGGACTAACCGCTAAGGATGTGGGCAGCGGGATGGTCCAAGCTCCGGTTTAGGTCGCAAGGTAGATTGGGGCCCTTTTGGCTCGGTCTCTCGTGGGCGTAGCGAGCGAAAGACGAATGGATTCGGCGGTATCGATCGATGTTCGCAGTCGGTCGGTGCCGCCCTTTTCTTTGGTTTCCGAACTCCAGTAAAAATCCGTTGGCTTGCAAAAGGCATCGGTCCCATCCAGGGCGCTGCACGGTTCCTCGCGTACCGGTGGCTACAGTTATGAAACGACGTTTGCCTTTTTCTGACTGCCTGTTAGATTTCGTAGCGATCCCCAGTTAAACGTCTTGAAGCGTTTTTTTAACGGGTGGTCTATGACGGTAACTCAACTTCTCGAAGAATCGAACCACAAGCTGGGAGGGCTCGCCCATGAGACCGATCTCCTTGCCGCGGATCTCGATCATGCCCAGCACGACCTGGAGGCTTTGGCCCAGATCATTCAGCATGCCGAGGTCCTCGAGCACAGCATCGATGAGCTTATGGCCAAGGTGCAGCATCTAGACGAAAGCCTTGCTCAGGACACGACTGACACGATCCACGCGCTCGAGGCGGCCCAGCACGAACTCGAGCAACACATGCACGAGTTAGACACTGAGGCGCAGCAGATCGAAGCCGAATTGGAGACGATGCTCGCGCAACTCGGAGCGGATGAAGGGCACCTGCAAGAGGAAGCCCGTGCTCGAGACGAGGAGATTCAAGCCCTGCTTGGAACCTGGGATGAGTTCGGCCAACAAGCGGATCAAGAAATTGCTCAAGTGGAAACGGCGCTGGCACAGATGGAGCAACAGACCGAGCACGTCGAGGAAGAAATCAAGGCCATCGTTGCTCAACTAAAGGATGAATGCGACCAATTTGCTCAACAGTCGGCCGAGCATCTCACCGAACTTAGCAGCGAGTTCGATAATGTTATGAGCGGGGCAAAAGAAGATCTTGAGCACCTTCTAACTGTGGTTCAAGACGCAGCCCACTCGAGCAGCACCTTAGTCAAGGAGGAGTTGGAGAAAGTCCTTCCCCAACTGCAAACCGCCCTGCACGAAGCCTCCGAAGCCATCAAGAGAGTCGAAGATGCGGCTCACTCCGGCTTGGAGGGCGTTTCCAGCATCTTGAAAGAGGTGGAAGGAATTATCTCCCAAATCGCCAGCATCGTAAAGGATATCTTGCCTCTACTAGAGGTCGTCATCATGCTTCTCTAGCATGGGAGTAAGAGATTACTTGGAGGGCTTATGTCAGATCTATCATTACCAGAACTCATTTCTCAAGTAGATAACCGCCAAACGGCCGTTGCAACCCTTCGCGGCAGGTTAGCGAACTTGGAGGCTGAGCGCGCACATCTGCAACAACTTGCGAACCAAGTGCAACAACACGCCGCCGCCATGGATCACCATCAAGGCGAAGTCGCGTCAGACCCGCTCGCAGAAATGCTCCGCCAGCTAGGCGCAAGTTCCGCGAACCTTACGACAAAATCAGCCTCCGAGCAGCAGCGAGTCGTCGCATCCTCTCACCAGCACGTGAACGCCGCGAAGGACAAGCATCAAGAGTTTGCTACCGCAACTCAGGGGCTCAATCAGGCGTACGGCAACCTCCATAACTCGGGTCAGGCTGGGTCTCACGCCGCAGCTTCGCACGGGCACGCGGTCAATAACTTACAGTCCCAAAGCACCGAGCATATTCACGGCGCCAGCGAGAAAGTGACGGCATTTGGTCAAGAGAATCACGATCTGATTAGCGGATTTCGGTCGGCAATCACCGATCACGCCACTCCCGCGCTTACCCAGCAGTTCAGCCACTTTCAGCAGGAGATGGGGAACCGTCAACGCGGACTGAAGTCGGATATGACTCATTTTGGAGAGTCGACCCAGTCGGGCCACCGGAAGCTGGAAAGCAGCTTTGGTCAGCATATAGGGCGTTTCGATTCAGACGGAGTTTCCAGTCTTCACGGCGTCAAGCAGCACGCCGAACAAACCGTCAGCCACACGGTTGAACACAGTGTCGATAACTTGGAGCGCTCAAGTCATGCCTTGCATGATCAAGCAAAGTCGAATCATCACGAGTTCGAAGAGAGCCATCACAAGGCAAAAGACGCCCACGACTCTGCGCCGCATATCGGCAACGTATTAGGCGAAGCCTTCGAGGTTATCGAAGGTTTAGTGAAGGGTGTTGGCGACGTCGTCGGCAAGATCTTCGGGGGATAAGAAGGAAAAGAATATGAGAGCCGCAGTCAAACATCATGGAGATCCCGAGGTCATCGGGAACATGCTCAATCAGACATCGGTGATGCCGCACGTCGTCGAGGAGCTGGTCCACAAGTGTCAGCAGGCGAAGACCGATGCGGAAGCCTTCATGCATCAGATCGATCCCATCGCCGCGGAGTGCGCGGCCAAGATCGCGGAGGCCGCCACATTTGTCAATACCTGGCATACGGAAGCGCAACAAGTACATGACAACGTCGAATTGCAGACACAGGAAGTGCTTGATGGCTACGAGACGTTCATTCACAACGCCGAGGAAGCATCCGGGCGGCTCGCTGAAATGCTCGAAACCGCCCATCAGCAAGCAAATGTGGTTGAGCAGAAACTAACCACGGAAATCCAGCACCTTGATCAGCAACACGAAACTCTTGAAAGGCACATCGCTGACCTTGTTAGCCAAGCAGAAGAGAACCGCCATCACTTCGAAGAGGCCGTTCAAACGGCTCAAGAGCACGCGACCGAGCTCGCTCATTTGGCCGACCAAGTGCACCGTGCCGTTCAAGAGGCCTTCGATCAGTTGACAAGGGCGATCGACGAAGGGATCGGGCACACGACACAAAAAGGTGAGGAAGTCTCGCGCGAGATGACTGCTCATGCGGATCAGATCATGCGGCAAATCGACGAACTGGCGCATAAGGCGGAATCAGAAATCGAGAAAGCGCTGCAGACGACAAAGTCGCACGCCCAGCAAGCCATGGAAGCCCACGAGCGGGCGGCGCACGATATGAGCGAAGCCGCCCAAACGGCCGTAGGCGCGTTCGGTCAATTCGGCGGATCAGCGAGCCAGGCGCAAGGCGATCTCGCCAATGTTTTCGGCAGCTTCGGATCGGTTTTCGAGGCGGTGTCTAGCCTCGCTGGCTAAGAATACGGGCTACAAGGCACGGTTAAAGGGGTAACGGAAATGTCACTAACAGAATCATCACATCAGGTGCTGGCCAAGGCCCAGCCAGTCATTACTCAAACGGAGCAGATGACGCGTGCCCTGGACGAAGAACTCACCAACTTTCACAACCGAGCGGAAGCGATCGCCGGCAAGCTGAACAGCCTACTCACGGTTAAGCAGCAGTTGAGTACTCATGTCGAGGCGAACTCCGGGCACTTCCATTCCTCATCGGACACTTTCTTACAGGCGCTTAGATCTGCGAAGGAGCACATTTCCCAAATCGAGGCTCGCTTGGTCGAAAAGTACAACGGAACCTTGGAAGAGGCAACACGCTTCGACGCATCGATCCGGTCGGCGGACGATGCGACGCACGCTCAAATGCAAAGCTTAACCGCCAAACTCGATGAGCAACAACAACATGTCCAAGACTTAGATCAACGGGTGGCGACTGCCTTTCAGGATCGATCAAGACGAATCACCGAGGGGACGAATAGTGTTCTCCAGGAAGCGGCCCGGGAGATCGACCAATTGGGAAATGACCTACGACATCGCATGCTCGAGGAGATGCTCCCCCAGGTTCAAAAACAAACCCAAGACCTTCTCAGCGAGCTTGAGGAACTGGTCAGTCAATTGGATAAGTCATCGAGCGAATCCATGGAAGACGTGCAGGACACGGTCGGATCTGCGATGGACGATCTGGGCGAAGCCGTTGACAGTGTTGGAAGTGATTTGACCGAGCTGTCGGGCCAATTCAAGTCTGCGATCGATCAGGCCAACGGCACGATCAAAGAAATCGAGCAACACGGCCACAGTTTTGTCACGAGTCTGGCGGAGCACACCGAGCAGGCCACCGGTCGAGCATCCGATGCCGAGAAGACTCTTCACGAGGTGCACGGCACCCTGCAGCGGGCTGCCGGAGCTTAGGTACTTATCATGCGCGCACGGTTTTCATCAGGTTTCATGATCACATGCGGTCCCGTCGCGTTCGCGGTCCTTTTGCTGGGTCCGCAGAACGCGCTCACGGCGCCGGGCCGGCTCGATGAGCAGCACATAACGGTGGTTGGCGGGGTAGCGGAACCGGCATTTTTCAGCGCCAAGATTCCAATTCCGCTCGCATTCGCGTTGAGCAAAGCCGGGACGAGTGTGAAGGACGTTACCATTCCTGGCCTGATCATTCGACGAAAGGACTCGGTCGACCCGATCAAGACTGATCAAGAGTTAGCAAGCGCGAAGGTCGACCCGGGCGACATTGTTTACGCTGCGGAGAAACTGATGACAACGGTTTTGTTGATCCTCCCCCCCGCAACCTCCCAAGCGAAAGGGATGGCCATCTTTGTCGAACCATCCAAAGTCGAGGCGGCGATGAAACAGTTCGGCAAGCCCGAACAGGGATGGGCGGAAGTCTATCGAGGTCTCTTGACCGATCCATCCGGGCGACCAGTCATCGAGCAGATTCCGCTCGGCTCTTCGGGCGGAACAACCTCCAACCCGGAATGGAAACCTGGCGATGTGATTCTTGTTCAAGAGTCCGAACCCATCCCCCGCCCGGCGTGGGCAGGGTCCGTCGTCGCGATCAACCAGCTCTCGGCGCCGCTAAAGGCGAAGGTGCCTCTTAGCGGAGGGCAAGTCGTCGTTCTTGGCGACTTTCCAATGCGTTTCTTTCAGTTTCATCCGATCAAGTCCGGCCCCAAAAAGAACTGTCAACTAGTCGATGTTCTACGCGGAGGACGGTTTCGGATGGAGCCCACACCAGGAGGCGAGTTCTACATCGATAAGCCAGGTCAGGAGCCGGTTCTAGTGACTGATCCTTCTAAAAGCACCTTGCCGTTGGAGCCCGGAGATACCGTCGTCATCTCTGGGCCGCGCCAGATCGTCGGACTCATCGGTGCCGTTCCTCGCCCGAGCCTCGTGGGCACCCAAAACAAGAAGCTGTCCCTCTTCTCGGCTTCGGACACGGCCATACGCGTGAGCGACCTTATCGAGGCGATCGATCAAGCATGGGGAGATAACTCCGGCTCGGCCAGCGAGGCGCTCGCGGCCCTAAAAGAAGACCTGGCAAAGACGAAGCCCGCTAAGAAACTGAGCCAAATTCGAGAGGCAGCCAGGATCCAGATCGATGCCGATCGATCCGTCGTTATCCGGGGAGCCTTTGGCAACGATTCCACCCCTGGAACAGCGAGTCTAGATCACGACCTGAACCGGATCACCCCGGGAGATTTAGTCATTGTGCTCGATAGGGAAGCTCGGGCGTGGCCGGATGGGGTCTGCAAAAAATGGCCCACATCGGCAAAGAAAGGAGAATTGCGATGAGCCTAATTCGCTTCGTTTGGCGGGGTGCCCTGCTCACGTTGGTTATGCCGGCGGTGACAGTTGCTCTTGGCCAGGTCACCGTTCGGCAGCACTCAGAGCCACATGTGATTTCCGATGTCACTCCACACCGAATTCGGGCATTCGTGCAGGTCGTCGACTCGGCGGGTATTCCTGTTCCCGATGTAAACCCGGATGCCTTCCAAGTTATGTATGGAGGCAAGCCGGCCGAGGTCACGCAGCGCGCTCCTGATTTCGTAAATCGCGAAGCTCCTTTAGGCATCATTCTTGTCCTCGACGTCCTGCCGACAACCCGGGAGAACTGGGACACCATGTGGGCCTTTGCGCGCGGGATATCGTCCAATTCGGACTTACAAGGCAAGCTCAAAGGCTGTGTCCTCCTGAACAACAGTCGATCGCCGGGGGCCCTAGCCAACCAATCGGATAGCGATGGACGCAGTGGCTTTGCCAATCAACCCGCCGCAAGAATGGCGGACACGCCTTTCACCAATCAGGTCTCTTCCGGACGTCGAAGGCTTCGTTCCGACAATCTGGATCACGAGATACTGCACCGAATCCTGGATGCGACGGAAGTCGGTGCCCCTGCAAACACACCCGTGGCAATCGTTGTCGTCCTTACCGGTCGCCATCCATCGCCCAGCCCCGAAGATTTGAAAAAGCTCAAGGATTCGTCGCGGCCCGTGTACGTTTTGGACTTGTCCTCGCGAGGACAAGACCCCACCTTTACGCAAGCGATTGGCGAAACCGGTGGACTACTTTTCGCATACACGCCCAACCCAGCACGCAAGGTCTATGATCGCCTGGCGCGTAAGCTGGCCACGGTGTGGGACATTGGCTTTGTCGCACCTGACGCGGAGTCGCGGGCAATACCCAAGTTCACCGTTGGTTACCAAGGCGCTAGAGCTTGGATGTTTCCCGGACCGGCCACGCCCTACCTCTGGTGGTACATGGGCGGCACCGCCTTTTTGCTTGTTCTGGCCTCCGCTTTAGTGACCCGCAAAGGGGTGGTGGCTGAATACAAGCGGAGGCGAACGACAAAGCACCAGTTGCCAGGATCCAAAGGTGACGATACGGGTGACCACAAAGTAGCAGAAGCCAACGATTCACCCGCAGGGGTTCGTAAGACGAAGAAGCAAACGATCGTGGCCATGGCCTCGCCAGATCTGCTCTCGACCCCTAAGACCGCGGATCCCGAGACAGGCTTCTCACTCGAAGTCGTATCGGGGCCCGCGGCAGGAAAGGCTGTCTACCTCACCAAAGGTGACTTGATCATTGGTGACGTCCGCCGCATGGCCGAACGGCCCGCACAAGCCCTTGATCTTTCCGGAGACGCCTACGTATCTGCCGCTCATGCGAGAGTTGAATGGATGCCCGACGCACTTGAAGGTGCTCCCGCGCACATTTTGACGCACATGAGCGCGACGAATCCTACTCTCTTGAACGGTAACCCGATCAAGTCGCAAGCCATGCTTCGAGACGGCTTTATGCTGAAAATGGGTGAAAGCGAAATTCTCGTGCGGGGCCCCGAGAAGGTGGCCTCGTGAAACGAGAGGTCGAGGCCGAGTCGCCCTTGCCTGCGAAGATTCGTCGCTATGACAAGAATCGGCGACCCGCTGTCGGTGAATGGGTGGACGTTCGAGGAACGGATTGGTTTGACCCTCGAATCGCTTCTGTTGCCGGAGTCGTCGCTCTGGCAGCCATTTGCGGAACGGTTGTGTTCTTCAGGAGAGAAGACAATCCGACATTCATTGGAACGACCGGAATAGTGAGTCCAACCGACCACAGCGGGCCGCATCCTGTCCCCGATGAGTTGAAGGAAAGAATCTTTTCTATCGACCCGAACGGAGCTAATTCGAAGAAGAAGTTTGGCGTCGAAAGGTTAATTTGGTACGACGTCGACATCCTCGCGGATTCGAAACCCAAGGTCGAATTTAGCTTCGTGGGTGACCCATATCTGCATGCACTTAAGTACCTGGAACCGATCAAGAAAGGGAAGGATGGATATCGTGCCGTGGTCAAAATCTATGTGGATAAGCGGCAGAAACAGTGGCCCGTCACGCTGGTTATGAAGGCCACGATCGATGACATCGATCACTCAAATCAGTTCGAAATACCGAGGCCTTTCCAGGGCCAAGTCACCGTCGCCAAACCAATCATTTTGAAGCCCAAATCGAGTGGGACGAAGCCCAAAGGTAAGGGTCAAGGTACGAAACCAGAGGGTGGCAAAGCGGTCGGCAAGACGGCAGGTGGCAAGAATCATGGTGGCAAGACTCCCGGCAAGTCCGAATTCAAAACCGGGCCAACTAAGCGGTTCAAGAAGGGGAAAACCTAGATGGAAGAGTATGCGCCGGCGATTCTCTTTGTGGTGATGGCATTGCTGGCCGTTATGGTCGTGTACCGGGCCCTCTCCAGGGGTACGGGCGCCCCACATCCGAAGTCGGTCAAACGCGGGCCCCGTCTTGAATGGGAGAACATCGACCGAGAGCCCTTCGCCCTGGACCGGCCCGTGAAACTCGGCCGGGAATACACGGCGGAAGACAAGTCCAAACACTATCGCTTTGTGGATTTGACGGATAACCAATTCGATCCCGAACCAATTGCTAGCCGAGACCACGCCTTGATCAAGCCGGTGCCTGCCGGCCACGTTATCCGGGACCTTGGCTCGAGTAACTCCACCTATGTAGACGGCACTAAAATTGTCGGCGACGTCCCTTTGACCGAAGGCAGCCGGATTCTCGCGGGCCCCTACATCTTCGTCTACCGAACCCAAGAGGCGAATGAGCTCAAGGGCGAAATGTGGGATGACTACGAGATCGTCAAACTCCTCGGCCGTGGCGGCATGTCGGATGTGTACGAAGCGCGGCTGCCGAAGCGAGGGGGGGCGATGCGAGCGCTGAAGATCCCTACCGACTATATTGGCGAGAACTTTATTGAAAAGACGCAACGGATCAGCCGTGAGCGCGACTTTCTGCGGCGCTTAGGCAAAGACCCCGCCGCGATGCGATACATTCTTGAGTTGCAGGAGGATGGAGTCTTTGCTGATACCGGCGGGCGTAACCGGAACAAGCCCTTCCTCGCCCTTGAACTCGTCACGGGCGGTGATTTGCGCGAGCGTATGCAGCAGGGGCGCATGACTCTCGCCGAATCCGACGTCCGCGTGGTCGGATCGCAAGTGGCTGCCGCCCTTGGGCATGTCCACCTTTCGAACATCGTTCACTGCGATGTGCGTCCGGAGAACATCCTCTTCTGCGGAGATACCAAGCAGCCAATCCGAATCAGCCAATCCAAGTTAATCGACTTTGGCATCTCTGTTGACATGAGAACAACTCAACCGAATCCATGGGGCGATGAACGATATATGGCGCCGGAACACATTCAGGGCGGCACCCTAACCGGGGCAACTGACCTCTACTCCTTTGGCTGCATGCTATACGAGCTGCTCTCGGGTCGTCCGCCATTCGAGGGAGATCAGGAGTTTGTCAAGAACGAGCATTGCAAGGCATCCTCCCGACCCGTTCCAGTGATTGAAGTGGCCGAAAAGAGCGGTAATCGTGTGAGCAAGCCGATGAACGATCTAGTCATGAAGTTGTTGGAAAAGGATGCAGAAGCGCGGCCGGGTTCCGCCCTTCTAGTAGCGGAGGCGCTTAGCCCGCGAGGAGCAGTGCAATGAAGGACATGACACGAAAGCAAAAAGTGGACGAGTCGATTTTTGGCTCCCATGGAAGGAACCTCGGTGGTCGAAAGCTTGCTTTTTCCAGCGATAGCGTCGGCGTTGCGGTCAGTCGAGGAAACTCGGACATCGCGCTAATGGATTCGGCCGAGTTCTCGATTGCTGACGACGGCTCGGCCGTCGTACTCGCTCTCGCTGACGGCATGGGCAGCACGAGCTCGGGCGATGTCGCCAGCTTGCTCGCGGCGCGCTTGGTCGTGGAGACGTTCGAGTCCGGAGGATACGGCGGAAATGTAAACGAAAGGTTGCGGGGTGCGATCGACAATGCGAACCGCGCGGTCCTTTCGGCGCCCGAATCGGGAATCGGCGAACGCGGTATGTGCACCACGATCGTGGCCGGCGTTCTTGCCGACGGCATATTGAGATATGGCCATGCGGGTGACTCTCGGGCGATGCTTTTCCGCAGAGGCTACGTTCACCGATTGACACGCGACCATCTGGTCGGCGTAGTGGACAAAGGCGCCTCCGATGCAAACTTCAAGGCGACGGCGAACGACAACGACATCGCAATCGCCGCCTATCATTACATTGGTGACGCGCGAGTCATCGCAGAGTTTGGGAAGATCGAGGTGTATCCGGGTGACGTCCTCGTCTTCGCGTCGGACGGAGTAACCGAATACGTGACCGAGCCCGAAATCTGGAAGCTTCTAAAACGGTCGAGTCCGCCACGCGCCGCCGAAAAACTCGTCGATCAAGCCGTCCGTTCTCGCAGCCACGACCATTGTTCGGCGATCGTCGTGCGTATCTAGGTTTGACGGGCCTGTGTCGGCGCCCGTCGTCTTCCGGGGAAGTAGCAGGTCAAGGCCGCACCGGCATTTCGGTGGCGAGCAAAGAGCATCACGCCCGTTCCTACGTTTTCGCCTCCATGTCCTTGATGAGGTGATTGATTCCCGCGATTTTCGCATCCCAGACTTGAACCGCTTGGGCGTGTTTCGTGATTTGGCCATTCAAAGCGTCGCGCCGGGTTTTTGTATTGACTTGAAGCGGCTCAACGCGCTCAGTGACGATCTTCTCCATCTCTTTCAAAACGCTGCTCTGAAGGTGCTTTTCCACTTGGCGCAACACATCCGTGGCGAGGTCTTTGTAGTGACGGCTGACTTTTTCGCGGAGCGCTTCCACGCTTTTTTCTACCTTCTCTTTTTCTTCCCTTCGGAATATCCACCGAATAATGAGGCCCATGGCAATGGCGTAGAACGGCCAGATCGGGAACCCTCTCTCGAAGTGGCCTATCTTCAGGTGTCCCACGTGAAGATCGATGTATCCGCTGTACCATTTTTGAAGGTCTTCGGAAGCGTCGGAACTCACATCCTGGGGTGCAAAATAATTGAGCATGCGGCTTGGGGGTGCCGCGTAACCGTCGCGCTTGATCAACCATTCTCGGTAGCCGCGAATGTCGATCGACGAGCCGCTGGCAAGGCTGATCGAATGGGATAAGGATTCGAACTGCCCGTGGGCGGCTTCGACGGCTTTGTGAAACTTCCCACCAAACTCCTTTACATCCTTTTCCGCCGCTGCGCCAAATGCCGGAGCCGGCGGCAATCCCGCATTTGCGGAGTCGTCCCGATCGAAATCCGACGTCGAAATTGTCTGCTGGATGCGCAGTGCGTCACCGATACTGCTTAGGATGGCAGTACGGTTGGCCGTAGTACCGTAGAGCATCGCAAACAAGGCAACCATGGTCAGTGACGAGTAAATCGTTCGCGTCATGTGTCGAAACGTGAATTCGACGAAGCCGCCGCTTTCCGCTCGTGTGGAGAGAGATGGCTCGACGAACTCGCTCCGACCGATATGCCGGTAATACTCGATGGCGCGAATGTAGAGTGCCTTCAAATCCGCCGCGGCAGTTTCGAACGCTCCCCCTTTCATGACATCTTCGAAAGCTCGGTCAAGCCAGCCCGTGAGATGAATTAATGCATCGGGTCCCTTACGATCTTGAACCCGTTGGATCCATCCTACCGCCCAGTCGACGGTGAGGGAGGTGGATGCTTCGACGATTGCGGCATGGGCATCCTTTTGGAGAGCTAGATGTCGCTCCTCGCTGAATTCTTCGTGCAGGCGGGGCTTGAACGACTTAGCGGTCTTTTCGTCAACCAGATAGATATCTGCACGTCCGTGCCGCAAATCCTTAACAGTCACAGGCACCAGACCTTCTACAATGCTGAGCGTCCTGGCCGCGATCCCGTCCTTAAGGTGCGCCCGCTCTTTGTCCTCCCGCTCGGAGAAGATTCGCTCCTTTCGGTCCGCGAAGTATTTAGCGATCCTCTCCGCAGAGCCGGCGACGATTTGGTCGAGTTCATTCCTTTGGGCCTCTTTGCGGCGGCGCAAATCCTCTTCAGTCGCCAGCTCTGCCCTAGCGAGCATTACTTGCTTCTTGGAATCGACCAAGATGTCGTCGCGGAGGCGATCAAGACGGGGCCCAAACTGAGTCATTCTTACGCCCGGAAGCGCCTCATCGACAAACCGTTGTATGGCGGATGCAATTCGGTCCGCCCCTACCAGGGAATCCATGGCGCGGGCCGGAAGCGCGGGGATATGTATTGTTCGAACCCAGCTAAATGGAGTCAAGCCCTCCGCAAGTCCAACTCGATTTGCCCTGAAAAGAACTTCAGTAGCACCTCCATCTCGATTGACATCCTCTTCGGTGCCAATGGGCAGAAGAAGGAGACAAGAGGTGGCGATCCGAAGTTGTTCGGAAACGAAGGCTAGGGCGACGGGGTCGCACGGGGCCGCTGCATCGAAGGCAAGTGCGATCACCTCATGATCGCCCAGGCGACTTGCCGCGAAATCCGGCCTCGGTACGGCTTCAAAGCGTAGCGTCGCACTAGCCTTGGATCCCGCGCCCGAGAGATCGAAGGTGTCGCCTTCCGTGAGTGACTGAGGGCCGGGCTCGAGCCGACGGCCGTGAAGGAATGTACCGGAGCTGCTCGTGTCCGTGATTGTCCACCCGCCTCCGTCAAAAGCCACCACGGCATGTTTGCGACTGATGCTCCCCGAAGCGTCTCCAACAAACAGCTCATTCTGAAACTGCCGACCAATTTCGGTCGGACGTGTTGTCGACAGCCGGAGAGATACAGACTTGCCCTCAAATGTGAGCACAACGCGAGGCTGAATCACGATTTCACTCACCAGCGCCGGGCTTAGACGCTCCGAGCTGACACTCACGAAGCCCAGTCCCTTCTCGCGGGCGGGACTCAACGCGTCTTTAATCGTCGTCGCCACGGCGAGATCAGTTCCACAGACCAGCACGCTGACGGAGGCACCGTTGATCCGATCCTCGATGGCACGCAGTTTCTCGAAGTTCCCAGGGGCGACCTCGGCCTTGTGAGCATCCATGCATTCCCTCACCGCACGCGCACGAGCACGCAATGTCAAAAGCTCAGACAACGCGGGATTATCGATCATAGTGGCTCTTATGATATCAAAATTTATTCAAATTTGTTGACTTTTCATTTATAATAATTTTCGCAGGTGAGACTCTTGTCAAGTGACGACCGAAAAAAGAAGAATGTAAAAGATTTTGCAAAGTCATTTGCAACCAAAGGACAGATTTTTGGGCCAAAGGCATCGACTCACACAATGACAAATACCACATCAAACATAGATGACGATACTCAAAATGCAGAAGAGACGCCAAAGTTAGCATCTTCAGTCGCTGACCCCTCGGCTCCCATTCAAGAGGAACCCGTTACACCGACTTTGGCTCCAATGTCCGCATTTGCATCGTATCCGGCGGTTTACGCGCGGAGTGAAACGAACAAGCGAGGCAACAATGAGGACTCCTATTTGGTCTTGCAGTTAATGCCGCCGCGGGGAAGCCCCGTTCACGTTTTGGCAGTCGCGGATGGCATGGGCGGGCATGAACACGGAGAGCTCGTGAGTCGCGAGGCACTGCTACGTACCGGTCGGCACCTTTTTGAAACCCTCGTCCTCGACGGGAGCTGCGGACCCCTCGGGCAAGAAACATTTGAACCTGATTTGTTAAAAATTTTGGGTCAAGTGTTAGAACTCGCGAATTTCCATGTTAGAAAGATGATGGAAACGAATCGCTGGGGCCGCGCTGGTTCAACACTGGTGATCGCGGTCGTTTGGGAAGGCCGCTGCTTCGTTGCCAATCTCGGTGACAGTCCCCTTATGCACTACGCTCGGGAGGCCGGCACTCTAACGCAGGTTACGGACGATCACACCATCGCTGGGGCCCTCCTTCGCTCGGGTGCCATTGACGAGGAACTGGCTCGGGTTCACGAAGGGCGTTCTCAATTAGAGTTCTTTATTGGATGTTCCAATCTTCCAAATTCGCTTCCTGTAAAGGAAATTTCTATTGCAGAAGGTGACATGCTTCTTCTCTGTTCGGATGGCATTTCTGGCGCATTAAAATTAGATGATATTCGCGATTCTCTTAATTCAAGTGCAAGTTTAAGTGACATTACTGCACGACTTCTCGATCGATCGACTGAAAGCGGAGAAACGGACAATCAGACCGTAGTATTAATGCGATATACGCTCAATATTGATGCAATTCAAGGGAGTCTCGTTGCATGAGAGCACTTGAATTAATGCCAAATGGACGTATCCAGGTAGATATTGGAGATGTGAGGACGGTAACGGTCGAGCGAATGCTCGGGAGCGGGGGTTTTGGATCGGTATGGCTCGTGAGAGCGGGCCGGTCCGGCCCGCGTTACGCGCTGAAGGTCCTGCAGGGCGTGGACGGCGTGGATGCGGAGCGGGCCCGGTTGGAGGCATCCGTATCGATTCCCTCCAAGCACATCGTGCCTGTCTTCGGCTTGAGCCAGTGGAACCCAAAGACTTTCTTGATCCTCTTCGAGTATTTCGAGGCAGAGGATCTTGCCACGCTCATCGAAGAAAAGCGACTGTCTCCCACCTTGAGCAAAAGCATTCTCGCTCAGACCCTCACGGCCGTAAGCGACGCGCACCGTTGCAACATCATCCACCGCGACATCAAGCCCAGAAATATCCTGGTTGGGCGGTCCGGCATGGTGAAGCTGATCGATTTCGGAATCTCTAAATTTCAGGGCTTTGGAAAGTCCGTAAGTGGGGAGTTTCGAGGCACGATCCAATACACGGCGCCGGAAATTATCATGCGGGGAGCAAAGCTTGCCGACGCGAAGACCGATGTGTATTCCCTTGGCCATGTATTGTTTGAACTTGCGGTCGGCAAGACCTATTGGGAGCACAAGGGATGGTCCGAGCTAGCCGACGTTGCCACTCACCTTCATCGCACGCCACCCCCGAAATCGATCATCGAGGAGTCCTTCCCTTGCTCCTTCGCATCCGGCGCGGATAGGATCGTCGCCCATGCCACCACCATTGCGCCCGAGCATCGAATTCAAACGGTGGCGGAAATGCAAAAGATTCTTGGCCTCGAAGCTGGGGACAGCCCCGTCAAGCCAAGGGTTGGCTTGACTTATCCGCTGCTAATCGTAGAAACGGGGCGAACCGCGGGTGCGCGAACCGTTCTCGGGCTGTCCGAGGGTGAAGCTCGACCTTTGGGTCGCGAAGATATCGCGGGCAACGACCAGAGCATCCGCCGAGGTCAAAGCGGAGGGCATTTGGAGTTCTCCCGCAAAGGCTCTCGCTACTTCGTCCGTGACTTGGGAAGCAGTACGGGCACTCTGGTTCGTGGTGTGGCGCTTGAGCCCAAGGGCAAACCGATGGAGGTCAACAACAACGACCGGATCAAAGTCGGTGACATTTTTTTGAGGTTCGAATTTGAACGAGTAGGAGGATGAGCTCATCTTGAAACGGGCTCAACAATATTGTGAAAACATGCGGTGAATGTGGCGAAGTTCAGGGTGATGCGGCGAAGTTCTGCGCTAAGTGCGGATTTGCCCTTGATGGTCCGATTGCTTCGGCCGGCCTCTCTTACGGAAGTTTGGGAGAAACCAAAGAAGTGCCAGTAGCGTCGAAGGCAGTGAGTGCGGGCCCGGTCGCGTCTAAGGCGTCAATAACGGCGGACGCATTCGGCACCAAGATTATTAAGGGTGCAACCGCGGCTGGCTCAGGGCTATTGAAGAGCGCAGACATTATGTTTGTTCTTGATTGCACAGGCTCCATGGCTGGCGAAATTAACGCCATGCGCAACGCGATTACCGGCTTTGCAGACACGATCAGAACAGAAAAGGTACGAGCGCGTGTTGGCTTAATTGAGTTTCGAGACCGCCTTAACGGGGAGGAGCAACACCTGCATCGCTTTGGCGGAGAGGTCTTCACGGATGATCCCGCGGCTTTCCGAAAGGAAGCTGAGAAACTCTCTGCGCACGGTGGTGGAGACGAGCCCGAAAGCAGCCTCGATGCCTTACTTCTCGCCACAAAACAACCATTCTCCGAATCGAGCGCGAAGGTCATTGTACTGGTCACAGATGCACCCCCCCACATTCCCGATAAAGAAGTGCGGTCGATAGAGGAGGTGGCTGACGCCTTCTCATGGCTGGGGGTAAATCAGTTCTACATGGTTATTCGTACCGATGACCAGAATTCGCGTGTCTATCTTCGCCTCCTGGAAAAGACCCGCGGCATGGCATTCGAACTCGGAAAAGGCAACGACTTCAAGGGCCGCGAGGATCATTTCCAAGCAACCCTCAAAGCCCTGGGCCTCACGATTTCTAATGCCACGAAAGCGGGCTGACGCATGAAGTGCTTGGCGTGCCGCGCCGATCTGGGGCGGCCACGGCCGATCAATTGCCGACTCTGCGGCGCAAACGTCGCTTCCACTCTGGTTGGTCTCCTGCCGGCAGGCACGCGCTTGGCGCGGAAATACGAAGTATTGGAAGTACTTGGGCGCGGGGGGTTCGGCGTCACGTACCTTGCCCAAGATCGCGAGGGAGCGCGGCATGCGATCAAGGAGTTCCTCCCGTCCGACTTCGCATTTCGGCAGCAGTCAAAAATCCTTGTCAAACCGGGATGCGAAAACGAGTACGCTCGCGCCCTCCGCGCCTTCCACCACGAAGCTGAGGTCTTGAGAGGAATTGATCACGGAAATGTGGTGAGCGCAACCGACTTTTTTGCCCAGTTTGGCACCGATTACCTAGTGATGGACTGGCTATCCGACGCCACTCTGCGGGATGCGCTCGCCGCGAGTCCCGCGGGAAAGCTGAGCCTCGCGCGCGCTGAGCGCATTTTCGAGCAACTTTCAAGTGGCCTCTCAACGGTCCACAAGGAAGGCGTTCTTCACTTGGATATCAAGCCCGAAAACATCATGCTGTGTCGAAATGATCGTCCGGTACTGGTGGATTTCGGGGCGGCACGCCGTCTCTCGGCGGTAGTAAAGCGCGGGCAGCTGACTTTGGATTACTCGGCACCCGAAGTAATTTTGAATATGGTGCCTGATGCCCGAGCCGACTTGTTTTCCCTCGGTGCCGTTGTATTTGAGTGCATCACCGGTCAGCGACCATCCTCTGCACTCTCGCGCCTCTCGAACGATGCTCTGACCGTAGTTGGCATCCCACCCCCCTGGGTCCGCCTTCTGGAAACATCCTTGGCAATGGATCCCGCCGATCGCTCTTCTTCCCTGGATTCTTGGTGGTCCAGCGTCTTTGGTCATCAGCGACGGCGGTCCTGAGTTCGTCTAACGTGGGCTCCTCGCAAAAGGCAGCACAAAGGCCCGGCGTCGCACTTTTGCGGCTCCGGGCCCAAGTTGTCGGACTACTGGAGATAGTCCTGATCTGGCGTGCGGAGCTGTAATCGAGATCCGAGCGCCTCAAATACGGTTCTCAGCTCCTTTTGGGGCCCTCCGTAATGGCTCCACTCCTTGGGCTTGTCGCCAAGGCCCCAGAATCGCACGACCTGAACCTTCTTGTTGTCGCTTAGGCTCTTTGCTGCCTTAGCGTAGCGATTCGCTCGTTCGTCATCCCAACGATAGTCATTCTCTCCGTCACCGATGACGATCGGAATGACTTCGGCTTCGGGTGCCTTATTGCAGATATCCGCCAGTTCCTCGGCAAGACTGCTGTAGTCGGTGCCACCGACGGGGTCAGTCTCCTCTACCTGCTTTTTTACCTTCAACTCAAACTCCTCAAGATCTCCGATATCGCCATCGTGAACCTCGTGAACGCCGGAAGCGAATTTTACGATTCGTAAGTGATCGGCGGGACCCAAACTGCCCGCCAAGTCGATGACCGTGTTAAGGAAAGCTGCTCGTAGCTCCTCGGTGCTCTTACTCACGTCGATCGCGATCACGATCAGACGTTTGTAAGACCGCACTCCGGATTGGATGGGGCTCTGGTTCGTCTGGGCGTTGCCCTGACTGCAACCACAAACGATTCCCAGAGAGCCGACCAAGATGAGCGCACTGATGATCAGGGACCTCTTCATTGCGCCACCGCCAAGTGAAGAGGCTCGTCAACGGCATCGACGATCGCGTGCGTCGGAGCCGGGCTCAGAGGGCCCGCTCCAGAACCCGCTTCGAAGAGTTGCTCGCTAATGGCATCCATCTCTTCGCGCACCGCTCCCATTTGGGCGCGGACTTCCGCGAGCAATCGCTTCTCATCCGGCAAAAAATCGTCCTCAACCCGTTTGGGAATGCGGCGCTCCATGGAGTCTCGCTCCATTTCCTGCGTTTGAAGCTCTTTGGCCCTCGCCTCGATCTCCTTCCTGAAATGCGCCTTGTTTTCCTCGAGTGTTTGGGTCGCTTCGTTGCATTCATCCACCGCCTCGCGGTATGTCGACAAATTGTCGACGCAAACGGCATAGATCGGATGGGATTTTGCCAACGTCACATCGTCTTCGCGGGCGGCTTCCACGAGGGAACTCGCCTCGCGGCGATATCCTGTCGTGAAACCAGCTGCGGCGACGGCGATATTGCTGAGCCCGCCGATGAGGCTGCCGATGATCAGAGCATGCTCCCAAGTAATCGCCGCGCTGCTGTTCAGCCGCGCGCGCGCATTGGCCATGCTGAAGATCACGTGGGCGTCCATAATGCTCCAACCGATGAGCGCAATCACGAGCAGCATCGTGGCGATCGTTGCGATTAGCGCCATGCCTCGTTTGCCCGCGTAGCGGACACCGACCTCGGCCCAGAGCTTACGCAGAATCACTTGGGCGGCCAGGATGATCGCCAGAGCAACCGCAGCGCTTGCGATTAGCGGCAACAACTCCGTCCGTACTCCGCTGCCCGTGAAACTGATACCGCGAAACATCAGGGCGAACTGCAGTGTCAAGAACGCGAAGCAGCATGCGCCGGAGACGTACGACAGAGTGTCTAGAAATCCAGACTTCGGTCCGAGGCCGAGCGGAAGACCAAGGTCTCGAGCGATTGAATCTGGCTTGCGTTTGACCGCCTCATCGATGTCCATTTTCGTCGTCGAGGGACTAAACTCGATAGAAACGGGAGGCTTGGCCATGTTGTTGGAAGCCGTCCTTCTCGCGGCCTCCTTTCCACGGTTCGCGGCATTGACGGCGGCCTCGTCTTCGGCTTGCTTCTTCTCAGCAGCCTGGCGGGTCTTGGTGAGTTCGCCCTGGGCGGACTGCACCTTCGTCTGTTTTCGTTCTAGTTCTCGCTCGGCATCCTGTCGCCGGATGGTCAAGTTCGTCTTCGCACTTTCGACGAACATCACCTCTTTGGCGGCTAACGCGGCGAGCTCTTTGCCTAGGGCATCGAAGCGTAGTTTAAGTTTTTTCATCATCTTCAACCTCGGCTTCCGCGTTATGAGACGAAAACTCCACCTGCTCGCGCATAAGCCTTGATAGAAGATGAGTTTGGTAAGCTCAGCATTGGCTTCCCAGCTCTACCGAATTTATTCTGGGAAAGAATCGGCAGCCCCGAAAAATTGCGTGGCATGCACAAATCACCTGAGAAATATACGGTTCATTCCAACTACCCGCTATTTTTAGTATATTCTCGGCTATAATCCCCATTGATGGCGAAAAAGGGGGAAGGACCGCGACCTGGCCGGCCGACGAATCGACACACCCTTGCGCCATACATCTCTCAACTAAAGCAGTCCGCGCCCAATCACAACGCCCAGCTAGAAAGCGCGATCTCGGCCAAGAAGGCGGGAGCAATTCATTTAGACGCGTTGGTCACCGCGAAAACTTTGGCCACTGCCTTTGTTGGACTTGACATAACTCCTTATCCGGAAGAATGCCAAATGAAGCACCGGCAGATCGTCGCCGAGATGGATTGCTACATCGTGGCAAAGCTGCTTTCCGAAGGTCATCTGCGCAGCTTTCTGGAACCGGATGGAGTCTCGGTTGACTGGATGTTCGAGGTCGACGAGAACTCAGTTCGCTTTGAAAACGGGCTCACTACGTGGGCAAAGAAGGCCCTCGCAGGCAATCGAAAACTATACAATACGGTTTTTCGCTTCTGGGGAATCTTCGCCGAACTCGACATTCAGCCTCATGTGTACCTGGATTGCGCCGAAGAACTGGCGATCGTATCGACGATCTTTGGTGAATATGAAAATACAATTACGATCTGCGATACGAAACTGGCCTCACTTGACAAGGACGAAGCGAACCACCAGGTAATCGGTGCCCGTGTAACGGCCTATCAAGCCTCGGCTCTGTCGTGCCTCAAGCGATATAGGGAAGCAGATAAGAAGTTCGCAGAAGCCTTAAAGGTGATTGAAGATATTCGCGCGGACATTGACCGCCCCAAGCGGTTTGCGACCAATGAGCGAGAAGAATATGAACGTTTCGCCGGAAGCATCGATGTCTATGAGCGGAGCATCCTGCGGGAGGAATTGCGGGCCATGCTTCGTCCGGCCTGGATGGCTCTGAGCGAGCACAGGTGGCCGCAGGAGGGAGCGCAAGGCCTTCGCGCGGACGACATTCGGATGCGAGTGGATAGGCTTGAAAAAGTGATGAGCGGAATGGCGAGTCGTTGTGTTCCCGTCGACTACGATACACTTGCCCGGGCGATGTTGCTCGTGGAGCCAAACAAGCCCGAGACCTTGGTGCGCGTGCAGGAGTGGATGAAACTCTCAAGAACTCGCTACCGGGAAAAGGAAGCGAATGAAACCATCGACGCCAGCATCTTCGTGGAGGACAATCTCAACGCCACGGAGGCACTTTGGTGCATCGCGAAAGGCGATCAATTGGATCGCGCAATTAAGTTGGTCAAGCGCATGAACAAGGCGATGGACGTATCGCAACGCCGACACACGAGGGCCGTGCTGATCACGTTACAGCGGCTGATCAGAAGTCAAACCGAAGCGGCCGTGAACGTGACGGGTCCAAATTAAACTTGGGCTCGGGTTCCTTCTGTTTCGCTTCCTTCTTTGGCGGCTTTTCCGGTTTGGCCTCGGAACGATCCTCAAGTTCCCGCAGATACCGCTTCAGAGCGATTGAAACGATATCCTCACCGGATTTATAAAGGCCCGAATCTACGAGACTTTGCATCTGCGCAAGCTCCGCGGGGCCGAATGCCACTTTCACAATTCGAATTATGCCTCAGTCGGGAAGCTTCTGTACAGAGCCGGACCCGATCAACCGTTAAGAACTTCATTCACTAGCCCGAGGATTTCCGCTATGCTCGCCGCCCCCAGTTCATCTTCAGAACCGCGCCCCCCGTTTTGTTGAACCACTCGACTCGGATTTTGTGGGCGCCTTTGGCGAGGGCGATGACGCCGCTCTTCTCTACCGGTCCATGCAAGCCGTCGTTATCGACTACCAACCGACCATCCACGAAGAGTCGAGATCCGTCATCGGAGAGCAGGTCGAACTTGTAGATGTCGTCATTGCCGGCGCGGATATAACCGTCAAACGCGAGGCCGACGTGCTCTTCCTTCTCGATTTCTCCCAGCGCGATCTCTTGCTGGGCTGAAAGCGGACGGCCGTTTTTCATATCGTCGCACTTGTCGAAGTTGCCCTCATAGCGAGTGACGTCGTAGCCTCCATTGTTTTTCGGAGCGTCGACCGCGGGCGCCACCTTGACTGCCTCGAAGTGAGCCGTGGCCGTCTCGCCGACCATCCGCCCGTTGTAGCTGTTGCGAGCTTTAACTGTAGTCGTCTTGGCGATTTTCAACGGCTTTGAATAGGCCGCCGACCTGATCGTAGGCTCGCTTCCATCGAGCGTGTAATGCGTGACAAATCCCTTCGAGCCCGCGGACATGACGACGGGTGTCGTGCCCACGAACGGAACCGCCCCCATTTCCGAAAACTTCAGGGTCCGTCCGATCGACGGCGGGTTGAAGATCTTCAAGTCCGCGGCAAGAACGAGCTTAACGACGGTCGCATCCGGATCGAACTTCACGTTGCGCAGATCCACGGACACTCCGTGATCGCCTAGGATCACGGGAACCTTTCCTTGCCCCAGAACGCTTGCCGACGCGACCTTGCTTCCGAGTTTCGGAATCGCGAGAACACCGCTCTTAGGCTTCTCATAGACGTGCAAATAGAGGTTCTTCCCTTTCGCCGTGCACCGCCCGAAATCGACGTGGCCGAGGGGCGAAGCCTTCGTCGCGTAGATCGCTTCGCTGTTGACCGCCATCCATTTGCCGATGTGGTCGAGCCGCTCGACCTGCTCGGGAGGCAAAGTGCCATCGGATCGCGGGCCAACATTGAGGAGGAGATTTCCGCCTTTTGAAACGACGTCGATCAGAAGCCGAACGAGGGCCTGGCCGGTTTTGAAGTCCTTGTCATAGGCGTTATAGCCCCAGTGATTGTTCGTCGTTATACAGCTTTCCCAGTCCACGCCGGGCAATCCTTTCTCGGGTACTTCCTGCTCGGGCGTTCCGTAGTCTCCGGCAAAGCCGGCGTCGGACATTCCACCCATGCCGCCCCGGCCCACGTCGACTCGGTTATTAACGATCACCTGCGGCTGCAATCGACGGCACAGATCGTACAGCGATTGGCCATATTTGTGATTCCAGGTCGACTCCCACTCGCCGTCGAACCACATGAGATCGACTTTCCCGTAGTTGGTCAAAAGCTCCGAGACTTGGCCCTGGAGATACTTGTTGTAGCGATCGAAATCAGCGCTTCCGGCGGGCCGGTCGGCGACTTCCCAAGTTCTTCTCGGAAGGTAATCGGGATGATGCCAGTCCATGATCGAGTGGTACCAACCGATGTGAAACCCTTGGGCGCGGTAGGCCCGAGCGATTTCCGCCATGATGTCTTTGTTGAACGGAGTCCCTTCAACATCCCAATCGGTCAGCTTAGACTTGAAGAGTCCAAATCCATCGTGGTGCTTGGTCGTGATGACGACATATTTCATGCCCGCATGCTTGGCCACCCGAGCCCATTCATCGGCGTCAAACTTTGTTGGATTGAACTGAGACTGAAATTTCTCGTACTCTTTGACCGGAATGTGGGCCGTCTCGCGAATCCATTCTCCATGGCCCGTCGCATCCCCCCATTTTCCGGCGGGAATGGCATATAGCCCCCAATGGATGAACATCCCAAAGCGGGCTTCCCGGAACCACTTCATACGATCGTCCTTTGAGCCTTGAGCGGGAATCGAAGCGGCGAGAGCCATCGCGGCGGCGAGTAGAAGAAGCTTGGTCATTGTGCACGGATAGCGTAGCACGGCGCGGCAAATTCGGCACAAAATTAGTCGTGCGCGGCTCTCTTCTCGTTACTCTTTCGGTTCTGCTTCTTTGTGGCTGCTCGAAGCCCAAATCCCTCGCGGGGCAATGGGTCTCCAGTTCGGGCAGTAAATCGACCTTGTTCCTCGCGAAAGATGGAACGATGGTCCAATTGGTAGGAAACGACTTCGCGTTTGGCGTCTTGGAAGGAACCTATCGCCAGGATGGGGAGAAACTGGAGATCACCGCTTCGCAGAGAGGAACCGGGCCGAGCCGCCAGATTGAATATCTCGTGAATCGGATCGACGATTCACACATGACGCTGACGCTCCTTGGAAGGTCGGAAGATTTCGAGCTAAATGGTGCCGCCCCGGAAACCGCCACCATCGCTTCTCTAACCAAGGGGAGTCCTCCCAAGCCAAGCCGCGATGCCGGCCAGGTCGAGCCCGAGGGGTCTACTGAGACGTGGAAGGAGGATCAGAGCGCTACAACCTGCCTATCCAACATGAAGCAATTGGGAACGGCGATGTCCCTTTATGTTCAAGACTACGACGGAGTAATGGCCATCGCCAATACATGGTCCGATGCGTTGATGCCTTACACGAAAACGAGGGAAACGATGAGCTGTCCCGAGGTGCAAAAAAGTGGCTCGGAGGGTGGATTTGCTATGGACGCATCGCTCTCCATGATCACGGTGAGCACGATCGCGACCGCCGCCGATACAGTGCTGTTCTTCGAGACGGCGACGATCGGGCTGAACGTTTCGGACACCCAAACTTCCCTGATCGGACGGGCGCGGCACGAGGACGGTATCCACTTCACCTACGCCGACGGCCACACGGGAACTAAGAAGTAACGTGGCCGACGCCTGGAACGCCGCCCAATATGAAATGTTCAAGGATGAGCGAAGCCGTCCTTTCTTCGACTTGCTCGATTTGGTCCGGCCGAAGCCGGATATGACTGCGATCGACCTGGGTTGCGGGACCGGAACCTTCACCGCACTCTTTCACGAGCGTTTCCGTTGCGCCTCGACCCTCGGCGTCGACAACTCTCCAAACATGCTGGAAAAAGCGCCGAAGCTCGACGGACTAAGCTTTCTGCTTGAAGATGTCGAGCTTTTTGCGCCGGACACTCCGGTCGACGTCGTCATCAGCAACTCACTCATCCACTGGATTCCCGATCACGCGAGAATGCTCGCAAGGATCAAGGCGATGCTCCGTCCCGCGGCCCAATTAGTGATCCAGTTTCCGAATAACGGCAGCCACACTTATCAGCAGCTCGCGTACGAACTTGAGAAAGAGCCGCCCTTCGACCAGTTTCCGCCCAATCCGATCGATGAGAACCTACTCACGCTCGAGCAATATGCAAAGGCGATGGACGACCTTGGCATGCGCGAGATCGACGTTCACCTTCGGGTTTATCTACACCACTTAAACCGCGGAGATCAAATATTGGAGTGGGCGAAAGGAACGTTCTTGACCCACTATGCCAAGGTCCATTCGCCGGAGGTTCATGCCCAGTTCATGACCGAATACCGGCGCCGTCTCTTCGATGCGATTCCGGCCGATCAGCCTTATCTGTTCACGTTCCGTAGGGTGTTCTTGAGTGCCTTCACTGCTTGAACATGATGATTCGATCACCATTTGTGAAGGTGTAGCGATACTTGCCTGGCCCGGATGGCTCGATCTTTGCGTGACCGAGGTTGGTGAAGCAGAGTTCTTTCCTTTCCGTAGGCGAGGCGGGATGCTTCGTGTCGAAGACGACGTTCTTGCCTTCGATCTTGTAGGTTCCCTCATCGAGCATGTCGCCATTGTTGGGACGGGCTTTATTGTCGAGAATGACTTTGTACGTTCCGTCGTCCTTAATCGTAAGAGAAACAAACTCGGCCGAACGCATCACGACGAGAGACACTTGGTCCGTTTCTCCAAGCGAGGGCTCGACATACATCTTGTAGGTGCCGGCAACTTCGGAGGGCGCTATCTCCGGCTTGGGACCGGAACAGCCGGCCAACCCGATGACGGCGAAAAGAACCAAAGATTTGCGCATCGCGCAGAATTCTAACCAATCTATGCCCAACGTAGTTTCCTTGTGTCAATTACCGACTCCTTGCCATCGTCTAGATCGGGTCAGCGAAGACCTGGGACTGGACGTCTGGATCAAGCGAGATGACCTGACCGGCTTTGCCATGGGCGGCAATAAGGGGCGCAAGCTGGAATACTTGATGGCCGAAGCATTAGCCGCCGGCGCCGACACGATCGTCACGTGCGGGGCCGCTCAATCCAATTTCGTGCGTCAACTCGGCGCCGCTTGCTCCATGCTTGGTTTCCGTTGCCTCGCCGCCGTGATGAACTTGCCTTATGCCGCCGAGCATGGTCGGCCGACGGAAGCGGGGCAAGCTATGGCGGACGAAGGCAATGTGGTCTTGGATCGTATCCTGGGCGTGGCGATGGTGGTCTTTCCCGACGACGATTGGGAAGTTCTCTATGCTCATGCCGAAGAGCTTGCTGCCAACGCCGAGAAGTCCGGTGCCATCGTCTATCGCATTCCCATCGGGGGATCGTCTCCCCTCGGCGCCTTCTCATTTGTAGAAGCGGCCAAGGAGATCGGGGGCGGTTTTGATTCGGTCGTCTGCCCGAGCAGCAGCGGCTCCACCCATGCCGGGTTGAGTTGGGCTTTTCATGGAACCGACACGGCAGTACACGGCATCGCTTGTGATCCCGAACCGGAAATCATGGACGATCTCCTTCGATTAACGGACGGATTGGACACGCTCACGGGCGCGCCGAAGAGACTCACCGCCGCCGACTTTCATTTCCATCTAGCGTATTCGGGTCGAGCGTACGGTATTGCGAGCGAAGACGGCCTTCGAATGATCGAATATTTGGCGAGGCGGGAGGGCATCTTCCTGGATCCCGTCTACTCCGCGAAGGCTTTCGCGGGGTTTC
>JADMIO011197762.1_pt1 | contig 29544 bp, 25 predicted proteins | sample 8958161 | NCBI WGS metagenome assembly JADMIO01 (sample SAMN16585339, study PRJNA669376) | soil metagenome | isolation source: Crop rotation soil | place: USA: Cullars Rotation, Alabama | collected 2011 | reverse complement strand
CCGCGACTTCAAGTCACGTGAATTCCAAGCTTCGGATCCCACTGTGCTGGAAAGCACCACCGGGACGTTCACCTCGGTCTCCTGGCCGCTCTCGAACTTCAGCGTGAGGCGGGCGAAGCTGCCGGGGACGACGGGGGTGCCGCTGACGCTCACCGCTCCGCTGTCGGCGAGGTTGACCAGGGCGCCCGGCCCGATCTCGACCGGGGCCGCCAGGTTGGTGGTGAGGCCCGAGCTCTCGTCGGCGGGCGAGACCGAGGTCAGCGTGTTGGACTCCGACTCGTCCTTGTTGGCCAGCGAGGCCACGAACGTCCCCTGGTCCTCGACACCGGAGACCACGACCGCGCCGAGGACGTCGACCGTGCCCTGACGGTTGTTCACGCCGACGCTGGGTTGGTAGACCTGATCGGTCTGGTAGTTGAAGCCGCAGGCCGCGAGGGCGGGGAGCAGGAGCGCCAGGGACGCGACGGCGACGACGTGACGCAGCCGGCGTACGGGGGTCGACATGGCGCAGATGCTATCGCCAGACGGCGCCTACTCGCCCAAGGCTCCGACCTGGAGGATCTGCCAGACGAGCGCGGCCAGGACCGCCACCGTCGCGACCGAGGAGATCACCAGCAGCTTGGTGGCGCCGGTGTGCAGCGCCACGCGCAGCGGGAGGTGCCGCACCCGTGCCGCGTTGTCGCGCACCAGGTCGGGCAGCGAGGTCAGGAAGTGCACGCACGCGCCCAGGGCTGCGCACAGCACGGTGAACCAGGTGTACGGCGCGGTCCCGCCGGTCTCCTGACCCCAACCGCCGAGCGTCACGAACCAGGTCAGCATGCCGAACGTCACGGCCCACCCGACCCAGGACAGCAGCGTGCGGTGCAGCCAGCGGTTGTGCACATAGCCGACGACGAGGGTGCCCAGCAGGAACAGCCCCGCCGACGTGCCGTTCTGCAGCGCGAGCGGGATCACCAGCAGGAGGAGCACGGCGACCGCGAAGCTGGCGTTGCCGGACGGCAGCACGCCCGTGGCGATCGGCTTGTCTTCCGAGCCCGAGGCCTTGTCGAGCTCGACGTCGAGCAGCTCGTTGACCAGCCCCATGATCAGCTGGGCCAGGAGGACCGCACCGGCGGCGATGGCGACCTCGCGGGCCGGGTCGTCCCGGCTGAGCCCCACGAGCAGGCCCACGACTGCCGCGATCGCGACGGCCTGGCGCGGGTGGCTCGCGCGCAGCAGTGCCGGCAGCTGTCGGCCCTGCGGCCGGGTCTCGCCCGCAGTGGCGACCTTCGTCGAGCCCTTCTCCGCGGCCTTCTCCTCAGCGGCCTTCTCGGCACCCTTGTCGGGCCCCGCTTCCTGGCCCTTCCGCGACCTCCTGCGCGGGAGCCAGCGCCTGCCCTTGGCGACCTTCTCGGCGCCCTGGCCCGACTCCGGCTCAGCCGGATCGGTGGACGTGGCGGAGGTGGTCATGGCGGCAGTATCGGGCATCCGCGGGCCGCCTGCATCAATTGGCCCCAGGGGCGCGCCAAGGCGGGCCGCAGACACGCTGCGGGCGGCCGCGACTGGGCCGCCCAGCCCTCGCGCGGCACACGGATTGTGGTCTTGTCAAGACCCAATGTGGCACCTGACCTGCGCAAACGCCGTCAGGGGGGTGGTCCAGCCCGTGTTAGACTGGTCACCTCGAAAGGGGAACACATTCACATGACTTTCACTGTCGGCGAAACGGTCGTCTATCCGAATCACGGGGCCGCAGTCATCGAAGACATCGAGATGCGCACCATCAAGGGGGAAGAGAAGCAGTACCTCGTTCTCCGCATCGTCGCTCAGCAGGACCTCGTGGTCCGCGTGCCGGCGTGCAACCTCGATCTCGTCGGTGTCCGCGACGTCGTCGACAAGGAGGGCCTCGACCGCGTCTTCGACGTGCTGCGGGCCGTCGTACCCGACGAGCCGACCAACTGGTCGCGCCGCTACAAGGCCAACCTCGAGAAGCTCCACTCCGGTGACGTGATGAAGGTCGCCGAGGTCGTCCGCGACCTGTGGCGCCGCGAGCGCGACCGTGGCCTCTCGGCCGGCGAGAAGCGGATGCTGGCCAAGGCGCGCCAGATCCTCGTCTCCGAGCTTGCCCTGGCAGAGCACACCAACGAGGACAAGGCAGAGACCATCCTCGACGAGGTGCTGGCTTCCTGACCCGCACCTGCCGACTCCGCCGAGCCTCCGTGACCACGCGTCCGGGGGCTCGGTGCTTTCCGGGGGTCACCCCGTGAACGAGGAGGACGGAGCGAGCCCGCTGGGTCTGGTACCGGTCGACGGGCGGGGGTCGCTGCCGTTCGGCCTGGTGCACGGGGAGTCGCTGGTTGCGGCAGCGTCCTGGGCACTGACCACCGCGGGTGTCGAGCTGGTGGACCTCCAGACGAGCTTCGAGGAGCTCGTCGAGAGCGGCCGCGTGCTCGTGGTCCACGACCCGCTGTGCCCGCTGACGCCCGCCGGGTTCATCGGCCAGGCGGTGGCGGAGTGCGAGTCGACCGGCGCGGTCGTGGTCGGGGTGCACCCGGTGACCGACACCGTCAAGGAGTACGACGCCCCAGCCGGCTCGGACGAGGCAACCCCGCTCGGGCGCACGCACGCCCGGGAGGAACTGATGTCCGTCGCCTCACCGGTCGTGCTCCCGCCCGCAGCCCTCGCCACGCTCGACGGCCTGCAGACCGACGACCTCGCCGCCTGGGTCGCGGTGCTGGCCGAGCGGCTCCCGGTGCGGTTCCTGGAGGCTCCGCCGCTGGCCCGTCGGGTCGGCTCGGAGGAGGACCTCGACGTCCTCGAGGCGCTCAGCGAGGCGAGCGCGTCGAACGGCTGAGCAACGACTCGGCCAGCGCGAGGTCGTCGGGAAAGGTGATCTTGAGGTTCGCCGAGGTGCTCGGCACCCCGATGACGCCGACCTCGGAGTAGCGCTCGAGGCAGGCGGCGGTGTCGGTGCCGGTGAAGCCCTCGCGGTCGGCCCGCCGGTAGGCAGCGAGCAGGTCGGGCGCCCGGAACGCCTGTGGCGTCTGCACACCGACCAGTCCTTCGGTCGCCAGCGACCCGTCACGCCGGCTCAGCCGGGGTGTGGCGACGACGGGGATGGCGCCCCCGTGACTCGCCGCGGCCGCGATCACCGAGTCCCACAGCGCTGCCGCGGCCAGGGGGCGAGCGCCGTCGTGGATGGCGACCACGTCGAGCTCGCCGCGGTCGATGTCGTCGGCCAGGGCCCGCAGCGCCCGCCACTCCGAGTCGTGCCGCTGCTCGCCCCCGTCGACCACCCAGAGGTCGTGACCGCCGAGGTGCGGCGCGACGGCGTCCTGCACGGCCTCACGGTCCTGCGGCCGGACGACGAGCACGATGCGGTGCACGGCGGCCACGTCGAGGACGGTGCGCACGGAGTGGGCCAGGACCGGCACGCCGTCCAGCGGCAGCAGCACCTTGTTCGTGCCGGCCCCGACCCGGGTGCCGGACCCGGCCGCGAGGATGACGGCGGCCGCGCGGGTGCTCATGCTTGTCCGGGGTCCCGGCGGAATCGTGGTGTCCGCGAGCGAAGCGATCCCACTTCGCGATTTCGGGGGGTGGGATGGACGTGAGGTCTGATCAGCCGGCTGAGCACGCCGGAGACGAGGGTGTCGCGCTCGAGGGGCAGCATGTGGCCGGCCTCCGGTGCGAGCGTCAGCACCGCACCCTCGACGGCGTCGGCGATCCGTCGTGCGTGGTCGGGAGGGGTGAGCACGTCGCGGGTGCCGACCAGGACGTGCGTGGGGATGCCGTCGAGGACCTTGAGCGCGTGGGCGCGGTCGTGCTTCATACAGTCCTCGTAGTAGCCCACCAGGGTGTCGCCGGGACAGCCGATCAGCCCCTCGACGGCCAGCGCGGAGTCCACCAGTCGCATCGGGTGGCCGAACAGGAAGCGCCGCATCACGATGGTCTCGACGATCGGCGCGCGGCGGCGTGCCCGCCGGGACAGCGTCCTCGAGCGCAGCGCCAGCATCCGCGGGATCTGGGCGCGGACGAGCTCCCCGGCCTCCGGCAGGCCCAGCGTCACCGTGTCGAGGGCACCCGACGACGTCGAGACGAAGGCGACGCCGACGACGCGGTCGAAGAGGTCGGGCCGCTGGTCCGCCAGCGCCATCAGCGTCATGCCGCCGATGGAGTGGCCGGCGAGCACGAGCCGGCCCTGCGGCGCGAGCGTGTCGATGAGGCCGGCCCAGTCGTCGGCCAGGGTCTCGATCAGGCAGTCGGCCCGTCGTACCGGAGCGGACTCGCCGTGTCCCCGGTGGTCCCAGGTGACGATCTGGATGCCGTGGCCGAACTCCTGCTGCAGGTCGCGCACCTGGTAGTGCCAGTCGGCCCGGTTCAGCGTCCAGCAGTGGGCCAGGAACACGGTGAGCGGCGCGTCGGCGGGGCCGTACGTCGCCACGGCGAGGTCGTCCAGCGACGGCATCAGGCGGGGTCCTCCTCGGTCTCGACGAGCAGCGCGGTGGCGATGGCGGCCAGCCCCTCGCCGCGGCCGGTCAGGCCCAGGCCGTCGGTGGTGGTGGCGGTGAGCGACACCGTGATGCCGTGACGGTCGAGGACGCCGCGCTCGGCCTCCTCGCGCCGTCCGGCGAAGCGGGGCCGGTCGCCGATGAGCTGGCAGGCCACGCTGGCCACCTCCCAGCCGCCGGTCCGTACCCGGCGCAGCGTCTCCTCGAGCAGGTCGTGCCCCGGGGCGCCCGCCCAGCGTGGCTCCGACGTACCGAAGTTGCTGCCGAGGTCACCCTGGCCCGCGGCCGAGAGCAGCGCGTCGCAGATCGCGTGCAGCACCACGTCGCCGTCGGAGTGGCCCTCGAGTGCGACGTCCTCCTCGGGCCAATCCAGTCCGGCCACGCGCAACGAACGACCCACGGACCCGGCCGGGACGAGGCGATGCACGTCCGTGCCGATGCCGATGCGCAGGCCGGACACAGGTCTGGTCACAGCGCTGATCATGGCGCACGCTTGGCCGCCGCGGGACGATGAGGGGGTGGACATGGCGGAGGGGGCACGAGTAGCACCCCAGGCCACCCTGGAACAAGGGACGCCCGGACCCGACGACACCACGCCCGGTCCGCGCGAGCCCTCGCGCCGCTGGCTGGCTCTCGCTGGCGCCCTCAGCGGCGCAGCCGGGGTCGCCATCAGCCAGGCGGTCTCCTCGGCCCTGGGTGCGGACCAGGGGCCGGTCGCCGACGTGGCCGCGGCCGTCCGGGACCTCACCCCCGGGACGCTGGCCGTGCGGCTCGTGCACCTGGTCGGCCACCTCGACAAGCCTCTGCTGGTCGGGGGCACCACCGTCGTCCTGCTCGGCATCTGCGCGTACGCCGGCACCTGGGCACGTCGCCGCCCGATGGTTCCCGACCTCGTCTTCGTGGCACTGGCCGCCCTCGGCATCGCCGCGGTGCTGCGTCAGCCGGACCCGCCGATGGCCTCGATCATCGCGATCGCGGCGGGATTCATCACCTGGCTGATCGCCTTCCGCGTGCTCGCGCACCCGTTCCTGGTTCCGCGATGGGGCTCGGACCACTCGCGCCGGGACTTCCTGCTGCGCTCGGCAGGCGTCGTGGTCTCGGTCGCCGTGCTCTCGACGGTCGGGCGCTTGGCGACCAGCGGCCGGCGCCACGCGGAGCAGGCACGACGGCTGCTGCGGCTACCCGTCCAGCGGGGCACCGCGCCGGCCGGGTCGACGCTCGGGGTCAAGGGGATCGCGCCGTGGCGGACCTCCCTGGACGACTTCTACGTGATCCACACGGCCATCTCGCCGCCCTCGGTCGCGCCGGCGGACTGGCAGCTGCGCATCCACGGGATGGTCGAGAACGAGGTCACGATCACCTTCGACGAGCTGATCGCCCCACCCCTGACGGAGGCCTGGGTGACGTTGTGCTGCGTCTCGAACGAGGTCGGCGGCGACCTGATCGGCAACGCCTTCTGGTCCGGCGTGCTCGTGCGCGAACTGCTGGCCGAGGCGCGGCCCAAGCCCGGGGCAGACGCGGTGAAGCAGACGTCCAAGGACGGCTGGACCTGCGGCACCCCGCTGTCGGCGCTCACCGACCCGAACCGCAACGCGATGCTGGCGGTCGCCATGAACGGCGAGCCGCTGCCGCTCCAGCACGGGTTCCCGGTGCGCATGGTCGTGCCGGGCCTCTACGGGTTCGTCTCGGCCACCAAGTGGCTGGTGGAGCTCGAGGTCACCACGATGGACGACGTGCACGCCTACTGGACCCAGCGCGGCTGGTCGCCCAAGGGTCCGGTGCTGACCCAGTCGCGAGTCGACGTCCCGCGCGACGGCGCCACCGTCAAGGCCGGCACCGTCCGCGTCGGCGGCAGCGCGTGGGCGCAGCACACCGGCATCGAGAAGGTGGAGTACCAGCTCGACGGCGGCCCGTGGCAGGCGGCCGAGCTCGGCCGGGTGCCCGACGCCGACACGTGGGTGCAGTGGGCCGGGACGGTCGACGTCGAGCCGGGCGACCACCGCCTCCACGTCCGTGCGACCGACCGGTCGGGCTACGTGCAGACCGCAGCGAAGGCCGACCCGTTCCCGAGCGGCGCCACCGGTTGGGACAGCCACCCCTTCTCCGCCGAGTGAGAGCGGCTTACTAACCTCGCGGGATGGACGACTTCTCCCGCCGCTCCGGTGCCGCCCTCGTCGTGGGCGGCAGCGGGGGCATCGGACGAGCCGTCGTACGACTCCTCGCGCAGCGGGGCAGCGACGTCGCGCTGACCTACCGGGGCCACGAGGAGGCCGCGGGCCGGGTGGCCGACGAGGCCGCCTCGTTCGGTGTCCGGGTGAGCCAGCACCGCCTCGACGTCGCCGACCCCGACGCCTGCAACGGTCTCGTCTCGGAGGTCGTGCAGCACCACGACGGGCTGCACACGCTGGTGCACGCCGCGGGGCCGCACGTGCCGATGGTCCACCTGAGCCGGGTCGAGTCGAGCGACCTCGCCGCTCAGCTCGCCGAGGACGCGGGCGGATTCTTCAACGTCGTCAAGCCGTCGCTCGAGGCGCTGCGTGCGGCGGAGGGCAGCATCGTGGCGGTCACCACCGCGGCCACGAGCCGGTTCCCGGTCCGCGACGCGATGTCGTCGGCCCCGAAGGCCGCCGTCGAGGCGCTGGTGCGGGCATTGGCGGTCGAGGAGGGGCGGTACGGCGTGCGCGTCAACTGCGTCGGCCCCGGCATGCTCACCGACGGCATGGCCAAGCGGCTGATCGACAACGGCGACCTCGGCGAGCGCGCCCTGGCCGCCGCTCGTGCCAACATCCCGCTCGGGCGGTTCGGCATCGCCCACGACGTCGCCGAGGCCGTCTGCTTCCTCGCCTCGTCGCGCGCCGGCTTCATCACCGGCCAGAAGCTGGACGTCGACGGCGGGTACACCGCCTGAGGGGGTGCGGAGTCCCCTGATATCAGGGGAAACCTGCACTCACCAGTTGCGGTTGGAACCCCGGGCAGGGAGGGGGTGGGCGGCGTTGCGGACCACGTAGACGGTGCCGGAGGAGTTGCGCAGCCACGCGCGCTCGAACTGCCCGCGGTCGTAGGTACGGCGGACCGAGGAGTCGGTGGGGGCGGCCGGGTCGTTGACGACCACGTCGCCGCGGCTGGTGAAGCCGCTGATCACGACGAGGTGGCCGGCCGAGGAGCTGATCGGCGCTCCGGAGAGCTGGCCGCGCGAGAAGCCGATGGAGGCGGCGAGCGGGATGCCGGCGGCGATGAAGCGCTCGGCCTCGCGCAGGCTGGTCAGCCGCGTCACGAACGCGTCGCCGGTGCGGACGGCGGCGTACGCGGTGTTGAAGGCCCAGTTGCCGGCGCCGTCGTAGCCGTAGTCGTAGACCGCCCGGGCGACGTGCGCGACCCACGAGTCGGCGTAGCGCTTGTCCACCCAGGCGTACGACGCCCGGGCCGGCAGCGCGCGGTAGTAGCCGAGGATCATCGCCAGCGCGGTCGGGGAGCACCAGGCCTGCCCGCCGCCGCCCCACTGCGGGTACTGCCCGCGGTGGATCATCTGGGAGTAGCGCGGCACTGTGAGGGTGCGGGCCGGCAGCAGCGGCCGGCTCGTCGCCGGGAGGACGGTCGACGGCCGGCTCGCCACTGCCTGGAGGGCGCGCACCGTAGGGGACACGGTGCTCGCGGGACGCCGCAGCGGGAGGACGCGCAGCTGGTAGCTGTTGAGGAGGACGCCGCGACCGGCGACCAGGGTGTCGGTGGCCATCGAGGCGACGCGGTCGCCCTGCCGGCCTCCGCTCGTACGACGGATCTTGGCATCGCGCGTCGACCAGGCCCCGACCAGCTTCCAGCCGCTGAGGTGGCCCGCCGTGCTGCGCACCCGTGCCTGCACCAGCACCATCGTGTTGGGCGGCGTCGTCACGTTCCACGAGGGGATGAGCCGGGTGAAGGTCTGGCCGGCGGAGATCCAGGAGGAGGTCCAGCGGGTCCACGACCAGGAGCGACCGGCCCAGCGGAGCCGGCCGCGGGGACGCGCGATGCTGAGCGAGCCGGCGGCCACTCGGGTGCCCTCTTGGACGCCGGTGCGGAAGTTGGCGTCGGTGGTGAGCTGTCGGAAGGAGTGCTGAGCCGCAGGCGCCGCGGTCGAGGGGGTCACCGCGACCAGCCGGGCCCGCTCGTGGCTGACCGGGTCGGTCAGCACGGCACCGAGGACGAGCAGCAGCAGGAGACCGAAGGCGAGGACCTGGAGCCGCAACGGCGGGGAGAACTGCGACGACACATTGGTCACACTAATCGCTTTTCGTCACACGCGAGCCTTTTTGCCACATGTCAGGCAATGTCACGAGTCGGGGTCGCGCTCACTACTCTTGCCGGGTGACCTTCACCCCACGAAATCGCGAGTCGGGCTCGCTGCGCTCGCTTCGGCCACGATTCCGCGGGGACCCCGAATGACGCTCCGCCTCCACGACACCGCCACCAGCGCGGTCCGCGACTTCGTCCCGCTCGAGGCGGGCAAGGTCGGCATCTACGTGTGCGGCCTCACCGTGCAGTCGGAGCCCCACGTCGGCCACGTCCGCTCGGCGGTCAACTTCGACGTGCTGCGGCGGTGGCTGGTGGCGAGCGGGTACGACGTCACCTTCATCCGCAACATCACCGACATCGACGACAAGATCCTGGTGAAGGCGGCCGAGCAGGACCGCCCCTGGTACAACCTCGCCTACGCCATGAAGCGCGAGCTCGACAAGGCCTACGACTCGCTCAACGTCGAGCCGCCGACCTACGAGCCGGCCGCCACCGGGCACGTGCCGGAGATGCTGGAGCTGATCCAGTCGCTGATCGAGCGCGGCCACGCCTACGGGGCTGAGGACGGCTCGGGCGACGTCTACTTCGACGTGCGCTCCTGGCCGTCGTACGGCGAGCTCACGCACCAGTCGATCGACGACATGGAGGCGGCCCAGGACGCCGACCCGCGCGGCAAGCGCGACCCTCGTGACTTTGCCCTGTGGAAGGGCCACAAGCCCACCGAGCCCGAGACCGCCTCCTGGCCCGCTCCCTGGGGCCGTGGCCGCCCGGGGTGGCACATCGAGTGCTCGGCGATGGCGGGCAAGTACCTCGGGGCCGCCTTCGACATCCACGGGGGCGGCGTCGACCTGCGCTTCCCCCACCACGAGAACGAGCAGGCCCAGTCGCGCGCGGCCGGCCTGGGCTTCGCGTCGTACTGGCTGCACAACGCCTGGATCACCACGTCCGGCGAGAAGATGAGCAAGTCGCTCGGCAACTCGCTGCTGGTGCCCAACGTGCTCGAGCGCGTGCGCGGGATCGAGCTGCGCTACTACATGGTCGCGGCGCACTACCGCAGCCACGTCGAGTTCAGCTTCGAGGCGCTGGACGAGGCGGCGTCGGGATTCCGGCGGATCGAGGCGTTCCTCGAGCGCGCAGCCGGGCTGCTGGGCGAGGTGCCCGTCGGGGCCACCCTGCCGTCGGCGTTCGTCGAGGCGATGGACGACGACCTCGGCACCCCGGCCGCGGTGGCCGTCGTGTTCGACACGGTGCGCGAGGGCAACAAGCTGCTGGGCGACGGTGCCACGGAGGACCTCCGCGGAGCGGCGGGCTCGGTGCGCGCGATGCTCGGCGTGCTCGGCCTCGACCCGTTCGACCCGCACTGGGCGACCGGCGGGGGTGGTGACCTGCGCGGGGTGGTCGACGCCCTCGTCAGCGGGCTGCTGGAGCAGCGGGCGCAGGCCCGGGCCGACAAGGACTTCGCCCTGGCCGATGCCATTCGCGACCGGATCAAGGCTGCCGGCGTCGAGGTCGAGGACACCCCCGACGGCCCGCGGTGGACCGTCTGATGCCAGGCAATTCGCAGCGCAAGGGCGCCATCCGCAAGGGCGGCAAGGGCGCGACCGTCGGGTCGGGCGGGCGGGTCAAGCGCGGGCTCGAGGGCAAGGGCCCGACGCCGAAGGCCAAGGATCGCCCGAACCACAAGGCGTACAAGCAGCGCCAGCGCACCGACAAGGCAGCGACGGCGCGGTCGCGGCGTCCCCAGGCGAAGACCGACTCCGAGTGGGTGGCGGGTCGCAACAGCGTAGTCGAGGCGCTGCGCGCGGAGCTGCCGGTGACGGCCCTGTACGTCGCCGAGGGCGCTGAGCGTGACGGCCGGCTCAAGGAGGCGTTCGCGATCGCCGCCGACCGCGGCCTGTCGCTCCTCGAGGTGCCGCGGGCCGAGCTCGACCGGATGACGGCCGGCGCGGTGCACCAGGGGCTGGCCGCCCGCGTGCCGGCCTACGAGTATGCCCACCCCGACGACTTCCTCGCGACGGCCAAGGCCAACCGCGAGCCCGCGCTGATCGTCGCCCTCGACTCGGTCACCGATCCCCGCAACCTCGGCGCAGTGGTGCGGTCGGCCGCAGGGTTCGGCGCTCACGGTGTCGTCGTACCCGAGCGCCGCTCGGCCGGCATGACGGCGAGCGCCTGGAAGACCTCGGCCGGAGCGGCCGCGCGCGTCCCGGTCGCCCAGGCCGTCAACCTGACGCGGCAGCTGAAGTCCTACCAGGCCGCCGGCTGCATGGTCGTCGGGCTGGCCGCCGACGGCGCGGTGTCCTTGCCGGACCTCGACCTGGCCGACGGTCCGCTCGTGCTCGTGGTCGGCTCGGAGGGCAAGGGTCTCTCGCGTCTCGTGGCCGAGACCTGCGACCAGCTGGTCTCGATCCCGATGTCGAGTGCGCTCGAGTCGCTCAACGCCGGCGTCGCCGCGGGCGTGGCGCTCTACTCGGTTGCCCAGGCGCGGGCGCAGAAGCGGGGGCAGCAGCAGACTGGCCGCCCCTGATGCGCGTCCGGTGGCTGCGCGCCTCGGGTTTCGCGGCGGCCTGGCTCCTCGTGGCCGTACCGACGTGGCTGGTGCTGTTCACGCACTCCAGCGCCGACACCGTCGTGGCCAGCCACGACGCGACCGTGCACCCGACCCTCGACGGGCAGGTGCGGCTCGACCTGGGTGCCTATCTGCCCGACGTGCGCTTCGCCTCCTCCAGCCGCATCGGGGTGTACGTCGAGGTCGGCAAGACCACCGCGACGAGGGCGTCGGAGCTGGCCGAGCGCTACGCCTCGATCGCCGCCCATCCCGATGCCGAGGAGGACCGGATCGCCGACATCGTCCTCGGGCTCGCCGGCGACGCCGCGCTCCGCGCCGCCGTGATCGGCCTGGTCCCGCTGGGACTGTGGCTGCTGGTGGGACGGGCCCGCCGCGCCGAGCTGCGCCGCCTCGACAAGCGCGTCCTCGGAGCTGCCGGGCTCGTGCTGGCACTCGGGCTGGTGCTCCTCGAGCAGCCCTGGGACCCGGACGACGACCGGATCCAGGGCGATACCTGGCTGCCCATCGGGCAGGCGCTGCCCGACCTGACGGTCCCGAAGGAGCTGCGTGGCTGGCAGCTCCAGGGTGGGCTGGTCACGAGCGGGACTCGTCGGCTGGTGCAGAGCGCCTTCGACACCTACGCCACGAGCAAGGTGTTCTACAGCGACGCCACCGAACGGGTGGAGGGGATCGCGGCTGTGCTCCACGGCCCAGCGGACGGTGAGACGGTCGCCCTGCTGGTCAGCGACCGGCACGACAACATCGGGATGGACGAGGTGGCACGCGCCATCGGCGACGCAGGGAAGGCCACGGTGGTGCTGGACGCGGGCGATGACACCTCGACCGGCGAGGAGTGGGAGTCCTTCAGCCTCGACTCACTGGACTCCACCTTCGACGGGTACGACGCGCGCGTCGCCATCTCCGGAAATCACGACAACGGCACCTTCGTGAACCGTTACCTGGCCCGCCGGGGCTGGACCCACCCCGATGGAGAAGCCATCACACCGTTCGCCGACGTGCGGATGACCGGCGTCGACGACCCACGCTCGAGCGGCCTGGGCAACTGGCGCGACGAGAAGGGGCTCACCTTCAACGAGGTCAAGGAGCAGATCGCCGACGACGTCTGCGCCGACGACGCGGCCGGCAATCGGATCGCCACCCTCCTCGTGCACGATGCCAACCTCGGCGCGACCGCCCTCGAGCGGGGCTGCACCGACCTCGTCCTGGCCGGCCACCTGCACGTGCAGAAGGGACCGACGCGGGTCGTCGGCGCCAACGGCAAGGCCGGCTACTCCTACACGAACGGCACCACCGGCGGCGCGGCGTACGCCATCGCGCTGGGCAGCAAGCTGCGCCGCGACGCGGAGGTCACACTCGTCACCTACGCCGACGGCCGGCCCGTGGGCCTCCAACCGGTCACCATCCGTACGACGGGTGACCTCGTGGTCTCGCCCTACGTGACGCTCGACCTGGCAAGTGGATAGGCCCCGCGAGAGCCGCGTGAGAGATTCGAACTCTCGACATTCGCATTACAAGTGCGACGCTCTGACCAGCTGAGCTAACGCGGCGTGCGCCCGGTGGTCGGGCGCCGGGCCAGTTTACGAATGCTCGTCTCGGGTCCGGCGTGGCGGTGGGTGGTGATGACTTCGTTGTAATACTCTTAACATGATGGACTTAGGAGTATTTCATGCTTCCCCACCTTTCCCGACGACGGTCGTGCGCGCTCGCAGCTGCGGTCGTTCTTGCCTGCCTCGGCGGGACGGTGGTCTCGTGCGGCAACTCCACGGAGAGCCGTTCCGGTGAGCGACGGCGCCCGGCGGCGGTCTCCGTCGACCTCGTGGGAGCGAACCAGCGCCGGCCCAACCTGCTGGTGATCGAGACCGACGACATGCGCTGGGACGACCTGCGGTTCATGCCGAGCGTGCGCCGGCTGATCCAGGGCCGCGGGCTGAGCTTCGAGAACTCCTTCGCGCCGTACCCCCTCTGCTGCCCGTCCCGCTCGAGCTTCATGAGCGGGCAGTACGCCCACAACCACCACGTCTACACCCACCTCGATCCCTACGGCTTCACCGCCTTCCACGACAAGCACACGATCTCCACGGTGCTGCAGGCGGCCGGATACCACACCGCCCTGGTGGGCAAGTACCTCAACGGGTACGGCGAGCAGTACCTGCGTTCGGGCAAGTCGTCGCTCAGCTACGTCCCTCCGGGGTGGGACCAGTGGTACGCCGGTTCCGACCACATATGGGACTACGACGACCCTCACTACGGCGGAGGCACGTACTCCTACGACCACCTCGTGCAGAACATCAACGGGGAGATCCACTCCTTTCCCGGGCAGTACTCCACAGACGTCATGGCCCAGCAGGCGCGCAGCGTGATCGGGGGCTTCAACAGGAGCAAGATTCCTTGGTTCGTGTGGTGGACGCCGACCGCGCCGCACCACGGCCTCCCGGTGGAGCCCGACGATCCCCTGCCCACGCGACGGCGCGACGGAGACTTCGACCAGTGGGACACCCCGGGACGGCCGAGCTGGGTCAAGGGGCGCTTCGACCGTCTCGTCACCCACGGGTCGGGCACGCCGCTTCGGCACAGCGCAGAGGCCGATGTCAGCGACAAGCCGATCTACCTGCGCAGGCTGCCCGAGCTCACTCCCGAGGAGAAGGCTGCCGAGACGGAGATCACCCGCCAGCGCGCGGAGTCGCTCTACGCCCTGGACGTGCAGGTCCGGCGCACCATCGCGTCCCTCCGTAGGCTCGGCCAGCTCCGGCACACGATCATCGCGTTCACCTCGGACAACGGCTACTACCTCGGCGAGCACCGCAAGCGCACCGGCAAGATCAACCTGCACGAGCCGTCCCTCCGCGTGCCCCTCGTGATTGCCGGTCCCGGTGTGCCGCACGGCCGGCGCTACGACCCGATCACCACCGTCGACCTGGCGCCGACCCTGGCGGCGTACGCCGGGACCACGATGTCGGGTGCCGACGGGACCTCGATGCTCCCGGTGATCCGCGACGGCGACCAGGGCTGGAGCCGGGCGGTCGTCACCGAGGGGATGATGGGCTTCGGCCGGTACGCCGAGCACTTCAAGCTCGGGAAGACGCCCCTGGACACGCGGGGGCTGCGCCTCGGGCGGTGGAAGCTGACGCGCTACTCGACGGGGGAGGCCGAGCTCTACGACCTCCGGAACGACCCGCTCGAGCTGCACAACCTCTCCCGGGTCAAGAAGTTCGAGAAGACCTTCGAGCAGATGAAGGACCTCTACGCCGTCTACGCGAACTGCAAGGGCGACGGCTGCCGCAAGCCGCTGCCTGCGCGCTTCCAGGTCGGGCCGGAGGAGAACAAGCGGATCACCGACCACCAGGTGGTCACCACGAACCGCTACTACGAGAACTGAGCGACGCGGCCCGTCAGGGCGCGGGTGTCGACGTCGGCGCCGTGGGCGACGCGGTGGGCAGCGGGGGGCATCCCGGCGGCACTGTCGGTTCGGTGCCCCCTAGTGTCGTGGCGTCGGGGGCAGGGGCCACGGACGTGGCAGCAGCCTCGGGGTCCACGGCGCCCGGTGACGGGGTGGCCCCCGGCGTCAGCGTGGGACAGGTGGGCGTGGGCTCGGGGTCCGTCGGCGTGGCAGCGGGTGTGGACGGGGCCGCCGGTGGCGAGGCGTGGGTCGCCGGCGCCGCCGGCTCGGAGGCCTGGGCGGGCGGCGACGGCGCGGTGGTTGCCGCGCTCGCTGCGGCGGTGGGCTGCGGGCCAGCGGGCGTCGCAGGGTCCGCGGTGGCCGAGGCACGCGTGGTCATCGCGCGCGCCGTGGTCGGGGCCGGCGGCGGCACCAGGTCCTGGGGGACGGTCGGCGTCGCCGTGAAGACGCCCACCGGAAGGAAGTCGAACGTGCTCGTGCTCTGCACCAGGGGCTCGGTGGCGAAGTGCCGCTCCCAGGTGAGCACCGACCGCAGGAACTCGGGGCTGTCGTGGTAGCCGAGGACGGCCTCGCGAAGCCCGGCCGGGGTGGACAGGTCTCGCCCGTCCTTGCAGAGGTGGGCCATCGCAGCACCGGCGGCGTCGTACACGTCCTGGGGGTCGCGCAGGCTGTCACCGTCGAGGTCGACGGCCACCGTGCGCCAGGCCGACGGGATCAGCATCATCGGGCCGACGCCCCGGTCCCACCTGCTGCTCTCGTCCCACAGCCCGTCGTCGGTGTCGCGAAGCCCGTGCGCGGCACCGCGCCGAGGCAAAGGGCCGAAGACGGCCGGGGTGACCCGGTTGCGCGCGTCGACGGTCCTGCCGGCCAGGTTGCCCGACTCGACCTCGCCGATCGCCGACAGGAGGGAGACGGTCAGGTGGCACTCGGTCGGCGCAGCCAGCACGGCCCGGTCGTAGGCGTTGACGAGCGCGTAGGGCACGGCGCCGGCGCCGGCTGTCGCGGACATCGCCTTCGTCGCGCCGGAGACCGGGTCCGACTGCAGTGACACCGGCGCCTCGGGGCTGGGGCTGCGGTACGACGCCGAGACCTGGGCCGATGAGGAACCGCTGCCCGAGCCGGCTGAGGGCGCGGCAGCAGACGGCGCCAACGCCCACGTGAGGACAACCAGGACGATGACGGCTGCGAAGGGATGCCTGCTGAGGCGCACTCTCTCCCCGTTGCCTTGCCCGAATCTTGCGTTGACCACCCAGCCTTCGTCATTCGGTCGGTCCTGACAAGGGCGAATCTTCGCGGTCTATCGCAGTGGGTGGACCTCGAAGCGGTCAGGCGGGTCCGCGATGTCGTCCTGGGCCGCCACCAGCTGGATCTCGCGGGTCCCGGCCGCCATCGTCTGCTCCAGGACGGCGAAGACCGTGGCCGTGACCTTGCCCAGGGCGACCTCCGCCGAACCGCTGCCCAGCAGGTGGGCCAGGAACACCGCCGCGGTCACGTCGCCGCAGCCGTTGGGGGAGATCGGAAGCAGGGGCGTCCGGGTGCGCCAGGCGCCAGCGTCGGAGACGGCGACCACGTCGACCGAGCCCTCCGGCGTCTCGTCGGTGAGCACGCTGGTGACCAGCACCGTGCGCGGCCCGCGGCCGCGCACCTCGTCGACCGCAGCCAGCACCTCGGCCACCGTCCGCGTCTCGCGACCGGCGAGGTGGTCGAGCTCGAAGTGGTTGGGGGTGATCACGTCGGCGCGGGGGACGACCTCGTCGCGCATGAACTCGGGGATGCCCGGGCGCACGAACATCCCCCGTCCGACGTCGCCCATCACGGGGTCGCAGCAGTAGATCGCTGCAGGGTTCAGCTCCTTGGCGCGGGCCACCGTGTCGAGGACGACACCGCCGACCTCCTCCGCCCCCTGGTAGCCGCTGAGCACGGCGGCCACCCGCGCGAGCGCCCCCCGCTCCTCGACACCGAGCACCACCTCGCGCAGGTCCTCGGCGGACAGCAACGGTCCGCGCCACTCGCCGTACCCGGTGTGGTTGGAGAAGTGCACGGTGTTGACCGCCCACGCCTCGATCCCGAGGCGCTGGAGGGGGAAGACCGCCGCGCTGTTCCCGACGTGCCCGAAGGCCACGGACGACTGGATCGAGAGGATCTCCACGGGGTCATTCTGGGGTGGTCATCTTGGGCCTCGCGACCCTGTCCGCAGAAACTAGAACAGGTTATAGTTGCCGAGGCCGTGACGTCGGACGACGAGGTGGAGATGGCGAAGAAGGTGCCCTACAAGAGCGAGGCCGACTACGTCGTGGTCGGTTCCGGAAGCTCCGGCGCCGCTGTGGCCGGCCGGCTCTCGCAGTCGGGGGCGAGCGTCATCGTGCTCGAGGCCGGCAAGTCCGACGACAAGTTCCTGGTGCGCAAGCCGGGGATGATCGGCCCGATGCACGCCGAGCCCAAGATCAAGGCGACCGTCGACTGGGGCTACTACTCGGTGCCGCAGGAGCACATCCTCAACCGCAAGATGCCGGTCCCCCGGGGCAAGGTCGTCGGCGGCTCGAGCTCGATCAACGGCATGGTCTACGTCCGCGGCAACCGGGCCAACTACGACTCCTGGGCCGCGGAGGGCAACACCGGCTGGGACGCCGACTCCGTCAACGCGGCGTACAAGCGCATGGAGGACTTCGAGGACGGCGCCAACGACTACCGCGGCGCCGGCGGCCCGATCAGGATCAGCCGCAACAAGTTCCCGCAGGAAGGCACCCTGCAGTTCATCCAGGCCACCTCCGATGTGCTGGGCGTCAAGGTGCTCGACGACTACAACGCCGAGCAGCAGGAGGGCATCGCCCGGATGCAGCAGAATGCCGCGGACGGACTGCGCTACAGCGCCTCACGCGGCTACCTGCACGACCTGGACGTTCCGACGCTCGAGCTGCAGACGGAGGTGCTGGTCACCAAGATCGTCGTCGAGAACGGCAGGGCCGTTGGCGTCGCCGTGGTCGACAAGGACGGCTCCACGCGCATCGTCCGCGCCGGCAAGGAGGTCATCCTCTCGGCCGGGTTCGTGGGGTCCCCGCAGCTGCTCATGCTCTCGGGCATCGGCCACGCGCAGCACCTCACCGAGCACGGCATCACGACCATCGCCGACCTGCCCGTGGGCGACAACCTGCACGACCACATGTTCCACGCGATGACCTTCCACGCGACGAGCGCGACGCTGCGGGGCAACGCGAGGTTCTTCGCCCGCGGCGTGCTCAAGGAGCTGGTCCGCCCCGGCAAGTCGTTCCTGGCCAACTCGGTCTTCGAGTCCGTCGGCTTCGTGCGCACCTCGCGTGCGACCGACGTACCCGACCTCCAGCTGCACCTGCTGCCGTGGGCCTACGTCTCGCCCAACCAGGACGAGCCGGTGCGCCACGACGTCGACCCGCGTACGGCGCTGACGGTGCTGGCGACGCTGATCTACCCGAGGAGCCGCGGCACCATCCGGCTCGCGTCGGGCGACCCGATGGACGCGCCCCTGATCGACCCGCGCTACCTCGACGACCCCGCCGATCTCGACGTGCTGACCGAGGGCTCCGAGATGGTCCGCGAGATCATGGCCGGCGCCGCCTTCGGGGGCTCGGTCAAGGAGGAGATCCACCCGGGCGCCGGCTTCACGGGCCAGGACCTGCGTCGCGAGATCCTCAACCGGGCGACGTCGGTCTACCACGGAGTCGGCACCTGTCGCATGGGCGTCGACGAGCGCGCCGTCGTCGGTCCCGACCTCAAGGTCCGCGGCCTCGAGTCGCTGCGGGTCGTGGACGCCTCGATCATGCCGTCCATCACCGGCGGCAACACGAACGCACCGGCGATCATGATCGGCGAGAAGGCCGCCGACCTGATCTTGCATCCGTGAACAGGGAGAAATGATGACCAGCACCACCCTGACCCGACCCGACTCCATCACCGACGCGCTGCTCGAGAAGATCACCTCGCAGGTCGTCTCCTCCGGCGGTGGGGTGTGGAAGCTGACCGAGGTCTACACGGGCGAGGTGATCACGGCGCTGCCGCAGTCGACGCCCGAGGACATCGAGACCGCGTTCGCCCGGGCCCGTGAGGCGCAGCGTGCCTGGTCGCAATGGCCGGTGAAGAAGCGGCTGAAGGTCTTCAAGCGGTTCCACGAGTTGTTGCTGGAGCGCAACGAGACGATCGTCGACCTGATCCAGGCCGAGTCGGGCAAGGCCCGCCGGATGGCCTTCGACGAGACCTGCGACGTACCGATGGTGACCTCGCACTACCTCAAGCGCGCGGCGAAGCTGCTGGCCCCGGTCAAGCGCGGTGGGCCCGTGCCGGTCATGTCGACCTCGACCGAGATCCGCCAGCCCAAGGGGGTCGTGGGGATCATCGCTCCCTGGAACTTCCCCTTCGCCACGGGCCTGTCCGACGCGATCCCGGCGTTGATGGCCGGCAACGGCATCGTGCTGAAGCCCGACAACAAGACGGCGCTGTCGCCGCTGTACGGCGTCTCGCTGCTCTACGAAGCCGGGCTGCCCGAGGGGCTGTTCCAGGTGGTCTGCGGCGAGGGGCCCGACGTCGGGCCGACGCTGATCGACAACGCCAACTACGTCATGTTCACCGGCTCCACCGACACCGGGCGCTTCATCGGCCAGCGAGCCGGCCAGAACCTGATCGGCGCCTGCCTCGAGCTCGGCGGCAAGAACCCGATGATCGTGCTGCCCGACGCCAACCTCGACGAGGTCGTCGAGGGCGCGCTGTTCGGCGTCTTCGGCAACACCGGCCAGATCTGCATGCACATCGAGCGGATGTACCTCCACGACTCGATCTACGACGACTTCAAGGACCGGTTCGTGGCTGCCACCAAGGACCTGAAGCTCGGTGCGGCCTACGACTTCGGGCCGGAGGTCGGCTCGCTGGTCTCGGTCGACCACAAGGACCGGGTGGCCTCCCACGTGGCCGACGCCGTCGAGAAGGGCGCGACCGTGCTGACCGGCGGCCGGGAGCGGCCCGACCTGGGTCCGGCGTTCTACGAGCCGACGATCCTCGAGGACGTCACGCAGGACATGCTGGCCGGCTCGTGCGAGACCTTCGGCCCCGTCGTCGCCCTCCACCGCTACAGCACGGTGGACGAGGCGGTCGCGCTGGCCAACGACACCGACTACGGGCTGAACGCCAGCGTCTGGGGCAGCGACCTGAAGGCCGCCGCCGCCGTCGCCGAGCGCATCGAGGCCGGCAACGTGAACGTCAACGACTCCCTCGCCGCGGCGTACGCCTCCAAGGGCACGCCCTCGGGCGGGGTGAAGCAATCGGGTGTCGGCGCCCGCCACGGCGACCAGGGACTGCTGAAGTACACCGACGCCATCAACCTCGCCGTGCTGAAGAAGCAGGTGCTCTCCGCCCCCCGCGACGAGCCCTTCGAGAAGCACGTCGAGCAGACCCTCAAGGGCCTGGCCGTGATGCGGAAGCTCGGGATTCGCTAGGCGGCACCTGGACGGATTCCCAGGGTAGGAACCTTTTCTGCCCAGAACACAGGAAGTTTCCTGTGCGACGCGGCAAGAACCCTTCCCCGCATGGGAAACCGGCTCCCGCTCAGGCGACCAGCAACGACCGCTTCGACAAGCCCAGCCAGTAACCCTCGAAGAGCTGCTCGCCGGGGGTCTCGGGGTCGTTCGCTGCGCCGAGGGTGACGAACAGTGGGGTGTAGTGCTCGACCGTGGGGTGGGCGTAGGGCATGCCCGGCGCGTTCGTGCGGTACGACGCCAGCTCGGCCACGTCGCCGCGGGCCAGGGCGTCGGCAGCCCAGGCGTCGAAGTCGGTCGACCAGCCGGGGGCGGCGGCGTCGATGCGGAACTCGGTGAGGAACGGCAGGCCGTGGGTGAGGAAACCCGAGCCGATGATCAGCACGCCCTCGTCGCGCAGCTCGCGCAGCCGGCTGCCCAGGGTGAGCAGCTTGTAGGGGTCGTGGGTCGGCAGCGACATCTGCAGCACCGGGATGTCGGCCTCCGGGTACATGATCGTCAGCGGCACCCACGCCCCGTGGTCGAGGCCGCGCGAGGGGTGCTGGTGGACCGGCTCGGTGTCGGGCATCAACCCGGCGATGCGCCGGGCGAGCGCGGTCGCGTCGGGGGTCTGGTAGGTCATCCGGTAGTACTTCTCGGCGAAGCCGCCGAAGTCGTAGACCAGGCCGACGCCGGGACCCGACGCGGAGAGCGCGAGGGGCGCCGACTCCCAGTGGGCGCTGACGATCAGCACCGCCTTCGGCCTCGGGAGCCCGGCGGCAAGGTCGCGCAGCTGGGCCGACCACACCGGGTCGTCGAGCAGCGGCGGCGCACCGTGGCCGATGTAGAGCGCGGGCATGCGGGTGTCAGGAGAGGTCACGTCCCCTACTTTACTTGAAGCGACAACTACTTTCCACTCCTCATGGCAGCCGCCAGTCCACCGGCGTACCGCCCTGCTCCTCGAGCATCCGGTTGACCCGGCTGAACGGGCGCGAGCCGAAGAACCCGCGATGGGCCGAGAGCGGGCTCGGGTGCACCGACTCCACCCACGGGATCGGCGTCAGCTCGCCCTTGAGCGACTGGGCGTCGCGGCCCCACAGGATCGCGGTGAGCGGCACACCCTCCTTGGCGCGGAGCGCGAGCGTCCGGATCGCCTGGTCGGTCACCGTCTCCCACCCCCGCCCCCGGTGGGACGCGGACTGCCCCGGCTGCACCGTCAGTGACCGGTTCAGCAGCATCACTCCCGCGTCCGCCCACGGGGTCAGGTCGCCGCTGGTCGGTGGCGTCACCCCGAGGTCGTCGACGAGCTCGCGGAAGATGTTGACCAGGCTCTTGGGCGGCGCGACTCCGGGCGCCACCGAGAAGCTGAGGCCGACGGGGTGGCCGGGCGTGGGGTAGGGGTCCTGCCCGACGATCAGCACCTTCACCTGTGACAACGGCCGCTGGAAGGCCCGCAGGACGTGCTCGCCGGCCGGTAGGTAGCCGCGACCTGCCGCGTTCTCGGCCCGCAGGAACTGACCCATCAGCGTGATCTGCCCGTCGACGGGGGCGAGCGCCTCGGCCCAGTCCGGCGCCACGAGACCCTTCTCGACCAGGCCCGCCAGCGCACTCACGCGCTCACCCTAGGCCGGGCGCTGCAGCCGGTCGAGGAAGGCAGTGAGCAGCGCCTCGCGCAGCGCGGGCGCGGCCAGGTCGAGCAGGGCGTTGACCGGCGCCATCTCCGAGGGCAGCGCCAGTCCGTCGTCACCACCGGCCAGCCCTGCCGCCGCGAGCAGACCGTCGAAGTCGTCGTCGGAGAGAGCCCCGGCGTCGAGCGCCTGCACGAACTCGGCCACCCCGGGGTCCACCTCGACCGGGCCCGCGGACACGGCTCGGTCCACCGCGCCGCGCAGCGCCCCCAGGAACTCCTCCACGTGGTCGGCGGTGGCCGCGCTCAGCGAGAGGTGGATCGTGGGGCCGTGCCCGCCGAAGGAGAGCTGCGGCTGGACGTACCAACCCGCCGCCGTCATCGCGTCGGTGATCGTGAACACGTCGCACGTCTCGTCGGTGGCGAGTGCGACCAGCGTCGACTCCGGCGGTACGACGACCCGGAGCCCGGGGATCTCGTCGATGCCGCTCACGAGCCGGTCGACGCCGTCGAGCACCTTCCTGGTCAGCTCCAGGTAGCCGTCGTCGCCGATCGCCTCGACGACCGCCCACGCCCCCGCCAGCGGACCACCCGACTTCGTCGACTGCATCGTGGAGTTGAGCATCGTGTAGCCGGGCCAGGCCGCGCTCGCGAAGTACTGCGGCCGCCGAAGCGCCGGGGTGCGGTGCAGCAGCAACGACGTGCCCTTCGGGGCGTAGCCGTACTTGTGCAGGTCGACCGAGATGCTGGTGACGCCCTCGACGGCGAAGGTCCACGGGGACACCGGCCTGCCCAGCCGGGCGGCGTACGGCAGCACCCAGCCACCGATGCAGGCGTCGACGTGGCAGCGGACACCGCGCGCGGCGGCTGCGGCCGCGATGGGCGTGACCGGGTCGACGACGCCGTGGGCGTACGACGGTGCGCTGACCACGACCAGCACCGTCCGCTCGTCGATCGCGCCCGCCATGGCGTCGGGCCGCGCGCGGAAGTCCTCGTCCACGTCGACGCTGACGGCCTCCACGTCGAAGTAGTGCGCGGCCTTGTGGAACGCGGCGTGGGCCGTCACCGGCAGCACCATCCGCGGCCGCTCGACCTCCGGGTGCGCGTCCCGGGCGCCCTGGACGGCGAGCAGCACCGACTCGGTGCCGCCCGAGGTGACCGTGCCGACGGTGGTCGCGGGTCCGTCGAGCAGGCGTGCCGCCGTCCCGACGAGGTCGTTCTCCATGGCCAGCAGGCTCGGGAAGGCCGTCGGGTCCAGCCCGTTGGAGCCGGCGTACGCCGCGACCGCCTCGCGGCCGATCCGGTCGACCTCCTCGAGCCCGGAGTCGTAGACGTAGGCGAGCGTCCGGCCACCCGTGACGGGCACGTCGTGCGACTGCATCTCGCGCAGCCGCGCCAGGAGGTCGGTCACTCGATGTCCTGCGCGGTGAGCGAGAAGCGCGAGAGCGGCAGCAGGCTGAACAGCACGAGCACGCATGGGACCAGCGAGAACCCCAGCACGATCGCGGTGATCGCGGACCCGGGCTGGAACTGCGAGGTCCAGTCGGCGTCCAGGTCGCTGGAGCGGTAGTCGCCCAGGGCGAGGACCAGCGCGTACACCGCCGGCCCGAGTGCCAGGCCGAGCGTCTCGCCCGCGGTCCAGACGCCGGTGTAGACGCCCGCGCGGTTGGTGCCGGTACGACGGGCATCCACCGCCGCCGCGTCGGGGAGCATCGCCATCGGGAAGACCTGGGCGCCCGCGTAGCCCACCCCGACCAGCGCGGTCGCACCGTAGACCCACCAGACCGGCGCCGACCGGGCCCACAGCAGCAGCAGCGCCGCCACGGCCAGCACGAGCGAGGCGACGACGTACCCCTGTTTCTTGCCGACCCGCCGCCCGAAGACGCCCCAGACGGGCGTCAGCAGCAGCGCCGGTCCGACGAAGCACACGAACAGCAGGGTCGCGGCGGACTTGTCGACCAGCACCCACCGGGACACGTAGGCCACCCCGGCGAGCATCGCGCCGGTCGCCAGCGCCTGCACCACGAACGTCGTGAGCAGCAGCCGGAAGTCGCGGGCCGCGGCCACGATCCGCAGCTGGTCACGCAGGCTGCCGGCACCCGGCGCGACCCGGCCGACGGGGGCGGAGCGGGTGCCGACGTAGGCGCCGACGACACCGACCACGAGGAGGAGCGCCACCGCGACCCCCATGGCGCGGTAGCCCGCCCGGCCACCGAGCGCGTCGCGGACGGCCGGGGCGCTGGCGCCGCTGACCATGATCGCGAGGGCGAGGATCGAGACCCGCCAGCTCATCAGCCGCGTGCGCTCGTCGTAGGAATCGGTGATCTCGGCCGGCATGGCGACGTAGGGGACCTGGAAGAAGGCGTACGCCGTCGCGCACAGCACGAACATCACCAGCACCCAGAGTCCGTCCATCACCTTCGACCCGAGATCGGGCGCGGCGAACAGCAACGCGAAGCAGACCGCGAGCAGCAGCCCCCCGCGCAGCAGGAACGGTCGCCTGGGACCGCGTGGGTCCGTCGAGCGGTCGCTGATCCTCCCGGCGATGGGGTTGAGCACCACGTCCCACGCCTTCGGCAGGAACACGATCAGGCCAGCAACGGCGGCGGCGATCCCGAGCGTGTCGGTCAGGAAGGGCAGCAGCATCAGGCCCGGCACCGTGCCGAACGTGCCGGTGGCGACCGAGCCGGAGCCGTAGCCGGCACGGACTGTCCACGGCAGCGGCGCGTGGGTGGAGGTGCCGCTGGTCGGGTCGAGGGCGGAGACCACGGACTGAGACTAGTGGGCGGTCTAGCGCTCACCGCCGGTTCGGGACCGGATCCGTTCCGCGGCCGGTTGCCGTGCGAGACGATGACCGCCCTGCGCGGGAGCCGCGGGTTCGGACCACCAGGAAGCACGAGGGGACGGGGATGGGCCGCACGGGACAGCAGATGCGCCAGCGCACCACGAAGGCGATGGCGAGCAGCGGCAAGGCACGCACTCCGTCGGTGCGCAAGACGGGGCGCACCGACCGGCTGCGCTACTGGTTCGACAACTCGATGTCGCGGGGGACGCCGGCGCTCGTCGCGTGGCTCGCCCTCGTCACGCTCCTGCTCATCGTGGTCTTCGCCCTCGTCGTCCAGCTGTTCGGCCTGGCGGGCGACGACGAGACCGACATCTGGCACCAGCTGCTGAACAGCCTCTTCCACGCTCTCGACCCCGGGACGGTGGCGGGAGACGGCGCCGGTAGCTGGCGGTTCATCCTGACGATGCTCCTGCTGACCGTCGCCGGGCTCTTCATCGTCAGCGCCCTGATCGGCGTCATCGCCACCGGGATCGACGCCAAGCTCTCCGACCTGCGCCGCGGCCGATCGGTGGTCATCGAGCGGGACCACACCGTCGTCCTGGGCTGGTCGGAGTCGGTGTTCACGATCGTCAGCGAGCTGGCGATCGCCAACGAGAGCCGGCGGCGCGCGGTGATCGTGGTCCTCGCCGACCGCGACAAGGTCGAAATGGAGGACGAGCTGCGGGAGAAGGTCGGGGACCTCCGGGGGACCCGCGTGGTGTGCCGGTCCGGGTCGCCCATCGACATGGGCGACCTCGAGCTGTGCAGCCACCGCACGGCTCGTTCCGTCATCGTGCTCTCGCCCGGCGGCGAGGACCCCGACAGCGAGGTCATCAAGACACTGCTGGCCCTCACCCACGCCGGCGACAGCCCCCCGATCGTGGCCGAGATCCAGGACCCGCAGAACCTGGAGGCGGGCCGCCTGGTCGGCGGCGACGGGGCCGTCCTCGTCGACAAGCGCGAGACCGTGGCGCGGCTGATCGTGCAGACCTCGCGACAGTCGGGGGCGGCAGCCGTCTACACCGAGCTGTTCGACTTCGACGGGGACGAGATCTACTTCCACGCCGACCCCAGCCTCGCCGAGTCGTCGTACGCCGAGGCGCAGCAGGCCTTCGAGTCGGTAACGGTCATCGGCCTCCTCGACGAGGAGGGCCGCGCCCGCCTCAACCCACCGCAGGAGACCCTGGTCGGTGCCCAGCAGCTCATCGTCGTGGCGGCGGACGACTCGGTCCTGACGACCGCGGGGCGCAGCGTCGCCGCCGTCGACGACTCGGTCGTCAGCGGCTTCGCGGGACGCGACCAGTCACCCACGGACGCGCTGCTGATCGGCTGGAACGAGCGCGCGACTGCGGTGGTCCGGGAGCTCGACTCGTACGTCGAACCGGGGTCCCGGCTGACCGTCCTCACCGAGTTCGGCACCCCCGACCTGCCACCGCTCGTCAACCTCACCGCCGACGTCGTGCGCGGCCGGACCACGGACCGGGCGACGCTCGCCGGCCACGTGCACACGGGGCTGGCCCAGGTGATCGTGCTCTGCTACTCCGAGAGGTTCTCGCTGCAGCAGGCCGATGCGCGGACGCTTGTCACGCTGCTCCACGTGCGGGAGCTGCTGGGTGACGCCCTCGACGGCCCGGCCGTGGTCAGCGAGATGCTCGACGACCGCAACCGCGCGCTCGCCGAGGTCGCGGACGTCGACGACGTGATCGTCTCCGACCAGATCCTGAGCCTGATGCTCTCCCAGCTCTCCGAGGACACCCGGCTCGAGGCGGTGTTCGCCGACCTGCTCGACGCCGACGGCGCCGAGATCTACCTCCGGCCGGCGGAGTGGTACGTCACCGAGGGGGAGCGGGCCAGCTTCGCCACGTTGGTCGCCGCCGCGGGCCGTCGCGGCGAGACCGCTCTCGGCTACCGCAGCCAGGCCCTGGCCAGGTCCGGCGACGGGAGCTCCGGCGTGCGCGTCAACCCCGCGAAGTCGGAGGTGTTCGAGGTCGCCCCCGGTGACCGCGTGGTGGTGCTGGCCGAGGACTGAGCCCCGCTCGGGTCGCTCAGGACTCCGGCGGTGGCTTGCGCAGTTCCGCGGCGATGATCCGGGCGAGGGCCCGCTGGCCGGCGGCCAGCGGGTGGAGCGCGGCGCCGTGGTAGCGGCTGCCGACCCTGCCCTGGACCCACGGGTGGCGCGCGCAGATGTCGTGGCCGATGGACTCGCGGTAGAAGTCGACGAACTCGACGTGCGCGTCGTCGGCGGCGGCGCGCATCTTGGCGCGCAGGCGGAGCTGGACGTCGCGGTAGGTGGCGCGGTCCTGCGGGCGGAACCGGGGGAGCGCGGGGCAGCTGCCGCGCTCCGGCAGCAGCCGCGGGTAGGTCACGAGCAGGACGCGGGCGTGCGGCGCCCGCTCCTTGACTTCGTCGAGCACGCTCACCAGCGCCGGCTGCACCCGGTCGACGATGGAGCGCAACGTGTCGCGCTCGTCGGCGAGCGGGCAGACCCGTTCGCTGTGGCGGCAGACGGTGTTCATGCGCGCGTACAGGTGGGAGTCGTTGAAGCCGAGACCGATCGTCACGAGGTCGGTGTACTTCGAGAGGCCGCGGAACTGCGGCGGCACGGACATCCCCCGGGCGGTCACCTGGCGTCGGAGCATGTCGTCGGTGGAGGCGCCGGTGCAGGAGTTGTCGTGCAGGTCGCCGATGCGGAGGTCCTCGGCGACGAGGTGTGGGTAGTTGTTGGTCGACCGGAAGCAGCCGTAGGCGATGTCGGTGAGCGGCACGTACGGCGCTGCGGTGAACGAGTCCCCCAGCGCGACGTAGTGGTGGTAGGTCGGCACGGTCCGGCCCTCCGAGCCGAGAGTGCCCACCGACAGGCTCAACCAGAGGACGGTGATGGCCGCCACCACGGCAGCGGCCACCCGCTTCACGGGCTGGTCACGGCTTGCGGGCCAGGTTGCGCGAGGAGGCCGAGGCGAAGCGGCGGTCCGGGTTCGACCCGATGGCCGACCGGTCGGGCTCGGCCTTGGGGGCCGCCTTCTTGGTCCCCTTCGCGGACTTCTTCGGCGACGCCTTCTTGGCGCCGGTCGTGACCGGGACCGCCTCGGAGGTGGAGTACTGGGCGATCCACTCGTCCATCGTCGGCCAGGTGGTGCCCCGGGCGGCACGACCCGTGAGCATGCCGAGGTGGCCTCCCGGCACGATCTCGAAGCGGACCTCGTGGGCGTCGGGCAGCAGCCCGACAAGGGCCTTGACGGCGTTGATGGGTGCGATGCCGTCGGTGTTGCCCGCGAAGATCAGCACGGGCAGGCGGATCGAGGAGATGTCGATCTCGTGGCCCGAGAGGTTGACCTTCCCGGTCAGCAGCTGGTTGTGCTTGATCATCCGGTGGTAGAGCTGCCCGAAGCTGCGGCCCGGGTAGGCGATCATGTTGGCGGTGAAGCGGTCGACCGCCTCGATCTGGGCCAGCCATTCGGCGTCGTCGAGGTGCTGGAGGATCGCCAGTGGCTTGGTGATCACCTTGGTGCCGGAGCTGAGCTTGAAGGCGCGTCGTACGAGCGGCTTCGGGGCACCGCCGAGCACGCGGTAGAGCTGCGTGACGATCCCGCCGTCGGTGAGGCGCAGGATCGGCCGCAGCGGCGCCACCATCGGCACCTCCTTCACGTCGACGGGCGACCCGACGATGGTGAGCGACGCGATCGGCAGGTCCGGTCGGTCGGCGGCGGCGAGCAGCGAGAAGATGCCACCGAGGCTCCAGCCGATGACGTGCACCGGCCGGCCGCCGGCGTGCTCGCTGGCCGCCTTGACGGCCTCGGGGACGACCTCCTCCACCCAGTGCTCCATGCCGAGGCGGCGGTTCTTGAAGGAGATCTCGCCGTACTCCACGAGGTACGTCGGGCGACCCTGCTGCACGAAGTGCTCGACCAGCGAGCAGCCACGGCGCAGGTCGAAGCAGATCGCGGGGGCGGCCAGTGGCGTCACGAGCAGCACCGGGTCACCGGTCTCGCGCGTCTTCTTCTGCGGCCGGTAGTGGTAGACCTCGCGCAGCGGGCCGTCGTCGATGAGCGTGCGAGGCATCGGGCGGAGATCGGCCAGCCCGCCGTACAGCACCTTGTGCGCGACGTTGCTGGCGGCCGAGGCGACCTGGTCCGGCTTCGGGATCAGATCCATGGGCGAAAATTACCAAGAGGTAGCCATCCGCGCTGGACGTGGACACTCTGCGGGCTGGACACGAGCCCCGCCCGAGGGCCGAGGGTCAGGACCTCTTGGCCGGGCGGGTGCTCTTGGTGTGGGTGCGCTGCGTGCCCGAGAGCTCGTCGAGGAACGTCGAGGCCCAGTGGGCGACGTCGTTCTCGGCGACCGTTTTGCGCATGGCGCGCATGCGACGGGTCAGATCCTTGGGCTCGGCACGGTAGGCCTGCAGCATCATCGACTTCATGCCGTTGATGTCGTAGGGGTTGATCAGGTAGGCCTGCCGCAGCTCGTCGGAGGCGCCCGCGAACTCCGAGAGCACGAGCGCGCCGTCGTCCTCGAACCGGCAGGCGACGTACTCCTTCGCCACGAGGTTCATGCCGTCGCGGAAGGGCGTGACGACCATGATGTCGGCGGCCCGGTAGAGCGCCGCCATCTCCTCGCGGGGGAACGAGGAGTGCAGGTAGCTGATGGCCGGGCGTCCGATGCGGCCCAGGTCACCGTTGATGTGCCCCACGAGCCGGTCGATGTCGTCACGCAGGCGGCGGTACTGGTCGACCCGCTCCCGTGAGGGCGTGGCCACCTGCACGAAGACGGCGTCCTCGACGGTGAAGTGACCGTCGGCGATCAGCTCGCTGAAGGCGCGCAGCCGCGCGTAGATGCCCTTGGTGTCTTTCCAGCACATTGGGATCCTAAGCTTAGAATTCCACGTGGACAAGTTGTCGCG
>JADMIO011011138.1_pt1 | contig 29544 bp, 28 predicted proteins | sample 8958161 | NCBI WGS metagenome assembly JADMIO01 (sample SAMN16585339, study PRJNA669376) | soil metagenome | isolation source: Crop rotation soil | place: USA: Cullars Rotation, Alabama | collected 2011 | reverse complement strand
GCGCTCGCCTCCGGCTCGCGGCTAAACGGGTGGGCTCTCCGGCACCCTGAGCAGCGCGGCGAAGGCGGCCTCGGCCCCGGCCTTTTGCCAGCGCCGCCACCACTCCTCGAAGCGCTCGCGCTCGCGCGGCAATCGCTCCTCGTGGTAGCGCAGCAGCTTCTCGATGCCCGGCCGGTAGCGCTTCCACTCCGCGGGCCGAACCGCCTGCAGCCGCGCCCTCAGGCGCTCCAGCCGCTCCGCGGCCACGTGGCTGTCGTTGGCGTTCCCCAGGATGTCCTGCATCTCCTCGACCGCGGGGTAGAACCGCTCGCGGAACGGCGGCGCGTAGCACCCCGCGAAGACCTCCATCGCGTAGCGGAACTTCTTGCCGAGGATGCGCACGGCGTGCAGGTGGGCGTAGTCGCTCAGCTCGCCCGCGGCGGCCTGCTCGAACTGGTGGAGCAGCCCCGAGAGCAACGGGCGGGCCAGGTCGGCGAGGGCGTGCGGCAGGTCGCCGTGCGGGCGGTGGACCGCGGCCACCGTCTCGGCCAGCAGGCGCTCGAACGAGAACGGGAAGTCCGCGGCGGCCTCCTCCAGGTGGGCCTGGGCCGCGGTCCGCTGGGCGGAGGCAAAGCCGATCAGGAAGTCCAGCCCCGGCTTGTCGCGCGACCCGCGCCGGGTCTCCCAGCTGACCAGCGCCGCCAGGAAGACGTCCCAGTCGCGCGCCTCCCCCGCAGCCCGCCGCAACCGGCGCAGCACCTTCCGGGCGGTCTGGTATGCCCTGGGCGGCAGACAGAGCGAGAAGATGTCCAGGGCGGCCCGGGCGCGGCGCGTGCCGACGCGGAGCTGGTGGACGTGCTCGGGGTCGCGGTCCGCCTCGTGCACCGCGAGCGGCAGGTATTCGCGGACCACCTCCAGGCGCACCGTCAGCGCGTGCCGGGCGGCGTCCGCCACCGGCGTCTCCGCCGTCAGTTCCGGGATCCACTTGCCGCCGGCCACTGCAGCTCAACCCCCGTTAGACACCGGCCCCCGGCCTTCCCCTCGCCAGGCGCGGAATCGATTTATTCTCCCCATCGGCCGCGGCCACGACAACCCCGGGCACGTGCGCCGGTCTTGTTCGTGCCCTCCCCGCGAGTCGCCCCCATGCCAACCCGCGGTGGATCTGCTACGCTGACCCCGCCCGGCGCTGTGACGGGTGTCTCTCAACCCAAAGGGGGGAAGCATGCGAAGTACGACGAAGGGGCGGCTCACCGCCCTCGGGGCGGCCGCGCTGGTCTGGGCACTGGCCGGCGCCCCGGCCGCCCAGGCCCAGCCAAGCACGAAGAACCTGCCGGGGATGCTCGGCGCGATTGACCTGATGTCCTCCAAGGGGGTCGGGCAGGTCAAGGGCGAGTGGCGCTACAAGGAGGTCACCACCGGCGTCGGGGCCAAGCACAACGAGATCGAGCCGAAGGCACACGGCAAGTTCGACGACGCGCAGTGGGAGGTCCTCAAGCCCGAGACGCTCGGCAAGCCGCGCGGCCCGGGCGGGTACTGCTGGTGCTGGTACCGCATCCGGGTGACCATCCCGGACAAGGTCGGCGGCAAGCCCTTCGAGGGCGGGCCGGTCTGGTTCCAGACCATCGTGGACGACTACGGCGAGATCTGGGTGGACGGCGAGATCGACCGGGCGTTCGGCAAGAGCGGCCGCGGGGCCGTCAGCGGCTTCAACGCGCGCAACCGCGTGCGCCTGCAGAAAGAGGAGTACAAGGCGGTCAGCAAGGCCAAGAAAAAAGTCAAGCGCGACGCCCGGCCCGGGGACGTCTTCCAGATCGCGGTGCTCGGCATCAACTCGCCGCTGGGCAACCCGCCGGGGAACTTCATCTTCCTGCGCTCACCGACGAACCTGGAGTTCTTCGCCAAGGACGCGCCCAACGGCGGGGCGGACGTGCCGCCCACCGCGGGGCCGCCGCCCGGCAAAATGGTCGCGGAGATCGACCTGATGAACCGCGAGGGCACCGAGCAGGTCAAGGGCGTCTGGCGCCGCCACCCGATCAAGGTACACGTCGGGGCCAAGAAAAATGAGATCGAGCCCAAGGCGCACGGGAGTTTTGACGATTCCAAGTGGGAGGCGGTCGAGGACCCGGCCCTGCTGAAGAAGACCTACGGACCGGGCAAGTTCAGCATGGCCTGGTATCGGATCAAGGTCACCATCCCCGAGAAGGTGAAGGGGAAGGACGTGGCCGGGACGGCGGTGTGGTTCCGCACGACGGTGGACGACTACGCCGAGATCTGGGTCAACGGCCGCATTGACCTGGCGTTCGGCAAGAGCGGCCGCGGGGCCATCAGCGGCTTCAACACGCCCAACGAGGTCAAGCTGACCGACAATGCCAGGCCGGGCCAGACGTTCCAGATCGCGGTGCTGGCGATCAACTCCCCGTTCGGCAATCCGCCGGGCAACTTCATCTTCTTTCGGGCGCCGACGGCCCTGCGCTTCTACGCGCCGGGGCAGGGGAAGAAGGAAAGTAAGACGAAATAGATGGGTTAGAGCGTTTTACGGTGGGGTGTAGCGGGGGGCCCGGGGTGGCATGCTTTCGCGGCCCGTGGAGTCCGCCCCGCGCGGTGGGGACTGCCGGGGCCGCGAAAGCATGGCACACCCCCGACCCCCACACCCGACCGCAAAACCCTCCAGGCGCTTGCGGCCTGGCAGACTGCTAAGCCGCAAGCGGCGCAGACTTACAAAGCAATTCCCAGGTCGGCGATTTTGCGGTACAGCGAGCTGAGCCCCACGTCCAGGCGCCGGGCCGCCTCCTTCTTGTCCGGGAAGCGGCGCAGCATCCGCTCGATGTGCAGCCGCTCGAAGCGGCGCACCGCCTCCTCCAGGCGATCCACCAGCGACGGGTCGCCTTCGACCGGGGCCAGGTCGGGCGGCAGGTCCGGCGGCGTCACTACCGGCCCCTCGCCCAGGATGACCGCGCGCTGCAGCGCGTTGTCCAGCTCGCGCACGTTGCCCTTCCAAGGGCACGCCAGCAGCAGCCGCATCGCCTCGTGACTCACGCCGGTGATGCGCTTGCCCAGCGTACGGGCGTGCCGCGCCAGCAAGCAATCGACCAGGTCGGGGATGTCCTCGCGGCGCTCGCGCAGCGGCGGCAGGTGGATCGTGACCACGTTCAGCCGGTAGAACAGGTCCTCGCGGAAGCGGCCCTGCTCCACCTCGCGGCGCAGGTCCTTGTTGGTCGCCGCCAGCACGCGCGCCGCCACCGACAGCGGCTCGTTGGCGCCGACCGGGAGCACTTCCTTCTGCTCGATCGCCCGCAGGAGTTTCGCCTGCGTGGCCGAGGCCAGCTCGCCGATCTCGTCGAGGAAGACGGTCCCCGCCCCGGCGTGGACGAACACTCCGGCCTGGTCGCGGTCCGCGCCGGTGAACGCGCCCCTGCGGTGGCCGAACAGCTGGTTCTCCAGCAGGTCGGTCGGGATGGCCGCGCAGTTGACCGCGAGGAAGCGGCCCTCGGGGTTGGCCCCCTGCTGGTGGATGGCGCGCGCGATCAGCTCCTTGCCGGTCCCGCTCTCGCCCGTGATGAGCACGGTGGAGGGCGTCGGCGCGACCTTGCGCACCATCTCCAGGACGCGCTGCATCCCCGGTCCCTTGCCGACGATGCTCTCGGGGTGGTAGGTGCGGCTCAGCTCGCGGCGCAGCCACTGGTTCTCCTGGAAGACGTCGCGGTACGCCAGCAGCCGCCGGATCTTTTCCAGCACCTCGTCGAGGATGATCGGCTTCACCAGGTAGTCGTGGGCCCCGCGGTGGAACGCCTCGACCGCGCTCTCGACCGTGCCGAAGGCGGTGATGAGCAGCACGAGCGTCTGCGGGCTGACCTTGAGCAGCCGGTCGAGCAGCTCGATGCCGTCGATGCCGGGCAGCTGCACGTCGCAGAGCGCCACGTCGAAGGGGCGCTCGGCGGCCAGCGGCAGGGCGTCCTCGGCGCTGGCGCAGGCCGTAACGGCGAAGCCCTGGCCGGCCAGGTACTCGGTGAGGGTGTCGCGGATCAGCGGCTCGTCATCGACGACGAGGATCTGGGCGACCTTGGCACGGGGGGACATATCGGTCCTACGCCGCTTGCGGCCTAGCAGTTCAACACCGGTTCCTTCTCGCCCACCTCCGCCCCGCCGGCGACGGGCAGGCGCACCCGGAAGGCGGTCCCCCGGCCCGGGGCCGAGTCGCACTCGACGGTCCCGCCGTGGTCGGCGAGGAGCTTGCGCGTCACGAACAGGCCCAGGCCGGTGCCGTGCTTCTTCGTCGTGAAGTAAGGCTGGAACAGGCGCGGCGCGTGCTCCGGGGCGACCCCCAGGCCGTCGTCGCGCACGGTGACTTCCACCGCGTCGCCGCGGCGCTCGGCCCGGATCTCGATGCGCCCGCCGCGGCCCGCGGCATCGACCGCGTTGAGCACCAGGTTGAGCAGCGCCTGCACGAGCTGGTCGCGCACGCCCCAGAGCGGGGGCAGGTCGGCGGCGAGGTGAACCTCGATGGCCGGGCGCTTGCCGCGGGCGACGGCCCGGCCGCCCGGCCCGCTGTAATACTTGGCGATGTTGAGGGCCTCCTGCACGGTGTCGCGCAGGTCCACGCGGGTGCGCTGGTCACTTGCGGGGCGGCCGAAGTTCGCCAGCTCGCGGAGCGTGCCCTGGATGCGGCGCAGCTGGCCGTTGACCAGCGCCAGCTTCTCGCGCGTGTAGTCGTCGCAGTCGCGCTTCTGGAGCAGCTGCACCAGCGCGCTGATCGACGTCAGCGGGTTGCCGACCTCGTGGGCGATGCCCGCCGCGAGCAGGCCGAAGGCGGCCATTTTCTCCTGGTGCAGGACGTGGGCCTGGGCTTCTTCGAGCTCGCGCGTGCGCTCGGCGATGCGGGCCTCGAGCTGGGCCTGGTTCTCCTCCAGGGCGGCGTTGAGGCGGCCGAGGTGCTCGCCGACGCCCTTGAGCAGCCGGGCCATCGCCGTGCCCGCCCAGGTCACCCAGAAGAGCATGACCAGGGTCAGGACCAGGTTCAGCTCGCGGCCCCCGGGGGCGGTCAGGTAGAGCAGGCCGTAGCTCAGGCCGTGCAGGGCGCAGGTGGCATAGGTGACGGACGGCGCGTGGCGGATGGCGCAGCAGATCAGCGACAGCAGGTAGTAGTAGCGGAACGGGCTGTCCAGGCCCTCGTGGTAGAAGCACAGCAGGCCGATGAACAGGGCCTCCATGAGCGAAATCAGCAGCGGCCAGCGGCCGAGGAAGACGCGGCCGCGGAGGCTGGCCGCGGTGTCGAGCAGGGCGTAGCCGGCGCCGAGGGCGAGGATGGCGTTGAGGACGGCGGCGTGCGGGGCCGGGGGGCGGTGGAGGTTGACCAGGGCGTAGCCGACCAGGATGCCGAACCAGCGGATCTTGACGGCGATGGTTTCCGCGGCCAGCTCCCAGCGGGAGAGCGACGCGGCGGTGCGTGCGGTGGCCATGCGCGGCGCGGACCTCGGGACCGGGGAGGGGCGACGTAAGTATTATAAGAACGCTAGCCAGTGCCCGGCTCGTAGGGCAAGCAGCCTTGCTTGCCCTTGGCCGAACGGGCAAGCAAGGCTGCTTGCCCTTGGCCGAACGGGCAAGCAAGGCTGCTTGCCCTACGAGCCGGGCACTGGCGGCCCCGGTTGTGGCGGGGTCTCCTGACCCCGCCACGCGCCCGACCGGAGGTCTCCAAAAACCAAGGGAGTCCTTCGGTCGCGGACATGGCCCGGTCAGGAGACCGGGCCACAACGAGGGTCAGGAGACCGGGCCACAACGAGGAGTGCCAGGCCGCAAGCGGCGAGGTCAATCGCCGCGGACCAGGGTCCGCCGCACGCGCACCTCGCCCCCCTCCTCCCAGTCGAACAGCACCAGGTCCGCCGACACCCCCGCTTCGAGCCGGTCCACGGGTAGGCCCAGCAGTTCGCGCGGCCGTGCGGAGGCCATGTCCACCGCGTCCCCGAGGCTCACCCCCGCGTACCGCACCGCCTTGCCGATGCAGGCGTCGGTGAACACCCCCGAGCCCCCGAGGTAACTTGTCCCCGGGACGACCACCTTCCCGCCGGGCTGGACCTCGAACTCCTGGTCCCACTCGCGGTAGCGCCCCGGCGGCAGGCCGGCCAGCGGGCTGGCGTCGCAGGTGAGGACGGTGCGGGCGGGGGTCTTGACGCGCACGATGCAGCGCACGACCGCGGGCGGCAGGTGGTGGCCGTCGCAGATGATGCTGGCCCAGAGCTCGTCCGCGGCCAGCTGCTCCCAGAGGTAGTTGTCGTGCCGCGGCAGCACCGCGTGGGAGCCGTTGCCCAGGTGCGTGCTCAGGCGGGCGCCCGCGGCCACGGCCGCGCGGATGCGCGCCCCCGAGGCCGCGGTGTGCCCCAGGGCCACAACCACGCCGGCGCCGACCAGGCGCTCGATGAAGGGCAGCGCCCCCTCGTGCTCGGGGGCGAGCGTCACCAGCCGGATGCGGCCCCCGGCGGCCTCCTGCAAGCGGCAGAACTCGTCCCAGTCGGGCGGGCGCACGTGCCGCCGGGCGTGGGCCCCGCGCGGCCCGTCCTCGGGCGAGATGTACGGCCCCTCCAGGTGGAGCCCGGGCACGGCCCGGGCGACCGTGCGGTCCGTCTCGCAGGCCTGCCGCAGCGTGCTCATGCCGTGGGCCAGGGCCTCAAAGGAGTTGGTCACCAGCGTGGGACAGAGCCCGGCGACGCCGTGCCCGCGGCAGACGTCCACGACGTGGCGCACCGCCTCGCCGGTCAGATTCTCGGCGTTGAAGCTGTGGCCGTCGCAGCCGTTGACCTGCAAGTCGAACAGGGCCGGGGCGACCCAGCCTGCCTCGGCATCCACCGCCTGACTGGAGGGCGCGTCGAGGGAGCGGACGCGGCCCGCCTCCCAGGAGACTTCCACGGGCTGTCCGGTACGGTAATGGCGGGCTCGGATGCGCATACCGGCCATTCTATTCCCCCGAGCAACTTCTCCGGCCAAGAACCGAACCTGCGTGCCACCCTTCCTGCCAACTTGCCACAGGTTGGCAGGAAGGGTGGCACGCCATAAGTTCTTGGGAGAAGAGGCCTTGTGCAGGCCAATTGGCTCGCGTGCCAACTTGCCAAAATGGTCTCAAGGGTGGGAGCGGTGCGGATCGGGAACGACGGGCAGGGCCTGCACCGTTTACCCTCCTTTCCCTGGTTGCCTGGCTTTCCGCCAACTCTCCTCCACCTCATACACGTACCCGGTGGTGCTGTCCGGTTTGTCTTTCTCCCCTCTCCCCTCGGGGGAGAGGGGGGAAGAATCGGACAGCCTCACCGGGTACGTGTATCAGGCCGTGCGGCGGGTGCGTTGCGCGGATTCTGCTGGAGCGGTTACCCTGCCGGCGGTTATTACTCCGGCAAGGAAGTTCGTCACACGAACCCGAAGCGTAAGCGAGGAGCCTCCTCGCTTACGCTTCGGGTTCGTGTGCGGATCTTTCCCGCCGACGTAATATGCTGATCTCTACTCGACGAGCCGCAGCGAGGAGGCCCCGGTAATGGGCATCGACAACCTGCGACAGAAGTACGCGGACCTGAAGGCGGAGGCGGACCGCCTGGCCGGCGGCCTGCTGGACATCCCGCGCCGGGCGATGATCCTCTACAGCCTGTACCACGACTCCGGGGGCAACCACCCGTTCCCCCAGGTCGCGGCCCACGGGGCCCTCTGGGCGTACAGTTACTTCGAGATCGGCGGACGGCTCGGGCGCCTGATCGGCACCCGTTACTTCTACAACCCGACGGAGCAGGGCTACCGCCTGGGGCTGCTCGGGAGCTTTGCCGAGGAGTTCCGCCGGATCAACCGCTCCGTCTGCGTGGACGCCTACACAAACTATTACTTCACCCGGGACTTCGGGAGAGAGCCCGGGGCCGAGGAGGTGGTCCCGCCCGCTCTGCTTGACGTTCTCAACCGCGTGCACGCCGCCCGCGCCGCGGGCCGGGCGCTCAGCGCCCAGGAGCGGAAGAAGACGTACGAGGAGTCGTTCCTCTTCGAGCAGGAGGTGACGGTCGCCAGCGGGGTGATGCAGGCGGTGGGCCGGTTCGACTGCCCGTTCATGCAATTCCTGCTGCTGCGGCCGTTCGTGCGGATGGCGTACTTCCCGCCGATGCGCATGTTGATCTTCCGCAACTTCGCCGACAAGCAGGAGCGGATCGACAAGGGCTTGCGCGCCTACGAGTACGCCGAGAAGATGGGCTGGGACCACGTCCGCGAGTCGATGCGGCGCTACGGGCGGCTGCCGCGGCAGTTCTTCCGCTCGCCGGGGGACTACTGTGCGGCCCTGCTGGCCGGGGCGTCCGCGGGGACGGGGAGCGCGGTATGACCTTCCTGTCCTCACAGGGCGAACGGCCGTTATCCCCGGACCGAGAACAGCACGGCTTTCAGAGGACCCGCTGCGCCTGCGCGTTCTGCGCGGCCCCGTGCCGGCACATCCCGGGGAGCCTGGACGTCTCGGACCTGGAGCGGCTTTGCCCGGAGGGACAGGACCTGTTCGCCTGGGCGGAGGAGCACCTGCGCGCGGTGCCCGACAAACCTTTCCCGACGCTCGTGCCGGCCCGCGGGCTCGACGGGGGTTGCCACTGGTACTTCGACGGCAAGTGCGCGGTGCACGAGGCGGCGCCCTACGGCTGCGCCTTCTTCGACGTGCACATGTCGGAGGAGGAGGCCGGGCGGCGTGCCGCGGCCACCATCCAGGCCCGTCGGGAGGACGCCGCGGCCGGCGGGCTGTATCACCGGGTCTGGCTGCACCTGTGCCGCAAGGGCCTGACCAGCCCGTCGGGGGATCGGGACGGACTGGCCGGGGAATGGGCCCGTATCCACCGGCACGCCGAGGGCAGGCGCAGACGGGTGTCGGGGGCGTGACCCGCGGGGCAGCCGGCGAATCCCCGGAGGCACCCCAGGGACGGGCACTACAATACCCTGTGCCCCCGGCCCTGGAACTGGCCCTCTGGAGTTGACATGGCTCAGCCCAATACGGTTGCCCATCCTTCCGCGGCAGGCCCCGCCGGGGCAATCCCTGTCGAACAGGCTGTCTACCACCGGCAGCCCGCAGCGGCACCTGCCCTGGTCGGACGTTCCCCCGGTTTCGCGGACGAGTGGCTGGGGGCCGTCGCGGAACTGCTCACCGGCTTCGGCGAGCGCCACGGCGGCCTCGCCTGCCCGTCGGCGGTGTTCGCGCGGCCGCTGGGCAGGGAGCACGTCGCGGTCGTGCAGGTCGCGGACCTGGAACCGACACAGCCCGGGCAGGATCCCCCCCTCGGCTTCCGCGTGCTGGTATTGCCGCGGCGCGCCTACGCCGAGTCCCTGGGCGACCCGTTCGCCGTCGCGGACCGCTTCCCGCCCTCCTGGCACCCGACCGATCCGCTCGAGTCCCTGGCCATGCCGGCCGAGCCGCTGCCGCCGCGGACCGTCGAGCAGGTGCAGCGCGTGCTCCAGCGCGTCAAGGCGCACGCGCTGCGCGAGGACGAGGAGCCGCCGACCGCGGAGGAGGTCGAGGCCCGAGAGATCGCGCTGGCCGAGAGCCCGGCCCTGCTCGGGGGCGTGCAGGTGCTCGTGGACGGCGGCCGCGTGGTCTTCGAGCGGCCCGAGCCCGACACCGAGTTGATGCGCGGGCTGTGGACACTCCTGCCGACGCGGACGCGGTGCGAGCTGTGGCCTGCCAGCTTCGCCTTCGGCAACGCCCTGGGCTTCGACGCCCTCATCGTACCCGGGGCCGCCGGCGAGCAGTACGCGGGCTACACCAACGAGGACCAGGCGGCCGAGTACCCGGCCGGTAACTACGAGCTGCGGCTGCAGATCGCGGCCGAGGCCGGCGACCAGCAGGAGCTCGACGCCCTGTTCGGCCGCCGCAGCTGGAAAGAGACCTGGCGGCTCGGCCTGATCCTGCTCGGCATCCTGGCGGGGCTGGTCGTGTTCCTGCGCCTGACCGCTCCCGGCCCGGCGCCCGAGCGCCCCCGGCCCGCGCCTGCGCCCCAGCGCCCCACCCTGACCGCAGCGCAGCGGGCGGAGCGGGCGGGCGTGGCGACTGCGGTCGTATCCACCGGCAACCCGTGGGGCGCGCTGGGCCTGCTGAAGGTCGGGATGAGCAAGTGGTCGAACCCAGAGAGGGCCGCGCCGTGAGCGACCGGGGCGAGGAGCGGGTGCTGGTGGTGCCGACGGAGGTGCTGCGCGCGGCCGGGCTGTTCCATGGTTTCAGCCCGCGGGCCGAGCAATACCTGCCGCGGTTACTCGACCCGCGCCACCTGAGCTACCTCCCGCGGGCGCGGGCCGAGACCGACCCGGAGTACAAGCAGCTCATCCCCTACGCGGTCCTGCGCTGCGGCGAGCAGGTCTTCGCCTACGTCCGCGGGCAGAGCGGCGGCGAGGCGCGCCTGCGGGCCCTGCGCTCGATCGGGGTCGGCGGCCACGTCTGCGCGGAGGACGCGGCCCCGGCCGACGCGCCCTACCGCGAGGGCATGCTGCGCGAACTGGCCGAGGAGGTCGAGCTGGAGAGCGCCTACCGCGAGCACTGCATCGGCCTGATCAACGACGACAGCACGCCGGTCGGCCAGGTGCACCTGGGGGTCGTGCACCTCTTCGAGCTGGAGCGCCCCGCGGTGCGGCCGCGCGACCCCGCGCTGGCCGGGGCCGGCTTCGCCCCGCTGGAGGAGCTGCGCCGCCATCGGGAGGAGTTCGAGACCTGGTCGCAGTTCCTTCTCGCCGAGGGGATCTTTTGATCCCGGCACCGAGCCGGGGAAGAACTTTTTCCCGGTTTGACACGCCCGTTTTTCAAACCTACTGTTGTTGCGAGTACGCTCCTGTTGGTGCAGGGGCGAAGTTTCCATCCTCGAAACGGCTAACCTGTCGTAAGGCAGGGGCGCAAAGCCATGGGTCCGCCGCCCCCCTTCGGGCCGCGTGCGGATCGCCAGGCTGCCGAAAGGAGTAGGAAGATGAAGAAGCTGATGCAGAAGGTGGCCGACTTCCTGAAGCGCGAAGACGGCCCGACGGCGGTCGAGTACGCGGTCATGCTGGCGCTGATTATCGTGGTGTGCATCACCGCGATCACCGCGCTGGGCAGCAACGCCAACAAGACCTTCACGTCCGTCGGCAACACCATCGGCTCGACGGCCAGCTAAGCGCCGAAGACCGAATGGGAGGGTAAGCCACCGACCCGCCAGGGCGCCCCGGCAGCACTCAAGCCGCCGGGGCGCCCTGTATTGCGCGCCGACCCCGCCCGCACACTTCCGCCTGCTCAGACCGCCCCGCCCCCCGCACCGCTGTCCCTTCGCCCCGCCGCTACAACCCGTCCAGTCGGTACAGCCGCGAGAACCCTCAAGAGGCGCGGCTGCGGCGTCCGAAAACACAAGGGGAACGGGGAAGGCCCCGCCACGTCACTCGCCCGCATTTCCCCGGGTATCTCGGAAAGGAGCGAACCGTGAGCGACCGTCAGAGCAACGTGTTCCGCCCGCAGCTGGAGGCCCTGGAAGACCGCTTCGTGCCGGTCAGTCTCCGTAACTTCACAGGGTTTAACCCGTTCGCGGTCGCGCAGCCGCCGGCGGCCAGGGTTACCCATCAGCCGCCGTTCATTTTCAACCCATTCCAGCAGCCGCAGGGGATCAGCGTGCCCAACCTGCCGTCCGTCAGCGGGCGTGTGACGCAGCCGACCGACGGCGGGTTCTTCCCGCCCCCCGCGACCACCCCCACCACTTTCTTCCCGCCCAGCCTGTTCGGCGGGCAGTCCGGCTTCTTCCCGTTCCGTTGATCCCTTCAGAGCCCGCAGCGTCAGCGAGGGCGGTAGACTCCGTCCTCGCTGACGCTGCGGGCTCTGACCGGGGGCTACTTCCCCCGGGTCTTGTCGCGGATCGGCACGCCCGGGGGCCGGCCGGGGCCGAATCCACCCTGGCGCACGAACCAGGGTCGCGTGGTCGTGTCGGTTTTGAAGAAGCGCAGCATCAGCTGGCCGACTTTTTCCATGCCCGACGGCGACAGGTGCGTGCCGTCCTTCGCGAAGTCCTTCTCCTCATAGAAAAAGCCGTCGGCCCGCTTCGTGGCACCGTTCGCCCAGAGGTACGGGCCCCAGCTCAGCCACGGCGCCTTCACCGCGCCCCTGGCGGGGTCGTAGTTCAAAAGCGGATCCCCCTGGATCTGTCGCTCGATCAGCCACTTGACCGCGAAGCCGGATTCGTAGGCGTACGGCTCGGGGTTGAGCCGCTTCCTGGCGTAGCCGCCGTAAGTGCGGCTCGACAGGTAGACGACCTTGAGGTTGGGGAAGCGGTCGTGCAGGACCTGGACGACACGCGCCATCTCCCACTGGAGCTTCTTCGCATAGCCCGGGAACCCCTCGTTAGGCCCCGCGTCGGCCTGCTTCATCCAGACGGCCTGCACCTGGGCGCGGCTCACCCCTGCGCCCCTCAGCCGCCGGTCCACCTCGGCCCAGTACTGCTTGCCGCCGCCGGCCCCCTCGGGGTCCATGATCCGGACCGCGGTCATCCCGCCCTGGGCCCCGTTGACGAACACCAGCGCGGGGTTGCGGTCGGTGTCCGCGGCGAGCTCCTTCTGGAAGCCGCTCGAGGCCTGTGACGTGTTGCTCATGCCGACCGAGAGCAGGACGGTCTTCCCTGTGGGGCTCGGCTTGCCGTCGGGGTCGAGCGGCTGGATCTGTTTGGCCAGGGCCAGCCCCGCCTTCTCGTGGGCCGGGGGCCGCTGGTTCTTGCCGTCGGGGTACAGGCCGCCCGTGTGGCCCTGGTAGAGCGTCTCTCCCGTCTCGGTGAGCGGTTTGAGCTTCGACGAGTCGAAGGCCGGCGGCGCGGGCCGTTCGCCGCCGTCGGGCTTGAGGCCGACGATGAACTCCTTGCCGTCGCGGCGGGCGGATTTGAACATCACCTCCGCGCCCTCGCGCAGGCCGCTCAGTTTCTCCGCGAGGTCCTTGCCCCTCCGGCCGACTACCTGGGTCTCCTCGCTCAGGTGGTAGACCTGGTCCTTGCCCGCCACGGTCAGCGTCAAGGTCAGGCCCTGGAGGTCGAGCGTCTTGACCTTGCCGCGGCGGATCTCGCCGCGCTGCCCCGCGCCGGGGACGCGCAGCCCGACCAGCACGCGCTTGCCGTCCCGGTCCGCGACCTTGAACATCACCGGCGTCCCGGGTTTGAGCTGCTGCCATCTCAGACCCCCGGCGCCGTCCTGTTCGGCGCCCGCGAACCGGGTCTGGGGCGTGATCGCCACCTCGATGTCCTTGCCGTCTGCTGCCAGCGTCAACGTGCCCCTGTCGGCATCGACCTTCTTGACCCTTCCCTTCTGGATGTCCTCCTGCGCCCCGAGGGCGCCGGCGAGCAGCATTGCCGACAGCACGGCGAGCGCACGTAAACGCGCCATTGGACCCTCCTTTCTGATGAGTGCCGATCCGCGGATAGTGTAGCCACCCACCCTTGGCTAATCGAGCCGGCGCGCGCGGCCGGGGAGGGTGCGTATAATGGGGTACGCTCATCCGGCCGGGGGGAGGCACCGCCCAACGGATCCCGAGCGGACTTCGAGGATCCCGCTCATGGTTCAACCAGCGCGCCACGAAACCGTCACCCTGGCACAGGCCCGGGAGATTATTCTCTGCATGGCCCACCGGCACAGCGTCCTGCTGCTGTCCGGGCCCGGCGTGGGCAAGTCCGACGTCGTCTACCAGTCGGCCGCGGCCGCGGGGCTGCCGTGCCGGTCGCTCGTCGGCACGCAGATCGCGCCGGAGGACGTCAGCGGCATCCCGCGCATCGTCGGCGAGCGCTCCGTCTTCTGCCCGCCGCGCGTCCTGCTGCCGGAGAAGCCCGAGCCGTTCTGCCTGTTCCTCGACGAGCTGCCGGCCTGCACGCCGGACATCCAGAAGGCGTTCTACGCCCTGCTGCTCGAACGCCGCCTCGGCGAGCACCCCTTGCCCGAGGGGACGTGGGTCGTCGCCGCGGGCAACCGCGTCGAGGACCGCTCGCTGGTGCGCGCCCTGAGCAGCGCGCTGGTCAACCGCGTGATCATCTTGCAGGTGCGCGTGGACGTGGGCGAGTGGCTGGCCTGGGCCCGCGGGCAGAAGCTCCGGCCGGAGGTCGTCGCCTTCATCGAGGACAACCCGGAGGTGCTACAGCGATCGGTCCCCGACCGGCCGGCCCCCTTCTCGACGCCGCGGGCCTGGGCGGCGCTGGCGCAGGCCCTCGACCGCGTGGAGGCCGCGGGGCACCTGAACCCGACGACGCGCCTCGCCCTCGCGGTCGGGCGCCTCAGCGCCGCCGACGCGGAGAAGTTCTGCCGCGCCGCAGGGCGCGGGCGGCTCCCGGTTGAGGATGTGGCAAACGTCAGCATCACGCTGTCGCAGGCCAAGAAACTGGTGCTGTCCCTGGCCGGCGAGCAGAGCCTTCTCTTGCAGGCCCCGCCCGGCGTGGGCAAGACCGCCATCGTCGCCGAGGCCGCGGCCGAGGCCGGGCTGCCGTGCCGCTCGCTGCTGGGGACGCAGATCGCGCCGGAGGATGTCAGCGGCATCCCGCGCATCGTCGGCGAGCGCTCCGTCTTCTGCCCGCCCCGCGTCCTGCTCCCGGAGGAGCCGCACCCCTTCTGCCTGTTCCTCGACGAATTGCCGGCGTGCAGCGCGGACGTGCAGAAGGCGTTTTACCCGCTGCTGCTGGAGCGGCGGCTGGGCGAGCACGCCCTGCCCGCGGGCAGCTGGGTGGTGGCCGCGGGCAACCGCACCGAGGACCGCGCCCTGGTCCGCGACCTGAGCGCCGCCCTGGTCAACCGGCTGTTCCTCCTCCAGGTCCGCGTGGATGCCGAGGAGTGGTTCGCCTGGGCGCGGCGGCAGGGGGTGCGCGAGGAAGTCGTGCTGTTCCTGCAGCACATGCCCGAGGCGCTGATGCGGCCGGTGCCGGCCGAGCCGGTGCCGTTCTCGACCCCGCGGGCCTGGGCCATGCTCGCCGAGGCCCTGGACCTGGCCGAGCAGCGCGGCATCCTGACGCGCGAGATCCGCCGGGCCCTGGCGTTCGGTCGGGTCTCGCCCGAGGACGCGGCCATGTTCTGCGCCATGACCGAGGAGTCCATCGCCCGCCTGCGCCCGGCCGAGCACTACGTCGAGCACCCCGACGATCTGCCGACGGGCGAGGCGGCCCGCTGGTTCGTGCTCAACCGGGTGCGGCGGCTCGCCGAGGCCGGGAAGCTGGGGGGCCACAAGCCCGCGGTCATCTGCCGCTTCCTGCGCGCCCTGTCGCAGGAGCACCGCCTGACGCTGCTGGTGGACGCGGTCCCGCTCTGGGGGGCGCTGGGGGCCGACGAGGTGCTGCTGGAAACGCTCTGGGAAGTCACGGGGGTGGGGGCATGAAACCGACGGCCGAGCAAGAGCTGCTGGACACGGTCCACGAGGGCCTGCGCCGCCTGGGGCTCACCTTCCCTTACCTGGTGGGCCTGATCCAGAAGGTCGAGGTCCACCTGGACCCGCGCGTCGCCACCGCGGGGGTCTTCGCCTCGGGCCGGCTGGTGCTCAACCCGGAGTTCGTGCGCGCGCTGTCCGCGGCGGACCTGCGTTTCGTGCTGGCGCACGAGCTGTACCACCTGACGCTGCGCACGCACGAGCGCGCCGAGGGGACGGACCCGCTCACGTTCAACTTCGCCCACGACTACATCATCAACGACCTGCTGCGCGAGGAGCTGCAGCTGGACCACATCCCGGCCGGTGGGGCGGACTGGCCGGGCGCCCGCACGCTGTCCGCGGAGCGACTCCTGGGCGAGATGCAGCGCAACCCCTCGATGCGGCCGTCGGGCTCCTGGGACCAGCTGCTCGGCACGGCCGGCGGCGACTCCGAGGGCGAGGCGGGCGAGGGGGCGGGACAGGGACAGGGGCCGCCGGGCGACGTGCTCGACAGCGCCCTGGAGCGGGAGATGTTTCCCGAGACGGGGATGAGAGAGCAGGCAGCCCGCACGCGCGCGGTGCAGGAGCAGGCGGCGCGGGCGGTCAGCCTGCAGGCGCTCATGGAGGCGATGAGCGGCCAGGGCAAGGGGCAGGACGGCGGGGCGGGGCAGGGGACCGTGGACGCGCTGCGCGGCTGGTACCGGCCGCCGTGGGAGCTGGCCCTGCAGCGCTGGCTGGAGTCGGTGGCCCCGAGCGACCGCAGTTACGCCCGCCCGTCGCGGCGCGGTGCCGACCGCACCGACGTGGTCCTGCCCGGGCGCAAGCGCGAGGGCTGGACGCTGCACGTCGTGCTGGACACCAGCGGCTCGATGGTCGAGGAGGTCCCGCGCGCCCTGGGCGCCATCGCCGACTTCTGCGAGGCCCTGGGCGTCGAGCAGATTCACCTGATCCAGTGCGACACCGCGGTGGGCAGCGACGAGATCCTGGCGCCCGCGGAGGTGGCCCGCTGGCGCGTGACCGGCTTCGGCGGCAGCGACCTGACGCCCGCGATGCTGCGCCTGGCCGAGGATCCCGACGTGGGGGCGGCCGTGGTGGTGACGGACGGCGAGATCGACTATCCCGAACACGCGATGCCGTACCGCGTGCTCTGGGTGCTGCCCGCCTGGAAGAGTGTGAGTGAATTCACCCCGCGTTACGGCAAGGTGATCGCCATGACGCAGGGCTGAGCCGGGCGGCGGCGAAGGGTCTGTAGAGAGGAGGACGCCATGAAGGTGATAGAGCAGCTGATCGCGTACTTCGAGGAACGGGGGAAGCTGTCCCGCCGGCAGGTCGCTCAGCTGGTGGAGAAAGGCTACTGGGGCCAGTACACCAGCGCCGACCTGCGCTCACTGGAGAAGAAGGTGGGCCAGAGCTTTTTCTTCCAGGTCACCGGCGAGGCCAGCGGGCCGCTGTGGGGAACGGATGTCTACACCTCGGACTCGTCGCTGGGGACGGCGTGCGTGCACGCGGGCCTGCTGCGGCCCGGGCAGAGCGGGGTGGTGAAGGTGACCATCGTGCCGCCGGTCGCGGTCTACCCCGGCTCGACCCGCCACGGCGTCAGCAGCCGCGACTGGACGACCGGCTGGTCCGGGGCGTACCGCGTGGAGCTGGTTCGGAAGTGACCCGCCGGAACGGATGCACACTGACCCGAAGCGTAAGAGCGAGCGGACAGAACTGTGGGGCAGACATCCCTGTCTGCCGTAAGCCGGAGGCAGACAGGGATGTCTGCCCCACGCCCCGGAGTCCTGTCCGCCCGCTCTATGCGAGGAATATCCTCGTTAACGCGTCGGGTCCGTCTGCGGATCTTTATTCCAGAGGGAATAGTCCGGGCCGGTCCGGGATCGTACTGTGTGGCAGCGGAAAAGAACGAGGCAGAGCAAGCGAAGAACGTACAGGGGAAGTAGTAACCGCAAAGGCAGGTCGGGGCCTCTAACTGTTGTCCCCGTCCGCGCGACCGATCATACCCCGGGAGCCGACTCAACGGGCGACTGGCAGGGGGCTGCCGGGGGCCTTTTCTCGAGGGAGGACCGCGTATGAAACTGCCATGCCCTGTGCCGCTGCAAAACCCGTGGTCACCCGTGGGCTACCGCGTCGTCGAAGTCGCGGACGAGACCTCCCCGGGGGCCGAGGCCGGCCCGCGAACAGGCAGGGCCACGGGGGCGGCCTTCCCCTCCTCCCCGCTGGGCTACCAGCTCGTCCCGGTCGCCGAGGAAGCGGGACCTCAACCGCGGCCTGTCCGGCACCACCGCCGGCCGGCCGAGCGCGAGCGGGCGTACAACCTCGCGCTCGCCCTGAAGCGCCCGCGGGGGCGCGAGCCCGGCCCGTCAGTCCCCTGGGGCCCCATCGCGGCCGCCGGGCTGGGCGGGATCGTCCTGCTGTTCCTGCTGGTGATGTCCGCTCTGCCCGACCGGGGGCCGCCCATGCCGCCCCAGGCAGTCGTGCAGGTCCAGCCGGTCGCTCAGGCAGACATCCCGCAAGCGGCCGAGGTGATCTTGCCGGAGATCGCTCCCGACCCTGGGGAGGGGAAGGGGCAGCAGCCCGCCGAAGCGGCGGCGGTGAAGGCCCCGCCCAAAGAGCCGGCGCTGCCGGCCGCGGAAGCCTGCCCGCCGGCCAAGGGGGGCGGACCGGTCCTTGAGCGCGAGACGTTCGGCACCGCGGTCGCCTTCGCGCGCAACCCCGCCGAGGCCCTCCGGCAGGCGGGCGCCGAGCACAAGCTCGCGTTCGTGCTGCACGTCTCGGGGAACTTCGAGGAAGCCCGGTTCACCTGAAACAACGCCGAGGCGCTCCGTGTGAACGCCCTGGCGAACCCCGAGGTCGGCCGCTACCTCAACTGGCATTTCGTGTCGGGCTTCCAGAAAGTCGCGACCTTCCAGATCAACGGCGCCCAGAAGCAGGGCGGCAACGTCGCGGGCTACTTCTGCACGCCCGAGGGCCGCGTGCTGCACGCGGTCGCGGGGCCCGTGGACGCCGAGACCTTCCTGCGCGAGGCCCGCTGGGCGAATGAGACCTTCCAGCTCGCGCAACTCGAGCCGCCCGCGCCGGACCGGCTGCCGTCCGCCTTCCGCAAGGCGCACCTCGCCCGGCTGCGGCAGGAGCACAACGTCCGCCTGCCCGAGCACCGGCTCCCGCGCCCGGACGCCGCGCGCGCGAAGGCCCTCGACCAGCTGCTGGCTCAGAACCCGCACCTGGGCGTGGGGACCCAGGGCAAGGTGCACCTGTTGCTGGCCGTGGGTCCGACGCCGCGCCTGGGCGAGGTGTACCGGGTGGTGTTCGAGCGGATCCTGAACGAGAGGATCTCGACGGACCCGGTCGCGGTGAACCGCTGAGGGGACGGACCTTGTCCACGAAGAAGTGGCTGCTGCTGGGCGGGGTTGGCGTCCTCGTGCTGGGGGCGCTGGCCGGCGGGGTCTGGCTGTTGTTTTCCTGGGTCTTCGCCGTGACCGGCGAGGCAGCCCAGGCGGCCGACCGCTTTTTCCAGCTGGTCGCGGAGGGGAAGGTCGCGGAGGCATACCAGTCCTCCGCCAGCGCCCTCCGCGCCCAGCAAGACCTCGACACCTTCACCGCCGGGGTCAAGCGCCTGGGGCTGACCGAGTGCGCCTCCACCTCCTGGCCCAGCCGCCACGTCGTCAACAACGTGGCCACCCTGGAAGGATCGATGACGACCCGGCAGGGCGGCACGGTCCCCCTGAAGGTGGTCCTTACCCGGGAAGGGGACGCATGGCGCGTGACCTCCGTAACCGGCCCGGCGGGGGTCGGGGCCGGGGGCGTGAAGAGGCCGGTCCCGCCCGAAGACAGGCTCCGCGGGCTAACGACCGCGACGCTGCTGGACTTCAACAAGGCGCTGGGCGCGAAGGACTTCACCGCGTTTCACGGTAAATCCTCGAGGCAACTGCGGCAGCAGATTGCGCCCGCGCGCTTCCTGAAGGAGTTCCAGCAGTTCCTCGACAAGAAGATCGACCTGGCGGGTATCAAGGACGTGCAGCCCGTCTTCGAGCCGGCCCCGTTCGTGGACGACGAGGGTGTGCTCACCCTGTCCGGCTTCTACCCCACGCAGCCTGTGCGCGTGCAGTTCCGGCTGCGCTACGTCTACGAGGATCCGGACTGGAAACTGCTCGGCATCAACGTCAAGACGGGCGATTGAGCGGTACGGTCGCCGTTAGGGCCGCGTCTCGGTGCGGACGTGCCGTTCGGAGAGCGTCCCGGTGATGCGCTGCCCGGACGGGGCGGGCAGGCGGACGCGGACCCGCAAGTCATCCTCCATCTTCAGCGCAAACGTACTCGAACCACCATCGATGCAGGCGTCCACGGTCAGGGAGACCGCCAGGCGCGCGCCCGGCTCCAGCGCCGCCCCGCGGGCGTCGAAGTCCACCCCCGACACCGGCACCTCGACCGCGAACTCCAGCACGCCAAACACCCGGCCGTCGCGCGGGTAAGCCCTGGTCAGCTTGCCCGTGGCGGTGAGCTTGACTTCGTCGAAGCGCACCTGCGCGGGCTTGGGCCAGGCTTGCAGAAGCGGCCGCGGGTCGAAGGTCCACGTTTCGCCCACTTTCACCGCCCTGCCCGGGAGCATGCCGTCGAGCAGGTTGACGTCCTTCTTCTGGCGGAACCCTTCTTGCAGCTCGTGGACGAACTCCTCCGGCGGGGAGACCCCCTCGAACCGCACGCGGCAGCCCTCGGGCCCGCGCTCGACGGTGAAGGTCTTGCCGTGGAAGGGGAGTTCGCTGGCCTTCTTGTTGACCTCGATCGTGGCGCGGTCACAGCGCCGGCGCAGGCGGTTGACCTGCCCGCTGGCGGGGTCGCGCTCCAGGACGGTCTCCTCGTAGACCGCCTGACGTACGCTGTGGTCGCTGCGCTTGCCGACCTCCAGGCCGGTGGCGTCCACCTGCCGCGTGGTCATCTCGGTGGTCAGCGTGTCGTCGTAGCGAGTGGTTTCGCCGTCGCCCCCTGGCCGGAGCTTGATCGAGTAGGCTTCCTGCCCCCAAACCTGCGCGGGGAGGACGGTGAGGACGAGGCAAACCAGTATAAGCGTCATGCGTGCCACGCGCGGGCCCTCCGTGCGACCGCCGGCCCGGCCAGGACCGGCGCGCAGGGAATACCCCGACGGGAGGAAATCTGCAAGATCGGTTACAGGGGCAGGAAGAGAACCTGATCCTTCCACTCGCCAGGATCGACCTCGAGGGAGAGAAACAGGATCTCGTCAATCGCCTGGCCTACCGGCGTGCGCTCGGGCACGAGAAAGACGCCGGGCATCGGCTTACCCTCAGCCACCCGTTGGGACGCAGCTGGCGGGACTGTCGAGACATCATGCGTAAGAAGCACGCGGCCCTGGCTGGCGGCCCACTCCAGGATCTCGGGGTCAGGCGTCCGCATGAGGCCCACGTCCTGTACGCGGACGAGATCGAGTTCGGAGTGCCGACGAAACAGGCCGCGCACGATGTCGCCGTTGAAGTTCTCGTCACTGACCAGGCGGAGCATGAGGGCCTTCCTTCTGGCTCCGACGCGCCATCAGGCGGGCCCGCAGCTGGGCGCGGTCCGGCTGCCTCGCCTCGATCGTTCGGCGGATCGCCTCCGCTTCCTCAGCCCGTTTACGTAGGTAATCTTCTACTTCGGCCTTGTGCCGGAGATACCAGGTAATGACCGCGTAGACATCGGCGAGTTGAAGGGTGTCGTAGCTCTGGACGATGCCTTCGGGAGTCGCCCCGTCCTCGAAGGCGTGGATGATCCGCTCGAGCAGGACACGTGTGCCGGTGACGCGCAGGCCGCCGTGTCCGTCGTCGAACAAGGGAACGGCAACGGGCTGGATGGGCATGGTCATGGCTCGGCCCCTGGAGGGTTTCCGGCGCTTGCGAATTCGCCCCGATCGGCGCTGGCTCAACTGAGCCGCACCGCCATTACGTTACCGCATGTCATGCCGTCCCCGCTACCCCGCACTGCTCACTTCCGCGCCCCCGCCCGCAGCCGCTACTCCCACTACTTCCCACTCCGCTTCCCGGAAGGTCGCATCCTCTAGCCGCCAGGCCCGGACGACGGGCTCGCCGCCTTTGAGGGAAATGATGAAGTGAACGATTATCTCGCCGTGCGCGTTCCGGGCCAGGTCCTTCTTGCTCGGCACCGGCTCAGAAGTCGGGTGCGAGTGGTACACCGCAAGGTGGTCGAGCCCGCGCTGGCGCATGTCGCGGTGCGCCCGCAGCAGTTCGTGCGCATCCGCGTCGTACTCGACGGGGCTGCCCGCGGCGTTGACGAGCGGGTAGCGGGCCTCGACCCGGGCCGCCTCGCCCTCGACGCGCCCGCCCAGCAGGCCGCAGCACTCGTTGGGCAGTTCCGCCTGCGCCTGGGCGACCATCTCGCTGAGAATCTGGGCAGGCAGGAGAAGGCGAAATCGCATTGACAACGGGACCCGTCCTTTCGAAGATAGCAGTCTTCGTTGCGCGGGAGGATGGGCGAACTGTCCTCCCTTTTTGTTTTATTCGCCCTGACACACAGCTGAGAGACACATGGCGCGGGACAAGGTCATCCTCGCGTACAGCGGGGGCCTGGACACCTCGGTGATGGTGCCCTGGATCGGGGAGAAGTACAACCTCGACGTGGTCGCCCTCACCATCGACCTGGGGCAAGGGGAGGACATCGAGCGCATCCGGCAGAAGGCCCTCAAGACCGGCGCGGTCGATGCCGTCGCCACCGACGCGCGCAACCTGTTCGTCGATTACTTCGTCTGGCCGGCGCTGATGGCCGGTGCCCTGTACGAGGGCAAGTACCCGCTGGCGACCGCCCTGGGACGCCCCCTGATCGCGAAGTTGATGGTGGACACCGCCCGCGAGCACGGCGCGAAAGCCGTCGCCCACGGCTGCACCGGCAAGGGGAATGACCAGGTCCGCTTTGACGTGACTTTCCAGACCCTGGCGCCGGATTTGCAGATCATAGCCCCGGTGCGCGAATGGAAGATGACCCGCGACGAGGAGATCAAGTTCGCGCAGAAGCACGGCATCCCCGTCGAGGCCACCCAGGAGAGCCCGTACAGCATCGACCAGAACCTCTTCGGCCGCAGCTGCGAGGCCGGCGTCCTGGAAGACCCCTGGGACGAGCCGCCGGAAGGGGCGTTCGCGTGGACGACCGACCCGGCGAAGGCGCCGAACGAGCCGGAGTACGTCGAGGTCGAGTTCGAGCAGGGCCGGCCGGTCGCCCTCAACGGCAAGAAGATGGACGGCGTGCCGCTGATCGAGCGGCTGAACGAGCTGGGCGGCAAGCACGGGGTCGGGCGGATCGACCACGTCGAGAACCGGCTCGTGGGCATCAAGTCGCGCGAGCTGTACGAGGCGCCCGCGGCGGTGATCCTGCACGACGCCCACCGCGAGCTGGAGTTCCTGTGCCTGAGCAAGCAGGCCCAGCGCTTCAAGACGCTGGTGTCGCAGGAGTACGCGGACATCATTTACAACGGGCTCTGGTTCAACGCCTTCCGACTGGACCTGTTCCAGTTCGTGCTCAGCAACCAGCGCTTCGTGACCGGCCTGGTGCGCGTGAAGCTGTTCAAGGGCAAGGCGATGGTGGTGGGCCGCAAGAGCGAGTTCAGCCTCTACAGCAAGAAGCTGGCGACCTACGAGACGGGCGACCAGTTCGACCACGACGCGGCGAAGGGGTTCATCCGGCTGCACGGGCTGGGGCAGCAGACGCAGGCGCGGCAGCAGCTGCTCAAGGGAGGAAAAGGCTTCGACCTGCCCGGGCTGCTCAGTCACCGGGCCGACGAGGGGAAATGACAGATTTATCGGTTCGCGCTCGCAGCGCATGCGCTGCGAGCGCGAACCGATAAATCAGGCCCCCGAAGGTCGAATTCCCACAATTAAGCTATTATGGAACAGGAAGGGGCGTGATCATGGGTAACGAAATGATGGACCTTGACCAGCTGGCCGTCTACTTGCAGCGCGACGCGCGCGAGGTGAGCAAGATGGCCAGCCGCGGGTATCTGCCGGGGCACAAGGTCTCCGGCGAGTGGCGCTTCCATCCGGCGGAGATCAACCACTGGATCGAGACGCAGATGCACGCCTACACCGAGCAGGAGCTGACGGCCCTGGAGCAGGGGGCCGACCAGGGCCCGCTGCTGTCGTCGCTGCTGTCGGAGAACGCGATGGCGGTGCCGCTGCGGGCGTCGTCGCGGGCCTCGGTGCTGAAGGAGCTGGTCCGCCTGGCCGAGCAGTCCTGGCAGGTGTTCGACCCGGAGGCGGTGCTGGAGGCGATCCGGCAGCGCGAGGAGATGGGCAGCACGGCCCTCGACTCGGGCGTGGCGGTCCCGCACCCGCGGCGGGCGCTGCCCCGGGCGCTGGGCGACCACGTCGTGGCCTACGGCCGGACGCTGAACCCGGTCCCGTTCGGCAGCGGCCGGAGCGGCCTGACGGACATCTTCTTCCTGGTCTGCTGCCGCGACGACCGCACGCAGCTGCGCGTGCTCGCCCGGCTGTCGCGGCTGATGCTGCGGCCCGGCTTCGTGGACGAGCTGCGCGCCGCCGCGACCCCCGCCGAGACGCTGCAGCTGATCGAGGCGGCGGAGCAGGAACTCGTGGGCGCCGAGCAGTAGGCGCGCTTTTGCGAAGCGCTAACAGAAGAACCCCTCCCCCCGGCCCCCTCCCCGAAGCGGAGAGGGGGAGAAGAGGGATGTCTGTCTTGCTCCCCCTCTCCGCTTCGGGGAGGGGGCCGGGGGGAGGGGTCCTTCCACTGCCTTTCACCACGCCTCAGCCCATGCTCATCAAGCCCGGCACCAAGGTCAACCTGAAAGAACTTGACCCGGCCGAGACCGGCGAGTTCCGCTCCGAGGAGCAGGCTGACGCAGCGCTTCAGAAATACCTCGAGGAGCTGGACGGCCTGCAGCGGCTGCTCTACGCCGAGAACCGCCGGGCGCTGCTGGTCGTCCTGCAGGGGATGGACACCTCGGGCAAGGACGGCACGGTGCGCAAGGTGATGGGCGGACTCACCCCGCTCGGGGTCGAGGTCAAGGCGTTCAAGGTGCCCAACGAGGAGGAGCTGGCCCACGACTTCCTCTGGCGCGTCCACCGGGCGGTCCCGCGCCGCGGCTACATCGGCATCTTCAACCGCTCTCACTACGAGGACGTGCTCGTCGTCCGCGTGCACGAGCTGGTGCCGCGCAAGGTCTGGAAGGCCCGTTACGAGCAGATCAACGGGTTCGAGAAGATGCTCGTCAAGAACGGCGTGATCGTCCTCAAGTTCTTCCTGCACATCAGCAAGTCCGAGCAGCGCGACCGGCTCCAGGCCCGGCTCAGCGACCCGACGCGCTACTGGAAGTTCTCCCTGCACGACGTCGAGGAGCGTCACCACTGGCCGGCGTACCGGAAGGCCTACGAGGACGCCCTGACGCGGTGCAGCACGAAGTGGGCCCCCTGGCACGTCGTGCCGGCCGACCACAAGTGGTACCGCAACGTCGCGGTTGCGAAGGTCCTCGTCGAGACGCTGCGCGGCCTGGACATGAAGTACCCGGAGCCCACCATCGACCTCAGCAAGGTCGTGATTGACTGACCGGGAAAACGAACTTTCTCACCCCACCTCTGTAAGATGCTGCCGCGGCCCGCGTACCACCTTCGGGCGGACGCTCCCGGGCCTTTTGCCGCTGGCGGGGCGGTTCGCGCGGGCGGTATACTGAGGGGCATGAGCGAGCAGCCCCCCGGCGACGAAACCCGGCTCACCCTCATCCAGCGCGTCCGCGCCCTGGACGCGGACGGCTGGAACGAGTTCACCGTCCTGTACGACTCCCTGCTGACGGCCTACGTGCGGGACTGCGGCCGCCGCTACCAGATGGGCCTGGACGAGCACGACCTGGACGAGGTCAAGCAGGAGGTGCTGATCAAGCTCTACCACGCCCTGCCCGGGTTCGAGCTGGACCGCGAGGGGCGCGGCCGCTTCCGCACCTGGCTGTGGCGCGTGGTGCACAACGCGACCATCGACCACGTGCGCAAGCGCCGCCGCGGGCAGGCCGCGGACGACCCGGCCGCGCCGCCGCGCGGCCGCGAGGTCGCCCTGGATTCGGCGATGATCGGGAACGTCGCCGAGGAGGCCCCGCCGCCCGACGAGGAGCTGATCGAGCAGCACGTCTGGGACGTGCGCCGGTACATCCTGCAGAAGGTCAAGGCGGAGATGCAGTCGAGCCACAAATGGGACTGCTTCGAGAGGCACATCCTCCAGGGCCGGCCCAGCGCCGAGGTGGCGGCCGAGCTGGCCGTGTCGGTCAGCGCGGTCAACACCTACTCCTCGCGCGTGCTGGCCCGCATCCGCCAGCTGTCCGCGGAGTACGAGGCCGAGTTCTGACGCGGCACTCCCCCCTCGCCCCCGCTTCCGGGGAGAGGGGCCGGGGGTGAGGGGGAGAGCACTACAAGACCCCCTCACCCCCGACCCCTCTCCCCCGAAGCGGGGCGAGGGGAGCCAAAGACAACCAGGGACCGCGACCATGCCGCCCGCCTCTTCATGTGCCGAGATCGACCTGCTGCCCGTCAGCCTGGGGGAAACGGCCTCCCCCGAGGTGCAGACGCACCTGGACGGCTGCCCGGTCTGCCGACGCCGCCTGGACGCGCTTCGCGGCGAGCTGCACAACCTGCGCCGCGCGGCGGACGCGCTCGACTCGACCACCCAGACAGACCTTACTCGCCGCGCCGAGTCCCTGCGCGCCGCGCCCGCGGTGATCGGCAAGTTCCTCGTGCTGGGCACGCTCGGCGGGGGCGGGCAGGCGACGGTCTATCACGTCCTGCACCCGCAGCTGAAGAAGGAGCTGGTCGTCAAGCTCGCACGGGAGACAACCCCCGCGGACGAGGCCGAGCGCGACCTGCTGGTGCGCGAAGGGCGGGTGCTGGCGGAACTGGATCACCCCGGCCTGGCCCGCGTCCATGACCTGGGCTTCCATGACGGCCGGCCGTTCCTGGTCATGGAGTACGTCCGCGGCGTCACCCTCGAGCAGTACGCGCAGGGGCGGCGGCTGACCCCGCGGCAGGCCGCGGGGCTGATTGCCGCGGTGGCCCGCGCCCTGGGGTCCGCCCATCGCGTCGGGGTCGTACATCAAGACGTCAAGCCGTCAAACGTCGTGATCGACGAGGCCGGGCGCCCGCGGCTGATCGACTTCGGCCTGGCCCGGCTGCGCGGCGCCTGGACCGGGGGCGCCGCGCAGCCGGGCGGGGGCACCGCGGCCTTCATGGCGCCCGAGCAGGCCCGGGGCGAGGAGCAGCGCGTCGGGCCGCAGAGCGACGTGTTCGCGCTGGGTGGGGTGCTTTACTTCCTGATGACAGGCCAGCAGCCTTTCCCCGGGCCGGGCTGGCATGAGGCGATGAAGCGGGCCGCGCAGTGCGACCTCGACCGGGAAGCGCTGCGGCGGGCGAAGGTGCCGCGGGGGCTGGAGGCCATCTGCCTGCGCGCCCTGGCCGCCGAGCCCGGCGACCGCTACCCGGACGCCGACGCGCTGGCCGCCGACCTGGAGCGGTTCGTGGCCCGGCCGCGCGTGCTGCTGGGCTGGGCCGCGACCGCCGCGGGGGTGCTGGCCCTGCTGGGCGGCTGGTGGCTTTTCAACCAGCCCGGGCCTGTCACCCGACCGGCGGCGGAGGATAACCGGGATGCGGCGTTGAAAGAGGCGCCGTTCCGCCTGTCGCACGTCCAGCGCGGCAAGGCCCCGAACCCAACGGTGCTGACCCTGGAGAGCGCCCTGCCCCTGAAAACGGGAGACCACGTGCACCTCGAATGTGCACTCCCGCCGGGTGTCCAGGTTGCCCTGTTCTGGTTCGACACCGAAGGCAACCTCGCCAACCTGACCGGGGCGAGTGAGGTCTCGCGCAACCGGCTGCATTACCCCGCTGGGACGAAGAACGTCGTCCCGGTCATAGGGCCGCCGGGTACGGAATTCATCCTGGTCTGCGGGGGCAAATCGGGCAGGCCCTCGCCGGAGCTGGTGCACGGGCTGCTGGGCACCGGCCCCCTGCCTGCGCTGCCGGATGGAGTCAAGGCCGTCTCGGTGAGCGACTCCGAGGTGCGCGCCCACGTCCGCCGCGGGGTGGGTGCCCCCGCGCGAGGCGCGGGCAGCGCGCTGGTGGAGCGCCTCGACGGGCTCCGCCGAGGGCTGGCCGGGCGGTACGAGTTCGTGGCCGGGCTGGCGCTGCCCCACGAGTGACGCACCGACCCGGATGGACGCCGTTATCCCCGCGCCGGTCCCGAAGCGTGGGGCAGACATTCCTGTCTGCCAACAACCTGGCAGACAGGAATGTCTGCCCCACGTCGGAACTCCACCGGCGACCGTACAGACTTCCGAGGTCTTTCAAGCGACAGAGAGTGAACGCATGCGAATCCTCGCCCTCGCCGGCGCACTGCTCTTCGGCGGACTGGCCCCCGTGCCCCCCGCCGCCGGCCGGCCTCAGAGCGACGACGAAAAAGCGTGGCTGAAGCAGGCCCTGGCCCTCAACCGCCTGGGCAGCGCCCGGCGGGCGCAAGGCGACTTCCCCGCGGCCGAGGCGGCCTTCCGCGAGGCCCTGGCGCTGTGGCGGAAACTGTACCCGCCCGACCGCTACCCCGACGGGCACGCCAACCTGGCCACCGGCCTGAACAACCTGAGCGGCCTGCTCCAGGCCCGGGGGGATCTGAAAGCGGCCGAACCGCCCATGCGCGAGTCGCTGGCCGTGTGGCGGAAGCTGTACCCGCCCGGCCGCTACCCGGACGGGCACCTCAACCTGGGCGTGGCGCTGAGCAACCTGGGCAACCTGCTGCGCGAACGCGGGGACGCCGTCGGGGCCGAGAAGTCCCTGCGCGAAGCCCTGGCCATGCAGCGGAAGCTGTTCCCCGCCGGCCGCTTCCCCGACGGGCACGCGGACCTGGCCACGACCCTGAGCAACCTGGGCGTTGCCCTCCGGGTCAAAGGCGATCTTGTGGAGGGCGAGCAACACCTGCGCGCCTCGGTGGGCATGTGGCGGAAGTTGCACCCGCCCGACCGCTTCCCCGACGGCCACCCCGACCTCATCCTGGCCCTGAACAACCTCGCCGACGTGCTCGCGGCCACCCACGACTACGCGGGGGCGGAGAAGTGCCTGCGCGAGGCGCTCGGAATGCGGCGGAAATGGTACGCGCCCGAGCGATACCCGCACGGCCACCCGAGCCTCGCGCTGGGGCTGAGCAACCTGGGGGCGGTCCTCCGCGAGCGCGGGGACCACGCGGCCGCCGAGACCTCCTTGCGCGATGCCGTGGCGATGTACCGGAAGCTGTTCCCGGCAGCGCGCTCCCCGCGCGGTCATCCCCTGCTGGCGAGCGCGCTCAACAATCTGGGCGGCCTGCTCTGGCAACGCGGGGACCGCGCCGCGGCGGAAGCCTCCTTGCGCGAGGCCCTGGAGATGCGGAGGGAGCTGTTTCCGCCCGCCGCGTACCCCAGCGGCCACCCGGACCTCGCGATCAGTCTCAACAACCTGGGCGAGTTGCTCCGCGAACGGGACGACCCGGAGGGGGCCGAGAAGCACCTGCGCGAGGCCCTGGCCGTCTACCGGAAGCTGTACCCGCAAGGGGAGTACCCGGACGGCCACCCTCTGCTGGCCAATTGCCTTGGCAACCTGAGCGGCCTGCTCCTGCTGCGCGGCGAGCTCGGGGAGGCGGAACAGGGGGCGCGGCAGTCCCTGGGCATGCGCCGGAAGCTGTACCCCGCCGCACGCTACCCCGACGGTCGCGCAGACCTGGCCGCGAGCCTTAACGGCCTGGGCGCGGTCCTGCGCGACCGCGGGGATTCCCCGGCGGCCGAGAAGGTCCTGCGCGAGGCGCTGGCCATGTGGCGCACCCTCTACCCGCCGTCGCGCTACCCGGACGGCCACCCGGCCCTGGCCACGGGGGTGATGAACCTGGGCCTGTTGCTGCACGAGCGGGGCGAGGACGCCGCGGCGGCCCCTTTGTTGCGCGAGGCCGTGACCATGCAGCAGCAGCTTCTGGACACCTTCCTGACCGACGCGACCGAGGCCGAGGGACTGGTGTTCCTGGCGGCCTTGCCCTTGCCGCGCGACGCGTACCTGTCGGCGACCCGCGGCTCGGGCGCGACGGCCGGGTCTGTCTACCCCGCGGTCTGGATCTCGCGGGCGACCCTGGCCCGCACGCTCCAGGCGCGCCGCCAGGCCCTCTTTCCAGCACAGTGGGATCCGAAGCTTGGAATTCACGTGACTTGAAGTCGCGGC